>Ga0207652_10000203_pt1 | contig 62871 bp, 55 predicted proteins | sample KBSC63BmetaG_FD_184334 | JGI IMG/M metagenome (GOLD analysis project Ga0207652, IMG submission 184334) | Corn rhizosphere microbial communities from Kellogg Biological Station, Michigan, USA - KBS C6-3B metaG (SPAdes) (version 2) | ecosystem: Host-associated > Plants > Roots > Rhizosphere ... | reverse complement strand
GCGCCTTACAGTGGTGGCCAGGTTTGGGCAGGCGATATTGTTTCAAAACACCGTGATCCTACCGATGCAAATTATATATTAAGACCAAACAGCGGCGAGATCACTACAACTAACGGATATTATAAAACACCGGATATTGCAGATATTGAGTTGAATAAAACGTACCATGTTGCGATGGTATATGATGGTGATTCTTTGAGATTTTACCGCAATGGGTGTCTGATGAGTAAAATAAAAGCAACCGGAAATTTAATTCAAAATTCATGGGAAACGGCAATCGGATATTACTCACCCCAACTTTTTCCTAATGAAAATTTCATCGGCTATATCAATGAAGTGAGAATCTGGAATGTTGCAAGAACGCAGTCTCAGATTCAGGCATACATGAATTCCTCATTGCCAAATCCTACTACACAATCAGGATTATTAGCTTATTATACTTTTGATAATTTAATAAACAAACAGGGAAATGCAAGTTTCAATGGTACTTTAAATGGAAGCGCTGCCATTAACCAATCCAACCCAAATTGTAATCCTGTTGATAATTCCTGTGTAGTGAAACCGTGTAATATCAATATCAGCAAAAGCAACGACACCAGCCTTTGTGGAAGTTCACCGATACAGTTGTTTGTTTCAGGTGGTTCTGATTATTCATGGACCCCAACGACGGGATTATCTGACGCTAATATTGCCAATCCTGTTGCTACTCCTTTGGCTTCTGCTAAATATTTTGTAACCGTCAGCAACTCTGATGGCTGTTCTAAAAAAGATTCAATTAGTATTACCGTTAATAGTTTGCCCGTTGTTTCCACTTCTAATGATACCACGATTTGTGCTTATTCAACAGCGAAGCTTTTTGCCGATGGCGGCTCCTCCTACTCCTGGACACCAGCCACCGGATTAGATAATCCAAATATTGCAACTCCAAAAGCCACTTTATTGGCATCTGCAAAATATTATGTAACTGTTACAAACGCTGCTGGTTGTTCTAAAAAGGATTCGGTAAATATTCTTGTAAAAAGTTTGCCGGCCATTTCTATTTCTAATGATACCAGCATCTGTATAAACTCAACTGCCAAACTTGTAGCAAAAGGCGGAATATCTTACCACTGGTATCCTTCAACAGGATTAGATAATTCCAGTATTTCAAGCCCGCTTGCTACTCCTTTGATGACTACTAAATATTATGTAACCACAACTGCAGCCAATATGTGCTCAAAAACAGATTCAGTAAATATTGTGGTTAATAATTTACCAACTATTTCAAAATCTAAAGATACCAGTATTTGTATCCATTCAGCAACTCAACTGTCGGCTAATGGCGGAGCAACGTATCAATGGTCTCCGTCAACAGGATTAGATGATTCAAAAAGTTCAAACCCAATAGCATCACCGGTAACTAATACAAAATACTTCGTCACTGTAACCAGCAATGCCGGCTGTTCTAAAAAAGATTCTATTAATGTACTTGTAAAAAGTCTTCCGGTTATTACAAAATCAAATGACACGAGTATTTGCGCCAATTCGAGGGTACAGCTTTTAGTAAATGGTGGTTCTTCTTATAGCTGGACTCCTGCGTCAACGCTTAACGATGCTAATATTGCTAATCCGCTTGCCTCTCCGGCTTCAACTACAACTTACCAGGTAAACGTTACAAATGCGCAAGGTTGTTCTGAAACCGCTGCAATAAAAGTAAACGTAAAGCCAATACCGGCGATTACAAAATCAAATGATAGTACAATCTGTAAGAACACTTCTGTGAAGTTATTTGTTACAGGTGGAAGTTCTTATAATTGGTATCCATCGGTAACTCTTGACAATGCTACGGCTACTGCTGTAGTTGCTTCTCCTGCTCAAACTACTCTTTATCACATAGATATTACAGATGTTAATTCATGTATTTATCACGATTCAATAAAAATATCCGTTCGTCCAGCGGCGGTTTTTTCTGTATCGCCGGATAATTCGGTTTGTGCAAAGCAATCTCAACGGTTGGTTGCCTCAGGTGGTGATAGCTACATTTGGACACCTGCTTTATTTCTTGACAATCCTAATGTAAGCAATCCGGTTGCTACTCCGGATAGTTCAATTACATATGCTGTAAGTATCAAAGAAAATACCTGCAATGAATCAGCAACTTTATTTACAAAATTAGTTGTACTTCCATCTCCCGATTTGCAGATAAATAAATCGAATGATATCAACTGTACACTTCCATCTGCTCGTCTTACTGCATATGGAGCAGAGGATTATACCTGGACGCCGGCTTCCGGTTTAAGTAGTGCAACAATTTTCAATCCGGTCGCTACTCCACTGATTTCTACGGTTTATACCGTTACCGCTAAAGGCGTAAACGGATGTGTAAATTCAGATACCATTTCTGTAAAAGTCGATTTAAATGAAAACCGGTTTTTTGGTCTGCCGAATTCTTTTACGCCAAATGGTGACGGTCTTAATGATTGTTTCGGTGTAAGATATTGGGGACAGGTAGACAAACTGGATTTTAGTATTTATAATCGCTTTGGACAAAAGGTTTTCTTTACAGATAATGCCTCCAAATGCTGGGACGGAACTTTTAAAGGTGAACCACAAAGTGCCGGGGTATTTGTTTATATAATTAAAGCAAAAACCGTTTGTGGAAATATTGATAAAAAAGGAACGGTTACTTTATTAAGATAGGAATATCCGATAGAGCCTAAAATTTTTTGTCCATCGTTTGCTTTAATTTTGCGGCAAATTAAAGGGTGAATGGGCAATAGTTATACGAAATCCGAAACAGGAAATACGATTAATTGTTTGTTTACTGAAAGAACCGAATTCAAAAGCAATACATAAAGTAATCAACCACTTATTTCATGCAACTTCAACCTCTCACCGCTATTTCCCCGATTGACGGGCGTTACCGTAACCAACTTCAGCATCTCGATGAATATTTTTCTGAATTTGCTTTGATAAAATACAGGGTGAAAGTGGAAGTTGAATATTTCCTTTTTTTATCCGAAAAAAGATTCTTCAAGGTTTCTGCTTCATTAAAAAAACAGTTGCTGAATATAGAAAAAGATTTTTCAATTGAAGATGCGGAAAAAATAAAAGCGACGGAAAAAATTACAAACCATGATGTAAAAGCGGTAGAATATTTTCTGAAGGAAAAATTAAAAGAGGCGAAAGCTGAAGATTTGCAGGAATGGATTCACTTTGGTTTGACGTCGCAGGATATCAATAATACGGCAATTCCGATGATGTGGAAAGATGCGATTGAACATGAATATTTGCCGGCGGTTATTAATTTTCAACACGCGCTTCATGATCTTGCTGATGATTGGAAAGATATTCCCATGCTTGCCAGAACTCACGGCCAGCCTGCTTCTCCCACAATACTTGGAAAAGAGATGATGGTTTTTGTAGAAAGAATAGAAAACCAGGTTCAGCAATTTAGTTACATTCCATTTACCGGAAAATTTGGTGGTGCGACCGGAAATTTTAATGCGCATTATGTAGCATTTCCAAAAATAAACTGGGGTGATTTTGCCAATCAATTTTTGGAAGAAAAGTTAGGAATTCAACGGCAGCAATACACCACGCAGATTGAACATTATGATTTATTAGCTGCGCATTTTGATGCAATAAAAAGAATAAATACCATTCTGATTGATCTGTGCCGTGATGTGTGGACTTACATCAGTATGGATTATTTTAAACAAAAAACAAAAGCAGGAGAAATAGGCAGCAGCGCGATGCCGCATAAAGTAAATCCTATCGATTTTGAAAATGCAGAAGGTAATTTAGGAATCGCGAATGCTTTATTGGAGCATCTTTCAGCGAAATTGCCCATATCGAGGTTGCAACGGGATCTGACTGATTCTACGGTTATCAGAAATATCGGAGTACCAATTGCTCATACACTTCTCTCAATTCTTTCTCTTCAAAAAGGTATTAGCAAATTAATTTTAAATGAAGAAAAACTGCATGCCGACCTGGACAATAATTGGGCTGTGGTCGCTGAAGCGATTCAAACGATTTTAAGAAGGGAAAATTATCCGAAGCCTTATGAGGCATTAAAAGAACTGACAAGAGGAAAAGAATCGATTGATAAAAATGCGATTCATACTTTTATCGATTCTTTAAAAATTTCTGCTGGTTTGAAAAAGGAATTGAAAGCAATAACGCCATTTAACTATACCGGGATTACTTTGATGAAATAGCTTACCAACAAACCAACAAATAAAGCTGATTCTTCTTCTCTGAAATTATTTTTGCCTTGCCTGCCGTTGTTCTTTCAACTGTCGGATCAATACATTTCTGTATTCCCTTTCTGCATTATATACGTCGTTTGCTCTTTGAGCGCCGAGTATTTGTTCGAAGGAAGGCTTATATTTTTTGCGGATATCTAACAGTTTTTGTTCATTTTCCAAAACATCACCGTTTTTGTTGGAAGCACGAAGTTGCCTTATTTCATTATCATAACTGTTATAAACGGGCCAGAATTTTTCAGCTTCGGCAGAAGTTAATTGAAGTTTTTGGGTGATAAAAGCAATTTTTAATTCCTGAATTTTTTCAGCACGCTGTCCGTTCTGCGCGAAAACAAACGAAAAACTGCCAAACATTAAAATTAATATGAGTAAATATTTTTTCATTTTTACTGGGTATTTGTACTTTTCGAATTGATGCTGTTCAAAAAATTATCAAGTGCATTTTCATCGGTTAAATAATCGCTAGTGCTTGGCAAATTCGTTGTATCTGTGTCTTTTACAAGGGCATCCTCGTCCAGCACGGTTCCTGTTTTTTCAAGATATTTTGCAATCTCATCGGCACTTAGCGACGCAATTCCTTCATCCAGTTTTTGCGGAGTTTTATATTGCCGAGCTACTTGAATATAAGAAGCGGCAATTTTCTCTTTACCGGTTTTTTGATTAAATATTTGTAATGAAGAAATCGTCACAATTCCTGCGATAACTGCCGCTGCAGCATATTTCCATACTTTTTTTACCGGATTTAATGAAATTACTTTTGCTTTTTTAAGATGAATTTTATCTAAAATACGATCGCTCAAATTGTCAAAATAATTTTCAGGAACAGTAAAGACCTGCTCCTCTTTCAGGTAATGCAATGCGGGCGAAATTTGCTTAATTTCGTCTATTGCAGTCAGAGGAGTTTCATTTTTAATTTTTGAAAGAATCCGATCGCTTAATGAGTCAAAATATCCTGTTGGAACCTGTTGAGATTCATTTTTTTCAACTTGCTGTAAAAAAACCGAAGTGAGAATCTTTGTATCCAGATCAATAAAATAATCCTTCGGTACCTTGAAAACATTCACTTTTTCAATTCCCGCCAAAAACGGGCTCACCGTTTTTAATTCGTTTATTATGTCAGATGTATTATTTTTCATTACAATCCTTCAGACTATCTTTTATTCCTTTCGTTTAATTGTTCAGGATAAAATTTTCAATTTTTTTTGCCGCATGATGATAACTTGCTTTCAGAGCGCCTTCGCTGGTTTCCAATACTTTGCTCATTTCTTCGTAAGGCATTTCATCATAATATCTCAGATTGAAAACTATCCGTTGTTTTTCAGGCAAAGACTGGATTCCCATTTGCAGTTTCCATTCCAGTTTATTCGCATCAAAGTTTGTATCGCTTTTTAATTTATTCGTCAATCCATTTTCATCATCACTCAGAGAAACAGAACTTCTTTTTTTCTGTTGTGCCAAAAAAGTAAGCGATTCATTAGTTGCAATCCGGTACAGCCAGGTATAAAGTTGACTATCTTCCCTGAAATTTTCCAATCCCTTCCATACTTTAATAAACATATTTTGCAACACATCATCTGCATCTTCGTGATTGATCACCATCCGTCTGATGTGCCAGTATAGTTTTTCCTGGTACTTTTTAATAATAGCTGTAAATGCGTGTTCTTTTGTTGAAGGATCTTTGAAAAGTTCTAAAAGTTCCTGGTCATTCTGGATTTGGGTCATGTTGATTATGTCTGAAACAAAAATAGAAACTTGCTGATTAGACTTATTGAAAAAGAGAAGTTTATTTTTGTTTTGATAAATTTAACTTAAATATTTTAAAAGTAAAAAAGCAATAAACTCAATCTAATATCTCATGAATTGCTTTCAGGTAAGCATTGATAACAATCTGCTTGTCAAATTCTTTAATTATTTTTTGACGCCCTTTTCTGCCCATCGTTTTTCTGTCTTCTTCAGATAATAGATACATTTTCTCCATTTTGTCAGCGAGGTCTTCGGCATCTTTTACTTTGCATAAAAAACCAGTTACTTCATCCTCAACGGTTTCCTTACAACCGGTCGTCTTGGTAGTAATGATAGGTTTTTCCATACTTGCTGCTTCCAGCAAAATGTTAGAAGTGCCTTCGCGATAAGATGGCAAAACGATACAATCGGCCTCAGCAATAAATTTTCTGATGTCTTTTTTTTCGCCCTGGTAATCGATTATTCCTTCAACAATCCAGTTTTGTAAATCTGATTTTGTAATCGTATTTGATTTCAAGTTCTGATGCCAGAAAGGTCCAATCACATTAAAGATAATATTTGGAAATTTTTTCCGGATTACCCGAGCTGCCTCCACAAATTCGAATATTCCTTTATCTTTTATAAGCCGCCCGATAAACAGGAAAATAAAATTTTCTTCATCCGTTTTTGCATTCGTTATTGGAGAAAATTTTTGATAATCTACTCCGGAGCCAGGAACCCTTTCGGCAATTTCTTTTCTTACAAATTTCTTTTGCAGAAACAGGTTCATGTCATCAAAATTCTGAAAGAAAACTTTTCTAGTTTTTTGTAAAGCATGACGATATATCCAGCGGGCAATCCGGTAAGCAAGATTTTTACTGGTAAATAAAGGACCAACACCGGTAATATTTGTAATAGTTGGAATATTCAAATCACGTGTTATGAAATTTCCCCAAATGGCCGGCCTGATACTAAATGTAAGGCAAACGTCAGGTTGTATTTTTTTTAATGCACTGTATAAATTGAAAATATATTTTAAGACTTTCCACGGATTTAAATTTCCTGAACCAATATTCATTACATGAAGGCCCGTTTTTTCTACCTGAGAAACAAAACTATTTGTATGGGTAAGGATGGTAACATCATAACCTTCTTTCAAAAGCCGTTGCATCAGACCTTCGCGCATGGTATAAGTTGAGAAAAGCCCATTCTCAATCACAGCAATTTTTTTCTTCTTTTCTGCAGCAGATATCATCGGTAGACTTTTTTATACCAGATTTCCAGCGATAAAAGAGTCCATAATATTTTGGCTCTTTTTTCAGCCGGAATTTTTATTTTCTTTCTTAAAAGATTATTTACAAAGTCAGCATGTACAAAGTTTTTATAGAAACTATTTGTACACGAAAGATAATCAAAAACCTGCTCTTTTAATTGATTATCCACCCACAGTCGTAAGGGAATTTCAAAACCTCGTTTTGGTTGATGAAGCAACTCCTGCGGCAGGTACCTTGCAGCGAGTTCACGCAACAAAAATTTAGTAGTTTTTCCTTTGATTTTATAATCATCCGGAAGTGATGGAATGTATTCGAGCAATTCTTTGGAAAGAAAAGCGCTACGCCCTTCCTGCGAATTTGCCATCGTCGAAATATCCATTTTCACCAGCAAGTCACCAAAAAGATTGGTATCAAAATCCAGGTTCATTATTTTTTTTAAACCGGATAAATCACTATTTGCGATTGCATCAAAGTCTTTTTTTACTTGTGCCAGGTAATCAAATCCGGGATCAAGAATGTATTGCTGATAACCCTCAAAAATATCTACGCCTGCGGAAAGATAAATTTCCAGCTCTGAATTGGAAGCAAGTGATGCAAGCCGGTATAAATAATTGTAAAGTGATTTTTTATTGTGTGAAGCAGGCAAAGTTCTCTTAAAAAAAGTAGCGCCTTTCTTTACCAGAAAATTCTTTTTAAAAAAATCATATTTTGCAAATGGTACATACCTTCTATAGCCGCCAAAAAGCTCATCGGCGCCATCGCCATTTAAAATAACTGTCACGCTTTTTTTTGCTTCCTGGCTTACATAATAGCTGGGAATAGCAGAGCTATCAAAAAAGGGCTCGCCATAGTTCGATAAAATTTTTTCCAGGTCATTCTTTAGATTTTCAAAAGAAATTTTAATTTCAGTGTGCTTGGTTTGATATTTTTCAGCAACTAATTTAGCAAGTGGTGCTTCATCATATTCTCCCTCAAAAGAAACGGTAAAAGTTTTTAAGTCACCATTGTATTCGCTTGCTATTGCAGTAACGACACCGCTATCAATGCCGGCACTTAAAAAACAACCAACTTCCAAATCGCTTGATTCCAATCTTCTTTTAACAGCCAGGTGGAGGAACTGATCTGTTTTTTGTAAACTTTCTTCTATTGTATCGTGGATGTGTTTTTGATAAAAATCGTTGATATTCCACCACCTTGTTTCTTTGATAGAAAGTGAGTCGCAATCTACAACCAGAAAAGTTCCGGCTCTTAATTCTGTTACGTTTTTATAAGGTGTAAACTGCCTATAAAATGATCCAAGGCGCAGGTATTGAAAAAAATTAGCCGGTTCAATTTCCAACGGAACCATTGTTTTTAAACAATTCAATTCGCTGGCGAAAACAAATATTTCCTGATCAAAAAAATAGTAAAAGGGTTTTTTTCCTGCACGGTCACGGGCAATAAATAATTGATTTTTTATTTTATCATAAATAACAAAAGCAAACATCCCATCAATATAGTCGAGAAAGTCAGTACCGAAGCGATCGTATAATAGCAGCAAAGTTTCTGTATCTGATTGAGTTTTGCCGGTAAGGTTAAATCTCTTTCTAATTTCCTGGTGATTATAAATTTCGCCGTTAAAAATGATGGTATACTTTTCTCCATAATGCATTGGTTGCTTACCACACGCGATATCTAGTATGGAGAGGCGTAAATGAAAAAGATCTACATTCTTATTTTGATATGCATTTTCTTCATCGGGACCGCGATGACTCAAAGTTTTGATAATCTCCTGATAAGAGAAACGGGAGTTGATCGCTCCTGCAATACCGCACATGGTTTTCCTTGATTAAATTCATTGCAAAATACTCTTATTATTTCTGAAAACATTCATCAAAACAGTAGATTCAGAAAATAGGAAAACAATTTATTTGTTTGTTTGCTGTGTGAAAATCAGGAACAGTTGCAGGAGAAATGAAGCGATTTTTATCTTCTCGTAAAAAATCTTTCATACTGAATTCAATCGATGAATTTTTTTTCTTTCGCCGACGATCCACACAACATCGCCCCACTCAAAATTGGTAGTTGAATCCGGATTTAAAATTCTTTCTTTATCTCTTTCAATACCCACTACCAATCCATTTGTTCTTTCCCTAATGTGAGAACCACGGATGGATAGCCCTTTCAGTTTGTTATGTTCATCCACAACAATTTTTTGAAGCACAATGTCATCCAGATGCTCCTTCGTTTTTTCCACTGTTTCAATAGCGTCGAATACGGGCCTGAATGTTTGCATTTGATCGTCTGTTGCGATAATTCCTACGTGATCGAAAGGCAATAAACGGTTGTTTCGGCCGGGAGCGTAAATCAATTTTTCTCCTCTTTTAATATAAGCGATATTAATTCCATATTTCTCACGCCATGCAAGCTCTACCAGCGTTTTTCCAAAATACTCAGCCTGCGGATTTACTTCCATATCTATCATGTGTGCATCCCATGGCGATAGATCGGATTGAGGATTGAAACGATTTTGAACCGGGTTCTTTTCCGCTTGTTGCTCGCCGGCCAATTTTTCGCGGGCATTCAAATTACTCAAAAACCGGCCTTCAATTCTTTGGTAAAATGCCTGTATCCTTTTAGAAAAAAGGAGCATTACAATAATGATGAGCGGAACAGCAAGCAGAAAGGTAATTTTCGTGGAAAAAAAGCCATTTACCCAAAAACCGATCAACAGAATACCAATAATATTTCTTGAGATTTCCAATACCAATAAAGGGCCACGGTTGTATTTATTTACCAGCCAAAGTTCCTTATAAGCGGAAATAGCCGGCTTTTTTGCCATCAATGCCCATAAGAATGGCGCGGAAACTCCAAGGGTAATAACCAATCCTGTAACTTTGTTTAAAAGCGAATTTTCAATGTGCTCATTCACAAACGGCATCAGGAAGTTTACGGAAATTAAAAAAAGCGCGATCAAAATTATTCCATTGGTAACCATGATCGATGCGTACGATTTCATCACCACTTTCCAGTTACTTTCCGCCTGGATGTGTTGTGCTCCGGAGGAATAATTACTCAGGGCAATGACCCATTTAGCCGGCAAATTTTTTACAATGAAATTATAAACCGGTTCTGAAAATTTGATCATATATGGTGTAGTGAAAGTAGTGATTGCAGAAGCGCCAACTACAACAGGAAAAATAAAATCGCTGATAACCCCGAGTGAAAGTCCAAGCGTTGCTACAATAAAAGCAAACTCGCCTATCTGAGCCATGCTCATTCCTACTTGCACCGATTGTTTCAACGGTTGCCCGGAGATTAAAGCGCCCAATGTGGTGCTGAACAATTTTCCAAATAAAGTTAATAAGGTGATCCATAAAACGGGCCATCCGTATTGTACAATGGCTTGCGGATCAATCATCATTCCAACGGAAACAAAAAATACTGCTGCAAAAAGATCTTTTACCGGTTTGATAATGTGTTCTACTTTTTCGGCAGAAGTGGTTTCTGCCATGATTGATCCCATTATGAAAGCACCTAATTCTGCAGAAAATCCCACCTGTGTTGCTACTACTACCATCCCAAGGCAAAGGCCAATAGATAAGATCAATAAAGCTTCGTCATCTAATAATTTTTTTGCCTTTTTTAAAAATGTAGGCAGCAAAAAAATACCCGCGAGAAACCATAAGGCTAAAAAAAAGAGCAGTTTTGTTACCGTAAATAATAATTCCATTCCCTGGAATTGTTTACTCACGGCCATGGTCGATAATAAAACCATTAACAAGATCACTACGATGTCTTCCACTACCAATACACCAAAAACGACACGTACGTATTGTTTGGTTTTTATTCCCAATTCATCAAATGCGCGGATGATAATAGTAGTGGAAGAACTGGCGAGCATACCCCCAAGGAACAGGCTATCCATAACAGACCAACCCATCCAACGTGCGAGTATATAGCCGGTTACCGTTATAAAAGCAATTTCTACGAAAGCGGTAATAGAAGCAGCTCCACCAACACGCAATAATTTTTTAAAACTAAATTCAAGTCCGAGGCTGAAAAGAAGAAAAATAACACCAATTTCTGCAAGTGTTTTAATATTATCATTATCGGCAACCGTAGGTGTAATAGACAAATGAGGGCCAACCAAAAATCCGGCAATAATATATCCTAAAACCAATGGCTGTTTTATCCTCCGGAACAATAAAGTGGTTATTGCTCCTGTGATCAGGATGAGCGCGAGATCTGCTATCAATTTGGGTAAATGAACCATTCAATTGTTTAAAAGTGATTTTTTTGAACAATATAAATGTATCAAATCGCTTTACAAAAAATATTTTCAAAAGGAAGTCTCCTAAGAAATAGCAGGAACTAAGACGGTTACTTGTGAATGATTCTCTGCCTTTTGTAGAGCTTTTCTTGCAGCTCTTTTTTTTACTTTTTCATACATTAAAAATAAAGAAATGGCATAAAAAGGCAGGCATGGAATTTTATAGCGAACGAGGGTTCCGAAATTTAAAGTGCTGGCGCCTACAAACAATCCAAACACCAAAGCAAAAAGAAAACAATACATGATCAAGGGATCGCTTAGAATCCATTTGATAAGTCTGAATGGCCCGCTTTTAAGTAGAATAAATAGCGTAAAAAACATCAGCACTAGGCTTTCAACCGCTGCCATTAATTGTGATATTTTATGTGCTTCCCATATAAAAGGCCTGAAGAATGTTGTTGCCGCCGCCACAGGTGCTATTTTTATCAGCCCTGAAAATGTCCCATCATATTCTGCACCGAGGCTAAAATTAGAGGCAGCATCTTCGCGGCCGGTACGTACTTCCAGGACGTGATTTAAATTTGAAATACTGGAGGTTACATCTTCTACTGCATAGGCTCCAAGTTCATCGTTGTATGCCGATAAAATACCAGTAAATGAATATACGCTTAAAGCAATAAGCGTGGGTGCCAGAAAATACCTGAGAAATTTAAACCGGATACTTTGTACATTTTTGAAAATGATAAACAATACAAAAAATGGAACGTACGCGAGTAGAATATAAACTTTTAGAATAGTCAGGAAATAAGCGGAAATAAAAACAAGGATACAATTTTTGATAACGGATTTTCTTTTGTACAGCAATCCATATAAAGAATACGTAAGCCATCCTAAGGCAGCGATACACAAAGAGTCTTTTAATAATCCGGCGCTCCAGAATGCAAGCGTAGGAAAATATAAAATGGAAATAGCAAATTGTTTATGCAGTTTCGGATATTGTTCATAAAAAAATAAATACAGTTTCCATAGTCCGGAAAACGCCAGGCATGCAAAGATTAAATTTATGACAGCATAGCTTCCAAAGCAAACAAAAGAGAAAAGTGCATCCAGGCGAATCACCATGTAATTCGATTCATCGCGGAAATATCCAACATTAAATCTGTCCTTCACCAATGAAGGATCAAAGTCTTTTCCGCTCTGAAAAATATATTTAAAATTGTTCCTGTTGTGCAGAATGAGGCGGTATAAATTATTTCCTTCATATTGATACAAAGAAGTAGAATCTCCCTGGGTAAGATACGAGTAATAAAGAACGAACAGAAGGCTGGCGAATATTTTAATCCAAAAACCTTGTTTGTGATATTTTTGTAAAAGCGGATCAGTATATTTTCTTCTCTTTGCCCTGAAGAAAAGATAAAGCATTAATATATAAACCGGGACAAGAAAAATATCAATAGCCGTCATCAGAAAGGTATTATATCACTATCAGAAGTAATTCACAATCAGAAAATGTTCCTGATATCTGTTTTACTTTTTATTATGAACGATTCTGTAAAAAATATATTGCCAGATAGTAGGATGATACCAAACTTTACTTTCTAAATCATTTTTTTGAAACTTTACCCGATTTGCAACAATATCGAGCAACGCTTTTTTTAATAAAATAATCCCCTCGGCGAGTTGCAAAAAAGGATACGTGACAAAATTGTCTCTTGATGATACCGGTATTTTTTTTTGATAAATAATATTGCCTGTATCTATTCCAGCATCGACCAGGTGAACCGTTACTCCACAATTCTCGGGATCATTATTTACCAGCGCCCAATAAGCGCCATGAACATTCCTGTATTTTGGCGTTATGCCTGCATGAATATTAACAAATTTTGCGGGAATGCTATTTAAAATTGCTTTAGAAATAATACGTGTTCCATTTACAATGACTACCTCCGGATTTATTTCTTTTAATAAAAGAAGACATTCGTTATCATTTACAGAATTCAGCCGGATGATCTTTTCTGCAGGCATCGGCGTATCCTGTAATTCATAAACGTTTAAAATTTCTTTTATTCTTTTTGCAGAAATAAGGCGAAGAATTGGGGCAATTGAAAATTGAAACAAGACCTGTCCGGCCACTTTTGCTAAACCTAATTTTTTTAATCTTTTTTTTATAAATTCCTTTGCTGATACCGGCTTTTCAACGATGATTGCGTCTATTTCAAAATCATTTTTTAATGAATTATAAAGAATTCTTGTAGATGCGCCATTTCTGGCAAGCAATATTAGTTTTCTCTTATTCATTCACCACAGATTAATTCTTTTGATACTTCTGACATGCTCATACTTTGAAAATGGTATTGCTTGTTCAATTCAGAATGATGGCTTAAAATTTTTTCCAGAAACGAAAAGTTTTCGGTCATATTTATTCCAAAATTATGCGGATGCCACCAAAGATGATAAGTTAATCCATGGATTGCTGCATAAGTCATGCTGTCTTTTATTCGCTTTAGCCGAAGATTTTCAAAGGCTTTTAATTTTATATCATAAGGTCTCAAAAATCTGCTGGAAGGAATATTGATCAGATCACCTTTTTTCATTTCTTCATTGGAATAACAATTATGACCGCTTAAATTGAAGTAAGAATCAAGAAGACGAAACGGACGGCGAATTAACATTGCCTTTCCATGATATTTTGATGAAAAAAGCCAGGATTTTTCGTTTCCCCGAAATGAAGTAAAGCCCATTTCTTTGCAAATACATAAATACTCATTGTCGTACTGATTCCTTGGGAAAACAATACTTTGTAATTCAATTTGGTACTTTTCTGCAATTTTTTTTGCCATGGACAAATCGGATGCAAAATCGTTTTTTGTTTGCCCTTTTTCCAGGCAATAATAATGTGAGAATGTATGAGAGCCAATTTCCTGGTGCGCGTCCATGATTTGCTGTACCAGTTTGCTTCCAAAATGAAGAGAATCTTCTTCTTCATTCTCTCCCAGGAAATTAAAATGACCGATATAGGGCGAAAGATTTGAATTGAAATATTGCGGTTTATCTTTAGGCAAGTTATTTATCAGATCCTCTTTGTTGTTAAAGAATAGAAAGCCAACAATAGCGAAAGTTGCATGAATGTTATATTTGGCAAACATTTGCAATAAACCCGGGATTACTTTCTGAACACCGAGAAGTTGTGCTTTATAATCAGTTAATTTAATGGCATCACGCACTCCCCAATAAATCTCAAAATCAAGAGAAATAACCAGTTTTCCTTTTGTCATCCCAACAATATTAATCGAAAATTTTGATTTGAATTATTTTAATAAATGTTATTTTGCCAAAGTATAAAAAAGTGAGAAAGCAAGGTATGAAAGGTGATTTTTTAAGGCAGCCTGAACGTATTATTAAAGGCGAAAACCGGCTAATTAATGTATTCGATGCTGCCGGAAAAAATATTGATAATAAAGTAGTAGATGAATTTGGAAAAGAATGGTTGAAATTCGGTGATCATGATGATGACCTGGTGAAAAAAGGAGGTGACGAATATTTTGATATTCTGAACGATGATATAATCAATTCAGAAACGTATGCACTGGATGTGGGTTGTGGCACAGGAAGATGGACGAAATACCTGGCAGGAAAAATCGGTTTTATTGAGGCAGTTGATCCCAGTAATGCCATTTTCGCAGCAGATAAACTGCTCGGAAAAATTAAAAATGTTCGTTTGTCAAAAGCTTCTATAGAAACACTTCCTTTTGCTGACGAAACTTTTGATTTTGTAATGAGTGTCGGCGTTTTACATCATATTCCTGATACAGAAAAAGCATTGAGAGATTGCGTGAAAAAAGTAAAAAAGGGCGGCTACTTTTTTGTTTATCTATATTATAACCTCGATCGCCGCGGCCCATTTTATAAACTGCTTTTTAAAATCAGCGACGTTATCAGAATAATAGTAAGCGCGTTTCCCGGCAAGATAAAACATTTTATTTGCGATATACTTGCTGTTATCTTTTATATGCCATTTGTTTGGGCAGGAAGATTTATTCATTTTTTAGGCTTTAAAGATTTGGCGAAACGAATGCCTTTGCACGGATATCAAAATCGTTCTTTCTTTATGATCAGAAATGATGCGCTGGATCGTTTTGGAACAAGGCTTGAGCAAAGATTTTCTAAAAAACAGGTGAAAGAAATGATGCACAATGCAGGATTGACCGATGTCGTGATAAGTGATGGAATTCCTTTTTATCATGCGGTAGGGAAGAAGTTGTAGTTGTTTTTTTGATCTGCAATAAATGAAGAAGTTGTTTAGATACTAAAAGATAAAATCAAGCTTTTTGCAAATAAATACATGGCGAATTCCTATTTCCGAAAACATTCCTGATAATCATTTTAAAATCCGGTGATAAATCTTAGCGTATTTCTCGACTGCATTTTCTAAATTATAATATTCAAAGGCGGCTTTTCTAATGGAGTCTTTGTTAAAAGAAATCCCGGCGGCAATTGTTTTTGAAACACATTCAAATTCTGCTTCACTAAAACTTTTTAATACAATTCCGGAGCTTGATTTTTCTATAATATCTGCTACATCACCTACTCCCGAATTTGTAATTACCGGAATTCCCATCGCCATTATTTCTCCATGTTTTGTAGGAGATGAAGCTTGTTTGGAGTAGCACGGTTTTATAAAAAAAACAGAGAATTTAGTGAGCGAGAGTAATGCTGGCACTTCGGCTCTTGCTGCGTTTTTTATAATGATTTTATCTCCATCCAGCCCGGCTTTTTTTGCAGCAACAGCAATTGCTTCATGTTTATCAGGAGAGATGAAAAGAAATTTTGCGGTTGGGATTTTTTGATGCAGCACTTTAAAAAACTGCATCAATTGATCTGTAAGATACCAACTGCCGGTAGAGCCAAGGTAACTGAAGACGAAATCATTTTCCCCAATATTTAATTGTCTTTTTAGTTCTGATCGTTCCTCATTAATAATTTTTTCCGGATCAAATAAATTCAAATCCACACTGCAGGGAATTACTTCCAACGGTGTTTCACTTTTATATTCATGCGCCGTTTTGATAATTTTTTCTGCTGCCTTCGTAAGGCATATCACTCCATCAGATTTTTCAATCTGTTCTTTTTCTTTTTGTTTAAAATAATGATAAATGGATTTATAAAGAACATTGCTTTTACTCCAGGCGCCTGAATCTACCCAGCCATCTGCATAAAAGTCCCTGACATCATTTAGAAATTTTACACCAAATTTTTCCTTCATCCATAAGCCAACTAATGCCGGTGTGCCGGTTCGGGTATGCACCATGTCAAATCGTTCTTTTTTATGCAGTTTTTTTGCTTTTCTTTTCAGCATAAGCGTGTCATAAACCGTAGAAATTACAGATGGTTTTTTATGGTAAGGAATGGAAACCCATTTTATAGAAAAGTGTTTTAATAAATTCTCTATTTCATTCTTATGAAGAGAAAATCTTCTAGGTTTTTCACAACTTAAAATAGTGAATTCAAATCCTTTTTTGCTAAGGCCAATAAGATAAGGTATTACCTGGCTTTGCCCCAGCGGGTCAGTCATTCCATCATAGGATATGAAAAGGATCTTTTTCATCTTATTTTAAAATTCTGCCTGAAAGAATTTCATCGTAAATAGAATAAAGATTCGAGAGATATTTTTCTTTATTGTATTGTTTTGCTATTTCAAACCCTTTCACAGACAGCTGATTCAGATTGTATTTTCCTTCAAAAATTTCTTTGATTAAAGTGGCAAAAGACATTGGATTTTTTATATCAAAAAATACCGCATTCCCAAAAGTCACTTCATGAAAAACCGGGAGATCGGATAACAACAGCGGAAGTCCGGAAGCCATTGCTTCAATAGCTGCCATTCCAAATCCTTCATTTTTTGAGCTCATCACAAACAAGTCGTAATTCAAAAGTTCTTTCTGGACATTTTCTAACCGTCCATTTAAAATAATTTTCAATTCATCACGATCTATTTCTCCTTGTAATTTCGAATAAACCGCACTATTGATATTTCCATAAATATTTAAAGAAACCGGTAATTCTTTTAAATACGTGAATGATTGGATCAGATATTCATAATTTTTCGCAGCTTTAAAATTGCCTACAGAAACAAGCTTTAAAGAGTGTCTCGGCTTAAAATTTCGTTTGACGCTTTGTTTCAAATACTCATCTCCGATAAAATTTGGAAGTACGAACGTTTTGTTCGGTTTAGAAATTGTTTTTTTATAATCGGATAATGCCGCATCAGATACGGCGATTAAAGAATGATTTTTACGAATCGTATTCCTTTCAAGAAACGCCAGTATTTTGCTGTTATTAAAATCATTTTTACTCAGTTCGCCGTGAATGGAATACAAAACAGGAATACGATGCAGACAAGCACAACGCGCTACAACACTGCTGTAAACCAGGTGCGAATGAACCAGGTCCGGAGCATGTTTTTTAATGATTTTTTTTAATTTTAAAACACAAGTAGCCAAAGAGATTTTTCTTTTAAAACCCAAATTGTACCGATGGCGGCAAATAATATACGCCTCATTAAAATCGCATTCTGCTGAAAGGGTAACGAGTATTACTTCAAATTTTATATTTAATTGCGCAAGAATTCCTACCAGCAACATTTCTGCCCCACCTTTTTTCAGCGTATCAATGATCAGTAACAGCTTCGGTTTTTCCATTTGCTATAAATTAAATAAACTGCTTTAACGCTGGCCTTGCTTGGAAAAACATCGCCCGTATATTATTTAAATTGGCAGATACTGTAACCACTAATACCAAAAAATAACTGATACATACTGATAAAGCTGCTCCATACGTATGGTCATTTTTTATAAAAAAATAATTATTCGTTATACTTATAAGTATGGAAATAAGTGAAAGCAACAGAATCACTTTCTTGTGCTTTTTGTAAAACATGAATGTGTAAAAGAAATAGGTAACAGACCAAAAAAAATAGCCGGTAGCGATAAGATAAAAATATTTCAGGCCGGGATGATAACTGCTGTTGATAAAATATTTGTATAAAAGCGGTGTAAGCGTAAGTACGCAAATCAGGAGGATAAAGCAATTGCCGACATAGAAGACAAAATGCTTTCTAATTTGTTTATAATTCACTTCCTGCTCAGAAAGAAGTGAATAAATTTTTGGCATCACATAATATAATAACGCTGAACTACCAAGGGTTACTACTGCTGCAAAAACACAGGCATAACTGTAGACGCCGACGTCTCCATTATCAGAAAAATAAGAAAGAAAAAATTTATCAGAATAAAACAAGCAAAATGTGCTGCATTGGAGTACAATAATTGGAAAACTATAAAGTAGTTCCTGCCGCATGTAAGTCTTTTTTATTTTGCCAAATAAATAATTCTTCTTCTTCAGATAAAAAAAAGCCACAAAAATCAAAACGGTATTTGCGGTAATGATTCCTGTAACCCGCCCTTGCCATCCAGTAAAAAAAACAACAACAAGTGTGAGTGAAATACTGATTTCAATAAACAGTCGCAGCAAAGCCGCTTTCAAAAAAGTAATCGGCTCGTCATTGTTTCTTACAACCGTCAAAAATTGTTCGTTGCAAAAATTAAGAAAAGTCAATACAGGTATTATTAAAACAAAACTTAGTGGAAAATCATATGCATTTTTCAAATCCTTGCTGAAGAAAAAAAGGCCGCCAAAAGCCAGAAACATAATACAAACCGGCATTACAAATCCGGTAGTAAAAAAATCTTTGAATTCATTGCTTTTCAATTTGAAAAAATCAACACTGGTTGATTGCACGATTCCCAACGACAAGAAAGGCATCAGAATAAAAACAGAACTGGTAAGTAAACTGAGTAAACCGTTTTCATAAACACTTAAATACTTAGGATTAGAATAAATAAAAAGTAATAGAAATGAAGTTCCCTTTATAAAAAAATTGGAAAAAGTATAGATACCAGCTTTTTTATAGGCAGGGCTATTAATCAGTGAATAAACTTTTTGAATCATTCTAAATTGAAATGGATAAATAGTACATTATCGATTTGCAGTAAACAAACAAATAACTTCTTTTTATGTTAAACGCTAATAACTTGCCTTAGATTGTAAGGGTAAACCAGAAAATTTGCACAATTCCCCTGCTGGAATTGTAATTGCTGATTTAGTAATAATGTTGAAATTTTAACGTCACATCTTTAGGTTCAATTCATTTATACTTGTGTTTTATCAACATTCTTTCCCCAAATTCCGGAAGAAAGGCTTTCTGTAAAATAAATCCTCTTCGTCATCGTTTTATTAACAACCAATAACCTAATGCAATATGTACAACGATCTAAAAATTGGATACGTGCCATACGCTGCAGATCTGTCGCACCCGGATGACCGCCGCAGATTTCCGTATTTTGCAAAACGAAATGGGATTACTTATGAAATAGCGAATGCCAATAAAACCTACGATGTTGTATTATTGCCGGCTCCTGCTAATCTGAGTAAATGGTTGTTGTACAAACAAAGAAATCCACGAACGAAGTTCATTTTTGAAATGGTAGACAGCCTCATCTATCAATCCGATGCATTTAATAAAATTTTTAAGGGAGTTGGCCGGTTTGTGATTGGCAAGGAAACATTGCCCTCAATCGATCATAAAAAACTTTTGATGAAATGGCTGACAAAAGCCGATGTAGTGATGTGTTCGAGCTCAAAATTGAAATCTGAAGTTGAAAAATGGAATCCAAATGTAGTTTTGAGCTTGGATTACCTGCAACATGAATATAAATTTTTGAAAGAAGATTATTCAATTAGTGGCAAAATGAAATTGGTGTGGGAAGGGCAGGGCGTGGTCTTACCACATTTTCTTCATTTTAAAGAGGTGTTTAAAGAAGTCAGTTCTTTCTGCGAACTTCATATTATTACCTCCGAAAAATATCCGAAATATGGAAAGTTTGTGAATAAGAATGTTGAAACAATTTTAAATCAATTGCCGATAAAAACCACATTTCACAAATGGGATATTTATAACAACCGAAACATCTTTAGGAATGCAGACTGTGCGATTATTCCTTTAAATAAAAATGATATTTATGGATGGCATAAGCCTGGTAATAAATTGCTTTCGTTTTGGTTCAGCGGGCTGCCAACCCTTACTTCTGATACACCTGCTTATGCCGAGTTGGCAAACAAAGCAAATAGCAATAGTTTATGCTCAACGGCGGAAGAATGGATTGCAAAAATCCGAATGATGAGAGATATGAAAGCAGAAGAACGTGAATCATTGGCAAAAAGTAATTTCCATTTTGCACAAAAGCTTTTTTCTGATGAAAAGCATGATCTCGCCTGGTTGAGGATGTTTGAAAATATATCATCAAACTCCGAAATTATAACGCCGGTAATACACAGGGAAAGATTGTTGCGTGAATCTTTATGGAGAAAAGGCAGTTTGGGCCAAAACCCTTCATTCGCGTGATTTTAAAAAATACCGCTTTCATTTGTTTCTATTGAATTGTCAATATAAATTTATGTGTCGCCCTACGATAACACAGCATTAATTGAACTATAAACAATTGTCAGATGGATTATTTATTATATTTTCTTTCTCATTATAAACGCCATCAATATCCAATACAAAGCATAATTAATACAGAAAGAATAAGTGGCTCCGACTATCCCGTAATGGTCCATAAAAAAGTAAGAAAGTATAACAAATGAAGAGGCAAACAGCACCTCCGTGACAATAAATACTCGTGTCATTGCTTTTGCCAACATTAAAAAAGCCAGTAACCAACTACCAATTTTGAAAAAATCGCCCAATAACTGAAAGGTAAATAGAGGCTTCATGGGAAGGAATTCAGGAGTAAAAAGCAGGTGAATGATCAAGTCACGGAATAGCCAAATGAGCAAGGCAATGGCTGCTACCGCAGGAAGAATAATTTTATATCCTTTAAAAATTTCTTTTCGTAATTCTGATTTAACCTGTATTTCAGATAAACGCGGCAAATAGTAAACGGACAAAATGGATGTAATAAAAGAAAGATAATAATCTGAAATTTTCGTTACTGCCTGCCAATATCCCGCCTCGGAAACTGAAAACTGAAGGATAATCCGGTCTCTCACCAGTATTTGCATTATAGGAGAAACAAAGCCACTTACTAAGGCCATGAATGAATAGGCCGATAGCATTTTTATCACTTTTTTGTCCCAGCTTTTGAAATCCGGTTTCCAGCGAATTCCTAACCGGTTGAAAAAATAAACATTAATCACAAAAATTACGATGGCAGTAGCGGTACTGGCAATTAATACTCCCTCAATTCCTAACGTGTATGCAAAAAAAACAGTAAATGAAACACCGATTAATGATGAACAAATATTAATGATGGTAAATTTTTTAATTTCTTTGAAGCCGTTCAAAATAGCCAGGAAAACAACATTGAACGATATGGCCATTGTAAATAGTCCGAATAAAAAATAAACGATCCAAAAATCTTTTGTTTTAAAAGCGGCTTCCGATAAATAGCTGCTGGCGGCCATTACAAATACAGAAATGATGAGTGAACTGAAAAAAACAATCAGAAATGCGGTATTAATTATCTGCCGGCTTTTCACCGGATCGTTTTTATGTTCCGCAAGATATTTGACAACGCCGGTAGTAATTGCAGCAGTTGCAAGCATGGTTAAGATCGCTGTCGTGTTTTGAAATTGCCCTACAAATGCAATTCCTTTCGGCCCAATTTTTACCGCTACCACTTTTACTACAATAAAACCACTGAGAAAAGTAATGGCTGTAGAGATGGAAGTGTAAAAACTGGTTTTGATTAAATTCACAATTTATAAGAGTTTACCACTTTGCAAACATACTCTACTTCTTCCTGCTTCATTACTGGGCTAATAGGCAGCGAAATAATTTCTTCATGAATTTGTTCAGAGAGTGGATAGCTTAATGAATTCCACTCACCGTAAGCTGCTTGCTTATGTGGCGGTATTGGATAATGGATCACCGTTTGGATGCCGTTTTCTAATAAATATTTTTGAAACACCTCTCTTTGCTTCACCCGTATTGCATATACATGCCAAACATGAGAATAGAAATTGCTGATAATTGTTTGTTTGCTGGAAGGCAAGGTAATGAGCTGGTTTTGAATGTTATCTGTGTAATATTCAGCAATTCTTCTTCTTAACTCGTTGTCATTATCGAGGTCTTTTAGTTTGATGGATAAAAAAGCAGCCTGTATCTCATCGAGACGACTATTGACTCCCTGGTAAAGGTTTTCATATTTTTTATGTGAACCATAATTTCGTAAAGCGATGATAACTTCAGCCAAATCATCATTGTTGGTTGTAACTGCACCTCCGTCTCCAAGAGTGCCCAGGTTTTTTCCGGGATAAAAACTAAAACCTGCGGCGTCACCCAGATTGCCACATTTAAGCGCACCCAATCTTGCGCCATGCGATTGAGCACAATCTTCAATTACTTTCAGATGATGCTTTTTTGCGATAGCATTTATTGCTTTCATATTACAGAGCCTTCCGTATAGATGAACCGGCAAAATTGCTTTTGTTCGTGAAGTAATTTTATCTTCAATTAAATTTTCATCTATCAGGTAAGTATTCATATTTGGTTCGACCAAAACCGGTTTTAATCCTGCTTTTGACACTGCAAGTATGCTGGCTATATAAGTGTTTGAAGGAACGATCACTTCGTCGCCATTGTTCATAAAACCCAATTGTTTATATCCTTCTAATATTAAAATCAACGCGTCTAAGCCATTGGCTACTCCAACACAATGCCGAACGCCGCAGTAGTCAGCAAATTCTTTTTCAAATCTTTTTACACTTTCTCCCAGAATAAACCAGCCGGAATCCAACACTTCTGCAAAAGCATTTAGCAGACTGTTTTTATGACGTAGATTAATATTTTTAAGATCCAAAAATTGTATCATCATTTGGTGTTTCTATTGATTCGTTTCTTTCCATTCATCAAACCCCAGTCCTTTCCATGGCATTCCTCTGTCGAACCGATATGGCCATGGATAATGCGATTCACCTGTTTCTCTCGATTTTATTTCACGAACATCTTTTACAGGTTTTGCAGGGCTTCCCAGTACGAGTTGATAATCGGCAACATCTTTTCCTACAATACTTCCCGCTCCAATCAGACAGTGCGTTCCAATTCTTACTCCTGGTAACAGCACACTGAATACCGCAACCTGCGAGTAGTCGCCTACCGTCGGCCCACTACAAACATTTGAAGGAGGAGTTGGATCGTTTGTAAAAACGACGTAAGGATAAATGAAAACGAAATTTCCAATCTTTGATTTTTGCCCTATATGAACATTGCTGTGTAACGAACAATAATCTCCTATTTCAGAAAAACCCTGTATATCGCTGAGCGTGCCAATCCTGCAATGATCGCCAATTTTCATATGTTCCCTTATAGTAACCCTGTGGCCTGTAGTAAAATTATTTCCGATCGTGCTACCGCTATAAATAATCGTATGACTCCTGATCAAAGAATCTTTGCCAATAATAGTTTCAGGGTTTTCATATTCGGCATTCTCATAATAATCACTTAATGGTTCACCAATAATGCAGTTATTACAGATGATGGTATTATCACCAATGATTACATTGTCAAGTATAACAGAGTTATCACCAATTTTTACATTTTTTCCGATTGTTGCTTTCTTAGAAATCTGGACATTAAAATTGTTGAATTTCATTTTAATTTTTTGAATTTTTCATAATCCCTGATATAATCACTTTCTTCATAAGCCATATTTGCTATGCACATTTGGACGGCGTTATGCGAATACTGCATGGTGCGCCAGCAGTATTGAGGAATAAAAAGTCCCTGGCTGGCTGTTTCCAAAATAAATCTTTGCTCTTCTTCTCCCGGCATTTGAGTAGTAACGGTGATCTTACCTGCTACCGCCACTAATATTTGTTGAAGTTTAAGGTGTGCATGGCCGCCACGTTTTACGCTTTCAGGTGTAAAATAGGTCCAGTAAACGCGTTTCACTTCAAAAGGCAAATTGTCTTTCTCAGCTATGGAAATATATCCATCTATAGAACTGCCGATTTTTGGGAAATCCACTAATTGGGGTTGTTGATAAGTCATACTCACGAAAAGATGGTTTATAAATTTGATTTTTGAAGCAAATATATATTAGAAACAAAGCTTTTTACCGATGTTTGATGAAGCAGCGTAACACTGCTGCCTATTGAATCGATTCTGATATTGTCCATTTTACTTCAATATTACTTCCACAACAAGAATAATTTAATTGAAGCCATCCAAAATCGTTTATTGAAAATGGCGGAATAACATTGAAGCTGGCTTTTAAAAGCTTCAATTTTACTTTTTTTAAAGCCGGCCAACCAATCGAATTTATTTAAATAAGCGGCAGTTTTAGCTTGGTGATATAAACGATTGCTTTTATACTCTTCAATAGTGCTTAAATGCGAATTAACTATCAGCTTAATTGATTTTATGTCGTACTTTTTAAAATCAATTCGGTAATAAGAAAGGTATTCGTTCAAATATCCTATTGGAAACCGGCTTGCAATTTTTAGATTCATGTAAAAGTCTTCAGCATACATGCTTTCATTATAATATCCAACTTCATTAAAAATTTTTGCGCTGAACATGTAATTAACAGGAGGATGAATTTTATTGACGAATATATCATCGAAGAGCCAGCCACCTCTAAAATTTTTATCTTTTTGAATTACAGGAACTGAATTGCTGTTTACATAATATGTATTTCCATAACACATTGGAAATTCCGGGTTTTTTTCCATAAACTCAACCTGCTTTTCTAATTTACTAAGGCTCCAATAATCATCGGAAGCACAAAAAGCAATATACTTTCCCTTTGAAAATTCTTTTATACCGCGATTAAGCGTTGCTGATAGTCCCCGGTTTTCTTGATGTATTAAATTGAAATTATACTTTTTCTGCAGCTCTTTTAGCACTTTCAAACTATCGTCTTTCGATCCATCATCGATAACAACCAATTCATAATTGGTATAAGTCTGATTCATAATACTGTCAATACATTCTTTAAGATACTTTTCGTGATTATAGCAAGGTACAATTACCGAAACCAAAGGCTTTCCTCTCTCATTATTGCTGATATCCACTTTCATTTTTAAGGGTAATGAAATTACAAAATTTTAAGTTCGCCGTTCAAATTGCCGTTCCTGATTTTCATTTTGAAGATTTAAAACTTGCTGATACCATAAAATCGTTTCTTTTGCCATTCGTTCTACCGTATAGTATTCACTGAATTTTTGATAAGCATTTTCAATGATTCTTTGTCGTTCGGCAGGATTTTTCAATACATAAATAATTTTTTCAGCGAGTGCTTCAACGTTTTGTTTTTCAACGAGGAAACCGGTTATGTTATCCTCAATAATTTCATTTGCCGCTTCTGCATCAAATGCAACAACTGCTATTTTCGCGGCAAAAGATTCAATAAATACAAGCCCAAACGGCTCAAACAATGACGGTAAGACAATTACATTGCTTTGTGCGAGGTATTCAGATGGCGCCACAAAGCCCGTAAATGTAATTTTTTCACGAACGCGGAGGTGCAAGGCAAGCTTTTCTAAATCGCTTTTTAAAGATCCTTCTCCCAATATATATAATCGCAATCCCGGGAAATATTTAATAATTGCCGGCAGCGCCTGTAAAAGATATCTATGACCCTTCATTTCTTCAAGCCGCCCAACAATGACAATTTTCGGTTCGCCTGCTAAAACCGGCGCTGCTGTGCTTACTTTCTTCTCATGAATCCCATGATGAATGTATTTCATTCGCTTTTGCGTCAGTCTTAAACACTCATACATTTTTGAAATTGCAACTGAAATGGCAACGTTATGATCTATTCTTTTAACAACCAGCCTGCTAATTAAATAATATAGATTGTTTGGTATTTTTTTATTCCCCAGACCATATTGAACCAGGTAATTTTCTTCGTAGCCATGTTTTGTCGATAGTAAAAGAAGTTGTTTAAAAAAAAATGTTTTTATGATTACTCCAATTAAGTCTGCACTAAATAAATGTGTGTGAAGTACGTTAATATTATTTTTTCTTAAATAGCTGTTGATCTTAATTGAAAAAGGTAAAATTGATAATTTTGAATGGCTTCCCCAGATTTGCGTTTTTACTCCTTTATTATTTAGTTCTTCTGCATATTCTTTAAAAAAGATGACTCTGCTTTTCAGACAAATACACAAAAGCTCACAGTCAATATTCTTCTTTTTCAGTTCAGGTAAAAGATCCATTAAATGCTTCTCTGCACCATAAACGCCAAATGAGTAAATAACATGCAGAACTTTCAAAGCTAAATTTTGTCAAAAAAAATACATTTGTTCGGTAAAGCCAAATTCTCAACAATAAAAGAAATTTAACAGGAATTGCAAGACCAAATCGTTTTAAAGTCAATTGTGACTTAAAATAACTTCTCCTTCAAATTTAGATTCTTCGGTCTTAATGATCTTCTTTTCCGGAATATAAAAATGAGTGGTGCCTTTGAAGATAGCTGAAGCGTTGAAATCTGTATTATTATCCTGCGAAAAGCTACAATTGACAAACACAATTTCTTTATTATTGAATACTGGCAAAGCTGTTGAATCAGCATCAAAGCGGCAGCGGTCGAAAACCACGTTTTGAGCTTCATAAAATTCACAACGATCCCCAAAAACTTTACCGGTGGGAGACATCTTTTTATCCATAGTGAAGAGGCAATCCTTAAAAAAAGTGGCCTTACTCTTATCAGACGATCCAAAAATTCTTTCCACTTTACCTACAAAAGTGCAGCTATCAAATGAAAAACCCGCTGACTTTGGATATGCGGCACTATTGCTTGTTCCGATAAATCTACAATTCTTAAAATTGATATTATAAGTGTCCTGGCCTATGGAAATTATACCGGCTCCAGCATTGTCGTTCACATAACAATTAATAAAATGACCATTCTTAATGATAGAGTTTTCCACTTCAATATCGATTCCTGCTGATGGTTTGCTTACTACCGGTTGATTATTATTAACAGCCTTGCCGGTAGAAGAAAATTGAGAATTAACCACCGTTAAATTATTGCCGCCTACCCAGGAAAGCCCTTGCCTTCCATTATAGCTGGCAATTACGTTTTTGATGGTATGCGAGTAAATCGGGTCTGTGTTTTTTAATCCGGTCCAGGCTATAATGATGGCATCGAGGCCACAGTGGTGAATATAACAATCTTCTATATCTACTGATTCGTTATTGTACATCCTGATACCTGTTGCCATTAATTGTATTCCTATGTCGTCGTGTGATGAGCTAATATTCAATTTTTCTGAATTGCCATCGAGGGTCAAGTCTTTAACTGAAATCGATTTACATCCAACAGCATTGACAAATATATAAGCAGTCGCATAGTATGAGCTGCGGTTTCCTTGTTTTCTGATACTATCGGGTAGGCCGGTAATGGGATTAAAAAAGCCGTACTTTAAACCATTTGCAGCTTTTAAAATTGCTTTGTACCCCTTAATTATTATCGGTTTTGTTGCGTTCTTAAATTCAAGAATGGGCTCTTCAAAATAAGAACTTCCTGCCAGGTAGCTACCGGATAAGCGTTGCTTGCCGACAATATACGTTCCCGGATCAATTATTAAAGTGCCACCATTTTTTTGCAGGAATGCCGCGGCCTTCTGAAACGCTTTGGTGTCATTAGCGATTCCATCACCAACGGCGCCATAATCTTTTATATGGATTACTTTAGTTATTTTTTGCCGTGCTTGGAAGCCAGGTTCTGCAAGAAGTTTATGTGCAAACAATAAGATTAAAGCTGATATAGAGATAAAAAAACATTTAAAATAACGTGTATTTTTTTTGAACGGCATCACTTTGGAAAAATAAAGAGGGAATTTCATTGAAGTTACCATTTTTAAAAAAGGGGGAGGATGTAAGATAAAAAAGAATCGTTAATGAATCAGAAACATCTATTTTTGAAAAATTCATATATTCTGAGACTTACTCCGTTACCTATTACTAAATGAAATCTTTTTTTAAACACAGAATTGTTACCGCATTTATTGACGTTGGATCGAGTTTATTCACCTTCATCGCAGTATTATGGCTTAAACCTTTAAGTAGAATAATTCGTTTTCTTCCTATTAATTCTAAAATCTTTATGAAGCTCGGGCTGTTGCCGATAAGAGATCATTACTATCAGCCGCTTATAAATCCCGGACGGCATCTTAAAAAATCTTTAAGAGAAGACAGAAACTTGCCGGGTATCAATTTCAATGTTGAAGAGCAACTGGCGATGCTGCAATCATTTGACTACAATCAGGAACTTGAAGGGTTTTCTTTAGGTAAAAAAAATGATTTTGAATATTATTATAAAAATGGCTCTTTTGAATCTGGAGACGCAGAATTTCTATATAACATGATCCGGCATAAAAAACCATCTTTATTTGTTGAAATAGGATCAGGATTTTCGACGCTAATGGCCAGTAGTGCGATCCGGAAAAATGGTATTGCCTGTGAACACATTTGTATTGAACCATACGAAGTTGGATGGTTAAATCAGTTAAATGTTCAGGTTATTCGGAATAAAGTAGAAGAGGTAGACATGGAAATTTTCAGAAGGCTTGAAAAAAATGATATCCTGTTCATCGATTCTTCGCATATTATACGGCCCCAGGGAGATGTCTTATTCGAATACCTGGAAATTTTGCCTCAACTTAAAAGCGGAGTTATCATTCACATCCATGACATTTTTACTCCTAAAGATTACCTTGATGAGTTTGTTTTTAAATACCATTATTTATGGAATGAACAGTATCTGTTAGAGGCACTTCTTTCAAATAATAATAACTATAGAATTATTGGTGCAGTGAATTATTTGAGACATCATTATTTTGAAGAATTATCGGCGAAATGCCCAATATTAAAACATCAGAAATATAGGGAGCCAGGTTCTTTTTGGATTGTAAAAAACTAATATTTTTTCCGTGAACTAATAAAAATTAAGAGTTTCGTCCTTACTTGAAGTGACTAAATAGTAAAAAGCTTCCTTTATATAACCGTTCAAACGGTCGAGGCATTTTTTGTGAGAAAGCTGCTGCAAAAAATAGAAAAAGCAGCGATAAACCAAAACCATGGATACCAAAAATTAGCAATAAAAATATAATGCATAATTCCAGAGGTTACTGCAATTAATAAAAAAAAACGAATTGGCGATTTGATTCTTATAGTATGATACAAAATATAAATAAATAAGAGTAACAACAGAAAAAGCCCTACAAATCCCAGTTCAAAAGTAATAGAGTAATATAAAGAAAGAATCGCATTACTTTCATCAAATCCTAGTATATCATATCCTGCTGCACCCGTGCCTACTAATTTGTGAATGAAGTCTAATTTGAAAAAGTTTTCGTAAAAAAAATTGATTCTGTTTTGACGGTCGTCAAAAGAATTTGAATCCATCTTATCGCTGATACTTAGTATTATAAAAGCATAAAAAGAAAGGTAATAATTAAATAATAAGATCACAACTGAAAATATAGTTGTGCCAAGAGCAAATTTGATTGTGTGGTTTTTTATATAAATCCAAATGTTTTTTAGGTAAAAAACTGATGCAAATAAGATTGCTAAAGGAATTATAACGAAAGAAGCTGTACTTACAGTAAAAATAATACTAAGCAAAAGAATGATGAAAATCGAAGCTTTTAATACTTTATTCCAACGACAGAATCCGGAGAAATACATATAATAAACTGCAAGGGGGCTAAACATCTCCATCATAAAAGCAAAATGACCTGATTCAGGCGCAAATCCTCTGGCTCTATAATAAGCACCTAGTACCAATGCCTGATAGTAGGCTTCGGTTTCTGTTGGCCGTGGGATATAGTCATTTAAATTAACGCCAAAAATATTGCTTGACATAAATTCTATTATGGCGTAAACACCACTAAAAAGAGATGTATAGGTAATGACTTTCAATACTTTTTCAAATAACTTATTTTTATCTGTCGAATTAAAAAGAATAAATTTTATCGTTATATAAAAAAGGAGAAAGGTGGATAAATAAGCTATCGTATGATTAAAGGATTTTGAATTACCGATACCGTTTATTAAAAATGAAAAAACGGTAAGGAAAAGAAAAAGAAGAATTATCAAAATATCAAATCCAAAAAATCCGGGCGGTAATTTTCCGGATTGTACCGTACTTCCTATCATTAAAATGAATAAGAACACGGCAAAAATTAAAGGAAGCGAGATAGTGCCGGTAAATGCAAATGCCGAAACAAATGGCATGGTAAAAATGTAAAGCAACAACAGGATATAACTTATGTATTCTATTGTTAATCCGGTTTGTAACCTTGCCCCAGGTTTATCATTTTGTAATAGATCCATAATTTATAGTAAAAGTACAAACGCCTTAGGTAAGGCAATTTATAATAGCCATGTCGTTTTAATATCTCCATTCTTTCGGAATCTATTTTGCCCGTTGCTGTAATACTCGAATCGTGTATTCTGAACTTTGATATAAAAATATTAAGATGCTTTCCTTTGATATTTTTAGTAGAAAGCGCGCGCAAAATATAATCATAATCAGAGGCGTAGCGGTATTTCAGGTCATAACCTCCTAAAACCTTATTGAGTTTCGAAGAAATAAAAAAGCATGGATGCTGCATGAATGTGCCGTGAGTTGATAACAGCAATTCTGAATAGGTAACCGGGAATAACTTTACTCTTTTGTACTTCCCCTCTTCTGACTTGATCATATTGCCATAATAATAATCAAGTTTTTCAATACTTATTTGTTTTACAACTTCGCTTATCGTGTCATTACCCGCTAAAACATCATCTGAATTAAGAATTAAAATAAAATTACCTGTGGATATGTGCAATCCTTTATTGATTGCGTCATACATGCCATTGTCTTTTTCACTTATCCAGTAGGAGAGATGTGAGGAATATGTTTTAATAATATCTATGGTATGATCATCTGATTTGCCATCTATGATAATGTACTCGATGTTTCTATAAGTTTGATTGATTACGCTTTCAATAGTCTCAGCTAAAAAACGCTCGCTGTTTTTACAAACTGTAATGATTGTAATTTTTATTGGAAGCTGCAAAATAATTTTAGTTTAGTGGTTTATAATAGAGCCGGCGTTATTTATACTTCTTTTAAAAAAATCATTTCGACCTGCAATAATCGTCCGTTTCGCGGATCAGAAAACCCACTCTCAAGTGAACACAAATAAAATCCTTTCGATTCAATAAATCTTTTCATTTCGTCAAAAAGTTTTTCTTCTTTGTACAGTGAAACATAGGATGATTCAAGTTCTAAAGCATAAATATTATTAAAGCAATCTTCTGCGCCTTGCAGTATTTTCCATTCAAAACCCTGGGCATCAATTTTAAGAAAGAATCGTTTGCTGAAATTCATCTCTTTCAGAAAAGTATCTAAACGACTGACTTTAATTTCTTCCTTTGATATGTATTCTGTTTCCGGAACAATATCTACTGAAAGTTTATTCATATCAAGAATAGAACTGCTTACAGAATTTTTAGAAACATTGATAATTGCGGTTCCATCCGTATCACCTAATCCAATATTAAAAGTCTTCCATGCAGAATGACCTACTGCTTTCTTATGTAATTTGCTGAAGGCTTGCGATTGTGGTTCAAACGAGTAAATGGTGCCTTTAAATCCGGTATCCTGCAGCATTTTAGCATATTGTCCTGTATTCGCGCCTACGTCGAAACAATCATTTATGTTATGATCCTTTAGGTATTTAAGTAATGAACGAAAACCGGAAGTAGGGAAGCGTCTGAAATCCAGTCCTCCTTTATGAAAAAGGTTGTTGAGTTTGGTGTATAATTCTATTTTTGAAAGCAATCCGCTGAAGTTTAAATATCTGAAAGTTGGGTAAAAAAAGTTTCGCAAATATAAAATAAAAGAAAACGGCCGATTTAAAAGAACATACGGGTTAAATTATGCGTTCGACAAATAATTGCAGTAATGCTTAAACGGCTTTTTTATATTGAAATAGAGTCGCTAATATAAATAGGATCATAAAAATAAAACAAGCGACAGTAGCAAAAATAATCGCTGTAACTAATTTACTGGGCAGTATCTTTTTCATCGGGTAATTAGCGGCATCTATTATTTGCATCAGGGGAATGCTTTTTAGGTATTGAAAGCGGGCCATTTCAAGATTCTTATACAATTCGGTATAGGCGCTTCCGTATACCTGGGTATTAATTTGATCCTTTAAGATTGGTACCTGGGCATTTGCAAATGCGGTATTCAAATTGGCATCCTGTGTAGAAGCTCTGTTTGTAATTGTCGCGTCCAATTTTCCTTTAACCGTTGGCAAAGCTTTTTCTAAAATTGTCAAAGTTTCTTTTGCTTTTTTACTACGGATATCTGTGTAAAAAAGATTCGTCTTTTCTATTAAATTATCGGTAAAAATCTTCGCAAATTTTTCATTTTCATTACTTACCATCAATTCGTAAATATTGAGATTTTTATTTGGCCTTCTTGCAGTGATATCATATTTTTTAAAGACTAAAAAAGTATTATAAAGTAAACTATCCTGCGCATAAGTAAAGGAACTACGCGGTTGTCCGGGATAAAAATGAATGCCAGGTTTTTTTTTCTTCTTATCTCCTTCATTTTGAAGATAATATTCGACGAGTGTATAAGGCTTGTTGTTAAATGTATCTACAGAAAGTAACACATCTTCAATAAGTCTCCTGCTTTGCATTATTTGCAGAATATTATCGCCTGTAAAAACATCTTGCGCACTTCCAAGAGAAATTCCAAGCTGGCTTGCCAGACCCATTGCTGCAGACATTCCGCCTTCAGATCCGCCTTCATCTAATGCAAATGAAAGATAGCTCTGGTAAACAGGTTTTTGTTGAGATGCATAAACATAACCGGCGATTCCGGCAATTAAACCAATAATCAAAAATAGCCACCATTTTGAAATACAGCGTTTTAAAATCTCCATAGTTATAACGCTTTCTTTATCAGTCCGGGTCGCAGCTTCTAAATTATTGTCGTAATTGTTTATATTATCTACAACATTCATTTTTTTTATTTGCTCATATTGAAAATCACGTTTGTTAAAAGTGCCAGCGAAGACAAAACAACAGACCACTCACCAATTGAAATTTTTGTTCTGTTATTTTTCGCCTTTTGTGGCACAAATATCTCTGATCTCGGTGTAACAGAAGGATATGATTTGAAAAATAAAAAATGTTTTACTGAAGCAGCTTTTCCATCGGGATAAATTACCAAGGCGCCGGTTTTTCTTGCATAAGGAGTAAAATTGCCAGCTTGCTCCACATAATATTTCAAACTTTTATTTTCTTTAAATGGTATTATGGTCGGGTTATAAACTTCACCTGAAATGCGCACCAAATTAGAACTTCTGTCGATCGTAAGGACATCTCCATCTTCCAATGGAAGGTTTTCTGCGTTGTTGGGGTTAGCCAAAGCTTTTGCAAGATCAACACTAATTAGGTCATAGGATTTATACAATTCATCCTTTAACCGTGGATGAAGAGCGATGCTATCCGGATTAATATTCAGAATCCTTTGAAAAAGCTTTTCCCGCTCCGCGGCAGTCAGATTTGATTTAATACTTCTGCGAATGGTGATGGAAGAACTATCTGCTGATGCTTTGAACCCACCCACTCGTTCCATTACATCACTTATTTTATCCCCGCTTTTTTCCAATCCGTATCTGCCAGGACTTTTTACTTCTCCTAATACCAGTACGGTTCGCTGAGGGCTATAGCCAGGAAGGGATTTGACGATTACCAGGTCATAAGGCTGCAATAATACGTCCTGTGAGGCGTCATTTTTATTGGCCAAATCTATATTAAAGATCGTGCTCTCATTGTGGTTGGCTTTCCCTACGTTTGCATTCCTGATCCTTCTGGATATTTCGATAGTAGCAGAGTCTCCAAATTCAGAAACTCCACCTGTAGAAAGCAAAACATCTCTTAAAGAAATATTTTCTCTCCAGTGAACGATGCCGGGTTTTCTCACATTGCCTTCGACAGTTACGTAATTGCTGTCCTGAAATTCAAAAATGGAATGAACGGCAACCGAATCATCCTTAACCAAAAAAACACTTTTTTGTTCGTTTACTGAATCAAGATCAACAGAAAACATTGTAGGCATTTTGTTTTTCAAATACCTGAAAATAGAAATACGATTGGTATAAGCGTCGCGGGTTAATCCGCCGGCTTTATCTATCAATGCCTTTATTGTCAAATCGGGTATTAATTCGTAAGGCCCTGGCCGTAACACAGAGCCGGTAATTACGACACGGTTTCCAAATTCATCCTGAAGTTTTCCTACTATATATTTATCGCTCCCGTTTGTTTTGAATGAACCGAACTGCGCCGCATTCAAATCAATTATTTTTTTCGCTGTGTCTGTAATGCGCACTACTGTTACAGTTCCTTTGTATGCATTATCAGTAAATCCGCCACAATATTTCAAAAGATCGGTGAACGTTTCACCATCCAACATTTCAAATTTGCCTTCTCTTTTTACATTTCCCGTAATGGACACACGATTTTTATAATAAGGAATTCTGATTACATCGCCTTCCTGCAAAATGATATTATCCTTTTGATTTCCTTCTACCAGGAAATCATACAGATCGGCGGTTCTTTTTAGCTGGTTGCCGCGAATAATTTGAATGTCACGGTAACTTCCCATTGATGTGGGGCCGCCGCATAAATAAAGCATATTATAAAGTGTCGTAAGGGAGGCAACCGTAAAAGTTCCGGGTTTTTTTGCCTGCCCGATAACCGTAACCCGAATGCTGCGGATTTTGCCAAGTGTTACCTGTACTTTTGTTTTTCCCGTGTTGATTGCCCGATAAATAGTAGAAGCAAGTTTTGACTTGATTTTTTGCGTTGCTTCTTCAATGCTTAATCCATTCAGGTAAATCGGTCCTACGTTAGGAATGTATATTTCTCCTGATTCATTTATCGTTAAATTATACTTTTTTTCACTGAAACCATAGACCGATACAACCAGTTCATCATCCGGTCCGAGAACATAACCGGCAGGTGCAGGAATGCGTAAATTTGGCTCAAAAACAAGGCTGTTGGAGGTAAAAAGTTCAGAACCAAAGATCGTTTGATCATTTTGAAACTTTTGCATCGGTAGATTCCTTCCCGAGGTGTCATATCGATCAGCGGTCGTATTATGTTTTTCTTGGTCTATCTCATTTCCGGAAACTGATTTTTTTGTAGGAGACAAGTTCTGCAATCTGTCGCGAAGCTTTTTTATTTCTACGTCAGGCAATCCTTTTTCAGCAACCATTTTATACAACTGAGATTCGGTAATGCCTGATTCCATAGCTTTCTGATAAGCAGCGATTAACTGATTATCGCTCAAATCATCTATTTTAACCTGGCTCAGGTTCTGGAGATCGAATAAGCTGTTTTGTGCCTGCAGTTGGTTTGAACAAAAAAGTATGGTGAACAAAACAAATAGTACTCTTTTGACTATTTTCATTTATTTCTTCGTTTAAAAATTCCTTACAACAAGTAATTTTGGGAAGTTAAAAATTGTTTGCGAAGGTAATAATAATTTTTGCTTTTTATTTTTTAACGGAGAACTGTGGAATGGTGGAAAATAGAAGGAAGCAGGATATTTTATAATTGATCGAGCTACCTATTTTATAATTGATGTTTCTGGTATGGAATGAAAGCAACCGGAAACACTTTTTAAGTAAAGAGGTGGCCAAAATGTTTAATCTTTTTGGCTTTTCCAGTGAAGAAAGAAATAAAACAGTTCTCATTTCACTGTTCTTTTCAGTAAACAAACAAATAATCTAAATTGCTTTTTTTATGATTATTTCTCAAATCTCATTTCCTGAATCAGCTGTTTATCACCTTTCTGCTTCATATAAATAGTAGTGCGAAACACACCATTTGTAGTTGTTAAATTGCCGATACAATATTGTGAACCTTCATTCTCACTCTCGTGAATCACTTTAAAATCTTTTACGGGATTATTGCTAAAGAATTGCCGCAATACAAGCTGAGCCTGGTTTTTACTGAATGATTTGCTCGTTTCAGATAAACTCATTTCAATGGTATTGTCAAAATATTTAGAAACTTCACCTGCATTTCCAGATTTAAGGGCATTTGCAACTCCTGTAAAAGAAATGGTAAAGGAAGTCAAAACAATAAACAGGCATAAAAAAAATAAATATTTTTTCATGGAAAATTGATTTCCTTCTAATTTTACGAAAAACGTGCCAAATGATAAAACTATGCGACCGATTTTGAAATTGTTGCGATTATCTAAATATGAATAATTAGTTTTGAAAAATGGAAGCAAAAAAAGTAATTCTGGTAATAATGGACGGGTGGGGCCTCGGCCAAAAAAAAGAAAGTGACGCAATACAAAATGCTCAAACTCCTTTTGTAAGTTCTCTCTACGATAAATATCCTCACACCACGTTAGTGACGTATGGAAGAGCCGTCGGACTTCCGGAAGGACAAATGGGAAACAGTGAAGTCGGCCATTTGAATCTTGGCGCCGGCAGAATCGTCTATCAGGAGTTGGAGCGGATAAACGTAGCGATAGAAAACGGCGAATTCGCCAAAAATCCGGCTTTATTGCAAAGTATCAATTATGCAAAAGATAATAACCGTCCGCTGCACTTATTGGGACTTGTAAGCAATGGTGGTGTGCATTCTCATATTAATCATCTGAAAGCCATCACTACGATTTGTAAAGATCACGGGTTGGAAAAAGTGTTTATTCATGCCTTTACTGATGGCCGCGATACGGATCCAAAAAGTGGCATTCATTTTCTCGAAGACCTGCAGCAACATTTGGATAAAACTACCGGAAAAATAGCTACGATAATCGGCAGATATTATGCAATGGATCGTGATAAAAGATGGGAAAGAATAAAGATCGCGTACGACGCACTGGTGCACAGAACCGGAGAAGTAACCACCAACATTTTTTCTGCTATTACCGATTCTTATCAAAATAACGTTACCGACGAATTTTTAAAACCGATCATCAACGCAGAAACTCCCGATTCAGAAATGATGGATGGAGATGCGGTGATTTGTTTCAACTTTCGCACCGACAGGTGCCGTGAAATTACAGAAGCGCTTACGCAGACTGCATTCCCGGATTACGACATGAAGCCGTTGAATCTGAATTATACAACAATGACGCTTTATGAACACACTTTCAAGAATATTCACGTAATCTTTCAAAAAGACGACCTCGTAAATACTTTAGGAGATGTCTTGGCTCAAAATAATAGAACACAAATCCGCATTGCTGAAACTGAAAAATATCCACACGTTACTTTTTTCTTTAGCGGTGGCCGTGAAGTACCTTTTGAAGGTGAAAGAAGAATTCTCATTCCTTCACCAAAAGTGGCAACTTATGATTTAAAACCTGAAATGAGCGCTTACCAAGTAACAGACGCTTTGCTTCCTGAGATCAAAAAACAATCTGCTGATTTTATTTGTTTAAATTATGCAAACGCTGATATGGTCGGCCATACAGGTGTTTGGTATGCCGTGATAAAAGCTGTGGAAACGGTGGATAAATGTGTAAAAGAAATCGTCACAACGGCCTTGGAAAATAATTATACTGTTTTTCTTACCGCCGATCATGGCAATGCAGATTATGTCGTAAATGATGATGGAACGCCGAATACCGCACATACCAAAAACCTCGTGCCGCTTTTTATCATTGATAAAGAATGGCGGGGTACCGTACATCCGGGAAAGCTGGGCGATATTGCGCCGACGATTTTGACAATGATGAAACTGCCAATACCAAAAGAAATGACGGGTAAAATAATAATTGATGAATAACTTCCTGCAGGAAATTTGTTCGGTATATAGATGAGGAAAGGCGGCATGCCTTAGGCTTCTTTTAATTTCATTTCGTCTTCATTGTATTGGCTTAATATTCACAAAAATTTACAGTTTAAAATTTTTTATTTCAAAAAAGTTATTTCCATGCAGCATTTTGCGTAAATAATTGTCTTATCTTAGTAGGGTTAAACAAGCAATTTATGACAGAAGAGATCATGGTTCAAGGCTGTCTTGATAACCTTTCAATCGCGCAGGAGGCCCTTTATAACCGCTTCAGTCCGCGAATGCTTGGTGTTTGCTATCGTTATGCCCGCAACAGGGAGGATGCTGAAGATATGCTTCAGGAAGGATTTATTAAAATATATTCCCAGATCAGGCAATACCATGGATCAGGGGCCTTGGAAGGGTGGATAAGAAAAATAATTGTGCACACTTGCATTAATGTATTGAAAAAGAATAAAAAGTTCTCTGATAGTCTTGATCTGATTCATGCATCGGGTATTGAAATCAGCGAAAATAATATTCCGTCCATGCTTCAGGCAAAACAAGTAGTGGAATGCATCAGGTTGTTGCCGATAGGATATAGAACAGTGTTGAATCTCTACGCAATTGAAGGATTTTCACACAAAGAAATCTCGGCGATTTTAGAGATCGAGGAAAGTACCAGCAGGTCTCAATACACACGAGCCAGATCATTATTGGAAGAGATTTTAATAAAAAAGAAAATTCTGCAAAAACCACACGAAACTGTGAGAATGGTATCTATGAGTCGCTAACTATTTATGAGAATAAAATTATCTGTACACTACTAACGCTGAAATGAATGAAAAATGGAAAGAAGATTTGATATGAGTGATTTTGAGCGATCTTTAAAAGATCACGCAGATCAATTTAAATTGGTGCCTTCCAAACGCGTATGGAACGGAATTTATAACAACTTGCACCCGGGAAGCAAATGGCCTTCTATTTCTATTGCGATTGTGTTGATAATCACACTTATTTCCATTGGCAATCTGAACAATTCACCTACTCATTCAAACAAAAATTCGCAGCTTACAGCCAATAATATGTCAGGTAAAAATGAATCTTCGGATCAACTTGTAGATAATAATTCAAGCAAAAAAAATGTTTTTCAAAAACATGCGGTTAGTGGACAATTTCAAAACACCAATATTATAAGTAAACAGCCTTCAAATTCAAATTCCAAAAATTCTTTTGAATCGGATGCGGATAAAGTTTCGCAGAATATCGTCATGAAAGAAAATAATAATGAAAAAATTAGCGCCAGCTCTTTAGCAATAACGGATGCTTCAAAAAATAATAATTATATAAATCGCAACCAGATTTCTTTTTACGAACCTAATCAGGAAGCCGAAAATAATTTTAGCAACGAAAAAGGAAATAAGGAAGTCAATACTACTTTCAGTAACAGAAATAGTTCAATAGAAAGTTTACCAATGATTCAAAACGATCTTCTTTCTGAAACTATTATTAGTTTCAAAAATGAAATACCGGTTCATGCTTCCTTTTCCGACTTTATCAATCCTTTTCAAATTTTACCTTCCTTTAATAGCACCGTAAATACAGCCAGTAAACTAATAACTAATACGGATTTTAATTCTCAAAAAGCGACAGCAACAGCCAATGTTAAAAAGATAAAAAGGAAGAAAAATAAAAACGTTGAGTGGACATTTTATGCAGCGCCAACTATCGGAACGGTTTCATTCAGCAAAAAAGGAAATACGACGGTATCGTCTTCCAATGTTTCGTCTGTCATTATTTTGCCCAATGATCCTTCTTTTGGATTGAAAAGAACGGCAAAAATCGGTTTTGAAACAGGAGCAGAGATGAGTTACAAAATATTTAGAAAGTTTACTTTTATCACCGGCGCTAATTTCACTTATTCCGGTTATAACAACATGTCAAACCTTATTCACCCGACATTCGCTTCCTTAAATTTTGTGGATAGAAATTCAATAAGTTATTCAAAAAGCTATGTGACAAATTATGGAAATGGTCAAAGTCCGAACCGCATTCCTCTTACAAATTACAGTTTTGAAGTATCGGTTCCGATCGGATTGAAGTACAATATTTGGGGAAATGAAAAGATTCAGATTAATGCCGTTTCTACTGTTGGCCCCTCGATAGTCTTAAAGAAAAATGCATTCATAATTTCTTCTGATGGAAAATATTACATTAACGATGCCTCTTTAGTTCGCAACATCAATCTTGCCGGGCATTTCGGTTCTTATATTTCATTCTCAGTCAATAAAATCAAATGGCATATAGGACCGGATATACGCTATCAATTATTATCCACTTATAAAAGTTATTATCCTTCTAAGGAACATTTCATAGATTATGGCATAAGAATTGGAATATCGAGATAAAGATTACAACAATAAAAACGATATTTTTTCGTTTTATTTTTTTAACTCATTTTTTCTAAAGCCGTTGCTTCGTACCCTGCAACGGTTTTTTTTATTCGTAATTTTGCGCGATGCAAAAATTATTCGCGGTTGTTGTACCCTTTTTTATTATCTTTTTTACTGCCTGCTCAGGAAAAAAAAACAATACAGCTTCTACAAATATTCCGGTGCAAACAGAAAATATCTTTCCGGTTACCGATTTTTTGAAAGGACAGTTGCGGATCATTGATTCGATGGGAGTGACTCCTTTAAAAATTATTTCTGTAAATGGCAAAACCGATTCTATATGGCTAAAAAGAGAAGATATCAGGAAGAATGCAATGCCATTTCTTACGCCGGTAATTGATTCTGCAAATATGTATTCATTGTTTTCCGAAAAATCCTTTCTCGATCAGACGATCAACGCCTTTACATTTTCTTATGACCCTAAAAAGAAACTGCCTGATTCGATAAAAATCACACACTGGGATGTTTATATGAATCCTCAAACCAATGGGATAGATCGTATTTACATAGTAAAAGAAATGGCAGATACAACGTCACAACTAACCTGGCTTGTAAATAAATGGTATAGCATCAGAACGATAGTTCAATTGGCGAATGGACAACCACAGATAAAAGAAGAAAAAATGATCTGGAATTTTGATGATTGATGACTTATACATAAAATGCTGATAAATGACGGCTGAAACTTTTCATACCATTATAAAAACCATCCCTGTTCATCCCGGAATTTATAAATATTTTGATGATCAGAACCAATTGATTTACGTTGGAAAGGCAAAGAATATTCGTAAACGCGTTAGTTCATATTTTACCAAAACATTTAATGGTTACAAAACACAGGAACTAGTAAAAAGAATTGAGCGGATAGAATTTACAATTGTAGATAGCGAGCAGGATGCTTTTCTTTTAGAAAATTCTTTGATTAAACAGTTTCAGCCAAAGTTCAACATCAATTTAAAAGATGATAAAACCTATCCTTACATTGTAATTAAGAATGAGCCGTTTCCCAGGATTTTCTTAACGCGCAACAGGATCAACGATGGTTCTCAATATTTAGGTCCGTTTACTTCCGTTGGACGTGTACGTGAATTGCTAAGTTTTATAAAAGAATTCATTCCTCTACGTACGTGCAAACTGAATCTTACGGAACAAAATATTTTAAAGAATAAATTTAAAGTTTGCCTGGAATATCACCTTGGAAATTGCAAGGGGCCTTGCGAAGGTTTGCAAAGCAAAGAAGATTACGAAGAAGGACTGCAACAAATAAAACAAATGATCAAAGGGAATTTGAGTCCTGTAATTCAACGGTATAAAGAAGAAATGAATTATTACGCTTCTCAATTGCAATTCGAAAAGGCTGCAATGATCAAACGGAAACTGGAAGGACTTGAAAATTACCAGGCCAGATCTGTAGTAGTGACTCAGTCGTTTGCAAATCTTGACGTCTTCTCCCTTTTGAGGGAAAAAGATACGGCTTACGTGAATTATTTAATGGTTCAAAACGGAATTATCATACAAACACACACGCTGGTTTTAGAACCAAAACTTGATGAAACAGATGCAGAAATTTTAAGCCTTGCCATTACAGACATACGTGAAAAATTTAACAGCGAAGCGATAGAGATTGTTATTCCCTTTGAAGTAGAACGCGAAAATGATACACTCATTTATACGATTCCGAAAGCCGGCGATAAAAAAAAGTTGTTGGATCTTTCTGTCAAGAATGTCAATTATTTTATTGAAGAAATGAAGCGCAAAAAAATGCTGCGCCTTGAAGGAAAATCAGAAAAGGAAAAGACGGAAGTGTTGGTTCAGTTGCAAAATGATTTGCATCTTCCGGCTTTGCCAACGCACATTGAATGTTTTGATAACTCGAATTTCCAGGGAAGTTTTCCTGTTGCGGCAATGGTATATTTTAAAAATGGGTTGCCTGATAAAAATGAATATCGCAGATTTAATATTAAAACCGTGAGTGGCATCAATGACTTCGCTAGTATGAAAGAAGTAGTTTCGAGGAGATACAAAAGATTGTTGAAAGAAGAAATTCCAATGCCACAATTAATTATTATTGATGGTGGCAAAGGCCAGCTGAATGCGGCTATTGAAGGTTTGGAAGAAACAGGAATGATGGGAAAAACAACCGTCGTAGGACTTGCTAAAAACGAAGAGGAAATATTTTTTCCTGGCGATCAGCAATCTATCAAGCTTCCATGGAACAGTGAAAGCCTCAAACTTATCAGGCGTGTAAGAGATGAAGTTCACCGTTTTGGAATTACTTTTCACCGCAATCAGCGAAGCCGCGGAACTTTTGTAAATGAATTGGAGATGATAAAAGGTATCGGAAAAAATACTGCGGATATTTTATTAAAAAAATTCAAATCGGTAAAAAAGATAAAAGAACTTTCAAAAGAAGAAATTGAAGAAGTAATCGGAAAATCAAGGGCGAATATTGTTTATGAATATTTTCATCAGGAAGAAAAAAAGGAAAACAAATTTTAGAAGATATGATTTCGAAAAAATATAAATCCGTTTATTTGCTTGTTTACTGAATACCCTTTCAAATAAATTCAGGGATTTAATCTTCTCAATAAAATATTATCTACCTGGTTAAAAAGTACATCTGGCTTCATCGTGCGCCATGCCGGCAAAGAAAGCATTTCTACATAATTTGCAAGACGGGCTTTTACAAAATCGTATTGACTTTGAGTGGGCATATTTAATGAAACAATCCATCCGCCCTTCTCCATCACATCTTCATACCATTCTTCATAATAACAATCATCGCTGCTGTGGAAATTGAGGACATTTTCGGTTATCAAAATAAATTTGTTGATTCCCTGCAAAATAAATTCATCAATTACGTCACGCTTCAGCCGCATGATATCGTTCTCAATTGCATCATTCCATTCGCCGATCATTTCAATAATTGCATATTGCTCATCATAATCTGCCATCAAAACTTTAAGGTATAAAGTGCGGCTGCCAAATTCGTCCCATAACGGATGAATGTAATAATTATAAACCGTATTGGTGAATTCAAACTGGCTGTATTCGCGCCCGTAAAAAGGCGAGCGCACGTCGGCTTCTGATGTGTATAAATATTGCCAGTTATCGTATGGTTCAATGTCCTGCATCGGCTACCAAAATTATTCTTTTAATATAAAAATAAATGTCAAAAAATCAGCCAAAAACAAGAGAGAAGGGCGGTAAAAAAATAAATATTTTTCGAGAAAAAGAATTAACGTTATTTATTTGTTTGCTGCATTATATCAAATAATTTCTATAAGGCTTTTTAAATAAAAAAGCCCGAAGGTTTTTCTAACCCGGGCTTTTTTAAAAAAATAAAAAACAAGCTTCAGAACGAATATCGTCCGTCCTCAATCAGCTTTGCTGCTACCAATCTGCGTGCATCTTTTACATTAAAAGGCGCTGTTTTTGTAAAGCGTTTTAAACCAAGCAACATCATTCTTTGTTCATCGCCGGTAGCAAAAGAATTGATCGCTTCTTTTCCGTTTTTCGCCAAAATATCCACTGCGTCATTGAGGTAAACGCGCAGCATTGCCATTTGCACTTTATTCGCTTCCTCACCGGTTCTCTCCACAGATTTTATTACCCTCAGCAACATGCTTTCTGCAACAAAAGTTTCTATCATCATGTTGGCAATGTTCATGATAATTTCCTGTTCTTTTGACAAAGTGGTCATCAGCTTTTGTACTGCCGCTCCTGCTACCATCAGAATGCTTTTCTTCATATTGGGGATGGTTTTTAATTCCCTGGAAAAAGCGCCTTCTTCACCATCCCCAAATTCAGGAATGCTCATTAACTCTTTCTGTACATTCATGGCAGGTCCCATTAAATCCAACTGGCCTTTCATGGCACGCTTCAATATCATATCTACAGAAAGCAAACGGTTGATTTCATTCGTTCCTTCAAAGATCCTGTTTATCCGGCTGTCGCGGTATGCACGGCTAATCGGATATTCATCGCTAAAACCGTTGCCACCATGGATTTGAACGCCTTCATCCACCACATAATCCAATACTTCACTTCCGTGTACTTTTAATATCGCACATTCAATCGCAAATTCTTCCGCTGCTCCTAAAAGCGCTTCATTAAAGGGTTTGCCTTCGGCTAATAATTCCTGTTCTTTTTCATCAATCCATTTTGCCGTACGATACAAAGCACTTTCATCAGCATAAATTCTGATCGCCATTTCTGCCAGTTTATATTTTATGGCGCCAAATTTTGCAATCGGTAACTTAAACTGCTCGCGGGTTTTAGCATACTCTATAGATTCTGTCAACGCCATCTTTGATCCGCCAACTGCCGCCGCATCTAATTTTAATCTGCCGATATTTAAAATATTAAATGCAATGATGTGTCCACGACCAATTTCACCCAATACATTTTCTACAGGCACTTTGCAATCCTGGAAATACAATTGGACAGTGGACGAACCTTTGATACCCATTTTATGTTCTTCATGTCCTTGTGTAAAACCGGGCATATTTCGTTCAACGATAAATGCGGTAAATTTATCACCGTCAATTTTGGCAAAAACAGTAAAAATATCTGCAAAACCTCCATTCGTAATCCAGCATTTTTGTCCATTGATCAAATAATATTTTCCATCTTCAGAAAGCGTTGCGGTTGTTTTTGCGCCCAACGCATCACTTCCGCTTCCCGGTTCAGTAAGTCCATAAGAACCTTTCCATTCGCCGCTTGCCAGTTTTGGAATGTATTTTTTCTTTTGTTCTTCTGTACCAAAATATAAAATAGGTAGTGTACCAATTCCGGCGTGTGCACTCATGGCAACGCTGAACGAATAACCGCCGCCAAGTGCTTCGCTTACTAAAGTAGAAGTAACAAAATCTTTACCCATTCCGCCATATTCTTCCGGTACGGATGCACTCAAAAGTCCCTGTTCGCCAGCCTTTACCATCAAAGCCGGCATTAATCCGGGTTCCGCTTTGTCTATTCTATCCATGACGGGTAGCACTTCTATTTCCAGAAACTGATGGCACATATCCCGTATCATCAATTGCTCTTCGCTGAAATCTTCAGGCGTAAAAATGTCGTTTGCATTTCCAGGTTTTATCAACCATTCACCGCCTTTTAAGGTAGAAGCTGTTGCTGTTGTTTGCATAATTATTGGTTTAATATTTTTAAATTTTTTCTTTAATTGGACAAATTATCATACACCATTTGTAAAACTTCTTTTGCGATTTCAATCTGGCCGTTGGTAACTCCCTGCAGTGCTTCATTCAACGTTCTGTTTGCCACGTCCATGGTTTTCTGCTCCAGTGATTTTGCTTCTTTAGTGAGAAAAATGAGATTGCTACGCCGGTCATTTTTTGAAGCCACTCTTTTTACCAGGTTTGCTTTTTCAAGATTATCTACTAACCGGGTAATGCTGGGCTTGTCGCGAAAAGTAGCCTCACACAATTGTTGCTGGCTGATGCCATCCTGTTTCCATAAATGATATAAAACACTCCACTGCTCAATCGTCACATCTATTGCTGATTCCTTAAAATTTTTTTGCAATCTCCTAGCAATTGCGGTAGAAGCTTTACCGGTAATAAAACTATAAAGTTCGCCTTTTTTAAATTGGTTGTTTAGCATATAGTTGTTTATGCAACTATACAAATCTAATAATTCAATTTGAGAATAAAAAATATTTTTCCTTTCTTTTTTTTGATGATCCTTCTGAAAATAAAAAACCCGGAGCTACTTACCATCCGGATTCTTTCGACTCAACAATATTAATAAACTTTATTTCGTTTGTGGAACGCTGGCACGCAGCATCCACGCCATTTTTTCGTGTTCTTTCATAATTCCCGTGATAAAATCAGAACTGCCTGCATCATCATATTTTTCATCAAATTCATCAATCAGCTTTCGCGTATTGCGAATGATTGCATCATGATCTGATGCTAATTCTGCAATCATTTGCTCCGATACCGATGCATTGCCTGCATGCTCTTTCAAAGAAGCAGCGTCGAGGAATTCCTGCATGCTTCCGGTCGCAAAATGACCTACTTTTCTGATTCGTTCTGCAACGGAATCGATGATGATCTGCAGCTGGTGATACTGGTCATCCAGGAATAAATGTAAAGCATGAAAATCACGTCCCTCAATATTCCAATGGAAGTTTAATGTTTTTGTATAAAGAACAAATTCATCTGCTAAAACCTGGTTCAAAGCTTCTGCAACGCCGGCGCTATTTGAAGCTGAAATACCGGTGTTTAAATTGTCGGCATTTTCATTTTCCTTTTGCTCGTTTTCATTCTTTCCTATTACTTTTTGATTTACCTGTTTTGCATTTTTAGGAGCTGGTTTCTGCGCCGCAGCTTTTACATTTTTTGCCATTTTTTGTTTTTTTTAATGTGAAAATTTGAATTTTGAGACGCAAGATGGATGCCAACTTTACAAGTTTTTAAAGGCGATTCAATCGTTTGCTTCATTCAATATTTTTTCTAAAGTACCAATCACGATTATTTGTTTGTTTATTCAAATTATTCAAGTTCTCAGTGATTTCCACCGCTCTGACCGGCGTTTCTACACGAACTGATTATTAAAAATGATACCTTCTTCCTAAAGCTAAATCCTAAAAAACGACAAATATGAATGTGTCTTATTTATCCTTTTACCGGGAACTGGTTTTTATTAAATAATTTTACGAATCTTTTCCTTTAATTACATTCTTAACCTTAAAACCTTTTTAGTTGCAATCTGTTCAAATTATCAAAAGAATATTTAAAATAAACTGCATTTTTCTTGTTGTTTTGATTTTATTTTCAACAAAAAGCTTCGCTCAGCAGGATTCCTGTCATCTCCAAATCAGTCTTTTGACCGTAATGCCCGGTGAAGAACTTTATTCGACATTTGGACACAGCGCTTTGCGTATAACAGATACCGTTACCCACCAGGATATAGTCTATAATTATGGCACATTCAATTTTGACGATCCTGATTTTTACACAAAATTTATTCGTGGAAAATTGCTCTATTATTTATCTACCGACCGTTTTGACTCGTTCGTTTTAGAAAACCAACAGGACAACCGAGGTATTACAGAACAAATTTTGAATCTTTCCTGCGAGCAAAAACGGAATATTATTGGGTTGCTTGAAGCGAATATGATCGCGCAAAACCGCTTTTATAAATACGACTTTCTTTTTGATAATTGTACTACACGACTGCGCGATCTGGTGGAAAAGGCATCCGATTCTACTGTTCATTTTGGAAAAGCTCTAAACACGGAAGTTTCTTTTCGAAACCTGATTTATGAATATCTAAACAAGAACGATAAACAATGGAGCAAACTCGGAATTGATATTTTGCTTGGTGCAAAAACCGATGCCATCGCAACTCCCTACCAGGTGATGTTTTTACCGGATTACCTGATGAAAACTTTTGACAGTTCAACTATAAATTCACAGCCTCTTGTGACTGATAAACATTCATTATTTAAAATAAATTATTCGCAAAATGAAAAAAATAACTTAACGCATCCGTTCTTTTTATTCATTTGTTTATTTGTATTGATTGCATTTTTAAGTTTTTCAAAAAGTGGATTTATACAAAAGTTTCTTGCTTCATTTGATGCGTTGTTATTTTTCATTGTAGGACTTTTAGGAGTCTTGATTCTTTTTATGTGGTTCGGAACCGATCATATCATGTGCCGCAATAATTATAATTTATTATGGGCATGGCCAATGAATATTGTTGCTGCTTTTTATATTCATTCAAAAAGAAAATGGCCACAAATTTATTTTCTGATTTATGCCATTTTTAATATCGTTCTGATTGCATTATGGAGCTTTATTCCGCAACATCTTAATTTTGCGCTGATTCCCATTCTCGCTATTCTAATTTTCAGAAGCCTACTTTATTTTATTCGAAAAAAATAAATCAATGCCGCAGATTTTATTCGAAAATAAAAAGATTTTTTACCGTGTTGAAGGAAAAGAAAGGCCAGTTTTATTGCTGCATGGTTTTGCGGAAGATGGAACGATTTGGGATAAACAGATAAACGCCTTGAAAGAAAATAATCTTTTAATTATTCCGGATCTTCCGGGAAGCGGCCAATCTGAAATGCTGGATGGTCCACGCACAATGAAAGATTATGCAGAAGTAGTAAAAGCCATAGCTGACGAAGTAATTTTCAAAAATGAAGTAGAAAACGAAACACAGTTTTGTTTGATCGGTCACAGTATGGGTGGCTACATCACTCTGGCTTTTGCAGAAAAATATCCGGATCTTTTGAATTCATTCGGCCTGTTTCATTCTTCAGCATTTGCAGATACCGAAGATAAAAAGGCAACCCGGCGAAAAGGAATTGCGTTTATTAAAAAAAATGGAACAGAAGCTTTTTTAAAAACAACTATTCCCAATCTGTTTTCCGAAAGAACAAAAAATGAAAAGCCGGAAATGCTGACGCAATTGCTAGAAATTGGCAAAGATATTTCTCCTGAAGCGCTGATTCAATATTATGAGGCGATGATTCAAAGGCCTGACAGGACTGATGTCTTGCGCTCTTTCCGGAAACCGGTTCTTTTTATTATTGGAAAAGAGGATCATGCGGTGCCTCTTCAGGATTCATTGTTGCAATGTTATATTCCTCCAATGTCCTACGTTCATATTTTAGAAAAATCCGGACACCAGGGGATGTGGGAGGAAACGCAATTATCAAATTCTTATCTTGTCCATTTTTGTCAGAATTCTTTTTAAAAAAATGACAGTTTTTCGTTATGATATCTCTTTACTTTTAATTGATTAAGAGTAATTTGCAGTAAGAATGTTATGAAAAAAATTCTCCTGCTTTTATTTGTTTTGATTTGGATTTTGAAATGTGACGCTCATCACATTATTGGAGGAGAAATGTATTATAATTACCTCGGTAAAGGCAGCCAGCCAAATACCAGCAGATATCAAATAACTCTTAAACTTTTCAGGGATCAGAATGCTCCGCCAGGAACTGCATTAATGCCAACGGAAGTTTATATAGGTATTTTTAATAACGAGAGTGGTCAGCAATATAATGGTCCGAATCCATATTATATTGTTCAAAAAAGCAGTGAATCATCTGTTACAGTAAATCCATTTCCACCTTGTATGACCAATGCTCCAAATCTCGACTATCATGTGGGTGTTTTCCAATTTACAGTTGAATTGCCTGACAATTCGAAAGGCTATACTGCTACATTTCAAACCTGTTGCAGGGTAGATAATCTGCAGAATGTAGAAAACGCAGGTGGCAGTGAAACCGGATCAACATTCACCTGTGATATTCCACCTGCAAGCTATAAGGACAATTCACCGGAATTCTCAACCAGTATAGATGTGATTTGTGCTAACAAGGCTTTCCAGTTACAGTTTAACGCTACAGATCAGGACGGAGACTCACTGGTTTATTCTTTTGCACCCGCTTTTAATGGCGGCAGTTTCAGGGATGATAAAAATGCAAATCCTGCCCCACCACCATATGAATCAGTAGATTACATTAATGGGTTTGTTGCCTCTTCGCCTCTTGGTGGTCAGGCTGTAATCAATTCTAAAACCGGCATCGTGAGTGGTATTGCTCCGGCAATAGGAAAATACGTATTAGGGGTAAAAGTGCTTTCATACAGGAATGGTGTTCTTATTAACCAACATGAAAAAGATTTTATTGTGAACGTTACAGATTGTGATTTTGCCGGTGCGCAATTGAATCCAAAACCGGTAGTGTGCGACAGCTTTACTGTTGCTTTTCAGAATAATAATACTTCCTCTTTAAATCAAAATTTTTATTGGGATTTTGGTGATCCCAAGTCCGGTCCAAACAATATTTCTACCTTAAAAAATCCTTTGCATCAGTTTACTGATACCGGTGTTTTTGTGTATAAATTAGTGATAAACCGTGGGCAGCAATGTTCTGATTCCGCCACCCAAATTGTAAAAATATATCCTGGCATATATCCATTGTTTAGTGCAGATGGCCAGTGTATCAACTCAAATATTTTATTTACAGATAAATCCTCCACTTTATACGGCACCATTAATAGTTGGTTGTGGAATTTCGGTGATCCTGCATCTAATTCGGATACTTCCAAAAATAAAAACCCTTCTTACATTTATACAAACCCGGGAACCTATCCAGTTCAATTAACAGTATCTAATACTCAAGGTTGCATTAAAACATTTACGAATTCAGTCGTAATAAAAACGCAACCGGATTTTTCTTTAAATAATGATACGGTGATGTGTAATCTTGATACTTTACAACTGACTGCAAAGGGCCAGGGAACCGTATCCTGGACACCTGATTATAACATCAATAATATCCACAGTTTTACACCTTTAATAAGCCCCAAACGGCCAACAGTTTACTATGCCACTTTAAATGAAAGCCGGGGGTGCATTGCAACCGATTCTGTTTTTGTTAATGTTGTCAGCAAAGTTACTTTGAATATAAGGGCAGATACAAGCATTTGTCTCACAGATACGGCCAGCATTAATGCTGTAAGTGATGCTCTTCACTATTTATGGTCTCCGGCAGAGTCAATAGCCAATGATACGGCCCAATTTGTAAAGGTGGTTCCTGTTGAAAATACTACTTATCATGTGGTTGCAAGTATTGGCAAATGCAGTACCAGCGGCAATTCTATTGTAAGAGTAGTTCCATATCCAAATGCAAAAACAGTTGCTGATACAACGATTTGTTTCCCTAACAGTTATCAACTTCACGCTACTGGTGGAAGTATTTATAGTTGGACCCCGGCTTTGTTTTTAAATAATAACAAAATCGCTAACCCTATATCCACGCCGAATGAAACAATAAGATATGTGGTTCAGGTTAATGATGTTTTGGGCTGTCCTAAACCCGCATTTGATTCTGTTTTGATCACGGTAGAAAATCCGGTAGCAGATGCAGGCCCGCAGGATACTTCGATTGTGATGAATCAACCATTACAACTAAATGGAAGCGGTGCTCAGTTTTATTCGTGGTCCCCGTCCACCGGATTGAACAATCCTGATATTGCAAATCCCGTTGCTTTATTATCGGAAAGCCAGAAATATACTTTGAAGGTTTCCACTGCTGCCGGTTGTTTTTCTATTGATACCATTCATGTTACGGTATATAAAGTAAAGCCAGACCTGTTTGTACCAGATGCATTTACACCTAATGGAGACGGAATGAATGATGTGTTCAAGCCAATTCCGGTTGGGATAAAATCGTTGACTTTTTTTAAAGTTTATAACCGTTTGGGAGAATTAGTTTTTTCTACTAATAAGCAGAAGGAGGGCTGGGACGGCACTTTCAAAGGACAACCTCAGGATCCTGGCGTTTTCGTTTGGATGGCTGAAGGCATAGATTATCTCGGAAAAGTTATCTTCAAAAAAGGAAGTGTCACTTTAATCAGATAATTTAAAACCTATTTAAATATCTTTTGAAATGATTATAAATTCTTGATAATTGCATCACCAAATTCACTGGTTGTCAAAAGAGTGCCACCCTTCATCAGGTTGTAAAAATCGATTGTTACGGTTTTATTTCTAATTGTTTTTCCAACAGCATTGGTGATCATTTCTGCTGGATCACGCCAGCCCATATATTCCAGCATCATCGCGCCGCTTAGAATCAATGAAGAAGGATTCATGCTGTTGGTGTTAGCAAATCTTGGAGCTGTTCCATGCGTAGCTTCAAATACTGCATTTCCGGTGATGTAATTGATATTTGCGCCTGGAGCAATACCAATTCCGCCAACCTGTGCAGCAAGCGCATCACTGATATAATCGCCATTCAAATTTAATGTAGCAATGATTGAATAGTCCTGCGGTGCCAGTAAAGCTTGTTGTAAAAAATTGTCAGCGATCGCATCTTTGATAATTACTTTTCCTCCAACTGCAGCTATGCGCATATCTTCATTTGCAACCGCTTCACCACGTTCTTTTTTTGTGCGCTCCCATTCGTTCCAGGTATAAGTTTCGTTTTTAAATTCGGTCTCAGCCAGTTCATACCCCCAGTTTTTGAATGCGCCTTCCGTGAACTTCATGATGTTTCCTTTGTGGACAAGTGTGACAGAAGGATTTTTATTAGCAATTGCATATTCTATTGCTGCGCGGATCAATCTTTGAGAGCCTTCTTTGCTCACTACTTTTATTCCAAAAGAAGTGGTTTCAGGAAAACGGATTTTTTTTACGTGCAATTCGTTTTGTAAAAAATCCAGTAATTTTTTCGCGTCAGCAGTGCCTTCCATATATTCGATACCCGCATAAATATCTTCTGTATTTTCCCGAAAAATAACCATGTTTACTTTTTCAGGCTGCCACATCGGAGAGGGAACACCTTCAAAATATCTGATAGGACGCAGGCAAACATATAAGTCCAGGTCCTGCCTCAACATTACGTTCAGACTACGGATTCCGCCGCCGACAGGCGTAGTCAAAGGGCCTTTTATCGCTAATAAATATTCACGAAAGGCGTCCATAGTCGATTGTGGCATCCATTCACCTGTTTTTTTAAAAGCTTCTTCTCCCGCAAGTACTTTAAGCCAGTTGATTTTCTTCTTTCCATGAAAGGCCTTTTCCACTGCAGCATCAAAAACACGAACACTTGCTTTCCAGATATCCGGCCCTATTCCATCACCTTCAATAAAAGGAATTGTGGGTTGGTCAGGAACGTTTAACTTTCCGTTTTTGCCCATTGAAATTTTATCAGCCATAATATTTTTGTTTCTTTAGATTTTTAAGCATCAATCCGCGTTTCCTGCTGGTTTTGCGGGCAAAGCAATAAATAATGCTAATTTTTGTTTTTAATTTCTAAGCTACAATTCAACCATTCGCCGTCAAATTTCACGCCTTCATATTTTTTGTAGAAATTAATTGCCTGCTCATTCCATTCCAATACCTGCCAAACCATTGCCTGCAATTTCTTTTCTTTCGCTTCTTCAACTAATTGGTCAAACAATAATTTACCAATTCCTTTTCCTCTGTAAGGCTCATTTACCAAAATATCTTCTAAATAAAGCCGTTGTCCTTTCCAGGTGGAATAGCGGATATAATAAAGTGCAAATCCCACAACTTTATTTTCTACTTCTGCTACAAAAGCCCACCATACGGGCTTTTCTCCGAAACCGCTTTCTTCAAAATGATTAAAATCAACCGTAACTTCTTCCGGTGCTCTTTCATAAACTGCAAGTTCCCGGATCAGTTCCATCATTGCACTACAATCTTTTTTTTCCGCTTTTCTGATTTGAATTTCCAAATGATTATTGGTTATTGAAAGTTGATTATTGAATATTAATTTTTAATTCTGATCCTAACTGGCAGCCTGTTCTAAATCGCTCAAAATATCTTCCACATCTTCAATGCCCACACTCATTCTGATCAATCCATCTGTAATGCCATATTTTTCCCTATCTGCTTTTGGAACCCCATAGTGCGTCATCGATGCCGGATGAGATAACAAAGTATCCGTTGTGCCCAAGGAAACCGCTCTCACGCACATTTGCAATTTATCAATGAATTTCTTTCCTGCTTCCAGTCCGCCTTTCATTTCAAAGCTCAACATTGGCCCCGGATGCCGCATTTGTTTTTGTGCAGTGGCATAATCAGGATGAGAAGGCAATCCCAAATAATTGACTTTGCTTATTGCAGGATTTTTTTCCAGGAACTGGGCCACTTTGATCGCGTTTGCACAGTGTTTTTCCATTCTTATTTCCAAAGTTTTCATTCCCTGCGTTAATAAAAATGCATCAAAAGAATTACTGTTGCCACCCAACAAACGATGTACTTTTTCGAGCCGTGTGTTCATTCTTTCAATATCTTTTCCAATCAAAGCGCCTCCAATTGCAGTGCCATGGCCGTTTAAAAATTTCGTGGTAGAATGAACAACATAATCAATGCCGTATTTAAAAGGTTGTTGCAAATAAGGAGTAGCAAAAGTATTATCGACTGCAACCAGCAGATTTTTTTGCTTTGCTAATTTTGTCAGCGCATCGATGTCAACACATTGAATCGTAGGATTGGCGGGAGTTTCAAGATAAAGTAATTTTATTTTAGGATCATTTTTCAACGTGTCTTCCGCTTTATTCAAATCTCTCAGATCAACAATAATTGCTTCGATTCCTAATTCAGGGAGAACCCGATTCATCAATTCCTGGGTTCCGCCATATAATGAATAATGAGATAAAATTTTATCGCCGCTTTTTAAATTTCCCAGCATCAAAGTACTGATTGCCGCCATGCCACTTGCATGTAAGCGTGCTTTCAATTCCAATGGTTTGCCGTTTTCTGTAATGCCAAACCCTTCAAGCGCAGCAATTTTATCTTCAGGCTCTTTCATGCTCGGATTTCCCCAACGACCATAAATGTAACCCGGTTCATCGCCGCTGAAACGTCGCATTCCCTGCTCTGCTTTATCAAAAACATAAGTACTGCTGGCATATATTGGAGTTAGATGCGCATAATTTCCTTCTGTTTCGTGCCCTGCGTGTATCGCTGTTGAGCCGAAACCTTTTAATTGTTTTTTTTCTGATGACATTTTTATTTAGATAAACCGAAATAATTAATGCAGCAAAAGTAGCAAAAGATAAAAGGATAAAATAAATGTAGCTGAGAGAAATGGAAAAATACAAATTGTTGATATTTCTTTTTTTGCTGTAATTTATGGCAACATCAGATAATTTATTCCTGTATCGTAATCCTTATCCAATGCGTCCAGCACTGCTTCCAACTGTTGTTCATTTCCTAAAAAATCTGCATTAGTTACATCGATGAAAAGCGTTTTGATTTTATATTGTTTGATGTATTGAGTATACGTTTCCTGCAATGAAAAAAGATATTCAGGGTCGATAGATTGTTCGTAAGAACGGTTTCTTTTTGCAATGTTGTCTTTCAATTTTGAGACCGGCGCATGAAGATAAATCAGCAAATCCGGTTGTATCAGTTGTGGGTTAATAATGTCAAACAATTTTTGATACAATAAAAACTCCTGTTCAGCCAAGTTCACTTTGGCAAACAAAAGACATTTCGTAAAGAGGTAATCAGAAATGGTAAGATTCTGAAACAAATCTTTCGTTTGTAACAATTCTTTTAGTTGCTTATATCTTTCCGCCATAAAAAAAAGTTCGAGCGGAAACGCATACTGCTGGCGGTTTTCATAAAACTTTGGGAGAAAAGGGTTTTCTGCAAATTCTTCAAGAATCAATCTTGCATTGAAATGTTTACTCAATAAATGAGCAAGTGTTGTCTTCCCGGCCCCGATATTTCCTTCGATGGTGATGAAATTATATTTCATTCGTTTGGTTCAGATAAATAATTGGACAAAAGTAGCTGAGAGTAAACAAATAATTATAGCCAATTCGTGTTTTGATTGCAAAGAAATCACGATGTCGCGGTCACTTTTAATTCATCTTTGCAATTTGCCAATAAATAATGAATGCTTTTGTTTAAAACAGGATGAACGAGATTTGGCGCTAATTCATTTAAAGGCGTTAAAACAAAGCGCCGGTTCACTATTTCAGGGTGGGGAACATTCAGATTTGGTTCGTTAATTACTTCATGATTAAAAAATAAAATGTCTATATCAATAATTCTTGCGGCATTTTTTATCGTTCTTACTCTTCCCATGCCTTCTTCAATTTTTAGAATTTTTTGCAAAATTTCTTTTGCCGAAAATTTGCTTTCAATTAAAAGAACCTGGTTATAAAAAGAAGCCTGGTCCGTAATGCCCCACGCTTCTGTTTCGTAAATTTTTGAGCTTTGAACAATCGATCCAATTTCTTTTTGAATGAATGCAGCGGCGATTTCAACGTTTTTTTTTCTGTCGCCAATATTTCCGCCGGTTAATAAAAATATTTTATTCATTATAAATCAATATTCCTTTAGTCGTTTATCCAATTCCAATAGTTCGGATGCGATTATTTTAACCTTTTTATAATCCTTGTGAAGCGGATTTAATAACACATTACTTTCCTCGGGAACAATAACCGATGGAACTTTTAAAAATAAATTCTGTTTATTTTGGATAAATTGGTCTCCCATCCATTGAGTATAGTCCAAATCCTGTTGCCATCCTTTTTTTATTCTTGTAAATGATATTTCAGCAGTTTCTTTTTCATCCGGAAGTTCGATATGTAAAATATATTGAGAAGGAGGAATTTCCTTTTGTTTCAGGTGTACCAGTGATTCAAGGATACTCAAAGAAATAGATTGGGAGGTGTATAATAAATAGATTCCCCGGGAATTCCAGCGCGAGCCAAACAAAGCGGCTCCCGTACCAGAGATGTCATTTCTATAAGCTTCGTTAGTTATTCTATATACTATCATGCAAAAATTCCGTGTTCAATTCTTCCTATTTGAGTAAGTACCAGATTGATGCCTTCGAAACTGGCCAAAGAATGAATAGACAAACGTCCTTCAAGCATATAAGGACTATCGCGAAGCCAAAGATTAAACCTTTCATAACTTCCAAAAACCTCCTTCCCACGCTCAAAAACTTTATTAATTTGAAGAATGCGATCAATAACACCTGTATTAAAGAAGCCATTATCATGAGCGTATCTTTGCAAAGTTCTTTCTGAAATATGCAGAATATCTGACCATTCTTTTTGCGTAAAATCTACTTTATCTGCGATTTTTTTAAAGTCATTAAAAGTGAAATTTTTTAGTGATGGAACATTTTTCTTTAACTCGTAAATTGCCATTGGTTCTTCAGGCATCATCGGTTTTTCTTCCTTTTCGGTATATTTTTTGTTTTTTTTCATAACCGTCTTTTGTCATACAAATATACGTCAACTGTCTTGTTGAAAAAAATTATTTGCCTCTTTTATTTTTTTGACGGTTAGTTTTGCGCGATTAAAGACACTTTGTAAAATGAAAAGATACAGCCAGGTGAGGGCAATGTTTGCGATTACCAAAGCAAGTCTGCACGCGATTTTCAGGAGTCCTTCTGCGGTGGTTTTCGGATTTGCATTTCCATTTATTTTTATTTTGGTTTTTGGTTTTATGGGCGATAACGGGTCTTTCAGGAGTTATAAAATAGCTGTTGATCATGCCGCTGATACCACCAATGATTTATATAAAAGCATTGAAAGTTCGCCTGGATTGATCATCAAAAAATATCCAGACACCGCGTCTTTACAAAAGGACCTGGAAAGTGGTAAAATTGCATGCGTGATAAATATTCAAAAAAACACATCCGGCCAACCGCCTTATTTTCTTACTTTAAAAAGTACTACATCCAGTAACGATCAATGGCCCCAGGTAAGAGCGCTTATTCAAAGCATCATTAATAAGATCAGCAACGAAAAATATCCGGGCAGGCAAGTGTATGCCGCATTTGATTTTGATTTTCCAAGAGATATTGCCGTTATTCGAAAATATAAAACCATAGATTTCATTCTGCCGGGCCAGTTGGGTTTTTCACTTCTCGCGTCCGGCGTTTTTGGCGTTGCGTTTATGTTTTTTAATCTGAGAAATACACTGGTTTTAAAACGTTTTTTTGCAACACCCATCAGCCGTACTTATATTATTTTAGGCGAAATGTTTAGCCGCGTTTTATTTCAGATGCTGACAGCAATTGTCATCATTCTTGCAGGTTATTATTTCTTTGGATTTACACTCATTCATGGGTTTGAAACATTTATTGAACTACTAATACTTAGTTTTATCGGTCTTGTCGTTTTTATGGGAATGGGTTTTATTATCAGCGGAATTGCAAAAAGCGACAGTACAATTCCCCCCTTAGCGAATATCATTACATTGCCACAATTTCTCATTGGCGGTACTTTTTTCCCGGTGGATGTTTTTCCAAAATGGCTGCAATGGATAGCCGAAGCCATGCCGCTTACCCACCTGAACAATGCACTGCGTGATGTATCGTTTGAAGGATATAATTTGTGGGATGAACGATGGGAAATTGGAATATTATTATTGTGGGGAATTGTAACTTATGCCATTGCAGTAAAAGTTTTCAGGTGGGAATAAAAAAAATTAGTATGCGATTATTGAAATTTGTTTTCTTTCTGTTGTCTGTTTTTGTGATCATTTTTGTGATCAGTTTGTTGCTTCCTTCTCATGTTACTGTTTTAAAATATGTGGAAATAAGTGCGCCAACTGAAAAAGTAATGAACCAAATTGTCAATTTTGAAGAATGGAAAAACTGGTATCCTGCTTTTAAAGATGAAAATATTAAAGTAATAAAAAATTCTTCTCCTAAAAATGTTCTTTCGTCTGTAACATTAAAAGATATCAACGGAAAAAGTGTAAACCTAAATCTTCTTGATACAAGCCAACATATCATTGATATTGGATTACAATCCTCATCGTTAACGAAGGTGAATTATCAATTCGTTGTCGTTCCAAAAATCAATAATCAAACCCAGTTAACCTGGAATGTAAACATCGATCTTGGCTGGCTGCCATGGAAAAAGATTCAGGGAATTTTTATGGATAAATTCTCAGGCCAACAATATCAAATGGCTTTGGATAATTTAAAAAAAGCCGCAGAAAATTAATCCGCTTTTTGCTGTTCAATGTATTTTTCAATGAAATGAATAATTACCGAATAAATCTTTTTTAATTGTTTGGAAGTAGTGCAATAGGGCGGCATTACATAAATTGTATTTCCCATGGAACGAAGATAGACACCATGTTTCAGACAAAAGGGTGTAAATGGATTACTCACCTCATTCAGATAGTTGTCATCGCCGTCCGTGCAAATTTCAAAAGCGATGACAGTGCCTGTTTGCCTTACATCTTTGATATAATTTTTTTGCTCGAATGAATAAAGTTTTTTCGTAAATTTTTGATGATGATTAATGATATTTTCAACACTTTCCAGAAATCCTTTTTTCTCAATCAGATCAAAACTTGCAACTGCTGCGGTGCAAGCCAACGGATTTGCCGTGAAAGAATGCCCGTGAAATAAAGTCTTCGTCTTATCATTACTTACAAATTCATTATAAATTTTTTGTGTGCAGGCTGTAACGCCCAAAGCCATAGTACCACCTGTAAGCGCTTTACTAAGACAAATAATATCCGCTTTGGTATCTATGTAATCGCCGGCAAAGAATTTTCCTGTGCGATAAAATCCTGTAAGGACTTCATCGGCTATGCAAATGATTTCTTGCTTTTGCAAATATTGCAACAGCGGATTAAGATTTACGGCGCCGTACATTTTCATACCCCCGGCTCCCTGCAGCAATGGTTCATAAATAAAACAAAGAATTTCATCTTTGTTATTTTCTATCGTTGCATGAATCGCTTCGAAATTTGTACCGTCAGGTGTTTCAATAAAAATTACATCGAACAATTTATCGCGGAAAGCCATCGTATATACATCACGCTCACTTACACTCATAGCGCCAAAAGTATCGCCGTGATAGGAATTCCGAAAGGCAACAATTTTGCTTCTTTGAATGCCTCCTTTGTTTCTCCAATATTGAATGGACATTTTAATCGCAACTTCTATCGCCGTAGAGCCGTCATCAGTGTAGAAGATTTTTGTAAAATCGCCGGGCAAAACAGACAATAATTTTTCGGCAAGTTCAACAGCAGGTTGATGTGTGAAAGCGGTAAATATTACCTGCTCCAGTTTTTTTGCCTGCTCATAAATTTTTTTGGCAATGTATTTATTTCCATGCCCGTGAATATTTAGCCACCAGCTACTGATTCCATCAATATATTTATTTCCTTGTTCGTCGAATAAAATTGCTTTTTCTCCTTTTACTATTGGTATTGCTGGAGCGGTGCTTTTGATATGTGTATAAGGATGCCAGATGTATTTTTCGTCTTTTTCTTTTAAGTCACTCATTCGATTTTATTTTTCCGGCAAAAGTAGCCGATAACGTTTTCGTTTGCCTTAAAAATAATTTAATCTGAAGCTGGAAAAGCTGCTTTTGAGTTTGTTTAAAAAAAATAATTATCTTAGATTTACGCTTGAAATCCAATCCTACCTAAAAACTTTTCCTGTACACTTTCCTTTATTAACTTTTAAATTAAAACAACGAATGAAAAGAATTGTTTTTTTCGTGGGCATGGGGTTTTTATTCTCCATTCCACAAGTAAGTAACGGTCAATTTTTAAAAAAGCTGAAAGAAAAGGCAAGCGAAGCGGTAAATAAGACTATTGACAACAAAACCAGCAACACAACGCAAAACGGTACTACTGCTGATTCACAGACTGATGCGAGCAGTAGCAGCGGCAGCGGTAAACCTGTAAATAAAGGGGGAGCCGGATTAAAGAATACCGCTCCACCAGATGTAAATGCAGCAATGGACGATGCCACCAAATCCTTTTCAGGAAATAATTACAGCGATGCCCGCTATTCTGTTCAACAGGCTTTAATGGGCATTGAAATTCAGCTCGGACATCAATTATTACAATCTCTTCCTGATAATGTGGACGGTTTGCAAAAAGATAGCACCCAGGATAAAGTAGTAAGCACTCAATGGGGCTGGAACAATATGACGATACAACGCGTTTATTCTGACAAGAAAGACAAACAATGTACCGTTACCATTGGTAACAACATGTTGTATTCCGGATTGGTAAATGCTTATTTTGGAAATGCATATGCAGTAGAGTCAAACGGAAAAGACCAGAATGTGAAACAGGTAAAAGTGCAGGGAAATAAGGCTATTATCAGTTATGACGAAAGCAAAGGTTATTCATTGATTGTTCCAATTGGTCAAAGTTCAATGGTAGTTTGGGAATGCATCAATTTTGCAAATGAAGACGAAGTAATGAATACTGCAAATGCCTTCAATATTGACAACATCAAAAAATCATTAGGCGAAAAATAACCACTTAAAAATTTTGAAAAATGAAAAAATATTCCATTTTAATTCCAATACTTTTCTTCACACTGGCTCTTCAGGCGCAGGATTTTTCGAAAGATATTGCTGATGCGAAAACTGCTTACTCTTCAGGCAAACTTGCGGAAGCCCATTTTTCATTGGAACAGGCTGTCCAGGAAATTGACATGATCGTTGGTAAAGAAGTTTTGAAATTATTGCCGGATAAAATGAGTGATCAGCCAGCAAACAGTAAAGACGACCAGGTTTCCGCGAATGTCGGTTTTGTTGGTGCTACCATCCATCGTGATTACGGTACCACCGGCTCACAGGTAGAAATAATCAGCAATTCGCCGCTGATCACAAGTCTGAATGCATTTCTGAACATGCCATTTGTAGGCGGAATGATGAGGAATTCGACCACGAAAGTGGTAAAAATACAAGGTTACAAATCAAGGCTGGAAAAACAAGGAGACAATGAAAACGGAAAGCCAAATTATCAATTGCAAATTCCTTTTAAAAGCGCCTTAATTACCGTTACTGCTAATGGAATGGATGAAAATAGCGTAATGTCATTTGCAAACACGATTCCTCTTGATAAAATTGCTGCATTGATTCAATAACAAAATCAAAGTATTTTTAAAAAAATGCGATCAGTGATCGCATTTTTTTTGCCCGAAAAAGAAAAAAATCCTCCCATGCAACGAAAAGGAAAGTATTATTGTCAGGATGAGACGAATGGATTATAATCAATTATTAAAAGATTGTTTGAAACAAAAAGCGGAAGCGCAAAAAATGCTTTATGAACATTTTGCGCCTTCAATGCTCGGCGTTTGCTTTCGATATACCAAAACTTTGAATGATGCGGAAGAAGTGTTGCAGGAAGGATTTGTAAAGGTTTTTACGAGGTTAAATCAATTTAAAGGCGAAGGTGAATTGGGCGGATGGATTCGTAGAATTATGGTAAACACCGCGTTGACGTATTTAAAAACAAATCAGAAATACCGTTACGAACTTTCTTACGATGAAATGCCTTTGCATGTTGTTTCGATTGAAAATCCAACGGTGAATTTACAGGCTAAAGAACTCGCAGAATTGATCAGGCAATTGCCAACGGGCTTTCAAACAATTTTCAACTTATATGCAGTGGAAGGCTATAAACACGCGGAAATAGCGTCAATGCTCGGTATCAATGAAGGGACATCAAGATCGCAATATGCAAGAGCGAGGATTTTATTGATAGAGTGGATCGAAAAGTTTTC
>Ga0207652_10000199_pt1 | contig 63364 bp, 55 predicted proteins | sample KBSC63BmetaG_FD_184334 | JGI IMG/M metagenome (GOLD analysis project Ga0207652, IMG submission 184334) | Corn rhizosphere microbial communities from Kellogg Biological Station, Michigan, USA - KBS C6-3B metaG (SPAdes) (version 2) | ecosystem: Host-associated > Plants > Roots > Rhizosphere ... | reverse complement strand
CACCAACCGCCCCGGACGCTCCGGACGTCAATCTCGGCTCTGCTAATGGGACGGGCATCGGGCCGTCACTGCAGTCCTTAGAAGCCGACCGACTGGGTGCGTCAGGAGGACCGCTGAGCAAGGATGACGTGGTGCCTGACCTTGCGGACGCGGTGCTGCCGCTGATCCGGACTCGATCGGACTTGTGGTCGTGGAGCGCGTCTAGCGCGCATGGCGCTCAGATGCTGGAGGCGGTGCGCCGGCTGCAAATAGCGGCGGACGTCGAGGATCCGGCGACTGTGCTGGCAGTGACGCAGCGGGCTATCGCGTCGGCGCTGACGGTGATCATGCGCGCGGATGATTCGGGCGGCATCATCGGTGACGCCTGCCAGGCCCTGCTTGATATGCACCCGGGTGTGGCGGCGAGGGCAGCTCCCCCGCAGGAGAAGCTCGTCGAGTGGATGATCCGCTTCCAGTTTCATAACGACTGCGACTACTTCCACCTCGATCCGGTCGGCCACGCGCCTGCCCTCGGCCAAGCGGGGATGCTGCTGTATCGCAAGCGACTCGCCGAGATCGAGGCAAGTCTGGGTCCGAAGCCATCAGAGGAGGAACGCTGGTCACACCCGCGGTCAGGCGAGTGGTTCACCCTTGACCTCAACGCCCGCCGGCTTGCCGTTTACGACCGGGACATCGACGCGATCATCCGCACGCACGCTCGCGACCGCAAGGTCGCGGCCTGGCTGCAGGAGACCGCCGAAGCTTTGGCGGAGGTCGGCGAGCTCGACCTGGCTATCGACTGGGCGCGCCAGGCGGCGGAGTTCCCCGGCGGTGGCTACCAGTCGGCACAGGCCGGCGACTACTGGTGCGTCCTGCTCGCCGAGCACCGGCCCGCCGAGCTGCTCGACGCACGGCTGACCGTGCTCCGACAATGGCCGTCCGCGACGACCGCGGCACACCTGTACCGCGACGCCGGCCCAGCCTGGCCACAGCATCGCGATGAGGTGCTGAGCCTGCTAGCCGCGCGTCCCTACGACGCGGTCACCTTTGCGCTGCTCACACTCGAAGACGTGCCGCTTGCCTGGGAGCTCGCGGCACTCGCTCGGACTGGAGGACCACCGGACTTGGAACGAGGTCACCAAAGCCTACGAACGCATCAACCCGCTCGCCACCCTGCCTGTCCACGCGCGGCTCGTCGAACGTGAACTCGAACAGGCCAACGCGAACAACTACCGGTACGCCGCCCGACGCCTAGCCAAAATGCGCAAACTCGCCCACGACAGCGACAAGGCAGACGAGGTCGACACCTTCATCGCCGACCTTCGCGAAACCCACCGACGTAGGCCCCGACTACAACACGAATTCAACCGTGCCGGGCTCCCCTGACGTCCTCCTCGGCGCGCCTGCGGGAACACATTGGGAACACCGCGTCGCAACCGCTCCATCAGACCCCATCACATCCCGGCACGGCCTAGCGCGCAGCAACCGAGGTGACCTGCACGAACGCCACCAGCCCTCACCGCTCGGCATCATCTGTCATGTCGTCAGCCTTGCTCTTAATCAGCGGGTCCGGGTTCGAGCCCTAGCGGCGCACCCGTCTGATGTGTGTTCCTTCGGGCTAGTGACCTCACCGGCCGACCGTTCGTCGTGGCAACCTTTCTGTAGCCCAGCTGAGTCTTGGTGGAGGGGTAGTCGCGCGCTTTAACAAACGGGCAGCGGCTTTTTCAAATCGGCGAGACACCCGGCAGCGACGTGCTCCGCATGATGCTGTGCGCCATCTGGCGGGCTAACACGAGGTCGTCGCGATCTTCCTCGTCGGTCCTGTAATACATGAAGAAGCTATCGCCCGTTGGTTCGTCGTCTCGGTCCGTGATCGGTCGCACCTGCTTGACAGACGGGAACGACGCCAGCGCATCTGCAGGTAGTACCGGTAGACCCAGGCGGTGCCGACCCATGGCTAGCAACGTCTCCACGCTTGAGTTTTCGTGACGCACGGTCAGATCGGTTAGCGACTTGTCGGCCAGCTCGAAGAGCATGCGGTGCGACTCATGACCGTCGGGACTGATCAAGAGGCCGATGCCTTGTAGTTCACGGATGTTCACAGCGTCCTGGTCACGCAACCGCGGATAGTGATCGACAACCGCGACGAGGTTCCATCGATACAGGGGCTCGGCCACGAGCCGTTCGCTATCGAATCCGCCACGAGGCGGCGCCACGACTAGGTCGAATACTTCGTGGCCCAGGTCGCGAACGAGACGTTCCCCCTCGTTCAGTCGGTCCCCGTCGTCGCTCCGGCCGATATCGGCGTAGACCTTCTGATCGGCAAGTTGGGCAACCAAAGGAGCGAAGCAGAGAGCGGTATGAGCGGGGTACCCCCCCAGTTGCAACGGCCGCGCGCGCCCCTCGGACGCGAGCAGGGCAATCTCCACCAGTGCCTGACTGCTTGCGATTACGTCCTTAGCACGGTTGTGGATGACCCGGCCGGCCTCGGTCAACCTTGCCGGCGCACCCCTCTGGCCCGGCACCAGGAGCGCGAGCCCGAGCTCATCCTCGAGTTGCTTCACCTGCCGCCAGACAGTTGCCGTCGGGATTGACAAGCGGAGCGCCGCTCCTGCGTAGCTCCCATGAGTCGCAACAGCGTCGAAGCAAAGCAGCCGACGCAAGGTGAGATCAGGCCAGGTGGCCGGATCCATGATGCTCACAAACAAATAACCTTAGTGGCATTATCGATATTCTGCAATGTTCTTTTCCGGTCGTCGAAAACGAGAAGATCTGTTCCAAAATACGCTACCGATCAGTACGATATGACCCAGATCACACCAGGTGCGAGCTGAACGAGGCAGCGTGGATGAGACGCGGGAGGACGATCACGACCCTCCGGTCGTTGAGCCCGTTCGGCCCCACCAGACCGGCTGGCGCCGAACGATCATCACCGGCCGCGTTCTCCTCGCGCTCGTCTCGCTGACCGCCGCGATCGGGCGCACGCGTGATCTGGAGCTGCTCTGCGGCTTGTGGATGACCGGCGCGTCCTTGCGAGCCGCGATGAACACGCTCCCGCCGGACACCCGTCTCCGGCGGGCGCTGCTGCGACCATTCTTGTACCGCAGCCCGCCGCATCCGTGGCGCGAACCGACGCCGGACGAGCGACCCCATCGGGACACGCTTCGGCGGGGAAGCTTTGCCTTCGCCGCCGCTAGCGTCGTCCCGTTGGCCTTGCTCTACATCACACCTTGGGCCCTCACGGCTTACGTGCTGCTCTCGGTCTGGTTTCTTGTCCTGAGCGCGCGGCTTCCCGTCCTGCGCGCGGACGCCGGCCTGTCCGACCTGACAACTGAAGGGTCAGTGCCGCGCGTAATCGCAGACAGCCTCGAGTTGCCGCCGCCGGCGTACTCCAACATGGGCAGGAACCGCATCGCGCCAGTCACCCTGATCGTCATCGCGGCGTCGTTTCTCGGCGGCGCTTCGTCGTTCGCAGCCGGCGTCGCGGGTCATCGCGGCGAACTGGGCGGTCTCATTACGTTGCACCTGTCCTCACTCGGCAAGCAAAGCGACCCCGGGGGGTCTAGCGGTGCCAATCGGGATGGCGGCGATGGGCTACCGACGCCCACGCCCACCCCCACCGAACGGCCCGCCTGCGCCGACGACAGCCAAGTCACCGAGGACATGCACGCCGGCCTCGTTCCCACCGCCGTCGGTGACGCGCTCGACCGGGCATGGAAGAGGATCAACTGGCCAACGCTTGGCTGCATCAGCGGTCGCCCCTACCCAGACGGCCTCTCTTGGGTTGCGGTACTCGACGGGGGCAAGGATGGCCATTCCCTCATCGTCTACGTTCACAGCCACGCCGTCGTCGTCTTCTCGCCGTTCGACGGACAGGTCCTGGGCGACTTGCCACAGCTGACTGACCTGTCGGCGGTGATGGGCTTCGGCGCCGGTCAGTTGCAATTCGAGACGACTTCCGCGGGCAACTGTCCGATGATCATGACCGCGAGGAGCGACGACCGCAGTGTTCTCGTGCCGCAGCCGGTGACCGAAGCGGCTACTCGCCTGGGCGAGGCGCTGCATGCATTCATGTGGATCTCGCAGCCGACCGCCGACGGATCGCACTACCTGACCACCGCGTTGACGCCGGTCACCGAGTACCCCGGCTATGTCAAAGGAGCCACGGTTTCGATCGACTTCGACCCAGAAGTTCAGACAGCGAGTGCCCGGACTCTACGACCGGGACACGCTCCGATGTCTTGCCGGGAACTCGAGGATTCGATCAAGCGGCTGGCGAATCCGATAGCAGTGAGCGCGACGAACGCCCTGACGCGCCGGACCAAGGGGCGGTAGACCCAGTGCACACCGTAGCGGTCATCGCATGCATCATCCGCGGTTGCCTTACACGCGCGCGTGCACGCACATAAGTGATCCCGACGCGCAAGGGAGCGACTAACAGCCTCCGCACCGAGCGCCGATCCCTGACCACCCCCGTGGCCGACGGAACTTAGTAGCTTCCAGACTTGGGTTTCGTGCAGCTCCAAGGAGATTCCCGTAACGCGACGCTATGAAGCAGTGCGAGTTGCCACAGCCGGGCTAGGACAGCCGCGTAGCGGACGCCGCAGCTGACACCCGCTTGATCCTTCTGTGCACGTCACACCACACCCCGCCGCGGCCACGGGCGTCTGCTGGCCTGCTGCTGGTGTTCGGCCGGGTATAGCTTCGGGCGCGAGACAAGCCGCTGCGTCAACGCCGACCAACCAGCGCCGAACGCCGACAGACATACCAGAAAGACATACGAGGGCGCGGACGAGCGCGGAAAAGGCGACATTAATCGGCACGCGCCGAACAGCCGAGAAGCCGTTGACCTGCGCGGACGCTGTTTACGCGCGCTTCCGAGCCACCTGGCACCAGTGACAGGCGGCGTACCCGACCGAGAGCAGGACCGGCACGTCGCGTTCCCGCGCTGCCGCGAACGCCTCCTCGGACCACGGCCACCAGTCGACCGGGTTGTCCTTGTGCTGGAGCAGGTACGGCGAGGTCGCGTCGGCGAGACGGTTGGCCACGCCCCTACCCTGCCCCACCGCGACGGGCGCGACGCAACGCGCTCAGATCGAGAGCTCCCACTGGCGCTCCCGGTTGACCGCGCGGAAGCCCAGCGCCTCGTTGATCGCGATCATGTGGACGTTGATCTCCGCGTTCCATGTGTTGACGATCTCGACGCCAGGGGTGCTCTCCCGAAGCAGCCGGAGATTGGCCGCCTTGAGCAACATCCCTAGTCGATGGCCGCGATGGTCCTCACGCACGATGGTGTCCCACTGGTAGGCGACGCGTGGCCGCCCACGGTTGACACCAAGTTCCGTGTGCCCGGCAAGCCGTCCGGACGCGTCATGACGGGCCGCCGTGACGACGCGCCGCCGTCCCTGCGCCACGGTCTGCGCTTCGCTGGCGCGCACGCGCGCGGCGTCATACCGCTCGGGGTCCCACTGCATCTCCTCCAGCGGAGCATCAGTGGACATTCGCCCCATGAGCTCGGCGAGGTCGTCGACGACCTCGTCCGGCGCGTGGTCGATCCACTGGACGAGCGAGTAGCCCTCGGCGTGCTTCCAAGCGTCGCGCATCAGCGACTCGAGGAGCTCGTCGTCGAGCTGCGCGACATCGAGGACGCGACGGATCTCTGTCAGCACGGGCCGCGCACCGACGGCGCGGGCGAACGCGACACCGGGGCTGCCATCGGGATCGTCCAGCGGCTCTTCAATTTCGCCGAAAAGCCGACGGCGTGACCCCGCTCGGGCCCGGTCGATGAGGTGCCTGAGCATCGCAGAGCCATGACCCATCCGGCGATGGTCGTCGAGGACGCGCACTTCGATCGAGGCGTTCGCATCGTTGTCGAGCACCGGGAACACAAGCTCGCCGGAAACGACGGGCTCTCCCCCGTCGACGCCGACCCACAGCTCGGTCCGGTCACCGGTTGCCGCGGCCGCCATCACGCGCGGCAGCACCTCACCCAACGGATCCGCGGGGTGGTCGTGCGCCCGCGTCGCCTCGTCGACGAGATGCCACAGCCGCGCGGACTCCTCGTCGACGACCTGTCGCAACTGGGCGGTACTCACGTCCATCTTTTCTAGTTGCTGCCGTGCATGAACGCCACCAGATTTCGCATGGCAGGCTCCTCCCATGCATCGACTCGTGGGGATGGTCGCAGCGCTGACGTTAGTTGCAGTACCTACGGCGGCCGCGCCGGCTGTTGACACACCACCCGCAACGACGATGGCGGCGTTCTCCGTGCTGCCGCCTGGCGAGAGCGGCTACTTCAGCGTCAGCGGGCAAGCGCAGTACGAGGCCGACAACAACCCGAAAGACTTCGGGCCGCACATCGACGACCAACGGCAGATGTACTGGACGTCAAAGCGCAAGTCGGCCGACTTCCAGGCGCCGACCGGCACGCCGGTGAGCCCAGCGACGGGAGTGCGCATCTATCGCGACAAGTGGGGCGTCCCGCTCATCTACGGCGACAACGGCTACGACGTGTGGTTCGGCGCCGGCTATGCAGCGGCGACCGACCGGCTGTTCGAGATCGACGCCGTACGTCGCACGGCGGAGGGCACACTCGCCGAGCTCGCCGGCCCGTCCGACGTCCCGAGCGATCTGCAAGAACGCACCCTCACCTACACAAAGGCCGAGTACGACGCGATGCTCGCGGGGCTGTCGCCAGCGGGACGACAGGCGATCGAGGGTTATGCCGCCGGTGTCGAGGCGCGCATCAAGGAGACACAGAGCAACCCGAGCCTGCTGCCGGCTGAATACCAAGTGCTTTCGACGACACCGGCCGACTGGACGGTGGAGGACACAATCGCGGCTGGTGTCTACATCACGCGCTTCGTCGCGTCGCAGGGTGGCGAGGAGATGGCCAACGTCGCCAGCCTCCAACAGCTCGAGCAGAAGTACGGGAAGGTCAGGGGCCGACGCGCCTTCCAGGAGCTGTTCCCGGATGACAACCCGCGTGCCATCACGACGATCACCGACAAGAACTTCTTCAACGTGCCGCATGGTGACCGCTCACCGAAAGCACGCGCACGCGCATTCGCAAAGGCAGCGGCCTACGCCGAGAAGCTTCCACTCGACGTCACCACCGGCGCGGGCACTGGCAACACTCCCGCTCCATCCCTCGACCTCGGCCTGCACGGCGGATCGTTCGCCTACGCGGTGACCGGCAAGCACACGGCCAACGGCAACGCGATGCTGTCGTCCAACCCGCAGCTCGACTACTCGTATCCGTCATTGCTCTATGAGCTCGAGGTGCACGGCGGTGGCTACGACGCGCGCGGCGTCGGCGTACCCGGCATTCCCACGGTCGGTATCGGGCACAGCGCGCACGTTGCGTGGGGCTTGACGACGGGCTACTCGAAGACGATCGACAGCTACATCGAGACGACGCGACCCAACCCGACGCAAGGCCAACCGCCGCAGTACTTCCACAACGGCGCGTGGCACAACGAGTCGTGCCGCACCGAAACGATTCACTACCGCGAGGCACCTGGCGGCGTGCCCGCCGGTCCGCCGTCGTCCTCCAAGGACTACCAGGTCTGCCGCACGGTGCACGGCCCGATCGTCGCGACGAGCAAGGACGGGCACCTGGCCCGCAGCGTCGACTATGCAATGTGGAAGCGAGAGGTCGACACGGTCGAAGGCATCCTCATGTGGGACCGCGCAAACTCGCTCACCGACCTCCAAGCCGGTGTCCGCCAGGTGACCTGGAACGAGAACATCGTCGCCGCCGACGACCACGGGCACATCGGTTATTGGCATCCCGGTCTCTACTTCCGCCGGCCGGCAGGGATCGACCAGCGGTTCCCACATGACGGGCGCGGCAAGGACGACCCGCGCGGCTTCCTTCCGTTCCGCGACATGCCGCACGTCGTCAACCCGGCATCGGGATTCGTCGCGAACTGGAACACCAAGCCCGCACACGGGTGGCTCGACGGTGACCTCTCCGGCAGCAACACTCGCCCCGGCGGACGCGCCAACCGGGTTGTCGTCATCAAGCGACTGCTGGCCAACTCGCACGGTCTCCGGTCGAGCGACCTCATGCGCATCGACACGGCGATCGGCGAGCACGACATGCGGGCACCGTCATACCTGCCGGCGATCCTGTCGCTGCGTTCCAGCGGCAGCCTCACCGCGAAAGAACGGCGCGCGCTCGGCCTGCTCGCGGGCTGGGACGGCCGCGCCTATGCCCCCAGCGCGAAGGGCGGTTCGTCGCCGCTCGGCACACCCGCGGCAGACGTCACGGACGGACCGGCAGCGACGCTGTTCGTGTTGGTGCGCAACCGCATCAAGGCGCGCCTGTTCGGCGGGTTACCCAAGCCGATCCGCGCGCGGCTCGACACGTTGAGCACCGAAAGCCATCAGTACGACGTGACCCCGCTGGACAATCTCGCGCTGCGGGTGATCCGTCCGCATTGGGCCGGGCTGCCCGCGCCAATGGTTGTCACCGGTCAGCGCAACGTGCGCAGGGTGCTCCAGCACGCGCTCGACAAGGCGATCGCCGAAGCAATCGCGACGTATGGCGCCAAACCCTCGTCCTGGCGACGCCAGCACGGCATCAGCCACCTCGAGTCGCTCACCGGCGTCGTCGGTCCGAGTACGACGATGCCGTTCGAGGATCGCGGCTCCTGGGTGCAGGAAGTCGCGTTCCTCGGCTAGCGATCAGGCGACGGCGCCTGCACGGCGACGTCGTACGGCGGCGCCGGTGGCAAGCATCAGCAAGGCGGCCAGCGGCAACAGCACCGCACGCGGCACCTCGGGCAGGTCCGCGGTAGGCGCCAGTGCCGGTTGGATCGTCTGCTTCGCGAACACGACCTCGCCCTGACCGCCTTCACCGCTGCGGTCTCCAGCGTTCTGCGCGTAGGCCACCTCGGCCATGCCCGTCCGCGGGTTGACACCGAGCTCGAAGAAGTCGGCCAGCGAGCGGTCGGCGCTGCCCGGCGCAATGCCACACAAGATGCCCTGGATGCACACGCCGCCGATGTGGTTGGCCTCGTCGGTCATCTGCTGCGCGCCGACGATCGTCGGATCAGCGGTGTCCGCGTTGTCGATCTGCGCGAACCACGGATACCACTTCTCGGTGGGCCCCGCCTCGGTGCTGATGTCGCCGGTGTCCTTCTGCAGCCAGGCCACGTCGATGACGCCAGGACGCACAGCTGCACCCGTGTTGAAGACGACCGAGCCTTCGCCGTGCGCGGCCTGGTCGAGATTGTCGAGCCGGACCGGCGTGCTCCACGACTGTCCCTGGTCCTTGGAGTACGTGTAGTAGAAGCCGTAGTGGTTGGTGCCGGGATGCGCACTGGTGGAGTCGAAGACGACGTAGATCGTGCCGGCCTGGTCGATGAGGCCCCACGGGAACATCGTCCCGTTCGACGCTTCACTCGCCGGGTCAGCCGGGTTCTGCGGTGAGACCACGGCGTACCGGTTGTTCCAGAGCGTGCCGCCATCCGACGAGGAGGCGACCGCGATCGAGCGGACCGGACCGTATGGCGGAACACCCTGCGACGTACTTGCGTTGGCGCCGGCATCGCTGATCGAGTAGACGACGTACATCTTGTTGGGGTCCGTCGGGTCGATCAGCATCGGACCGCTGTAGGTGTTGGCGCCCTGGTCGAGCACCGAGACCGCGTCACCGGGCTTGGCACCGATGGCCGCGGGCGGAGCAAGCTGGTCGGGCGAGTTCACCGGGTGCGCGGCGTCCTGCGTTGCCCAGTCGAACGTCTTGGTCGTGTCGTTCCAGGTGCCCTTGGCGTAGACCTCGGCCTCCGCGACGAAGTCGTGGTAGACGAGGTATTCGCTCTTGCCGTCCGGCGAGTGCGCGAACCACTGGCGGTCCTGCTCGATGCCGGCCGTCGTCTGCACGCTGTTGTCCCACGTCGCGCCGAAGTCGTGTGACGTGTTGATGTAGGAGTTCTTCACCGCGAGATCGGCGGACATCGTCGTGATCTGGCCGTCCGGCGTCGGCACGAAGTCGAGCTCGCTGTCGCCGCCACTGCCGGTGGTCTTGGTCGCGCCCCATGTCGCACCGTCGTCCGAGGAGAACCAGTAGCAGACCCCGCCGCAACCTGGCGTCGAGATCAGCAGGTGGTTGCCGTCTGGTGCCGCGGCGAAGGACGGCTCGCCGTAGGAGCCGGTCTTGCCAAGGCCGGTCGTCGTGAGGCCGAACGGACCGGACGCGTCGGTCTGGTCAGTGGCGGCGCCGGCGGCACCGGCCCCCCAGGCGGCGACGATCGCGCCGAGCGAGGCAACCGCGAGCACGCGGGAATGGCGCAGACGCATCAAAGACTCCTGGGCTGAGCGACACGTATCGAGTCAGATGCGTTGTTCGCCGCCGGACGGTGTTACACCTTCCGAACAGTTCGGGGCACTTACGACAGGCGAGTGTCAGCCAGTCGCTCGAACAGCGGCAGTGCCTCGGTGAGCACCTCGAGGTCGCCGGCCGACCAGCCGGCGAGCCTGGCGGCAAGAGCCTCGGTGCGCTTGCGGCGCAGCTCGGCCAGGGCCCGGCGACCCGGCTCCGCGAGGGCCACGCGTGCGGACCGTCGGTCCTCGTTGTTGACCTCTCGGCTGATGAGATCGGCGTCCTCGAGGGACGCGACGAGCCGAGTGGCGGTAGGCGGACTGACATGTTCGTGCTCGGCGAGGTCGCCGATGCGCATCGAACCCGCCGTCTCGATGGCAGCCAGCGCCGACCACTGCGACAGCGTCAGGGTGCCGACGGTTTCCTGCCGGAGCTGCCGGCTGAGCCGCGCGATCGCAATGCGCAGCCGGGTTGCCAGCTCCGCGTGCGTGCGAGTAGCCATGGGCGTTGTCACGAGGCGGCCCCGACCGACTCCTCGACTGCATCGATCTGGTCGATGCTGTCGCTGTCGTGGACGAAGCGACCTCCGCGCATCAGTGAGGCACCCGCACCGAGCACAGACATCGCAGCCGCGGCGCTGAACGCGATCACCAGACCGTGATGGAACGGCGCTGAGATCAACTGCGGGAAGAACTGGCGGCCCGTCAGTGTCGCGGCGTGTTGTGCACTCACGTGGTCAAGGACCCCGGACGGACCGAGCAGTGTGCGGATCGGGTTGTAGCCGAGGAACGCGGCGAACAGCACACCGACGGGTGGCAGCGTCGCGACCTGGTGTGCCGCCGCCGGCGGCACACCGTTGCTCGTCAGGCCGGAGCTCAACGTGTGCGGCAACGTACCTGCGAGACCGACGATCATCAGCGAGAAGAAGATGCCGATGGACAGCACCATCCCGCTGTTCTGGAACGTTGCGCGCATGCCGCTCGCGGCGCCTCGATGCGACGCGGGGACGGCGTTCATGATCGCGGCGGAGTTCGGCGAGGCGAAGAGGCCGGAGCCGACGCCGGACAACGCAAGCAGCAGCGCGAACGGCAGATACGAGAAGTCCGTCGGCAAGATGATGAGACCGACGAACGAGGCCGCGACGACGAGCATGCCGCCCGTCGCAAAGGCACGGGCACCGAAGCGGTCCGACAGCCACCCCGAGACAGGCCCGGCGAGCAGGAACCCACACGTCAACGGCAGCAAATAGATGCCCGCCCACAACGGGGTGTCGGCGTACGAATATCCGTGCAGCGGCAACCAGATGCCCTGCAGCCAGATGATGAGCATGAACTGAAGCCCGCCGCGCGCGACGGAGTTGAGCCACTGCGCCGCGTTGCCCGCGCTGAACGCGCGGATGCGGAAAAGCGCGAGGTCGAACATCGGGTCGGGCACCTTGGTCTCGATGACACCGAAGGCAGCAAGGAGTATGACGCCGCCGACGAGGCCGGCGATCACCCACGGGTTCGTCCAGCCCATCGGGTGGCCGCTATACGGCTCGATGCCGTAGATGATCGCGGCGAGGATCGCGGTCAGGCCAAGGCCGAACGTGAGGTTGCCCCACCAGTCGGGCCGGGCGCGGCGAAGTGCCGTCACCTCGTGCAGGCTCTTGTAGGCCCACACGGTGCCCACGAGACCGATCGGCACGCTCACCCAGAACACGAGCCGCCAGTTGATCTCGGCGAGGAAGCCACCGAGCACGAGGCCGATGAACATGCCCGAGATGCCGGCGACCATGTTGATGCCGAGTGCAAACCCGCGCTGCTCCGCCGGGAACGCGTCGGTGATGATCGCGGCAGCGTTGGCCATGAGCATCGAGGCGCCGACACCTTGGACGATCCGCCAGACGATCAGCCAGATCGCACCGGTGCCGCCGGTGAAGGGCACGAGGGCGAGCAGCACCGAGCCGATCAGGAAGACGGCAAAGCCGGCGTTGTACATCCGGACCCGGCCGTAGATGTCACCGAGCCGGCCGAGCGACACGACGAGCACGGCGCTGACGAGCAGATAGCCCATCAACATCCAGAGCAGGTAGCTGGAGTTGCCCTGACCCAAGGGGTTGAGGTGGATGCCGCGAAAGATCGCCGGCATCGAGATCAGCACGATCGACGAGTTGATCGTCGCAATGAGCATGCCAAGGGTGGCGTTGGACAGGGCCACCCATTTGTAGTCAAGTGATCGGCCAAATGTTTTCATCGTGAAACTAATGGTACGCCGCCCTCCGCGCCGGAACAATGGGGCTATGCGCGACCTCGTGGTGAGCCGGCAGGTGGTGATCCCGGCGAACGAGCTCACCTGGCGGTTCTCGAGGTCGAGCGGACCGGGCGGCCAGGGTGTCAACACGACGGACTCGCGGGTTGAGCTGTCCGTGGATGTCGCGGGAACGTCAGCGCTGTCGCCGCTGCTGCGCCAGCGTGCGTTCGACCGCCTTGGCGACCGGCTCGTGGACGGCACTGTCACCGTTTCGGCCAGCGAGCACCGGTCGCAGCTGCGCAATCGCGAAGCCGCGCTGGCGCGCATGGCCGAGCTGCTTCGCGACGCCGTTGCGCCGCCGGCCGCGCCGCGCAAACGCACCCGCCCGACGAAAGCCGCGCGCGAGCAACGCCTCTCCGACAAACGTCGCCGCGGTCAGGTCAAACGTCTCCGCGGCCACGCCGCCGACGACTAGTTCCGGTCGTTGGGGTCGCGCGGGCGGGGAGGGACCTTTTCGTCGTTCGGCTGGTCGAAGGACTTGGGGACCTTGCGCAAGTGCTTTGACATCGAGCGGAACAGGAAGAAGCAGGCGATCAGCAGGGCGACGACCACGAGAAAGCCGGTGAGACCGGCGCCGATGCCACCGGCGGCAAGCACTGTCATCGCGCAACCAACTCTCGAACTCCAGCGAACAGATCGTCTTCGGGAACAGTCGACTCCACCAAGCTGCGGGCGAGCTCGTAGTCCTCAGTTGGCCAGGCCTGCTGCTGCACCTCGAGCGGGCACGCGAACCAGAACGAGGTCGGATCAACCTGCGTCGCATGTGCGATCAGTGCCTGATCGCGGATCCCGAAATAGTCCCCACAGAGCACGCGTGTCGTCACTCGCTGCCAATGTTTCTCGGCCTCGGCGCGATCCCACTGTTCAATGCGTTCGAGGTATGGCGAGTCGAGCCCGCGCGCGACCATCGCGTCATGCAGCGCTTCGAAGCGCGGCAGGTGGAACGTCATGTGGTAGTAGAGCTTCAGTGGCTGCCAGGGTTCGCCCGTCCCTGGATAGCGGTCCGGATCGGCCGCAACTTCGAACGCCTCCATGCTCACCTTGTGCGTCATGATGTGGTCCGGGTGCGGATAGCCGCCGTTCTCGTCATACGTCGTCATCACGTGCGGCTTGAACGTGCGTACCAACCGCACGAGCGGCTCGGCCGCGATCTCCATCGGCTCGAGCGCGAAGCACCCTTCGGGCAACGGCGGTAGCGGGTCACCCTCGGGAAGACCGGAGTCGACGAACCCGAGCCACGCATGGTGCGCGCCCAGGATCTCGATCGCCTTCTCCATCTCCTGATGCCGGATGCCGGCGAGGTTGGCGATGACGTCCGGACGGTCCATCGCCGGGTTCAGGATCGATCCGCGTTCGCCGCCGGTGCACGTCGCGATGAGGACATCGACGCCCTCGCGGACATAGCGGGCGACGGTCGCCGAGCCCTTGCTCGCTTCATCATCTGGATGAGCGTGTACGGCGAGCAACCGCAGTTTCTCCTCCGCCATGGCTCCATTGTCGCGGGTACCCTCGATGGTCATGAGCACAGGCACCGAGGGTTCCGTCACCTGGCTGACGCAGGAGGCGTTCGACCGGCTCAAGGCGGAGCTCGATCACCTCAGCGGCCCGGCCCGCGCGGAGATCTCGCAACGCATCGGCGCCGCGCGCGCCGAGGGCGACCTGAAAGAGAACGGCGGCTACCACGCGGCCAAGGAAGAGCAGGGAAAGATGGAGGCGCGGATCCGCCAGCTGACCCAGCTGTTGCGGGACGCGAAGGTCGGCGAGCCTCCGGCTGCAGAGGCCGGCGTCGCCGGTCCGGGCATGGTCGTCAGCGTCCGCTATGCGGATGGCGACGAGGAGACCTTCCTCATTGGCTCTCGCGAGGAGGCTGCGCACGCCGACGTGACGGTCTACTCAGCGCAGTCGCCGTTGGGCCAGGCGCTCACCGGCAAGAAGGCCGGCGACTCGGTCACCTACACCGCCCCCAACGGCCGCGACATCACGATCGAACTGTTGGACGCCAAGCCCTACACCGGCTGATCGCGACGCGATTAATGGAAGATGAGCGGGTAGTCGGCGTCTCTTAGCCGGTCGAGGACCGCGACGCAGTGTTCGGGTCCGCGTGTCTCTAGTTGTAGCGCGACCTCGACCTCGTCGAGGTGCAGCTTCGGTCCGGTGCGCACATGCTCGACGTCGAGCACGTTGGCTCCCGACGCAGCAAGCTCACCGAGCAGCTTCGCGAGCTCGCCCGGCCGGTCGGGAATGCGCAGCCGGAACGACAGATAGCGGCCGGCAGCGGCCATGCCGTGCCGCAAGACCCGCAGCAGCAGCACCGGGTCGATGTTGCCGCCCGACAAGACGGCGACAACCGGCGGCTCGAACGCCGGCGGCTCGTCCATCAACGCGGCAACCGTCGCCGCACCCGCCGGCTCGACGACAAGCTTCGCGCGTTCGAGACACAACAACAGTGCTTGCGACAACGATTCTTCGGACACCGTCACGATGTCGTCGACATAGCGACGGACCATTCGGAAAGTGAGCTGACCCGGACAGCCGACCGCGATGCCGTCGGCGATCGTCGCCATCGTCGGCAGCTTGCACGGGCTGCCGGTCGCCAGTGACGGTGGGAACGCCGCGGCGCCCGCAGCTTGTACGCCGACGACGCGAACGTCGGGCCGCACGGGTTTGACCGCCGCCGCGATGCCGCTGATCAGCCCACCGCCGCCGACGGCAACGACGATCGTGCGGACGTCAGGACACTGCTCGAGGATCTCCAGCCCGACCGTGCCTTGCCCGGCGACGATGTCCGGGTGGTCGAACGGGTGGATGACCACCGCGCCGACCTCGGCGGCGTAGGCCTCGGCAGCGACAAGTGCTTCGTCAACGGTCGAGCCGGCAAATCGCACCTCGGCGCCATACGCCTTCGTTGCTTCGACCTTGGGGATAGGAGCGCCCTCCGGCATGAACACGGTCGACGTCGTACCGAGCAAGGAGGCAGCCAGCGCGACGCCCTGGGCATGGTTGCCGGCGCTGGCCGCGATGACGCCGTGCGCGCGTTCGTCGTCCGACAGCCGGGCGATGCGCACATAGGCGCCGCGGATCTTGAACGACCCGGCGCGTTGCAGGTTCTCGCACTTCAGCGCGACGGGACCCCCAACGCGTTCCGACAGCGGACGCGACCCCTCGAGGGGCGTCCGTCGCGCGACATCGCCCAGCACGTCGCGGGCCGCTTCGATGTCCACGCGGGTCACGTCGCGCGTCCGCTCCGGGCTCTGCGTCACGCCGTCAGTCTGTCCCACCTGCGACAGCCTGTTGTGCCAGGACACCTGCACCGACGAGTCCGGCCTCGTGGCCCAGTCGGGCCGCGACGACCCGGCAACGACGGACATAGTCCATGCCGGCGTACCGCTCGAACGCCGCGACAGCCGGAGAAAGGAGCAGGTCGCCGGCGTTCGCGATGCCACCGCCGATCGTGATGACCTCGAGCTCGAGAAGCGCAGCTGCCGACGCGCATGCGATTCCCAACGCCCGCCCCGCCCTCGTCAGCGCGGCAAGGGCGATCGGGTCACCCTCGCGCGCCGCAGCAACTAGCGCCACCCCGTCGACGGGTAGGTCCGATCGCCATCCTTCGCTCACGGCCCACTCGACGATGGCCGGCCCACGGGCGATCGCCTCCAAGCAACCGCGACCACCACATGCGCAGTCAGGCCCGTCCGGGTCGACGACGATGTGTCCCACGTGACCGGCGTTGCCGGTCGGGCCGTCCAACGGCTTGCCGTCGACAACCAGACCACCGCCCACACCGGTAGACACCACGATGCCGAGCATCGACCGCGAGCCGGCGCCCGCTCCCCACGCGTACTCCCCCAACGCCATGGCGACGGCGTCGTTGGCGAGGGTGACAGGTATGCCGCTGTCGAAGTGCGCGCACAGCCGGTCACGCAGTGGGAAGTCCCGCCACGCCGGAATGTTGATGGGCGAGACCAACCCCGCGGCCAACTGCAACGGGCCGCCGCACCCAACACCCACGGCACCGATCGACTCACCCGCTGCCATCACCGCGTCGACAACACGCAGCAAGGCTGCGAACAGCTCGTCGGGATCGTTTGTCGCAGGCGTCGGCTGCTTCGTCACGTGCTGCAGCGCGCCGTCACCGTCGACGAGTGCAGACGCAAGCTTTGTGCCACCGATGTCGATGGCGAGAACAGGTGCCGTCATACGGTGTCGGTGCCGCGCGCAGCAGCCGTCCCAGAGCCGAACGCCAACAGTGACGCGGTGAACCCATGCATGTGGTTGCGCCCGCCGACGGGTCCGATCTCGCCGGCCGCAAAGAACCCGGCGACTGCATCGACCGCAAGCTCATCGCGTACGACGGTCACATCGTGGTCTGCAGTCGTGAACATCTGCGCTCCGCGTCCGTTGCACGAGAACAGCAACACTCCCTCGACATTGTCGAGGGTTGAGCGGTCGCGAAACCGACGCAGTGTCGACCGCAAGTCGTCGTCCGCCGTCATTGCATCGCGCAACTGGAACTGCACTGTCCTACCGACCGAGACGAGGTCGCCGACGACCAGACCCCCACGTTCCTCGTCGATGCCTCCGATGCCTCGGATGAGGAAGTCGCCAACGCCATGCTCGTCGGCATACTCATCCATCGCAATGCCGAGTTGTAACCCGCGCGTCGCGAGCGCCTGTTCGGCAGGCGGGACGGAAGTGAGGATCTCTTCGAGCTTCTGCAATGCCGGCTCGCCGGCAAGTTCCAGCAACACGTTGCCGTCGCTGGCCGTGACAGTCATGACCGGACCAATCGGCCGGCAGCCTTGACTCACGACGGCACGCGCGCCGACCGGGCCGGCGAGGAGTACGCCGACCGCGCCGCGGTCGATGACGTCGCCGTCGAGGAACAGTCGCGTCGAGCCACGACCACGCAACCCGTTGGCGCAGCCGCCGACGATCGGCAATCCGACCAATGCGTCATTGGACCGCGAGACGAAGCCGTCGACGGGGAACGACCAGGGGTCAGCGAGGAGCACGGCAACCGAGTCGTCCGGCGCTCGCTCGGGCATGCCCACGACCGCCATCCCGCCGCCGTCGGCAGGCATCACCTCGAGATGAAAGGCGCGGACCCGAACGTCCGGTAACACCGCGCACCAGACGGCGACCGCGCTCCCGGCCTCGACCGCCTCGGACGCTGCCAGCACACCGGTCGCGCTGCAGCCCAGGCTCGCTGACGCACCGCAGATCTCCACCGCGCGGCTCCCCGCGTCCGCGACGTCGTCGGGCTCGGCTCCGGCAACAAACACGCAGGTCAGGTCGGGTCGCCGGCCCCCGAGAGCATCCAGGGCCTGACGGGCGGCAGCCTCCGCCGCCGCCACCAGGTCGGCATCAGCCGCGAAGCCGGCTCCAAAACGCGCCACGGCACCATCCTCTATGACGACGTACGGTGAGGCATGACCCCTGACCCCGCCGCCCCGACTCCGACCACGCTCGGTGACCTTCGCGCGAGCGGTCACCAGCAGCGCTCCGTCAAGGCGGAGCTTCGCGAGAACCTCCTGGCACGGATGCGCAGCGGGGCGGATCGCTTCCCCGGCATCGTCGGTTTCGACGAGACCGTCCTGCCTCAGGTCGAACGCGCACTGCTCGCAGGCCACGACGTCGTGCTGCTCGGCGAACGCGGCCAGGGCAAGACGCGACTCATTCGCACCCTGGTGCAACTGCTCGACGAGTGGACGCCGGTGATTGCGGGTTGCGAGATCAACGACCATCCCTTCGAGCCGGTGTGCGTGCGCTGCCGACGACTCGTCGCCGAGAAGGGCGACGCCACTCCGGTTGCGTGGCAGCACCGCAGCCACCGCTACGCGGAGAAGCTCGCGACGCCCGATGTCTCCGTCGGTGACCTCATCGGTGACGTCGACCCGATCAAGGTCGCGGAAGGTCGCGTCCTCGGTGACCCGGAGACCGTGCACTACGGCCTGGTGCCACGGACCAACCGCGGCATCGTCGCCATCAACGAGCTCCCCGACCTTGCCGAACGCATCCAGGTTGCACTTCTCAACGTGTTGGAAGAACGCGACGTGCAGGTTCGCGGCTACACATTGCGGCTGCCACTCGACGTCCTTCTGCTCGCGACGGCCAACCCGGAGGACTACACCAACCGCGGCCGGATCATCACGCCCCTCAAGGACCGGTTCGGCGCGGAAGTGCGGACGCACTACCCGATCGAGCTCGACGACGAGCTGCAACTGATCCGCCAGGAAGCCGTCGTCGGCTGGGGCATCGACGCGGTCTCCGCCGCATTGCCCGATCACCTCGTCGAGATCGTCGCGCGGTTCGCGCGGCATGTGCGTGAGTCGCCGGCAGTCGACCAGCGTTCCGGCGTTTCCGCGCGGTTCGCTGTTGCCGCGGCAGAGACCGTCGCCGCGTCGGCAGTACGACGCTCGGCATTGACCGGCGAGCAGCCAGCTGTTTCTCGCGTGTCGGACTTGCCGGCGATCGTTCCCGCCGTACAGGGAAAGGTCGAGTTCGAAGCGAGCGAGGAAGGCCGCGAGGCAGAGATTCTCGACCACCTGCTGCGTCGCGCGGTTGCCGACACGTTCCGCTCGCGTCTTGGCGGGGTGGATCTCACCGGGCTCGTCGCGAAGTTCGAGGACGGCAGCATCGTGGAGACCGGTGAGCTCGTCTCCGCCGCCGATCTGCTGGAGAACATCGGGCCGATCACCGGGCTCGCGAAGTTGTTGTCGGCCGCAGGCATCGACGACGTCGACACTCCGGGGCTCGCGGCATCGGGTGTCGAGTTCGCCCTTGAAGGTCTCTATCTGCTCCGTCGACTGTCGAAGGAGACGGTCGACGACCGCGTCGTCTATGGGTCGCGCTAGTGAGCCGCAATCGGTACGGCGAATGGCGCGGCGGCGCTGACCCGCTCGCGCCGCCGTACGACGTCCGCGGCGCGCTGGACGAGATCGGCGATGCCGTCCTGGACGGCCTTTCGCCCGGCGAGGCACTGCGCGACCTGATGCGACAGGGCTTTTCCGGTCGTCGCGGTCTCGATGACCTGCTCCGGCAGGTTCGCAAGCGGCAGAAGGAGTCGCGTCGGGCCGGGCGGCTTGACGGCACACTCGAGCGAGTGCGCGAGCTGCTCGACCAGGCGCTCGCCGATGAACGACGTGCGTTGTTCCCGGACCCGTCCGACAACGCCCGACTCGCCGAAGCCGAGCTCGATGCCCTACCGCGTGACACGGCCCGCGCGGTGCGCGAGCTCAGCGAATACCAATGGCGTTCACCCGAAGCGCAAGCGGCGTACGACGAGATCCAGGACCTGCTGCGACGGGAAGTGCTCGACAGCCAGTTCCGTGGCATGAAGCAGTCACTCGAAGGTGCCGACCCCGAAGCGATGCAGCGCGTGAAGGACATGATGAGCGCGCTGAACGACATGCTCGATGCCGATGCGCGTGGCGAGGACACGTCAGAGCAGTTCGCCGACTTCATGGAGCAGTACGGCGACTTCTTCCCCGACAATCCGCAAAACCTTGACGAGCTTGTCGACTCGCTTGCGCGCCGGGCAGCTGCCGCGCAACGGCTGATGAACTCCCTGTCGCCGGAGCAACAAGCAGAGCTGGCAGAGCTGATGATGCAGGCGATGCAAGATGCCGGCCTCGCCGGTGAGATGGCGCGACTGTCCGACCAGCTGCGTGCCCGGCGGCCCGAGCTCGACTGGTCCGGACGCGAGCGCATGCGAGGCGACACACCACTCGGCCTGGGTGACGCAACGACCGCCCTCGAAGACATCGCGGACCTGGACGAGTTGGAGAACGCGCTCAGCCAGAACTATCCCGGCGCGTCCATCGACGATGTCGACCCCGAGCTTCTCGAGCGCGCGCTCGGCCGCAACGCCGTCGACGATCTCGAGTCGTTGCGTCAGATCGAACGCGAGCTGCAACGGCAGGGTTATCTGCAGCGGTCGGAGGGCGACCTCGAGCTGACCCCGCGCGGACTGCGCCGGCTCGGCGAGACCGCGTTGCGACGCGTGTTCAACGCGTTCGACGCGCGCGGTCGTGGCGATCACGACATGCACGACGCCGGCGCGGCCGGTGACCCGACCGGGGCGAGCAGAGCGTGGCAGTTCGGCGACGAGCAGCCGATCGACGTCGTGCGCACCGTGCGCAACGCCGTGCTGCGGCAGCGCGGCACGATGCCGATCCGGTTGGCGGTCGAGGACTTCGAGGTCGTGGAGACAGAACGACGGTCCGGCGCCGCGGTCGCGCTGCTGGTCGACCTGTCCTACTCGATGGCCCTGCGCGGCACCTGGGCGGCCGCGAAGTCGACCGCACTGGCGCTGCACACGCTGGTGACGACCAAGTACCCGCAGGACTCGATCCAGGTGATCGGGTTCTCGAAATACGCCCGCGTGCTGCAGCCGGCCGACCTGCCGAGCCTGTCCTGGGACATGGTGCAGGGCACCAACCTCCAGCACGCGCTCATGCTGGCGTCCCGGCACCTGGGCCGGCACCCGGACGCCGAGCCGGTGGTTCTGGTGGTGACCGACGGCGAGCCGACCGCCCATCTGCTCGCCGACGGCAGCGCCTGGTTCGACTGGCCGACTCATCCGGAAACAGCCGCGGTGACGATGGCCGAGGTGGACCGGATCACCCGGCGCGGCGCGACGATCAACGTGTTCATGCTCGACGACGAACCGGGACTGGTGCGCTTCGTCGAGGGCATCGCCCGCCGGAATGGGGGCCGGGTGTTCGCCGCGTCCGCCGACCGCCTGGGCGAGTACGTCGTCAGCGACTACCTGCGAGCACGGAAAGGCCGCGGCGGAGCCCGCCGCGCAGGTTGACCCGGGCAACCGGCAGGACACGGGGCGCCGCGCGTCGAAGTGGCAGGTCAGAGACCTGATCGGGAGGCATTCGCATGGCCGCCACGCCCTACGACTTCACGTCGACGACCAGCCAGAAGCGCCGGTTCCGGCTGCCCCGGCTCGGCGCGGCCGGCTTCGGCGGCGGGCTGGGCCTGTTCATCGTCGCGCTCGGCCTGCTCGCCATCGGGCTGGGCTGGAACGGGATGGCCGGCGGCGGCGGCGAGATCAACGGCGTGCCCAACCTCAACGCCCAGCTGCCCTGGCTGGTCTCGGGCGGCATCCTCGGGCTCGCGCTGGTGGTGTTCGGTACGGCGATGATCGTCGTGCAGAACGCGCGTAGCGACCGGGCTCGTCTCGAGGCCAAGCTCGACGAGCTGGTGGACGCACTCGCGCGTGGCGCGACGCCCACAGCGGCCACGCCATACCCGCCAGCGCCGCGGGTCACGGCGGCTGAGTCAGCCGCGACGACGAGAACCGGCGTGGCGACCGGCGCCTTCATCGCCGGCCCGTCCGCCTACCACCGGACGGACTGCCGCCTGGTGCAAGGCCGCGACGACGTGGAATACATCAGCGCCGCAGACGCGGCAAGCCGCGACCTGAAGCCCTGCCGCGTCTGCAAGCCATCTGAGTCGCGACCAGCGTCCCGCTAGCCGCGTTCTCCCTCGCTTGCGTGCGAACACGCGGCGCTCAGTGCGGCCTTGCTAGCGAAACGCTGGTCGCGACTCAGCCCAGCAAGGCTTGGCGGATGTCGCTGCCGCCTTGCTCTAGATCCTTGCCGCGGCCATCGAAGGTGATCGTGCCCTTCTGCATGACGAGGGCTTGGTCGGCGTAAGGCAGGACGCCGATGTTCTGCTCGACGATGATGACCGTCGTCCCGTCGTCGTTGATCTGGTTCACGACCTCGAACACCGTCTGCGTGAGCTTCGGTGACAGGCCCAGCGACGCCTCGTCGATGAGCAGCAGTCGCGGCTTGCTCATGAGCGCGCGGCCGATCGCGAGCATCTGCTGCTCGCCACCCGACAGCGTGCCGGCCAGCTGGTCGGCGCGCTCCTCGAGCCGCGGGAAGTAGCCGAAGACCCGCTCCATCTGCTCCTTCATGACGGCGCGGTTTGTCCAGGCGCCGAGTTCGAGGTTGGTGCGCACGGACAGGCCGGGAAACACCCGGCGGCCCTCCGGGCTGAGCGCGACACCACGCTTCACGATCTCGGACGCGGACAGGGTGCTGATGACCTCTCCGTCGAAGCGGACCTCGCCGCCCCAGGTGCGGAGCAGTCCGACGATGGTGTTGACGGTCGTCGACTTGCCGGCCCCGTTGAGCCCGAACATGACGGCCGTCTCCCCCTCGGAGACGGCGAACGTGACGCCCTGCAGCACCGGGATGCTGCCGTAGCCGGAGCGAAGGTCCTCGACCTCGAGCAGTGGCGTGCTCATGAGTGCGTGACCTCCGCGAGCTCTTCTTGGTCGTGCGGCAGCTCGGTCTCGGCAAGCGCATCGGGGGCTTCGCCGCCCAGATAGGCCGCAATCACCTCCGGGTGGTTGCGGATCGCCTCCGGGTCGCCCTCCGCGAGCAGCTTGCCGAAGTTGAGGACGTAGACGTAGTCGCAGACCGCGGTCACCAGCGGAACGTGGTGCTCGATGAGCAGCATGGTGACGCCGAGCTCCTGGCGCAGGTTCAGTAGCCGGTCACCGAGCTCGTGTGACTCGTCCGGGCCCATCCCACTCGACGGCTCGTCGAGCAGCAGCACGTCCGGATCAGTGGCGAGCGCGCAACCGAGCTCGAGCAGCTTCAATGTCCCATAGGGAAGCGCGCCGATACGGCGATCGCGGATGTCCGCCAACCCGAGGAGATCGAGGATCGCCTCGGCGTGCGCAACGAGATCCTTCTCCCGCTGCCGGACGGTCCCGGCGCCGGTGAGGCCCTTGACCGCGTTGTAGCCCGTGTGCGTGTGCTGCGCGGTCAGCAAGTTCTCGAGCGCCGTCTCCGACTTGACCATCCCGACGTTCTGGAACGTGCGGCCCAAGCCGAGCGCGGCCTTGCGATGTGGCGGCAACTTCGTGACGTCACGATCGCGATAGAAGACGTGACCTTCCGTCGGCTTGTAGAAGCCGGTGATGCAGTTGAACGCGGTCGTCTTGCCGGCGCCGTTCGGCCCCATGAGACCGACGATCTCCCACTCGTCGACCGACAGGTTGAGTCCGTCGACCGCCGTGAGGCCGCCGAAACGAATGGTCAGGTCACGAACCTCAAGCACGGACACTGGAACCCTCCAATGCCCCTGCCCCGGCATCGCCGTCCGGGTCGTGAAGGGTGAACTTGTGTCCGCGGAACCACCGCGCGAACGGCCGGATCACCTGACCGAGACCGCCGGGGTTCATCACGACGGTCTGCAGCAGCAACGTCGCGCCGATGACGTTGGAGATGTAGAACTTGTTGTTGCCGTAGAACGTTCCCCAACCGGTGTGGTTGGCCAGCGCCTGGAGCACCGGGCTGATCGGACTGACGAGCGCGAAGAAGATCGCTGCGCCGATGACACCACCACGGTTGGCGAGGCCGCCGACGACGACCATGACGACGAACGTGATGGCCAAGTTGAACCCGGCCACCGACGTGAAGTCCTTGTCGGAGAACTCCTGCTCCCAGAACGCGAACACCCCGCCGGCGAGCCCGGCCATCGCACCCGACACGGTGAAGCCGAGCAGCTTGTAGCCGAGGACGTTGACGCCGTATGCCGAGGCAACGAGCTCGTTCTCGCGAAGCGCGACCAGCCCACGACCAAGCTTGGTACGACGCACCCACACGTCGACGTAGACGCAAAGGAGCACCATGGCGAGCGCGAACAAGTAGTAGCGGTACTCCGTCGCGAAGACAGTCGGCCGGTACGCCGACACACCCGCGTCTTGTCCGTTCAGCGACGGCAGCGTAAAGATCGCGTCCGCGAAGACGCTGCCGAAGACGAGCGTGACGAGCGCGAGGTAAAGCCCGCGAATGCGCAAGGCGACGGCGCCGAGCAGCAGCGCGGCCGCGCCGGACGCAGCGGCTGCGCAGACGATGCCGATCCCGAACGTGAACGGATCCGCCGGCGTGATGCCGGTGCTGACGACATTGGCGGCCGTTAGCGCGCCCAGTCCGACGAACGCCTGGTGACCCAGCGAGATCTGCCCGGTGTAGCCGGTCAGCACGTTCATCGACAAGCCGACCATCACAAAGATGGCGGCGTACGCCCCAACATGCCCGAACGTGTCGCTGTGGGCCGGCAACAGCACGGCGAGGAGGGCAAGCGGGACGGCCGCCGCGATCCGTGGCCACAACCGCGACCAGTCCAGCTTGCGGGTCGCAGTAACCGGCGCGAGGACGTGTGTCTCGGCCGCCATCAGGTCTCCTGTCCGAGCAGGCCACGCGGTCGAACGAGCAGCACGACAAGCAACACGATGAAGACGGCGAGCTCGGCTTGGCCGTTGTGCACGTTCTTGAGGCCGGGCACGAAGGGCGAGTCCACCTGGGCGAACGCCTCGATGAGCCCGAGCGACAGGCCACCGACGAACGCGCCCGGAAGGCTGGTCATCCCGCCCAGCACGGCCGCTGAGAACGCAACCGTCAGGGTGGTGCCGGTGAAGGCTCCCGGCGTGATGCTGCCGGCAGGCGGCACCGCCAGCAGGATGCCGGCGACGCCACCGAGGAGGCCGGCGATCCCCCACGAGATGAGCGAGATGCGTTCCACCGAGATGCCGACCACGCGTGCCGCCGTCGCGTCCTGGCTGACGGCAAGGATCGCCGTTCCGGTCGGGGTGTATCGGAAGAACAGGAACGCCGCGACCGCAAGGGCGACAAGCATGATCAGCTTCGACACGTCCTGGTAGAGCAACGGGATGTTGTCGACGCGCGTGATGAATGGCTGGATATGCAGCACGTCGCTGACCGTCGGCAGTGACTGGCTCTTCGGGTATGGCAGCAGCCCCTCGACACCGATCAGCAACAGCGCGACACCGACAGTGCCGACGACCAGCACGACTTTTGCGCGGTTGAACATCGGCCGGATGACGAGGCGTTCGGTGAGCAGCGCGACGCCGACGGCGGCGACGAGGCCGAGCAGCGCGGACAGCACATAACGCAGCCAGTCCGGCCCTGGCATACGCGGCAGGAACCCGGTGCCCTCGAAGAAGACGTAGGTGACGATCGCGCCGACGGTCGCGAACTCACCCTGGGCGAAGTTGAAGATGCGATTGCTCTTGTAGAGCAGCACGAGGCCCAGGCCGATGAGCCCGTACGCCGCGCCGTTGGCGATGCCGTTGATCAATGGACTGAGAAAGTTGATCTGCACGCTGAACGGCGTGCCGGCGAGGACTACCTCATGCATGTCAGAACAGACGCAGGTAGTTGCTGCCGATGGTGTCCCATCCGCCGGGCTGGTTCTGGTCGGGCTCGGTGGTGTTGCAGTTCACCCGTTGCACCCACGCCGCGGTGCCACCGAAGTGCCCACCGTGATCCGCGAAGTCGACCGGTGGATACACCGTGCCGGCCGGCAGCTTCGAGGCTTCGGTGGACGCGATGAAGTTCTGCCTCGTGAGGTTGCCACTGGCGTTCTGCATGAGATGCCACAACGTCTCCGACAAGCCCCAGAGCGCCCACTCGATGTCGTCGTACTTGCCGTTGTAGGCCTTCTTGAAGTCCTCGGTCGCATGGTCAAGTCCGGGAGCCGGCGCGAGGAACCAGGCGTGACCGTTGATGGCGCTCTTGGTAGTGGTGCAGATGTATTGCGCGACCGTCACCTCGGTGTAGGTGACGCCCGGGCCCACCCAGTTGGCGTTGCCGACATGAGCGCCGTAGAAGCCGCCGGTCATGAACACGAAGTAGCCGGGCGCGGCGTCGACGAACACCGTCTGGAAGCCGTTCAGCGCGAGCTGCTGCCCGAACTGGGTGGCGGCGGCCTGGTAGTTGCCGTTCTGGTCGACCGGGTAGTTCTTGTAAGGGATCCCGGCCTGGGTGAGCGCCTTCTCGATGCCATCGCGTGCACCGGCGAAGTTCGGCGAGCTACCGGTGACGATCGCCCACTCGGCCTTCTTGCCGGTGATGTTGTCCGAGGCAACTTGCGACGCCGGCGGGTTGGCGAAGCCGTGCGCCTTGGCGTTGTTGAGGACGAGCGTCCCCTGCTGCGCGTAGGTGAGCGAGACGGCGAAGTAGTTGCTCAGCGAGGTCAGCCCGTTGTCCGTCACGCCGGCAGAGAGATAGGGCACGCCCAGCCGCTGAATGTCCGGGTCGGTGGCGCACGCCTGGATCTGGTCCGTGCCGCCACCGCCGACGACGAAGAAGTCGCGCTTGGCCATCGGGCTGCACACGTTGCGCGCGCCCGCGGGTGTGTAGGTGTCGTCTTGGAACTCGACCTTGACCGTGCGGCCACAGACGGTGTGGCCCGGCTGCTGCCAGAACGTGCCGGCGCCCTTCTGGAAGGAACTGTTGGGGAATGGCGTGCCCGTGCCGGTCAGCGGAGCGTGCAGGCCGATGTTGATGTTCTTGGCGGTGATGCCGGTGGTGTCGCCACCGCTCGGCACGCCGCAGGAGCCGGACGCCGGCTTGGCGCCGCCACCGGTCGAACCGCCGTTGCTGCCCGCCGTCGTGCCGCCGCCGGTTGACGTGTTGCCGCCGGCCGCGCCCGGGGCAACTGTGCCACCCGGGCCGCTTGCGACCGTCCCGCCGGTGGTCCCGCCTGCGCTGCCGGTGCCGACGACGCCGGTGCCGGTGGGGGAACCGGTCACACCGGTGCCGGTGGCGCCCGTCCCGGTCGTGCCGCCGGCCGTGCCGGTGACGGCGCCGGTCGGGGACTTCAGCGAGTCGGTGGCTTCGTTCTTGAGACCGCAGGCAGCGGTCAGCATCGTCAGCGAGACGCCGACCGCGAACAGACGGGTTGCGGTGCGGGGGGAGGTCATGGTGGTGGTCTCCTTCAGACCCGGCGCGGCGACAGCGTCTTGAGGCCGTCGGCCACGCTGGCATCGGCATCGGCTTTGGCTCGCTCGCGATCGCGAAGAACGCGACTCAAGCGGGTGGTGGTGGCCGTAGGGGCCGGGACGTTGTCGTCGGCGAGAACCGCGCCGGCGACAACGATGAGGACGGCGATCGCGATCGCGCCGACCCAGAACATGGTGTTGGGGGACGACGGCGCCGCCTTGTGCACGGCGACCGGCAATGGCGTCGTCGGCGTTGCTACCCGCGGCGGCTGCGCCGTGGCGTCCGGGTTGGTGGTCGTCGTGGTGGGGCCGGTCGGTGGAAGCGTGACCGGCGCCGGCGGGGGTGCCGCGACGGTCCCACCACTACCTGCAGTGCCGCCGCCGACGACCGATCCGTTGCCGTTGCCGGCGCCAGAGCCGCCGAGCTGCCCGGTGTGCCCGTTGGGCGGCGCGACATAGGGCGGCGTAAAACGCATCGATGCCTTGATCGACTTGACGGCGAACGCCGCTTGGAACGGCGTCGATGTGTTGGTCGGGTCGTTGACGAGCGCCACACCGAGGTTGGCGTCGCCGACCCACTGCTGCGCGATGCCCGAAATATCAAATGAATACGTGCTTCCGCTCACCTTGGCTGCCGCCTTGGTGCTGCAGTCGACCGGGGGCTCGTCGTTGGCGCTACCGCCCTCGGCCGGGCTCCACAGCCGCGTCGGCAGGCAGGCGACGATCGGCGCGCCGCTCTGGTTGAGCTGGGTAGCGCCACCGCTGCTGTCGAGGCTGATCGAGAGCTTGAAGGAGTTGACGGTCGCGCCGGTCTTGAGCCCGGTGATCTGGAACGCGATCGTCGACATCTTGCTCGAGGTGCCGTCGGCGCTCGTGTGAGCAACGGCGAGATCGCCCTTGGGTATGCCGCTGGGCTCCGTCGGCGGCGGCGCGGGCGGCGGCACCGGCGGGTTGGCCTGCTGCACCGCTGTCTGCCAGAACCACGCCGTCTGCAGGACGTCGGGGTTCACCGACTGGGTCGAGCCCGCCTGCGCGACAGGTTCGGCCCACGCTCCCGGGGCGAGCATGACGACGCCCGGCACCGTCAGGGCGCACAGCGCGAGGAGTCGTGCGAACTTGCCCACGGAGGTGGCTTCGACGTTACTGCGCAGTAGTCCTGCCGCCAGCCGCTGCGATGATCGAGTCGTGCCCCGTTCGCCGCTGTCCGACCTCCCCCGCGAGGTCGGCGTGTTGGTGGTGGTCGCGTTCTTCGTGGCGCTGGGTTTCGGGATCGTGGCCCCCGCGCTCCCGCTGTTTGCGCGCAGCTTCGGCGTGGGCCAGGCGGCCGCGGCGACGGTGATCAGCGCGTTCGCCTTCCTGCGGATCGCGTTCGCGTTTCCGACCGGGCGGCTCATCGACATGGTCGGCGAGCGGCTCGTGCTCGCGACCGGGATCGGCATCGTCGCGGTGTCCAGCGCGCTCGCTGGACTGGCGCAGAGCTACTGGCAGTTGCTCGTGTTACGAGGTGCTGGTGGCGTCGGGTCGGCGATGTTCTCGATCAGCGCGATGTCGGTGCTGGTGCGGCTGGTCCCCACGATGCAACGCGCCCGGGCGGTCGGGCTGTGGTCCGGCGGCTTCCTGTTGGGCGGCATCGCCGGCCCGGGCCTCGGCGGTGTGATCACGAGCGTCTCCATCCGCCTGCCGTTCTTTCTGTATGCCGGCACTCTCACCGTGGCCGGTGCCGTGGCGATGGTCGCCTTGCGATCGACCCCACTCGCGGACAAGGGCTCGGCCGCGGCGCAGACGCGTACGACGCTGGGCGATGCGTTGCGGATGCCGGCATACCGCGCCGCCTTGGCGGCGAACTTCGCGGACGCGTGGGCGTCGATGGGAGTGCGGGCGGCGCTGATCCCGCTGTTCGTCGCCGACGTGCTGCACCGAAGCGTGGTGTGGACCGGCGTCGGGTTCTGGTGCGTGGCGGGGATCAATGGGCTGGTGCTGCTGCCCGCCGGGAGGTTCGCGGACAGCGTCGGGCGGCGGCCGGTGCTCGTGTCGGGCTGCGCCTTGTCGGGCTTGGCCTTCGTGTTGCTGACGACGTGGGAGTCGCTGCCGGGTTTCCTCGTCGCGATGTCCGTGCTCGGGCTCGGGTCGGGGTTGCTGGACGTCGCCCCTGCGGCGGTGGTGGGTGACGTCGTCGAAGGACGAGGTGGCCCGGTGTTCGCCGCCTACTCGATGTCATCGGATGTCGCCAACGTCGTCGGGCCGATCGCTGCTGGCGCATTGGCGGAGTCGGCGTACTCGCACGCCTTCGCGCTGACCGCCGGCATCTTGGCGATCGCCGTGATGTTCGGGTTGGCGATGCCGGAAACGCGGATGCTGGCGCTGGCCCGGGCGGAACTAGCCGATGGCGGCAACAAGGTCGGCGACGAGGTCGTCGACGTTCTCGATGCCAACCGACAGGCGGACGAGGTCGCTCGGGACCTCCAGGGGGGAGCCCGCAGCGCTGGCATGGGTCATGCGGCCGGGGTGCTCGATCAACGACTCGACTCCGCCGAGTGACTCGGCGAGAGTGAACAGCTTGGTGCGTGCACAGATGTCGAGCGCGTGTTGTTCGCCACCGCTCGTGCGAAAGGCAAGCATGCCGCCGTACCGGCTCATCTGCTTGCGCGCCACCCCGTCCTCGTCGGGATAACGGACGTCGATGACCTGCGGATGGCTGCGGAGCATGGCGACGATGCGCTCCGCGTTGTCGCAGTGCCGATCCATCCGAACAGCGAGCGTCTTGATGCCGCGCAAAACGAGCCACGCGTCGAAGGGCCCGGCGACTGCACCCATCGCGTTCTGGTGATAGGTGAGGTCCTCACCGAGCTGGTGGTCATTGACGACAAGTGCGCCGCCGACCACGTCGCTGTGGCCACCGAGGTATTTGGTCGTGGAATGGACAACCGCGTCGGCGCCGAGGCTCAGCGGTTGTTGCAACGCCGGCGTCGCGAAGGTGTTGTCGACGATGAGCTTGGCGCTGTTGTCGTGCGCAATTGACGCCAGGGCCGTGATGTCCGCAACGTTGAGCAGCGGATTGGTCGGCGTCTCACACCAGAGCGCGACCGTGTTGCCGCGCATGGCGGCGCGAACTTCCTGGAGGTCTTGCTGGGCGACGGGCGTGTAGTCGAGACCCCAGCGCTCGAGAACTTTCGCGAACAAGCGGTAGGTGCCGCCGTAGGCATCGCCGGGGATCACCACGTGGTCGCCCGGCTTGGCGATCGTTCGAAGAAACGTGTCTTCGGCGGCGAGACCGCTCGCGAACGCGAGACCGGTCGTCCCGCCCTCTAGCGCCGCGAGGTTGGCCTCGAGAGCATGCCGGGTGGGGTTGCCGCTGCGGCTGTACTCGTAGCCGTCGCGGAGTCCGCCGACGCCGTCCTGTTTGTACGTCGACACCTGATAGATCGGCGGGATGACGGCACCGGTTCGGGGGTCGGCCTGCTGTCCCCCGTGTATGACGCGAGTCTCGAAACCCAACGCGCCGTCCTCGCGGTCCTCCGTCATGCCCTCAGCCTGACACGGCAGGGCTTCGTCACCGCCAAGGAAGGCTGCGCAGGGGCACATCACCACATAGGTAACCCAGCCACTGCCGAGGAGGACGAAATGTCCGGATTAGTGCTCGCGATCATCATTGCCGCGGTCGTTGTTCTCGTCGGAATCGCGAGCACGGTGCGGCGGTCAAGCCGCCGGCGGGCACTGCGCAACCGGTTCGGACCGGAGTACGACCACACCGTCGAGAATGCCGACAGCCGCAAGGCCGCCGAGCACGATTTACGTGAGCGGGCGTCACAACGCGACGAGCTCAACATTCGCGAGATCACCCCTGGAGCCGCGGCCCGGTTTCTGCAGCAGTGGCAGCTGGTGCAACAGGAGTTCGTCGACGCGCCGATCCCCGCGGTCCAGGACGCACAGGAGCTGGTGACGCGAGTCATGAACGAGCGTGGCTATCCCACGCCCACTGCAGAAACGCGCGAGTTGATGTTGTCGGTCGACCACGCGGACGTGATGGACAACTACCGCGCGGCGACGGAGATCGAGGGGCGCAGCACTGCGGGCAATGCGACGACCGAGGAACTGCGGCAAGCCATGCAGCACTACCGCGCGATCTTCGACCGACTTCTGGGTGATGCGCCGACTGCGTCGGACTCGGCATATCCGTCGAACGAGCGCTCTGCCGATGTCAGTTCGGGCGACGTCACCGTGATGCGAGGAACCCAAGCAGGTCCTGGCGCGTAACGATGCCGCTCGGCTTTCCGTCGTCGAGCACCACAGCTGCGTCGGCGTCCTGAAGTGCGCTGACCGCCGCAGCCACCGGCTCGCCCGCACCAACCATCGGCAGCAGCGGTGACATGTGTCGCTCGAGCGGATCGGCAAGGCGAGCCCGTCCGGCGAACAACGCATCGAGGAGCTCACGCTCGACGACAGACCCGACAACTTCGGCAGCCATCACAGGCGGCTCTTCCTTGACGACGGGCATCTGCGAGACGCCGTACTCGCGCAGGATGTCGATCGCCTCGCGCACCGTTTCCGACGGATGCACGTGCACGAACTCGGGGATCTGCGCACCCTTGCGCAGCAGCACCTGACCGACCGTCTCCACGTCGGTGCCGGCCGCAAGGAAGCCGTAGTCGGCCATCCAGTCGTCATTGAAGATCTTCGACAGATAACCGCGCCCACCGTCCGGGAGCAGCACCACGACTATGGCGTCTGGTCCGGCCGCGGTGGCGGCGCGCAGCGCGGCCACCGCCGCCATACCGCACGATCCACCGACGAGCATTCCTTCTTCGCGAGCAAGACGGCGCGTCATGTCGAAGGAGTCCGCGTCTGACACCGCGATGATCTCGTCGGTGATCGCCTTGTCGTAGGTCTCCGGCCAGAAGTCCTCACCGACACCTTCGACGAGGTAGGGCCGACCCGTGCCGCCGGAGTAGACCGACCCTTCGGGGTCCGCGCCGATGATGCGCACGCGACCGTCCGAGACTTCCTTCAAGTAGCGGCCGGCACCAGTGATCGTCCCGCCGGTGCCGACACCGGCGACGAAGTGCGTGACCCGACCATCGGTCTGCCGCCAGATCTCCGGACCGGTCGTCTCGTAGTGCGAGAGCGGGTTGTTCGCGTTCGCGTACTGGTTGGGCTTCCAGCCGCCCGGCCGTTCGCGGGCGAGCCGGTCGGAGACGCTGTAGTAGGAGTCGGGATGCTCGGGCGGGATCGCGGTGGGGCAGACCACGACCTCGGCGCCATACGCGCGCATCACGTTGATCTTGTCCTGCGACACCTTGTCGGGGCAGACGAAGACGCAGTGATAGCCACGTTGCTGCGCGACGATCGCAAGGCCGACACCGGTGTTGCCGCTCGTCGGCTCGACGATCGTGCCGCCGGGCTGCAGCTCGCCGGACTCTTCAGCGGCAAGGATCATGCGCGTCGCGATCCGGTCCTTCACCGAACCGCCTGGATTCAGATATTCGATCTTCGCGAGCACCATCGCGTCGATGCCGGCCGCGACGGATCGCAGCCGCACCAGCGGCGTGTTACCGATGAGCTCGACGACCGAGTCGTAGACCTCCACAGCCCGGAACGTATCTTGAACGCAGTCGAAAGAACGAGGAGCACTCATGCCTGAGGCAGTCATCGTCGCTACCGCCCGCTCGCCCATCGGCCGGGCGTTCAAGGGGTCGCTGGTCGACTTCCGTCCCGACGACGTCACGGCGACGATCGTCAAGGCAGCGCTGGACAAGGTCCCGGCGCTCGACCCCGGGACCATCGACGACCTGATCCTCGGCTGCGGTCTGCCGGGTGGCGAGCAGGGCTTCAACATGGCTCGCGTCGTCGCCGTGCTGCTGGGCTATGACTCGCTTCCCGGTACGACGATCACGCGCTACTGCTCCTCGAGCTTGCAGAGCACGCGGATGGCATTCCACGCCATCAAGGCCGGCGAAGGCGACGCGTTCATCAGCGCCGGCGTCGAGATGGTGAGCCGCTTCATCAAGGGCAACAGCGACTCAGGCGAGGACACCCAGAACCCGATCTTCGCTGACGCGCAGGCGCGGGCGGCGAAGATGGCCGAGGGCGGCTTCCACTGGGAGGACCCGCGCACGAACGGCCAGGTTCCGGACATCTACATCGCGATGGGCCAGACGGCCGAGAACGTCGCCGAGCGGGACAAGGTCTCCCGCGAGGAGCAGGACGAGTTCGGCGTCCGGTCGCAGAATCTCGCGGAGAAGGCGATCGCCAACGGCTTCTGGGAGCGCGAGATCACGCCGCTGACCAAGCCGGACGGCACCGAGGTTGCGAAGGACGACGGCCCGCGCGCTGGCGTAACTGTCGAGGCGGTCAGCCAGCTCAAGCCGGTGTTCCGCCCCGACGGCACCGTGACGGCCGGCAACTGCTGCCCGCTGAACGATGGCGCCGCTGCGGTGGTCATCATGAGCGACACCAAGGCCAAGGAGCTCGGCCTGACCCCGCTGGCGCGGATCGTGTCGACAGGCGTCTCCGGGTTGAGCCCGGAGATCATGGGTCTCGGACCGATCGAGGCCACCAAGAAGGCGCTCGCGCTTGCCGGCAAGACGATCGATGACATCGACCTGGTCGAGATCAACGAGGCGTTTGCCGCCCAGGTCATCCCGTCGGCACGCGGCATCGGGATCGACCCGTTCGGCGATAAGCTCAACGTCAACGGCGGCGCGATCGCGGTGGGCCACCCGTTCGGTATGACGGGGGCCCGGATCACCACGACGCTGCTGAACTCGCTCCAGTACCACGACAAGACGTTCGGTCTCGAGACGATGTGCGTCGGAGGCGGCCAGGGCATGGCGATGGTGCTGGAGCGCCTCAGCTAGCGGGTTTGCTCCAGCGCCGTCTTGAGAAGCGTGGCGGTCGCTTCGGCGTCGACGTCCAGAGCGTCGGCGCCGACCACCGCGATGACGTCCGGAAGGGCATAGTCCGGGACGTCCGGCAAGCGGTGTCCCTCGCCGGCGATCTCGACGAGATCGGCGGCAAGGCGTCGCACAGTCTCCGACCGGCCCTGCGCCTGCCAGGAGCGGGGCGAAAAGCCGCGGAGGCGGCGGACGAGCCGATCAAGGTCGTTCACATCCCAGAACGTACGGCCCTGAGATTGGGGAAAGGCTTGTCGGGCAGGGCGATGCTGAGGCACCCTGTCTGGAACACCCGTCGCGATCCGGAGGCGCACATGTCGATGCCCCAGTCCGAGGAAACTCATCAGTCGCTGCTGGCGAGGATCCCTGAGGTAACGGGGCGCGACCTTCCCTCTTGGCTCGAGTGTCTGAACAACGGACCCGGTCTGCTCAGATTCGAGGAGCGGGTCAACTGGCTCGCCGACGAGCACGAGCTGCCGCACGGCTACGCCCGGGCGATCGTGCACGAGCACGACAAGCGCCGCGCCGCGGTGCGTGCTCAGCCCGCCATCGGCTGACAATGGACCTCGACGCGGCGCGGGACTACCTGCGCTCGCATCACCGCGCGGTCATGGCGACCGTGCGGCGTGACGGCACGCCGCAGATGTCGCCCATCACTGTTTCGGTGGACGGCGATGGCTACGCCGTGGTGTCGAGCCGCGAGACGGCGGTCAAGGTCAAGAACTTGCGTCGGGATCCGCGGGCATGGATCTGCGCACTGCCGGACGCATTCTTCGGCGAGGCCTTCGTCCAGGTCGAAGGCGACGTGACGATCGTCGACCTGCCAGAGGCGATGGACGGACTGATCGACTACTACCGCAGCGTCTCGGGCGAGCACCCGGACTGGGACGACTACCGCGCCGCGATGGAACGCGACCAGCGCGTGCTCATCAAGCTGGCAATAACACGGGCCGGCCCCGACATCTCCGGCTAGTTCGCGTACTTGTCAGCACGTGACGCGGCTATAGCAACGCCACAGGCTGACAAGTGCCCGGGGTGGGACTCGAACCCACAAGCCCTTTCGGGCAGATCGGTTTAAGCGACCCGCGGTTTACCTAATTTCGCCACCCGGGCTGGCATCAGTAAGCCTACGTGCGCGCCGCGCTCGTACGTTACGTCGAGGGTTTTGATTACGCGGTGCGGTTCTCCACAGGCACTGACGATTCAAAGTCTCGACGTGGATTCTGGAAGTCGCCGAGGGACACGATCTCGCGGTGGAAGAACAACGCCAACGTCCAGTCGGCGACCACACGCACCTTGCGATTAAACGTCGGCATCCGCGTCATGTGATACGTCCGGTGCATGAACCACGCCGGGAGTCCACGTACCTTCACGCCATAGATCTCCGCCACACCCTTGTGCAGACCGAGCGACGCAACCGACCCGGCATATGGATGCCGATAGTCCTTCACCGGCTCACCACGCAACGACGCAATGACGTTGTCGGCGAGCTGCTTCGCTTGCCGCACTGCGTGCTGCGCCGACGGCGACGTGAATGCCTGCGCGTCAGTCTTCGACAAGTCGGGGACGGCAGCACAGTCGCCCGAGGCCCACGCGTCCTCAACACCCAACACTTGCAACCCCGCCGTACAACGCACGCGCTTCTTTTCGTCCAATGGCAGGTCGGTCATTTCCAACATCGGGTGCGGACGGACACCCGCCGTCCACACGATCGTCTCCGTGTCGAACTCTTCACCCGTCGACAACACTGCATGCCCGCCAACTAGCGACTCGACGCGCGTCTCGAGCTTCACGGCGATGTTGCGCTTCTCCAGCTCGCGAATCGTGTAACGGCTCAGGTCAAGACTCACCTCGGGCAGGATCCGCCCGCTCGCCTCGACCAGCACCCAACGCATGTCGTCCGCGGTGATGCCGTCGTAGTAGCGGATCGCATCGCGGGCCATGTCTTCGAGTTCGGCCATCGCTTCGATGCCCGCGTAACCACCGCCGACGAACAGAAACGTCAAGGCGCGTCGTCGTACCGCCGGGTCCGTCGCGGACGATGCGATGTCGAGACGACTCAACACGTGGTTGCGCAGATAGATCGCCTCCGCGACGGTCCGGAAACCGATCCCGGTCTCGCGTAGCCCGGGGATTGGCATGGTGCGCGCAATCGACCCGGGCGCGAGGACGAGCACGTCATACGACAAGTCCGAGGCTTGATCCTCGCGCGGTTCAAACCGCGCGACGCGACGCGCGTGGTCGATCGAGGCGATGCGTCCCGACAACACCTGGCAGCGACGCAAGACCCGGCGCAGCGGCACGACGACGTGGCGCGGCTCGAGGTTGCCCGCGCCGGCCTCAGGCAGGAACGGCTGATACGTCATGTACGACTGCGGGTCGACGACGGTGATGGACGCCTCGTCCGGCCGCAGCCGCCGCTGCAACCGAAGCGCGGTGTACATGCCGACGTAGCCACCGCCGACGATCAGAATGTGCGGCCGTTGCGGTCGAGCCATCCCCCGAACCTACTCAATGGCCGATTCCGCCATCCGGGCGACAGCGCTGCAATCCCGGTCACCTGACGTAACGGATGAGACAGTGGCGCAAGGGTTTTGCGAGCGTAAGGGGTATTGATGTCGGATGCCGCGGTAGCGCGGCGCGTCACGTTCGGTGACGTTCTGGCCAATCGAGAGTTCCGGGCGATGTATGTCGCTCAGGCGCTCAGCGTCGCCGGCGACCAGCTCGCCCGGATCGCGGTCGCCATCCTCGTCTTCAACCGCTCGCATTCAGCGCTGCTGACCGGCCTCACCTACGCGATTTCATACCTTCCCTGGGTCGTCGGTGGCCCGCTCCTCGCCGGTTACGCCGACCGCCTACCGCGCCGCAGCGTCATGGTCGTCTGCGACCTCGTCCGCGCCCTACTGATCCTTTTTGTCGCCATTCCGGGTATGCCGCTCGCCGGGCTGATGCTCCTCGTCACGCTGGTGTCGTTGATGGAGCCACCGTTCGCGGCTGCGCGTGCGTCAATGCTTCCGGATGTCGTCGGCGAGGGCGATCACTACGCCCAGGCGTCCACGCTGGCGAACACGACGAACAACTTCGGTGTCGTCGTCGGTTTCGCGGTCGGCGGCGCAATCGTCGCCGGGATCGGTGCGCGCCCGGCGATCCTCCTAGACGCCGCCACCTTCCTGCTGTCGGCGTTCCTCGTCGCGAGCCGGGTTCGATTCCGACCCGCTGCCGATGCCGGCCGACGGCAGATCATCCCCGAGCTTCGCCAGGGCGCGCAGATCGTGTTCGGCGACGCCCACCTTCGCTGGCTCGTCGTCGTCTCGTGGCTGATCGTCGGCGTGGACATCACCACCGAGAGCATCGCGGTGCCCTACGCCTCCGGACATGGCGGCGGCGCAGTGACCGCCGGCCTGCTGACGGCCGCACTGCCGCTCGGCACGGTCGTCGGGGCACTCGGGCTGGCCCGCGCGCTGCGCCCGGCGCAAGGGCAGCGGCTGATGCTGCCGATGGCGCTCGCGACGCCCGTCGTGCTCGCGCTGACCGCGTTCGATCCGCCCAACGCGGTCGCCGGCCTGATCTGGTTCGTCGGTGGGGCACTCAGCGCGGTCCAGGTCGTCGCCAACCGCGTGTTCGTGGCCGCAGTGGTCCGGGAGTTCCGCGGCCGGGCGTTCGGCATCGCGGCGGCGGGGATCTCCACTGCACAGGGACTCGGCGCGCTCATCTCGGGGGCGGTTGCACAGCGGCTGTCGCCGGCCATTGGTGTCGCCGACGTCGCTTTGCCCGTTTTTGCAGTGATGTGCGTGCTTTCGCTGCGCACATTCGGCCAAACGGCGGCATCAAGGGCAAGCCGTATTGCGACGAACGTCGATGAGAGGGCAAATCAGGAGGACGCGCCCAACGAGGAAGCCACCGAGGTGGGGGACGACATGTCGGCGCCTACCAGGCTGGGGCGACCGGAACCGCGCATCTGGGCGATCAACATGTCGCTCGGCGTCCTTGCCCTCGTTTTCGTCTGGGTCCTTGCGGGCCGGCACCCGATCATCGAACGCGAGCTACCTGCGGCATGGCTGTTGTTGTTGTTCACGATCGTCATGGCCAACCCACTGCATTTCCAGTTTCGTAAACAACCACGTGCTGTTCTCATCGAGGCTGTTCCGCTCGTTATCGGGCTGTTCTTCTTCTCACCTCTGACCCTCGTCGTAGTGCGCGTCCTCGCGGTTGCGTTGTACCAGGGCCTCATCAAGCGGCAGTCCCTGATTCGCTTCGTCTTCAACGTTGCCGGGACCACCTGCTTCACCGCCTGCGCCGTCGGCATGTTTCGGCTCCTACTGCCTGCGCATGCAGATCTGCATGCGGCGGCATGGCCTGCGAGCTTCGCGGCCGTAGCCACCGACGACATCGTTTCGGCGCTGACCATCGCCGTCGTCGTCTATCAAGCCGAGCGGATCTGGCGATATCAAGAGACCGGGCAGTACCTGCTCTTCATGCTTGGCATCAACATTGTCAACGGCTTCCTCGCCGTGGTCACGGCCAGCGCAATTTTCTACAACCCGGCGACAGCCTGGGCCATCAGCATCTTCGTCGTGCTCTCTGTGGTCGGTGTGCGGACGTACCACCGGCTCGCCGAACGACACGCTGCGCTGGACAAGTTGTACGCCGTGGCGCGCGAGCTTGGCCCCATGGCGGCCGAGCCCAGTGATCTCGCCCCCGCGCTCACACAGCTTCGGCGGATTATCCGTGCAGAGACACTCGAACTCGCCATGTTGGGCGAGGATCCGATGTTCGCCACGGTTGTCCGTGTGTTCGATCTCGATCAGGGTGAAGGTGTCGAGATCGTTGAGCGTGAGCTCCTTGACGACGACCGCGACTTGCTAGTTGCGGGGCCCAAAGTAGTTCGCGGCCCGTCCTCGGTCTGGGCGTATCTCGATCAACAACGGGTGCGCCGTTCAGACGACAGGATGATCGTTTCGGTCCGTGCGAACGACCGCCCCTTGGCACTTCTGACGGCCGAGCATCGAAGCGGAGACATCGGCACCTTCGACCAAGCTGACTATCGGCTCCTCGAGGCCGCTGCCGATCAGCTCTCCGCCGCGCTTGAAAAGGGACGGTTGGTCGAGAGCCTGCGAAGGGCGGCGACCCGCGACAGCCTGACGAACCTGGCGAACCTGGACACCCTGCGAGAATTCTTGGCGACGATGCTCGACGGTTCAACGGGCGGCGTGCTGCTGCTGCTGGACATCGACCGTTTCCACGAGATCAACGACACCCTCGGCCACGACGCGGGTGACGCCATTCTCATCGAGGTCGCCCGCCGTCTGGAAAGCGCGCCAACGCACGGCGCGTTGGTTGCCCGCGTCGGCGGCGATCAGTTCGCGCTAGCGATCCCCGGGCACGCCGGGGGTGAGGTCGCCCGACTCGCCGCGCTTGCCGTGAAGTCACGCGTGGACGGCCCGATCCGTTTTGACGCGGTCAGCGCGGATCTGCGGATCACCGTCGGTATGTCGCGCGCCCCCGAGCACGGGACTGACCCGGCCACACTCCTGCGCCGAGCCGAAATGGCAATGACGGAGGCGAAAGGCAGCTCGTCAGGTATTGGCGAGTGGGAACCGGGCCTCGAGCGCGACGGAAGCAGGCGCCTCCAAATCCTCGCCGGTCTTCGGCAAGCTCTCACTGACAACCAGCTCACCGTCGAGTTCCAGCCGAAGATCCTGCTGGGCGGCGGAGAGGTCGGCGGATTCGAGGCGCTCGTCCGGTGGCGGCACCCCGAGGTCGGCGCGGTTTCGCCGGCCGAGTTCATTCCACTCGCGGAGGCCAGCGGTCTGATCAGTGCCCTCACCAGCAGCGTGCTGCGTATGTCGCTCGACGCGACCCGGCGCTGGCACGACGCGGGCTACCGGGTCGGTGTCGCCGTCAACATCTCTGCCCGAAGCCTCGACGACCCCGTACTGGTAGGCCAGGTCGCGGCCATGCTCACCGCCAGCGGCGTCGATCCACGTTGGCTGACGCTCGAGATCACCGAGAGCAGTGTCATGGAGAACCCCGCGCGCAGCCTCGACGTGCTGCTTCAGCTCCGCTCGCTCGGTCTTCGCTTGTCGATCGACGACTTCGGCACGGGCTACTCCTCGCTGCACCAGCTGCGCGGGCTACCGGTCCACGAGGTGAAGATCGACAAGGCCTTCGTCGACGAGGTCGACGGTGACGGCGCCGACCGTGCCGTCGTACGCGCCATCGTGGAGCTCTGCGACTCGCTTGGCCTGGTGACGGTCGCGGAGGGCGTGGAGCGAGCCTCGCAGGCGTATTCGCTGGAGTCGCTCGGCGTCTCGCAGGTCCAGGGCTACTTCTATGGCCGACCTATGCCGGAGCCGGCGGCGACCGAATGGCTGCTTCCGCGCGCGATCGCGGGTGTCAAAGAACCACCCTCAGACGTGACAAGGGGTTGAGACTCGGCGTAGCGCCGCCGACTCTCAACCCCTCGACCATCTGGTTGATGTGAGGCTTAGCCCCACTGACCGCCCTGCTGCATTTCGTCCACCTCCTGTGTGAGCCCTGGACGCCCTTTCGCAACTGATGGTGCGGCAAATGGAGTAGTCCCGCTAGGCCTTACGGAGTAATTGATCGTCTGTTGGGGAAAAAAATTCGGACACAACTCCACTCTTGTGACAAGTCCGGCGACGAGTTGGGTGTCCGAACTCAAGTGACGGGTGTGAATTGCCGATACCAGAGGTGTAAGCGGGTGCCCCCGGCTGCTACCCGGGGCTAGGCCAAACGGCGTGCCCCGCGGCTCGCGCGAAAACTGCGTCGAGCATCTCCTCGGTCAGCTTCCCGGTGAACGTGTTCTGCTGACTTGGGTGGTAGGAGCCAATCACAAGCGGGCCTGCCGCAACGGCAGTTTCCCGTAAGTGCCCGAATGTCGGTCGCGGCGTCGGTACGTCGTACCCGAGCCGCGCCAGCGCCGGCCAGACCGCGGCCCACGCAAACGCCCCTAGCGCCACGACCACTCGCATCGTCGGTCGCAGGAGCTCGAGCTCCCGGAGCATCCAGGGCGCGCACGCGTCTCGCTCGGCCGGTGTCGGCTTGTTCGCGGGCGGCGCGCACCGCACCGCCGCCAGCATCCGCACACCGAGCAGCTCCTGGCCGTCGGTGGCCGAGACCGAGATCGGCAGGCGTGCCAGCCCGGCACGGTGCAGGGCCGCGAACAGCCAGTCGCCGCTGCGGTCGCCGGTGAAGATCCGACCGGTCCGGTTGCCGCCGTGGGCAGCCGGGGCGAGCCCCACCACCACGATCCGCGCCTCCGGGTCGCCCCAGCCGGGGACCGGCCGGCCCCAGTAGGGCTCGTCGCGGAACGCCGCACGCTTCTCTGCCGCGACGTCTTCGCGCCAGGTGACCAGCCGCGGGCAGGCACGGCAGACGGACTGCCGGGCGGTCAGCTCGTCGAGAGTCTTCGCTGTCGAGGCCAGGTGCACGACCTCCGCGGGATCGGCCGCGACCGGAGTGCGCGCCGTCGCCAGATCGCCGGGCCAGCCTGCGCCCGGTCGTGCGACCACGTACACCTCCTCCGTTCGGACGATGTTCGCGCGGCCAGTCCTTGCTTACCGGGCCTGGAACCGGCCGTCGTACCTGCCGAATGAACGACCGTGCGCAAGTTCGTCATCCTCGCAGTCGCCACCGCAGGCATGGTCGGCACCATGGCCCTGCCCGCCTCCGCGCGAGTAGTCGGTTCCGATGTCGCCAGCTGGCAGCATCCACATCACGCGTCCATCGCCTGGCACGCGGTTCGCTCGCAAGGGCACCGCTTCGTCTTCATCAAGGCGACCGAGGGCAGCGGCTACGTCAACCCGTACTTCCGCCGTGACTGGCGCGGCAGCGCCCATGCCGGCATCTACCGCGGCGCCTACCACTTCGCTCGGCCGAGCAACAACCTGCACTCGGCCGTCGTCCAGGCCCATCGCTTCGTGCGTTTCGCCGGCAAAGCTCACGGCCGGGGCGACCTGCCGCCGACCCTCGACCTTGAAGCCACCGGCGGCCTGCGCCCCGCGCGCCTGATCGCGTGGACACGCACCTGGCTGCACACCGTGACGCGGCTGACGGGCCGTCGGCCGATGATCTACAGCTACCACTACTTCTGGAAGCACGCGATGCACCACACGCGCGCCTTCCGGCACTACCGCTTGTGGGGCGCAAGCTACGACCGCGCACCGACGACGTTCGGCAGCGCCTGGTCAAACTGGACGTTCTGGCAGTTCACCGCTCGCGGCCGGGTGCACGGCATTCGCGGCCGGACCGACGTCAACGTCTTTCACGGCAGCCTCAGCCGGCTGCAAGCACTCGCCAACATCACCCATCACAAGGCGCACAAGAAGCGCGCTAAGCGGCACCATCGGGCGCATCGACGACGCTAAGCGCGATGCCGTCGAGGATGTCGTGCTCGCTCGCCATCACCTCGTCGAAACCACCGCGCCGCACGATCGTGTCGAGCACCAGTGCACCGGCGCCGATCACGTCGACTCGACCCGGATGCATGACAGCAATCGCCGCCCGTTGCGCATGATTCATCGCCAAAAGCCGCTGCGTGACCTCGTGGGCGTCCGCCGCCGCGACCTTGGCGTGATGGATCCGGTTGGCGTCGTACTCCTGCAATCCCAGCGCAATTGCCGTCACCGTCGTCACCGAGCCGGCCAAGCCGACTAACGAGGCCGCGTCCCCCATCGGCACATCGCGCGCAACCTCGTCCAGCGCCGCCTCGATGTCGCGTCGCGCCGCCTCCAGCTGCCCGGCCGTGGGGGGATCGGCATGCAGATGACGCTCGGTCAGCCGCACACAACCGATGTCCACCGACCGCGACGCCCGAACGCCGGCCGCATCGCCGAGAACGAACTCCGTCGACCCTCCGCCGATGTCACACACCAGGTACGGCGCCGGGACTGACGTCCCGGACAGATCGCCGGTCGCGCCACGAAACGACAAGGCCGCCTCTTCCGCCCCCGTCACGACCTCCGGCGGGACACCCAGCCGATCCACCACGCCGGCCCGGAAGTCGTCCCGATTGTCGGCGTCACGCGTGGCGCTTGTCGCGACCATGCGGACGCGTTCGGCACCGAGCGACCGAAGCTGCGCCGCATAGTCCTCGAGCGCAACGAAGGTCCGCGCCAACGCAGCATCGGACAGCCGACCGGTCCGATCGACGCCCTCCCCGAGCCGCACGATCTCCATCCGTCGTACGACGTCGTCGAGCCGACCGCCGTCGACAACATCCGCGACCAGCAGACGGATCGAGTTGGTCCCGCAGTCGATCGCCGCTACACGCATCGGCCGTCCGCTCCCCAGTCGTCGAGCAGGTCGAGCGCTTCGTCACCGAACGGGTTCACGCCACGGCCCACCGCGAGCGCGTGTGCGACGACGACGTGCAGGCACTTCACCCGCGTCGGCATGCCACCAGCCGCAACCGTCGTGTCCAGCGGCTCGATGGCATCGCGTCGCGCCAGGTAGTCCCGATAGGCCGCGTCATACTGCGCCGCGAGATCCGGGTCCGACGCCAAGCGCTCGGTCATCTCCCGCATCAGTCCCGACGACTCCAGCCGGCCGATCGCCGACGCGGCCCGCGGACACGTCAGGTAGTAGAGCGTGGGAAACGGCGTGCCGTCGTCTAGCCGCGGCGAGGTCTCGACGACGTCAGGCAGCCCGCAGCTGCAGCGATGGGCAACTGCGCGCGTTGCCCGGGGAGACCGGCCGAGCTGCGCAGCGACTGTCGCCAGGTCATCCGGTTGGACCGGATCGCTCACGATTTGCCGGCGACCTCGACGCTCTGCCACAACCGTGAGTACCACGGGCCGGTCAGCTTGGGCTCGGCCGCCGCCTTCGCTGCCTGCTTGAGATGCGCTTTGGGCTTGCCGAGGACCACATACGTCTTCTCCCCCGGCATCGCGTAGTGCAGCCGGAGTCGGGCCTGCTGCTCGACATACGTCGGGTCGTTCCAGCGCTGGGCCTGTTGCTGCAGGGCCGCCACCTGATGCTCCTGCTGGCGGGTCTGTGTCTGCAGCGACGCGATCTGACCGCGCTGACCGACCCACACCTTGAACGGCAGCGCGAGCGCGAGCGCGACCGACGCAACGGCGACCATGAGGATCGCCGCCCGCGCGGTCAGCGCCGACCGACGCATCCGTTGCCGCGGCGGCGTGACCCGACGGGCCGGCGGCGCTGCCCGTGACCGGCGCGCGCGCGACGCTCCGGCGCGGGACGCGCGTGGCGAGCGACCGGCCGCACCCTTGGGCCGCTCAGGAGACCGTGCGACGGCCATCGCGCCTAGATCCGCCCTTGAAGCGGCGTGAACCGCGGGAACGCGCTGGTGCCGGCATAGCGCGCGGCGTCGTCCAACTCCTCCTCGATGCGCAGCAGCTGGTTGTACTTCGCGGTCCGATCGGTGCGCGCCGGCGCACCCGCCTTGATCTGCCCGCAGTTGGTCGCGACGGCGAGGTCGGCGATCGTCGTGTCCTCGGTCTCGCCGGAGCGGTGGCTCATCATGCACGCGTAGCCGCTGCGGTGCGCGAGGTCGACTGCCTCGAGTGTTTCGGTCAGCGTCCCGATCTGGTTGACCTTCACCAGCAGTGCATTGGCCGCTTGCTCCTGCACACCACGAAGCAGCCGCTCAGGGTTGGTGACGAAGAGGTCATCCCCAACGATCTGCACGCGCGCGCCGAGAACCGCGGTCAGCCGCATCCAGCCGTCCCAGTCGTCTTCAGCGAGCGGATCTTCGATCGACACGATCGGGTATGACGCCAACAGCTCGTCGTAGTAGGCAGTCATGTCGTCAGCGCTTCGCGTGCCGCCTTCGAACGTGTAGCTGCCGTCGGCATAGAACTCGGTCGCCGCGACATCCAACGCGAGCGCGACATCGCCGCCGGGCGTGAAGCCCGCCTTGCCGATGGCTTCCATGATGAGATCGAGCGCTTCGCGGTTGGTCGGCAGATCAGGAGCGAAGCCGCCCTCGTCGCCGAGCCCGTCGACAGGCCGCGGCCTTTCAAGACGGCCTTCAACGCGTGATAGACCTCGGCACCGGTGCGCAGCGCATCGCCATAGGTGACCGGGCCGATCGGCGCGATCATGAACTCCTGGATGTCGACGTTGGTGTCGGCGTGCGCACCACCGTTGAGGATGTTCATCATCGGCACCGGCAGCAGGTGCGCGTGCGGGCCACCGACGTAGCGGAAGAGCGGCAGCCCGCTCGACTCCGCCCCGGCCTTGGCCGCCGCGAGCGACACCCCGAGGATCGCGTTGGCGCCGAACCGGCTCTTGTCCGGTGTGCCGTCGAGGTCAACGAGCATCTGGTCGACCAGGCGCTGCTCGGTCGCGTCGTAGCCAATCAGCTCCGGCATGATGTCGTCCTCGATCGCGACGACCGCATCGAGAACGCCTTTGCCGCCATACCTGTCGCCGCCGTCACGTTTCTCTACCGCTTCGAATGCACCCGTCGACGCGCCACTGGGCACGGCCGCACGCGCGACGGTGCCGTCGTCGAGCATCACCTCGACCTCGACGGTCGGGTTGCCGCGGGAGTCGAGAATCTCCCGGGCTGCAATTGCCTCGATCGTTGACACGGAACGGGGGCCTTTCGAGCGGGGAAGCGATCGCCTGCGAGCGTATCGCCGCGCGCCGGTTTCGCCCGTCTGCCCCGCCGCAGCAGGGATTCGGACGCAGGCGCAGAAATCCCTCATGCCGAAGGGGGTTCTTCCATGCGTTATCGACCACTCGTCATTGCCGCAACCGCTGCTGCGGTGTGCGCTGCACTCCCCGCACACGCAGCCGGCGTCAAGACATTGGACGGCAAGAAGACAAAGGCGTTGACGTTCTCGCTCGCCACGTCACCGCAGGACAACGACAGCAACCTCGTCACCGACCAGACGGGTACGAACTCGCCGGTGTCACGCCCGGCCAACATGGCCGACTGCCCGAAGACGCGCTGCTTGTCGTACAGCTTTCGCTACGCACCAGCGAAGGGCGTGAAGCCCGGACCGTTCTCCGTGCGGATCTCGTGGACGATTCCCGGTCAGGACTACGACCTTTACGTTGCCGAGAACGGTGCCGTTGTCGGTCAGTGTGGTGCGTCGACCGGTACGTCCGAAGTCGTCGTCATCCCAGCGGTCAAGGGCAAGACCTACACGGTCATCGTGGATCAATACCGTTCGGTGCCGGACACCGTGGCCGGGTCGGTCAGCTTCCCCGCGAAGGACAAGGTAGGCACGACGACCGGAGACCCGACCGGATTCATCCCGATCGACTGCGGGCTCAGCTAGCTCTCGCCGTCGTCCATCACACGGTCACGGAACTCGCGCGAACGCGTGCGTAGCGCAGCCTCCGCGTCGATGTCGTCGATGCGCATCGCTGCGACAACGGTCCAGAGCAGCGAGCCCGCGTTGTCGACGGTGGGTTCCTGTTCGTATGCCGCCGCCGCCGCGGAGACCGCCGCGGCGGGTGTCTCCGCCGCGAACAGCTCCGGCGAGACGAGCTCGGGCGGATAACCAGCCTTGGCCGCCTTGCGTTGCAACGTTGCGGCGAGCGTCAACGCGGCCATGGCCAGCGGAACGCCTTCGACCGGCGACCGGTCGCCCTTCTCCGCGGCCTTGATGACGTCCCAGTTGGCTTGCACTTCTTCCGGACCGGCCACGGTGTGATCGCTGAAGACATGCGGGTGCCGTCGTACCAACTTCGCGACGAGATCGCCGGCCACGTCGTCGATGCTCCAGCGCTCTGCGGGATCGGCCTCCTCCGCCAGCCGCGCATGGAAGGCGACCTGAAGCAGGACGTCACCGAGCTCTTCGCGCAACGCCGTGCTGTCACGGTCCTCGAGCGCTTGATAGGCCTCGTAGGCCTCCTCGAGCAGGTACGGCGCGAGCGTCTCGTGCGTCTGCTTCGCATCCCACGGACAGCCGCCGGGAGACCGCAACCTGTCCATCGTTGCGACGACGTCCAGCAACCGGGCGCCGGGGAGATCCCAGTTGCCGTGCACGACCTCCATCTCGAGGGCATCGCCGACGTCACTCGATTGCATGACGACTTCTGCAAGTGCGCGAGCCACGTCCTCGTCACCGTGCACGCCGGCGAGCCACGTGGCCGTGCCGGCCTCCTGCGCGGCGGCGCGCAGCAGCCGGGCAAGCGCGATCGCAGGCTGTTCAGGGTCGACCGCCTCGACGGGAACGCCAGCTGCCTCGACGGCGATCCGGTGCGGATGCTCCTGGTCGCGAGTGAACACCGGCCCGGCGCGCAGCGCGGACCAGGCATCCCAGGTCAGCGCGCCGGGCGCGCCACGCGGGCTCGTGACCAACAGGACGAGGCGGGCCATTCCGCGGAACCCCGCGGGATCAGGCCGAGGGCGTCGGCGATGGCGAGCTGACGGCGCCCTTGATTGCCGGTGCGACGACTGTGCCCTGCGCGTAGTCCCAGTTGCCGTAGCGCGGGTTCACGTGCACGCCGAGCTTGTGGGCTTCCGCAGTGAGTGCGTCCTGCAGCAGCTTGTCGCGCGTGTCCTTGAGGATTGTCGTCTTCAACTCGGGCGTGGCCTGCGCGAGTGAGACGTGCTTGTGCGCAATGACATGGACGACGTGCCAGCCGAACTTCGAGTGCACCTCGATGAACGTGCCCGGCTTGGCCGCGAAGATCGCGTGGCTGAACGACGGCACGAACTGGCCCTGCCCGGCGAAGCCGAGGTCGCCGCCGCTGTCCTTGTTGGACGTGTCGAGCGAGTACTTCGAGGCCAACGCTGCGAATTTGGACGGATCGGCGTGCACCTGCGCGAGGATGTTGTCGGCGAGCGCCTTGGTCTTCACGAGGATGTGCGCAGAGTGCACCTGGTCGTAGTTGTCGATCGACTGCTGGTATGCCGCCTGTAGCTGCGCCTGACTGACGGGTACATCCGCAACGAGAGCGTCGGCGAGCTTCTGCTGCAGGACGTAGTAGCGAGTGAACGATGACAACTCGTCCCGCGGGATGCCGGACTGCTCGGCCTGCTGCAGCAGCTGGGTCGCGCCGCCCGCCTGCTGCGCGAACTCGTTGAGCTGCTGGTCGACGTCTGCCTGCGACACGGTGATGCCGTGAGCCGCGGCGGCGGCGGTAATGATGTGGTTGTTGATGAGCCGCCCGAGCTCGGTGCGGGTGAAGCTGACCCGATCCGAGCCGAGCTGGGATTGCGCCTGCGAGTTCGACAGCGCCTGGTTGACCTCGGTCTGCAGCGAATCGACGGAGATGCGGTCATCGCCGACCAACGCGGCGGCGCCCGGGCTGGTGTTGCAGCCCGCAGCGGCGACCACGGTCACGGCAGCAGCGGCGATGATGCCGGCGTAGCGCGTACGGCCCTTCACGTGTCGTTCTCTCCCGGTTTGTGGCACAGTCTCATCCCGTCGCGGTGACGGTGAGCTCCCCTACGACGGTATCTAGCAGCTCTCGCGCCCAGTCCAGCAGCGCCCGGTCTCGGTGAGCGGGCGCGGGCACGAGGACGATGTGTGTCGCCGATTTCACGACCGATCCGGGATACAGCCGCTGCAGGCGCAGGGTCTGGGATTCCCGCAGGTCGAGCGGCGCGAAGCGTACGAACTTGCCCTGGGCGCCGACGTCCGCGACCCCGAAACCGCGGAGATAGCTGCGGAAGGACGCCACTGCGAGGAGGTTCTCGACCTCGGTCGGCGGTGGGCCGTAGCGGTCGCGCAGCTCCTCGGCGACAGCGGCGATCTCCTCGTCTGTTGACGCTGACGCGATCCGCCGGTAGGCCTCGAGGCGCAGCCGTTCGCCGGGCACATAGTCGTGCGGCAAGTGCGCGTCGATCGGAAGCTCGACCTTGACCTCGGCGAGCTCTTCGGTCTTCTCGCCCTTGAACTCCGCGACCGCTTCGCCGACGAGCCGGACGTAGAGGTCGAACCCGACGGCGGCGATGTGGCCGGACTGCTCGCCACCGAGCAGGTTGCCGGCGCCGCGTATCTCGAGATCCTTCATCGCAACCTGCATCCCGGCGCCGAGATCGCTGTGCTGCGCGATCGTCGCGAGCCGGTCGTGCGCTTCTTCGGTCAACGGCTTCTCGGGCGGATAGAGGAAGTAGGCGTAGGCACGGTCGCGGCCGCGCCCGACACGTCCACGCAGCTGGTGGAGCTGGGAGAGGCCGAGCAGGTCGGCGCGTTCGACGACGAGTGTGTTGGCGTTGGAGATGTCCAGGCCGCTTTCCACGATCGTGGTGCAGACGAGGACGTCATACTCCTTCTCCCAGAACGCGAGCATGATCGGCTCGAGCTGGTGCTCGTTCATCTGTCCGTGCGCGACGGCGATGCGCGCTTCCGGCATGATCTCCTGCAATCGCGCGGCCGCACGGGTGATCGACTCGACGCGGTTATGGATGTAAAAGACCTGACCTTCACGCAGCAACTCGCGACGGACCGCAGCGGCGATTTGCTTCTCGTCATAGACACCGACGAATGTGAGCACCGGGTGGCGTTCCTCCGGCGGCGTCTGTATGACGCTCATCTCGCGGATGCCAGTGATGGACATCTCGAGTGTCCGCGGGATCGGCGTCGCAGACATGGTGAGGACGTCGACGCTGGTACGCAGTCGCTTCAGGAACTCCTTGTGCTCGACGCCGAAACGCTGTTCCTCATCGACGACGACGAGGCCGAGTTCTTTGAACTGCGTTGACGGCTGCAGCAGTCGGTGCGTGCCGATGACAACGTCAACACTGCCGTCCGCAAGTCCGGCGAGGATCTCGCGCTGCTCCTTGTCGGACTGGAAACGTGACAGTGCGCGCACGCTGACGGGGAACGACGCGAAGCGTTCGGAGAACGTCGCGAAATGCTGCTGCGCGAGCAAGGTCGTCGGCACGAGAACAGCGACCTGCTTGCCGTCCATCACGGCTTTGAACGCGGCGCGTACGGAGATCTCGGTCTTGCCATAACCGACGTCGCCGCAGATCACGCGGTCCATCGGATGTGGCTGCTCCATGTCGGCCTTGACTTCATTGATGGCGCCGAGCTGGTCCGGCGTTTCGACATAAGGGAAGGCGTCTTCGAGCTCGCGTTGCCAGGGAGTGTCGGGGCCGAATGCGTGGCCGGGCGCGGACATGCGCGCGGCATACAGGCGGATGAGCTCTGCGGCGATCTCGCGTACCGCCTTGCGGGCGCGGCCCTTGCGCTTCTGCCAGTCGGCGCCGCCCATCTTGTCGAGGCTTGGCTGCTCGCCGCCGACGTAACGCGTGACCTGGTCGAGGGCGTCCGTGGGCACGTAGAGCCGGTCGCCGGGGTGCCCGCGCTTGCTCGGTGCGTATTCGATGACGAGGTATTCGCGCGTCGCGCCTTGCACGGTGCGCTGGACCAGGTCCACGTAGCGGCCCACCCCGTGCTGTTCGTGCACGACGTGGTCGCCGGCCTTGAGCTGCAGCGGGTCGACGGTGTTGCGGCGACGGCTGGGCATCCGTCGCATGTCCTTGGTCGAGGTGCGCTGGCCGGCGAGGTCGGTCTCGGTCAGAACCGCGAGCCGCGCCGACTCGGACACCAGGCCGGTCTGCAAGCAACCCGTCGAGACCTCGACGGTGTGCGGAGCGCCGGCAGCAGCGATGGCCGGCTCGAGCCGGGCGCTGATGTCCTCGCCGTGCAAGACCTCGACCAGTCGCTCTGCCGGGCCATGCCCTTCAGTGAGCAGGACGACGCGCCAGCCGTCGTGCAGCCAGGCGCGGATGTCGTCCAGGGCGCGCTTCGTGTCGCCGCGGTAGGAGTCGACCGACCGCGCGCCGGACTCGACGAGGGCATCGCCGTCAGCCGTCCCGCCATCGGCCGTTTCGGCGTCGACCGCGAAGGGCGAGATGCCCCACCACGGGATGCCGAGCTCGAGGGCGTGGGCGCGGACGTCGGCCACGCCGCGCAGGCTCGCTGCGCCGAGGTCGATCGGAGCCTTGCCACCACCGGCCGCAGCCGCCCAGGAGGCGTCGAGGAACTCCTCGCTGGTGCGGACGAGGTCGGCGGCACGAGTGCGGATGCGCTCCGGATCGCAGAGGACGACATGCGTTCCGGCGGGAAGGTCGTCGAGGAGGAGCGTCATACGTCCGACCAGGACGGGGGCGAGCGACTCCATGCCGTCCACCGCGATGCCCTCGGCGAGCTTGGAGAGCATGTCGGCGAGCTCGGGGTGTTGCCTCGCAAGCTCCGCCGCGCGGGCGCGCACGTCCTCGGTCAGCAGCAGCTCGCGGCAGGGCGGCGCCCACAGGCCGTGCTCAGCGACCTCGAGGCTTCGCTGGTCGCAAACTTTGAACCAGCGCACTTCCTCGATGGAGTCGCCCCAGAACTCGACACGGACCGGGTGCTCCTCGGTCGGTGGGAACACGTCGAGGATGCCGCCGCGCACGGCGAACTCGCCGCGCCGTTCGACCATGTCGACCCTGCTGTAGGCGATATCGGCAAGGCGTCGTACGACGTCGTCGAAGTCGGCGTCGTCGCCGGCTTTGAGCCCGACGGGTTCGAGATCACCCAGATCAGGGACCTGCGGCTGCAAGACGCTGCGCACGGGAGCGACGACGACGCTGATCCGGTCGGTCGTCGGGTCGCTCGGGTCGGGATGGCGCAAGCGACGCAGCACCGCGAGCCGGCGTCCGATGGTGTCGGCGCGCGGTGACAGGCGCTCGTGCGGCAGCGTCTCCCAAGCGGGATAGTCGACGACCGAATCCGGCGGCAGGAGCGAGGTCAGCGCGGCGACGAGGTCTTCGCTCTCACGGGTCGTGGCGGTGACGGCAAGGACAGGACGATCCGCCTTGGCCGCAACCGCCGCGATGACGAACGGCTGCAGACCGCCCGGGCCGGAGAGGTCGAGGGTCGACGTACCGATGCCGGCGAGCGCAGTGGTGATCGCGGAGTCGGCAGTAAGAACGTCAACAAGACCGGCAAGGTTCATGGGATTGCGAACCAGCCTACCTACTCGCGCTCTCCCAACTTCGTGCAGCAATTCGGACAGGCGACGCTCAGGCTGTCTGCTTCCCCGCACGAAGTTCGTCGAGGGTTGTCCCCATCTGGGCTGCGCGTATGGCGGTCAAAAGGGAGAGGAGGAGGGGTCAGTCGTTGTAGGTGTTTTGGGCGGCGGTCAGGCCGTCAGCGATGAGGGACTCCACGGCGTCCGCGGCGCGCTCGAGGTGGAGGTCGATGTCCTTGCGCTCGGTCGCGGAAAAGTCCCGCAACACCCAGTCGGCCGGATCCTGGCGACCAGGGGGCCGCCCGATGCCGAGCCGCACCCGGTAGAACTCGCCCGACCCCAGTGAGCGGCGCAACGACTTCAACCCGTTGTGACCGTTGTCGCCGCCGCCGAGCTTGATGCGTATTGCGCCATACGGCAGGTCGAGCTCGTCGTGGACGACGACGAGCTTGTCGACCGGAGCTTTGAAGAAGTCACGCAATCCGGTGACGGCGCCACCGGACTCGTTCATGTAGGACCGCGGCTTTGCGAGCACGACCCGGTCGTCGCCGAAGCGGGTCTCGACGACATCAGCGCGCGCCTTGTGCGCCTTGAAGTTGCCGCGTACACGATCGGCGAGCAGTTCGACGATGAGGTAGCCGGCGTTGTGCCGGTTGGCGACGTACTGCGGGCCCGGGTTGCCGAGGCCCACGACGATCCATGGGCCGTCCTCGGCCACCTACTCGCCGGCGGTGTCGGCCGAAGCCTCTGCCGGGCCGCCTTCGCCGGACTCGGTGTCGGGTACGACGTCGCCCTCGGCCGGAGCCTCCTCGGCTTCGGCCTGGGCCTCGGCGCCAGCAGCACCGGCGCCAAGCTCGGCCTCCGCGGCGGTCAGATCGGCCTCGAGCTCCTCGGCGGTCGGCGCCGCGAGGATATGTACGACGACTGCCTCGGGGTCGGTCATGAGCTCGGTGCCCGACGGCAGCGAAACGTCCTTGGCGTGGATCGCCTCACCGATCGCGAGACCATCGATGCTGACCTCGAACCCGGTCGGGATGTGCGTGGCCTCCGCGGCAACCGACAGCGTCGTGAGCTGGGTGTCGAGAAGACCACCGGGGGCGACGTCACCGACCACCTGGACTTGGACCTCGACGGTGATCTTCTCGCCCCGGCGGACGAGGATCAGGTCGATGTGCTCGATCGAGCCGCGGACGGGATCGCGCTGGATGGACTTGGGGAGCGCGAGCTCGTCGCTGCCGTCGATCGCCAGGGCGAGCAGCACGTTGGCACCGTCGGTACGCAGAGCGTGCTCGAAGTCACGGCTGGGCAGCGAGATGTGGCGCGGCTCCGTGCCGTGCCCGTAGAGAACGGCCGGCACGCGGCCCGACCGCCGGACACGGCGGGCGCCGCCCTTGCCGAACTCGGTGCGCGGTTCGGCGCTCATGCGGACCTCGGCCACGGTGCTGACTCCTAAAGCAATATGCAATGGATTTTGCGACTGGTCAGTCTAGGTGAGTCTGGGCTGGACGAGGAAACCGGATCTTCCCGGCAGGAGCGGGGCCGGCTGCGTCGAAGCCCGCGGCGCCGCCCGATCGGGAGTCCCAGATGAGCTATCGCCCAGCTTTGCGCTCCGTCCGCCCCGTTATCACCGCGATCGCCGCTGTCGCGGCGGTGCTGGCCGTGCCCGCCGCCGCCGACGGTCCGCCGTCGAACGTCGGCACCGCGTCCGTCTACGGCCTGGACAGGCACTTTGACGTGGTCGGCTACAACGACCTGGGGCAGCGCGGGATGAACTCGCCGCTGGCTGTGGCCGGGAAATGCGTGTATGTCGGGGACCGCTACTACTCCTCGAGCGCCAGCGAGCCGGTCCGGCCGAACGGCGGCATCGCTGTGATTGACGCGAGCGACCCGGCGCATCCGAAGCAGGTCAACACGATCCCGCCGGTCGGCCTGTCGACGCAGCGCGAGCTCCGGGCCGACGCGGGTCTCGGGATCCTCGTCGTCGAGGGCTACTCCCCCTTCATCGACGGGTGGCAGCCGGGATCGCAACCGATCAACTACCTGAAGATCTACGACATCCATGACGACTGCACCCAGCCGAAGCTGTTGTCGACATACGACTTCGGGCCGCGCGCGCCGCACGAGTTCTTCCTCTGGAAGGACCCCAACCACCCAGGCCGGGCGCTGGCTTATGTGACGTTCACGATCTACTCGCCTGACCTGATGGTCCTCGACCTGAGCGATCCGGCGAATCCGGCTCTCGCCGGTGTCTACGACCTCGGCGCGGATCAGGCGACGAAGACGCAGGACTTCGTGGACGAGAGCGGGTCCGGCTACTTGCACTCGCTGGCTGTGAGCGACGACGGCACGCGTGCCTATATGGCGACGTGGGACTACGGCTACTACGAGCTCGACACGTCGTTGTTTGCCAACCCGCCCGCCGGAGGTGTCGGCGTCGCGCACCCCGTTGGGGTCGGGCACTTCGACGACGGCCACAACGTGCACAGCGCCGTACCGATCCCCGGCGGCAACGACATCGTGTTCACGCAGGAGGACTACGCGAACGCCGGCCATGGCTGTCCGTTCGGCATCCTGCGCACGGGCGCACTAGGCAGTGACGGTGGGGCGACCCAGATGGGCGAGTTCTCGCTGCCGGAGAACGACCCCGCGAACTGCGGCCAGAAGAACGGAACGTTCAGCTCGCACAACCCGACGCTGTTCCCTGACCTGGCATTGCTGACCTGGTATTCGGGCGGCCTGCGCGCCGTCGACCTGACTGATCCGGCGCACCCGTACGAGGACGGGGCCTTTGTGCCGAAGCCCAGGTTCACACCGCAACTGCGCGACGACCGGCTGTTCTTCCCCGCGCAGGCGACGAACCCGGGACTGCCGACCGACACGACCCGGCCGGGTTCGACCGCGCCGAAGTGGACCGGCGCGATGTGGTCCTACCCAGTCGTGCAGAACGGGCTCATCTATGTCGTCGACATCGACCTGGGGCTTTACATCCTGCGCTACACCGGGCCACATGCGGACGAGGTGAAGAAGGCAGCCTTCGTCGAGGGCAACTCGTCACCGTCGCGCTACACCGCGGATGCCCCGGTGATCACACGTCCGGACCTGCAGTGGCCGGCGATCGCGCGTCAGGTGGCGAATGGCGCGCGCGTGCTCCGGTCGCCATACACGCACGTCGACTGGAACCGCGTCCGCGCGATGCGCAACCACGGCTTCCTCTGCACCCAATGAGGACGGCACCTCCTGCTGGTACGTGATCGTCGCTCGCTCCCCGGATCGTGATCTTGGAGTTGTCAGCGCTAGTTGAGAGTGAGATCGGGGTTGCCAGCCTGACAACTCCACTCTCACGCGAGGCTTAGCGCGAACGTCGTTGAGCGCCCGTTATTAGGCGTTGCCGTCGAACAGGCTGGTCACGCTGCCGTCGGCGAATACCTCGCTGATAGCGCGGGCGACGAGCGGGGCAATCGACAGGACGGTCAGCTTGTCGAACTGCTGATCCGGTCCGATCGGGAGCGTGTTGGTCAGCACGATCTCGCTGATCTTGCTGTTCTTCAGGCGGTCGACGGCCGGGCCGGAGAGCACGCCGTGCGTGGCGGCGGCAATGACGCATGCGGCGCCGTCGTTGAAGAGCGCGTCCGCGGCCTTGGTGATGGTGCCGGCGGTATCGATCATGTCGTCGACCAGGACGCAGGTGCGGCCTTCGACCTCACCGACGACGCGGTTGGCGACGACCGAGTTGGCGACGCGCTGGTCACGGGTCTTGTGAATGAACGCCAGCGGTGTGCCGCCCAGGCGCTCGGTCCATCTCTCGGCCACGCGCACCCGGCCGGAGTCCGGGGCGACGACGGTGATGTTGGCCGGGTCGTAGTTGTCGGCGACATAGTCGGCGAGCAGCGGCAGCGCGAAGAGGTGGTCGACCGGGCCGTCGAAGAAGCCCTGGATCTGGCTCGTGTGCAGATCGACGGTGAGGATGCGGTCGGCGCCGGCAGTCTTGTAGAGATCGGCGATGAGCCGGGCTGAGATCGGCTCGCGGCCGCGGCCCTTCTTGTCCTGGCGGGCATAGGGGTAATACGGGACGACGACCGTGATCCGCTTGGCCGAGCCGCGCTTGAGCGCGTCACACATGACCAGCGTCTCCATCACCCATTGGTTGATCGGCGCGGTCATGGACTCGACGACGAAGGCGTCGCACCCGCGCACCGACTCCTCGAACCGGGCGTAGATCTCGCCGTCGGCGAAGTCGCGCAGATCGGTCGGGCTCACCGCGATGTCGAGCTCCTGGGCGATCTCCCCGGTCAGCTCAGGGTGCGAGCGGCCGGAGAAGAGCATGAGCGTCTTCTCGCCGGTGGTCTTGATGCCGGTCACGGCAGGTCCCCTTATGGATCGGTGCGCTGAGGGGAAGGTTCTTCCATTGTGCCGTCTCCACCTGCCCGGCGGGCCGCCTCGGCCGACTTCGTCCCGGCGCGTCGTTTGAAAACCCAGCCGAGAATGTTGCGCTGGCGGGCCCGGCCGATGCCGATCGCGCCCGGTGGGACCGGCTCGGTGATGGCCGATCCGGCCGCGACATAAGCACCGTCGCCCACCTCGGTCGGGCCGACGAGCATCGAGCCCGAGCCGACGAAAGCGGCGTTGCCGATGGTCGTGTGGTGTTTGTCCACCCCGTCGTAGTTCACGAACACGGTGCCCGCGCCGATGTTGGCGTCCGCTCCGATCGTCGCGTCACCGACGTAGGTGAGATGCGGCACCTTGCTGCCGGGCCCGATCTCGGCCTTCTTGGTCTCCACGAAGGCGCCGATCTTGCCGCCGGAGCCGAGCTTGGTGCCGGGGCGGAGGTAGCTGAACGGCCCGACCGTGGCGTTCTCGCCGATCTCCGCGCCCTCGCACATCGACTTCACGACGGTCGCTCCTGGGCCGACCTCGGTGTCGCGCAGCGTGCAGTCCGGGCCTACGACCGCGCCGGTGCGGATGTAGGTCGTCCCGTGCAGCTGAGTGTTCTGGTGCAGCGTGACGTCCGGGTCGAGGCGAACCCGCACACCCATCCACGTCGTCTGCGGGTCGGTGATCGTGACGCCCTCGCGCATCCAATGCGCCACGATGCGGTCGCGCATATGCCGTCGGGCATCAGCGAGCTGGATGCGGTCGTTGACCCCGAGCGTCTCTCGCCAGTCCGCGGCAACCACCGTCTCGACCGTCTTGCGCTCGCGGATGAGCAGGCCGATGACGTCGGTCAGGTATTCCTCTTGTTGCGCGTTGTCAGCAGCAATGTGTAGGAGCGCGTCCCGCAGGACCGTTGCGTCGAACGCATAGACGCCGGTGCAGATCTCCGCGATCAGCTTCTGCTCATCCGTCGCGTCGCGGTCTTCGACGATTGCCGTGACGCGCCCGTTCGCATCCCGAGTGACGCGCCCGTAGTTCGCCGGGTCAGGCATGATCGCTGTGAGCATCGTGGCGTCGGCGCCGACCTCACCGTGGCGAGCGAGCACAGCCGTCAGCGTCTCGGTCGTGAACAGCGGGGTGTCGCCGTGCATCACGAGCACCGTGCCGCTGAGCTCGGAGGCGAACTCGAGCGCCAGCCGGGCAGCGTGTCCGGTGCCCCGTTGCTCGTCTTGTACGACGATCTCCGCACCGGGCAGCTCGTCGGCCAGGAACTTCTCCACCAGCGGCCGCTCGTGCCCGAGAACGATCAGCGTGCGGTCAGCACTCAGCGGGTCGATCGCCGCGAGCACGTGCCCCAACAGGGTCCGCCCGCACATCGCATGCAAGACCTTGGGAAGCGCGGACTTCATCCGCTTGCCCTGCCCAGCCGCGAGCACCACCACCGCCGCCGGACGGACGTCGGTCACGAGGGCTCCTCAGCTACGGGCAAGAGATCTGAACCAATCGTGTCAGGTAGTGCAGCTCCCGGGGGAGGATTCGAACCCCCATCTCGGACCTCCAAAGGGTCGTGTCTTGCCTTTAGACCACCCGGGAACGTCTTGACTGTTACAGCCTACGGATTCCGCGCGAGTGACTTCAGCCGCCGAGACCAGGCGAGCCCACCATCCCTCGATCGCGTCGTAGATCGCGGCAGGCTTTCGCACTCTGACGACTAGGCAGCCGTGGTAGTCATCGTTGACATTCTTGCGAATCGTCACTGGCTTGTGTCGCTTGAGGGTTGCACGCCTAAAGGCATTCGCCGGAAGAGCGAGCCTTCGCTGCCACCACGCCTCATGTGTGGCGACATCCGCCGACTCGTGAATGGACAGTCGGTAGATGCGACGGCCTTCTGGGATGCCCAGCAGGTCAAGCCATGCCAAAAACAGCGCCAGCACGTTTGGATCGCTGTTGGTAAGCACGACCTGTCTATCCATTGGTCGCCATGGTTTTGCCTTGCTTCCTTCAGCGAGGTACAGCGCGACGCCGGCAGCCAGGAGTTCCCTGTTGCTAACCATGCCCAGAGCGAACCCTGCGCGGGTGCGGCGCTGTGCCCGGATAGCTGCGGCGGAGTGTCGCGCCTTCGCTGCGTAGGCAGACTCGCTACGAGGCGCCGTTGGACGTGCGAGTCGGCGTCGATTCGCAACGATGCTCATGTCGCGCAGCCAAAGACTTAGCGAGCCGGTCGACACGCCAGTCGCTTGAGTTGCGTCCCCTGACGTGGTGTACGACGTCGAGCGTGGCGTCGTGAACTGAGACAGCCACCGCGTGATCCTCAAATGAGTTCTCGCCAAAGGACTCAACGGAGGAGGCACACGGTGGCCGCTGGTTCCACGATGGACCCTGCTGAATGGCTGGGCAAGCAACTTGAGCATGCGAGCCCTGACCTGTTGCGGGAGATGTTGTCGACGTTCGTCGCGCAGCTGATGGGTAGCGAGGTGGATGCGATCTGCGGCGCCGGTTACGGCGAGCGGTCGCCGGATCGGGTGAACTCCCGCAACGGTTACCGGCCGCGGGAGTGGGACACCCGGGCGGGGACGATCGAGCTGGCGGTGCCGAAGCTACGGTCCGGCAGCTACTTCCCGGACTGGCTGCTGGATCGGCGTCGCCGCGCCGAGCAGGCGTTGATCAGTGTGATCGCGACCAGCTACCTGCTCGGTGTCAGCACGCGGCGGGTCGACAAACTCGTGCAGACATTGGGGATCGAGGGGATCTCGAAGTCGCAGGTGTCGCGGATGGCGAAGATCCTCGACGCCGAAGTCGAAGCGTTCCGCACCCGCCCACTCGACGCCGGCCCGTACGTCTACCTGTGGCTGGACGCGCTGACCCAGAAGGTCCGCGAAGGCGGCCGGGTCGTCACCGTGGCGGTCGTCATCGCCACCGGCGTGAACGGTGACGGGCAACGCGAGATCCTCGGCGTCGATCTCGTCACCACGGAGGATGGCGCCGGCTGGCTGGCGTTCCTGCGCTCGCTGGTCGCCCGCGGCCTGTCCGGGGTCAAGCTCGTCGTCTCCGACGCGCACGAAGGGCTCGTCGACGCGATCGCCTCGGTGCTGGTCGGTGCCGGCTGGCAACGCTGCCGCACGCATTTCGCGAACAACCTGCGCGCCAAGACCCCCAAGCACGCCTGGCCGATGGTCGCCGGGATGCTGCGCAGCGTCTTCGAACAACCCGACAAGAACGCGGTGCACCGCCAGTTCCGCGAAGTCTGCGCCGCGCTCGACGGCAAGTTCCCCGATGCGCTCGCGCTGCTCGAAGCCGCCGAGACCGACGTCCTTGCCTTCTCTGCGTTCCCAGTCGAGCACTGGAAGCAGATCCGCTCCAACAACCCGCAAGAACGGCAGAACAAAGAGATCCGCCGCCGCACCGACGTCGTCGGCATCTTCCCCGACCGCGCCGCCGTCATCCGACTCGTCGGTGCCGTCCTGGCCGAACAACATGAGGAGTGGGCCTGCGCCCGCCGCTACATGAGCGTCGAGTCGTTGGCCAAAGCTCGCGTCGCCGTCATCAACGGCGGTGACCCCCTCGCAGAACCGGAGGTGCAACAACTGCAAGCCGCGCAATAACCTGATCCTGGATCACGTGGAGGAGCTCAGCTCATACACCACTTCCGGGGACGTGACCCGCGGCCGTTCGGTATGCGTCTTTGCTCCGGTTCGCTCTGGCCGTCTGTGGCGACCGCGATCAGGCCGAGGATTTGGTTCAGACCGCACTAGTACGGACTGCATTGCGCTGGTCGTCGGTTCGTCGGCGCGACGACCCGGAGGCGTATGTCCGTCGCGCCATTCTTCGGCAGCAGATCAACACCTGGCGTCGGCTCCGGAGCCGGGAGCAGCCAGTAGCGCAGGTCCCGGACCTGCCTACACCCGATGCGGCCGACGCTGTGGACGAGCGCGGCAGGTTGTGGGCGGCGTTGATGACGCTGCCCGTTCGGCAGCGGGCGGTCGTGGTGCTGCGCTACCTGTACGACCAGTCCGAGCAGCAGACCGCTGAGCAGTTGCAGTGCAGCGTCGGGTCGGTCAAGAGCCAAAGCGCGCGAGGGCTGGCACGGCTGCGCACGGTGCTGAGCGAAGACCCGGCGCTGGTTCCGAAGGAGCCGAGAGATGCGAACTGATCCAGGCTGGCACGAGCTTTTGGATGCCGCCGTTCCCAAGCCGGAATCTACGGCGGATGCCCTCAGCCGACTGGACCAGGCCGTAGCGAGGGCGCGCCGCCAACGGCGAGCCCGACTGGTGGCAGTCCCGGCTGCGCTAGCAGCGACCGCAGCCGTGGTTCTCGGACTGACCACACCCTGGGACTCCGGGCACGGCGGGCTCAACCGGATCACGGTCGGCCACCCGACCCCGAAGGCGGAAGGCACGGATGGGTTGACGGGTGCGGTGGCCTATAAATGCGGCAACTTCATCTGCCTGATGGCGCCGGACGAGTCGAACTCCCGCACGCTGATCGCCACGACCCCTGAATGGGACCCGGCCTGGTCACCCGACGGTCAACGCCTGGCGTTCCGCGGCTACTACGCCACCGGCGACGGTGCCTATGCCATCTACGTCGTGGACGCCGACGGCTGCCACCTCACCCGACTGCCCGAAACGGACGGCGGCCTCACACCGACCTGGTCACCCGACGGCACCCAACTCGCCTTCGGCCCAGGTCGCATCCAGGTGATCAACGCGGACGGCAGCCACCTGCACGCGATCACCAACGGCGGCCAAGAGGTCAACGACAGGTGGACCGACTCGCAACCAGTCTGGTCGTCCACCGGGCAGATCGCTTTCGTCCGCACCCCCCACAACAGCACGGCGGGACAGGTCTACACGATGGCACCCGACGGGTCGCAACTGACCGCCATCACTCACGGCCACACTGGCTTCGCCGAGCCAGCGTGGTCGCCCGATGGATCGCAGATCGCAATGGTGGCCGTCAGTTACGGGTCACCCACGCCACCCACCGCCGGCCAGGGCCAACACGCACAGATCGAGATCAGAAACGCGGACGGCAGCCACCGGCGCCTAGTCAGCCCGCCCTCCTGGTACAGCTACGCGCCCACATGGACACCCGACGGACGCATCGTCTTCCTCGTCGACAACGGCAGCACCGACGCCTACATCGTCAACCCCGACGGATCAGGCCTCCACCGGCTCTACCACGACCTCGGCGGAACGGCCGGCGCGCTGCAGATCACCTGGAGCACCTCTCCGCTCGCGTCTCCAAGCTGCTGACCACGACACGCTCTGAGCGATCGAAATGCCGCAGAAGATGTGATGCCATAAGGGAGCGGGGCCTCCGCTCCTGTGGGTTCTCCGAGTGATCCTCGAAGTTGCTCACAACGCAACAGCAGAGGAGGCCCGCCGTGAGCAGTATCTCTGAGAAGCGGTTCGTTGGTGTCGATCTGCATTTGCACAGGTCGGTGATCGCCAGGATGGACGGACAGGGCAACGAGCTGGGCTGGGTTCGGATCGACAACGACCCGAAAGCTCTGGTGAGCGAGGTCCGCAAGGCTGGCCGTGGCTGCTCGGTGGCAGTGGAAGCAACGTATGGCTGGTACTGGGCGGTGGATGCGCTGACTGCGGCGAAGTTCGATGTGCATCTGGCGCACCCCTACGGCATGAAGGCGTTGCGCAAACGCAAGCGGGTGAAGAACGATGTCCGCGACGCCTACGAGCTGGCCAAGCTGCTGCGGCTCGGTTCCCTGCCGGAGGCTTACATCTCGCCGCACGAGTTGCGGGAGCTGCGTGAGCTGGTCCGCCACCGCCAGCAGCTGGTGAAGATGCAGACGGCGGTGAAGGCTGGGCTGCGCGCGTTGCTGGCCAAGCACGGCATCCGCATCGCCGCCCGTGACCTCAACGGCGACGGCGCCATCGCGGTGTTGAACGCGCTGAGTCTGCCCGGCACCTACGCGATCCGCCTCGCAGCGCAACGTCGATTACTGCTGGCGCTTGGCGAGGAGATCGCCGCGACCGAGGTCGAGTCGGTCCACCGACTCAAAGACCATCAGGGATATCGCCGACTGCTCACCATCGGTGGCATCGGTCCGACGCTTGCCGCAGTGTTCATCGCCGAGATCGGCGACATCAGCCGGTTCCCGAACGCGGCCGCGTTGTGTTGCTGGGCCGGCATCACACCCCGCCACTACGAGTGACAAGACGGTCCGGCGAGGGCACATCAGCAAAGAAGGCAACAGCCTGGTCCGCTGGGCTGCGGTCGAGGCGGTGCAGCGCAACTGTGAACCGAGCATCGTCGCCGTCCGTGACAAGGTGCTCGCCCGCCGCGGCAAGGACGCACGCAACACAGCCAAGGTCGCCGCCGGCCGCGTCATGCTCGAGGCGGTCTACTACGTGCTGCGCGACGGCTACTCGCACCGACTGAACAACGAATGGCTCGCGATCGCATGAACATCCCAACGTTGTCTTCGTGGTGGCCGGGTAACGGCATGACTCACCAGCTGGTGCGGTCGAGGATGTGAATGGCCCCACGACCACCGCAACGTCCGGTGGCTCCCGACGGCTTCATGCGCACAGGTCCCCGCGAAGGAATGCCTGGCACCTCCCGGCTGTCTCGCTCGCATCAACGAGTCTGAAGCCGATACTCACAACCGCATATCCAACGACGCCGGCACAACAGCCTGCGACGGATCGCGGGACGGCCTCAACACCGTTCGTCCTGTGTGTCCTGAACGCTGAAGGAGGAGTCATGTAGGAGATGTTTCCGGATGTGGTGCTGTGCAAGAGATGGAAGATGATTGGCCTTCCGGTGTCGGCCTGCGGGGGCAGGCGCCAA
>Ga0207652_10000198_pt1 | contig 63388 bp, 61 predicted proteins | sample KBSC63BmetaG_FD_184334 | JGI IMG/M metagenome (GOLD analysis project Ga0207652, IMG submission 184334) | Corn rhizosphere microbial communities from Kellogg Biological Station, Michigan, USA - KBS C6-3B metaG (SPAdes) (version 2) | ecosystem: Host-associated > Plants > Roots > Rhizosphere ... | reverse complement strand
CTCTGACTTTGGAAGCAGCATTTCGTTTCCTTCTTCATCTAGCAATAAAATTTCTTTTTTCCAAACCTGGTAAACTTCGCCGCTGATAATATCGCCTACGCGATCTTCATATTTTTTGATCAAAATGTTTTTCTTCAGATCATTTATTCGGCTTGCAAGTGTTTGCTTTCCGGCGAGTATCGCCCTTCTTCCAAATTCTTTTTGGATATCTACTTCTTCATACAATTCTTCACCAACCTGGTAGTCTGGTTCAATTTTTATGGCGTCTTTATATTCAATTTCGGTAAGCGTATTATATAGATCATCATCGTCAACGATGGTGCGGCGGCGGAATATTTCCAGGTCACCTTTTTGGTCATTTACGATTACGTCAAAATTATCATCCGAGCCGTATTTTTTACGGATTAGCGTTTTAAAAACATCTTCCATTACCTTCATTAAGGTAGGCCTGTCTATATTTTCAGCGTCTTTGAATTCCTGAAAGGATTCAATTAAATTGATACTTGCCATGTTTTAAAAAGTTATCAGCACGGTTGTGTGCTTTATCTGATTAAATAATATTGTTGTTTTTTTTGTTGTCATTTTATTTCCTTTTCCTGTTTTTTCTTCAATAGTTATATTTTCTTCATTTGCATCGGTTAGCGTTCCTTCTATTTTTGTTCCCTCATTCAAAATCACTTCCACTTTTCTACCTATGTTCTTGTTGTATTGGCGAAATAATTTTAGCGGCTTGTCAACTCCGAATGACGAAACTTCGAGTGCGAAATTGTTATCTCCAAAAAGCCCGGTTTCTTCAATAAATTTATAAAGAGCTTTATTAACGGCGGTACAGTTTTCAATCGTAACCCCCTTGTCGCCATCCAGCAAAACAGTAATCTTATTTCCCGGAGCGCTTTTCACCTCTATCAAAAATAAATCCGGCGTTTTTCTAATAAACTGTTTTACAAAATCTTCAATCTTCTCAAGTTCTGTAATCATTGTTGTTGCACTCTTTTGAAAAATAGAAGAAGGGAACGCTTCCGTTCCCTTCACTAAATCTTTTACGCCAGCAAAGGTAAGGTAAATAGGAAATACACTCCAAATTATGTTTTGACAAAATAAATTCATTAACAAATTTTTGAAGGCAAATTTTGCCAGGCGGTAGAAGCGAATTGATTTAATACATTATTTTTGTTCAATGAACCTTTTTAGAACCGTTGCCGAACTTTTCTTATTGTATCTTTTATATAAATTCATTTTTGATTTTATCATTCCTGTTTACGAATCTTCCAAGAAGATAAAAAAACAATTTGGAGAAATGCAGGATAAAATGCAAAATAATATGAATCAATATCAGAAACAACAAAATGCTGCTCAATCTCCACCGGTTGAAAAGCCCGTAAAAAAAGAAGGAGATTATATAGATTTTGAAGAAGTGAAATAAAAAGTTCGGTCCAGTAAAAGAACAAATAACGATGGTTCTTGTTTTCTAAAATTCACAATCCCAAATCTTCTATTTGCATTCCGGTGGCTAAATGAATCGTTTGCCATCCTGCCTTTTTTGCACCTTTAATATTGTGTAAAGAATCATCTATAAAAAGCGTTTTTGACGAATCAAGATTTAATTTCTTTATTACCCAAGCATAACAAGCGGCATCCGGTTTTCTGAATCCAATCTCACACGAATAAAAGGCTTTATCAAAATATTCTTCAAACGTTTTTGTCCTTTCTTTTTGATGAAACGTTTCTTTAATAGAACGGATGTGAATATAATTGGTATTGCTCAGCAGATAGATCTTATATTTTGGCCTGATCTTATCTAAAAGCTCCAGGCTTTTTTCCCGAAAGGAGAGCAACATCGCGTTCCAGGCTTTCCTGATTTCATCAGGGGACAATTTAAGGCCTGTACAGCGGTTCAGTTCTTTATAAAACTGGTCTTCTGAAATTACACCGGTTTCTAATTTCTGAAAAAGCTGATCCGCATTTGCCTGCGAATACATTTCATCAAAATGAATGACGCCGAGTTTCTCAAACGCAATGCGGGTAAGGTTGTAATCAACATCTAAGATAACGCCGCCGAGATCAAAAATAATGTTTTCAGGATTTTGCATCGCCAAAGAAAATTAATTCTTTCCACAAAGCGAATTTTTCTATTTTTTACTCAGGACAGACAGAGGCCTTAATGATTGAAAAATATAGAAAAATAAAAAGCAGAAATTACATTCAAAATCTTAAATCATTTCCTCGAAATGATTGAAAGATTAAAACTGAAATTCGATGATTAAGTATGTATAAAATTAATTCTTTTCACAAAGCGAATTTTTCTATTTTTGCAAGCCTTAAAATTATCTGAAAAGATAATTGGTCCTATAGCTCAGTTGGTTAGAGCACCTGACTCATAATCAGGTGGTCCCAGGTTCAAGTCCTGGTGGGACCACATTGAAAACATGTAATGAGAAAGGGTTTCGAGCGATTAAACGTGAAACCCTTTTTTAGTTAAAATACTATTTCACAACATTTTCTCTCTTCTACATCTTGTTGGCTTCTTTAATAATTGTTCATTCACGTAACAATCATTTTTCTTGTCATCCAATAAAAGCTTGCAGAGATTTTTAATTATTAATGCTTTGTTCATTTTAACGTATCAAATAACATTACAGCCAATGGCCAGGGCTTTGTGCAGGCGAAACTTCAAGGTTCCGGCTGCCCGAAACCCTTTGCCGAATATAGAATAAAAAGGTTGATTATTTGTTCGTTTACTCATAGAATTCCTTAAACCCGAACTACTAGTGATGGCAGCAGAAAAGCGGATTTTTATTCCGTCTGTTTCACCTGCACAAACCAGATCTGTAGCCTTACCAGTTGGTCAATACTGGATTTTTAAGAGAAGTTTCCCCATACGATTCTCTGCCGGTTTTATGACAATACGCATCAAATTTTATATATGGGCATACTATTAAGAGAATTTCTTTTGATTCCCAAATGATATCGTAGACAGTTTTTTCAAGATCTTTTCCTATAATAAATTTTGCCATAGTAAGGTGTTTGTAAATTGCACAAACGGCAAAGCATTGGATGGGCAATTTAGGATTTTATGATAGATGTCAGCTCAGTAACAAATAATTGAAATTACGATTTATAGCTCAATAGAGAATTTTCAGCCCGGAACTACAGCTAAATAGCGAACTAAAAGTTGATGAAATCCACATCACGCCCTGCTCAATGCGAAGTTGAAGGAAGTTTTCCTTTATTCTATCTTAACCGCGTTCATCTGATAGCCATTACTATTTATGTGAAAGCCATTTACTTTATTTTCACTATCCCTGGTAAATTTTTGTTCAGCATTTATTGCTGCTATCATAAAAAAATCAGAATCGGAAGTAAACCAGGCTTTGTATTTTTCCCTTTGGTTAAATCTTATCATCAAATTTTGGTTTTCCAAAGTAACGATTAGGGTGTCATTATTTAATTTATATTTTCCAACATAAGATTTCAAAATTCCATTACTTACAGTAACAACCTTTTTAATTTTTGGAGCATAAAAACCTTTCCAGTTATAAACAGAAGCGATGCTATTAATTATTTCATCGAAAATACGCGTGTTATAAGTATTCGCCATTATCACCACTCCATTTCCATTGGCAATACTTCCGTAATACTGACTGACAAAACCTTCATCGGTTCCCCCGTGGCTAAAATATTTTTCACTTCCTTGTTTAGTAATAAACACACCTAATGCAGCAGAACTATCTATGTAAGGAGTAAGCATAAGTTTAGTCATTTTCTGTGAAAGCACTTTATTGCTTTTACCTTGTAATGATAATTGTGTTTCAATAACATAATGAGCTAAGTCAGAAGGGTTCGTCCATAAGCCGGCTGCTGCCTGTTCGGGATATATGTGATATCCTCCTTTTACTTCTTTTCCATCGTTGTAGTAGCCTGTTGCCAGCAAACTTAACTTTTCAGCAGGTGGTGGCTGCGTATAGAAACTATGAATTAATCCCATTTGCTTTAATACATTTTGCCACATATATACATCATAAGGTTGCGTGGTTATGTCTTGGGCTATCAACTGGGATATCTCTATTCCTCCGCCCGAATATTCATATTTGAGTGACGGCTCAAATATTGAACGAACTGATTTGCTATTAGCAGGTTTTTCACCGTTTAAAACTTGTACAAGTGTAGGGATAGTATCACCTTTTGCATAACCAAAAAATCCGTGTACGTTTAACCCTGCTGTATGGCTTAATAAATTCGAAAGTGTTATTTTTTTCCCTTTAGATAATGAATCGTAGGGGAATTTCCATGATTTCAGGTAGTCATTAATATCCGAATCAAGACTCAATTTACCCTCCTGAACTAATTTCAAGATACCCACGGCGTTCAATGATTTACTTATTGAACCTGCCTGAAATAACGTAGCCGTTGTTACAGGTCGTTTTGCTGCACTGTCTGCCCAACCATATCCTCTTGCCCACTCAATTTTATGATCTTTGATTACTGCTATGCTTACTCCATTTACATGATAAAATTTCATTCTGTCGGTAAGTGTCCATTTAAGAGGCTCATTCTCTATTTGCACCCATCCACGCAAATTATTTACAACTTTTGTAATTCTTGTTTCTACCTCTTTAGAATATCTTTGATTTGTTTGCCCATTTAGAACGCAGGTTTGAACACAGAAAAATAACGATAGAAGTGGTAATGAAAAAGCTTTGGTGAATTTATTCATAAAGAAGTGTTTGAATTGTGAAGTCTCCAATAGAATTTCCTACAAAGGCCACGCACCGTCATCTACTGGCTGCCGAAACTGTCGCCAAATTTATAATTAAAAGTTTATTGTTTATTCTATCGCTCATCAGCGTTTTTTTACTCAAGAACTACTAATGAAATATATTCTAATGTTCATTGTTAGCACATCAGCCATGCTTGCATAAATGCGCTTATTAGCTGCTTTTCCCTGTCCGAACCACGATTGACTTAGCAATGAAATCATGCAATGCTCGCCTCTTAGAATTTGTTAGCATAGTTATAAGTTCAATTAATGTCCACCAAAATATAGGGTTGTTAGCAAAACTTGAATAGTCAGCAAGAACATTTTCTTTGTCTACTGTACTTGTCAAAAGAACACCATAATATAATAGCCCAATTAGTGCAACAACCAAATAAAAACTGTCCCGGTAAACTGCTTGGTGAAGTGTCAGTTTCTTTGATTCACTAATGTCTAACACCTTCACTCCTGCAACCCACTTTCCATAAGTTTGACCATACTTATAGTGTAGAATAACTGAATAAAAAAGTGGCGCAAATGCGGCGAATGCTGTCCACATGAAGAGCACGTAAACGTCGCTTGTAATTTTGTAAATCCATTGTTCTACAAATAATAAAGGCAAGAAAACAATTCCGTCAAGAATTGCTGCCCCAAGTCTTTTAAGTCCTGTCCGATATTTTTCTGTGTCCATTTGTTTGAATGCTCGAAAGTTTTGATGTCTGCGCTCAAGTAGCAGCTAACGTTTACGGCTTGCAGCAGGTGGGGAATAGAATTCCTTTCTGCCGGAACCGTTGCCAAATTTATAAATAAAAGTTCATTGTTTATTCTATCGCTCAACAGAGATTTTTTAGCTCGGAACTGCTACTCGATAAGGAACAAAAAGCTGATTGTTTTTCCTTCAGCCCCACTTGCTGCAAGCATCTATGTAAAAGCGGTAACTTGAGAGTATCCATTTTTTAACTGCAGTCCATTCAGTTAAGAGTGGCTGCCCAAATTTTAGATTATGATATCATCTCAAACTACCGCCATACCAAAGTTATACATTGGTATAGACATTCACAAAAAACAATGGTCTTTTCATCTTCGTACCGACATCTTTGATCACCGTGGCTTTTCCATGCCACCGGATCCGGAAAAACTTTTTCCTTCACTTTCCGGCTCACGAAGTAGCCGTTGCTTTTGAAATTAGCTACTGTGGCTTTTGGGCGGCACGCCACTTTTTAAATTATGGCTGGCAGGTTACAGTAGTTAATCCCGCCGATATAAAGCGAAGCGATAAACACCGCTATCAAAAAACCGATGCTATTGATTGCCGCCACATTTGTAATCAATTACAAAAACAGGAACTCAAACCTATTTTCATTCCTACTGAAGCCCAGGAACAATTATGCAGTCTGCTGCAGCAGCGCAATCACATTACCAAAATGCTCAGAAAACAAAAATCGTTCATTAAAGCTTCTTTACTGTATGCAGGCATTGCTATACCGGAACAATATGATAATCCTAACTGGAGCCACGCGATTTTAGACTGGCTTAAAAGCCTTCAATGGCCTCAAACAACCGGCGCCTATAGCCTTCACAGCAAATTACGCATCCTGGAAGCACTCCATAAAGAATACCTGGAAGTAGCCAATCAATTAAGAGCCTGGTGCCGCAAACATCGCCATAAAGATTATTACCTGCTTAAATCCATTCCGGGTATTGGTGGTTATCTTGCTGCGGCTGTACTGGCTGAACTCGGTGACCTGAGGCGTTTTGATAATGAGCGCCAACTTTCTAATTATATCGGTCTGGTTCCCGGCATTTACCAAAGTGATGAAACTTCCAAACCCATGGGGCTTACGCCGCGCAGCCGCAGCCTCTTGCTCAGTTATATTATTGAAGCTGCCTGGGTTGCTTTGCGTCGCAATCCGGAAATGCAATCTTATTACTGCAAGCATATTGGCAAAAATCCAAAAGCTATTATCGTTAAAGTTGCACACAAAATGATCAGGGCCATGCTCTCTGTAATTAAGAACGAAAAACCTTACCAGCTAAATCATTCTTTGGTAAATAAACAACCAGTTACAGCATAAAGAACTGTAGTAAAAAAATTTATTCAATCACTTTCTTTAATGCTCAATATTAAAAACATGAACAGACTACAAAACATCGGTGATGATCAAAAAGAATTTGAGTCACATCGCCAAGCAGGTGGCTGTTCATTATTTCTTTAAAACCCTACAGATGCCGGTGGCGGCTTGAAAATAGTTGACTACATATAGGAGCCGGAGCTTGAAGATTAAAATAAAAATATTCCGCTGCGTCTTTGAATGATTGTATCAGCTTTTGTAACATACCTCAACTGCAGAAAGTACAATCATTCAAATCCACAGCGTTTTAAAATTACTATGTAGTGCCACTTAAATAAATATGGAACCTTTCACACCGCTTTACATAGGAACCGATGTTGCCTGCTGTGTAGTTAGTTTTTTGGTTCGTAAACATTTTCAGGATGCTTTATTTTCTCCTCTTCAAACTCTTTCCGTTTTATTTTGTCCTCCTCAATTTTTTGCCATTCGCTACCTGTCCAGAACCGAATGTCATTAAGATTATACTTATGTGAATATTGTTCAGACGTGTCTTTAGAAACAAAAGTTCTAAAACACTCTTGCCTAATATCTTTTGATAATTCTTTTCTATTGGTTGAGTTACTAAAATTCGGTCCAAGCCAACTTAAATTTATTGTGTCTTTTTGTCTAACCCCTAAGTATGCTGTTGCATTGTAATAAAAGTCTTCTTTTTCAGTCGGCATTAATTGCCTTGATGTAGGGTTTTTGGTAAGTAATATTATTGCTAATTTATTAAAGTCAGGGCTGTAAAGAATTGTGTCAATAAAAATGTTTGTTCCGTCAAAGTATTCTTTGCTATAAAAAAAGTCCTGGTGTTTGAGTAAAAGTCTTTTGAACTCCAGCACAATCGTTAAACTGTCCTTTGTGTAATCCTCTTTTTTGTTTAGGGTCTTATTTAAAAACTCCTTTGGCGTGTCAGTGTTTTTACGAAAATCAATCAAGCCATAAATATATTTGAAGTAATAAAAAGCAAGTCCTAAAACAATAACTGAAGCGATAATAAAAATTGTCCTTTTCAAAAGTTTCTGTTAAGCTATTTTTGATTATAGTTTTTTGCGAATTGAAAACTGTCGGAACATAGCAGGCAACACTCAGAAAAGTATCCGAAAAGCCCCCTTAAAAACCCTGCATTAAAAATGACGCTGCGGGGGCTTTGCGGTATACTTTTGCGTTGACCGATGTCGCCGTAAACTTGCTATTGGGGACAAAGTATCAACCGGCTCTTTTCTTTATGTTTGTTTTTAAAATTAAATTTCAAGCTCCAAAACTCTTTTTCCTCATGATTAAATGTCTTCAGATGTTTTGATGGTTTAAAAGTAGTGATTATATTTTCCAGTCAATAATTTTTTGCAACATTTTTTTATTTCAATGACATAACTCTGTCCTCCGTCTTTAAAACGTTGCCATTTTTGCGTTGTAACAAATGAGCAATCAGTAAGTTTTATCCATCATCAGCCGGTTGACGTACAAGTTCTGCCTGCTTCCACGGATAAAATATTTTTACCAGCTTCAATGTTTTGTTTTTACAACAAGGGCATTCATTCATATCAATACCGAACTGTTCCAACATGCGTACCTGCAAAGGGATTTTTATTAATCCTTTGTGCAGCGGCAATTTCATTTTTTTGAGAACTTCATTGATGCGCTGATGACGGTTCCGCTTTGCCACATAACCATAGGTTCTTATTTTACAAAACCTCTCTGGTAAAATATGTTGCTCAAAACGCCGGATAAATTCAGCGGCAGAAAGAGTCATTTGCTTTTGTTTTCCTTCATCTGCATAATCTTTATAATCAAAAGTGACGGTGCCTTGTTCATCATTGATACTGCATATCCTGTGATTGCTGATGGCTACTTTGTGGGTGTATCTTCCAAGATATTCTATCACTGCATGAGGGCCGCCAAACGGTGCTTTGGCATACACTACCCAATCTTTTTGATAAAGCAAATTAAAGAGCTTTTTACCATCTGTATTTTCGGGCAAGGTTACTTCTCCTTTTGTAACCATCTGCTCCAACGCCTGTAAAAACTTTGCCCTGTAAACGATGCTCATTGCTTTTACGGGAAACAAAAAAAGCCACGTATTTTTCTTTGCTTCTTTCCATGTATTATCAGCTGTAATGCCACCACCGCTTACGATGCAGTGCACATGTGGATGGAAGCTGAGTTGTTGTCTCCAGGTATGTAACACGCTGATAATACCCGCCGTAGCGCCCAGGTATTTTGCATCTTTTGCAAAGGTGAGTAGCGTAGCGGCAGAAGCATCAAACAATAGTTTATACAAAAGCCGGCGATGTCCCATCACCACACTGTTCAACTCATGAGGCAATGTAAACACTACATGATAGTTCTTCTATCCATTCCTGTTTTTTTACTGCGCCGCAATTAGGACAATGCCTGTCTCTGCAACTGTGATATTGATGTTTTACATGGCCACATTTTTCATCACTGCATTGATACACATGATATCCTAATGCTGAAGTCCGGCATGTTTTTATTCGCTGTAAAACTTTTTGAACATGTAGATTTTTATTTACCGGTTGCACATGCTTTTGCAACAACTGTTGCACCGTTGCCCGGGGCGCTGTATAAGATAGCATTACAAAAGATGAGGATACACAGTCGGCCAGCATAGCAGCAATGTTCATGTTAGCCGCCGTTTACTCGTCCTTTACTTTTGGGCGTAAACTTTATCGAGGTGTCAATCTTGAGTGGAAACCAAATTTTTGTTGAATCCCACTTTATGTCATCGGGATAATATTTCCAGTTGAGTTTCTTAAATTTCAAAACAATGTTTTCCTCTTGGGTTGCTTTTCGTAAGGCCCATTTTATTTTGTTTGAGTTGTCTTAAACACTGCTAGTATTTTTGAAAGTTCTACAAATTGTATTGTGTCTTTAGGAGAAGCAATGGCAACACGTCATAAGTGCTTTTTTTTACTGTAAAAGTTTCCGAAGAGCTTCTAAATTTGCCATTTTAATTAAGACTATATTTCAATTCAGTCAACCTTTCGGATAATTAATCTAAACCACAAAAATCTATCACCTACGTTGTTTATTCATGAACCTGACAAGCTTCCAGTACATTCCCATCCGGGTCATAAAAGTAAAAATATTTGACATAGTCATCTTGAATAATCTCTCCAGCTTCAATTCCCCTGTTCAAAAGTTCTTGCCTTAGTTTATCTGCATCCGGCGTTCTAAATATTGGATATGAAGCGGTGTCCCGGTTTATCATAAGTGTTTGGCCAGTCTGCCATAAGGTTAAACTAGTAGGACTACCTGTATCCAAAACAGCAAGTTTTATATTGGGATCATCGAATAGTAAAACCAGCCCAAGTTTGGCTAAATACCAATCTTTAGAGGCTTCAATATCGCTTACCCTTGTTATCACTGTATCAATACCCTGCAAAAGTTTAATTCCCGTTCTTTCCATCTATTAATTGAATTTTTTTTCATTATAAAAGAAACCTGCGACAAAGTAAGGATCTTTGGAACTTGGCAAAAAAAAGAAATGCACTATTGAAAAGCACCCTACTAATTGTTCCAGATTTTTTTGGCTGATAAAGTAAATGTAATGTTTTTTTGCTACATACCACCTGCATTGCTATTTTAGGACGAGACAGGTTATTATTCGCTCCGTGAAGTTTATAGGCACTGTAGTGAAGGCTTTTTAAGAATTTTGTGTATGCATGACTGTTATATTAATTTTTGATGAAAGTATTTTTTTAAAAAAAATACCCTATTAATTTGGTAGGATAATAAAACCGCTTTAAATTTGCACCGGTTCTTTAAAAATTACTTATCAAGAAAGGCTGAGGGAAAGGCCCTGTGAAGCCTTAGCAACCGTCTCTTAAGGAAAGAGAAATTGGTGCTAATTCCGTTGCGGTTAAAACCGTAGCTAGTTAAGTCAGATGCATATTGTTTTAAACAGGTTGTTTACATAATTAAAGCGCTTCTGATTTCGGAGCGCTTTTTTATTGGCTTTATTGGCAAAAACCAACGTCTTCCTTTAACGAGCAATTTTTAAAATTATTAAAAATAAAAACAACACAAAGTGAAACAGATCAGCTCGATCAAATTTTGGTTAACCGTTTCTAATAGCCCCAAACACGCAATCCAAAGTTGCTGTGTCATGCGTGAGCCTTGTTGTTGTAAGTAATCTTCTACCATTTTTTAGTAACAATTATTTACAGGCTATTTATTCAGTATCGCGAACTGTAGAAAATATCCTAACGCTATGGCTATGCTCTTTCGGGGCTATTAAAACCTTTTTATTCATTCATTAATTAAACATTATGTTCAGGAACTTTATTGTATTCAAAAATTTTAAACTGATAACGGCATTCATTTTTATTCTGTTATCACAAAATGCGGCTGCACAAACATCTTCCATAAATGGAACAGTCATTTCAAAAAAAACCGGCCAGCCTTTATCGGCTGCAACCGTTTCTGACAAAGCAAATAAGCAATCTGCAATAACAGATCAAAACGGAAATTTCAAATTGGAGATTCCAGGTAAAAGCGTACTTATTTTTTCTTCAGTAGGATATAAATCCCAGGAAATAAACGTTAGCACAAACAATACTTCTTTAAAAGTCTCTTTAGAAGAAGAAGACAACGTTTTAAACGAAGTAGTGATTACCGCCCTGGGAATTTCTAAAGAAAAAAAGTCATTGGGTTATGCAGTTCAGGAACTGAAATCGAAAGATATTTCAGAGGCAAAAGAAACCAATCTCGTAAATGAACTAGCTGGCAAAATCGCTGGTGTAAATGTTACCAACAGTCAGGGCGATATGGGATCTTCCAGAATTATTATCCGCGGAGAAACTTCTATTGACGGAAACAATCAACCACTGTTTATTGTTGATGGCGTTCCGGTCGATAATTCACAGTTGCTGGGCACGGGTGGCTCCAGAGATTTTGCCAATGCCATTTCTGATATTAATTCAGAAGATATCGAATCCATCAGTGTGCTGAAAGGCCCAAACGCCGCGGCCCTTTATGGTTCACGTGCAGCAGCCGGAGTTATTTTGATAAAAACAAAAAGCGGTAAAAATAAAAAAGGCTTGGGCATCACGGTCAATTCAAATACTACTTTTTCTAACTTATTGGTTTTGCCCACTTATCAAAATTCGTTCGGACAAGGCTCTAATGGAAATTTCAGTTTTGTAGATGGAAAAGGCGGCGGTATAAATGATGGTGTGGATGAAAGCTGGGGGCCGGCATTGAATGGCCAATTGATTCCGCAGTTTAATTCAAAAGGAGTGCCAGTGCCGTTTGTAGCGCATCCAAATAATGTGCGCGACTTTTTCAATACCGGTTACACCTTTAATAATGGTGTCGCAATCGCAGGCTCTGATGAAAAATATGACTTTCGTTTTTCTTATAATAATCAAAAACAAACTGGTGTAATCCCAAATTCCGAGCAGGGAAAAAATTCATTTCTGTTAAATACAAGCTATCACATCACACCAAAACTGAATTTACATGCAATTGCTAATTACATCCGTGATGATGCAGACAATCTTCCTGGATCAGGAGGAAAAAGATCGACAAGCACTATGCTGCAATTTACCTGGTTTGGACGGCAGGTTGATATCAGCCAATTAAAAAATTACCTGGATGCTGATGGAAATACTTTCAACTGGAACAACAGCTATTACAGCAATCCTTATTTTGTTGCTTATGAAAATACTGTAGGGCAAAGGCGCGACCGCATCATCGGAAGTATTGAATTGAATTATAAAATCGGCAACAATCTAACGGCAAATTTGCGTAGCGGAAATGATTATTATACAGACCGCAGAAAATTAAAAATTGCCTACGGGACAAGTGGAACACCTTATGGTTCTTATGAAGAAGATGCTTATACCTTAAGCGAAAACAATACTGAAGCAACACTTGATTTTAATAAAAAAATTAATCGTGATTTTTCAATAGATATTTTGGGAGGAGGAAATATTCGCAGCAACAGCTACGAAGAAAATGATCAGATCGCTCCAAAGCTGGCTGTCAGCGGAGTTTACACTTTAAGTAATTCGCGTGATCCGCTGATTTCTTCAAACTATTTTATCAATTTAAAAACCTATAGTTTGTTTTCTTCTGCCCAAATCGGTTTTAGAAATTATGCTTTTTTAAATCTTACTGCAAGAAACGACTGGTCATCCACTTTGCCCGCCGAAAACCTATCTTATTTTTATCCGTCAATAAATGGAAGCCTTATCCTAACCCAGGCACTGGATATTAAAAGTGATTTTTTAAGTTATGCAAAAGTGCGTGGCGGCTGGTCAAAAGTGGGTAAAGCTGCAGACGCGTATCAATTGATAAACACTTACAATTTTACTGCGCCATTTGGTTCCAATCCACAGCAAAGCGTTTCCACTAAAGATCTTAATCCAAATCTGAAACCTGAGACAACAACCTCTGCTGAAGCAGGTGCGGAAGTAGGTTTATTTAATGATGCGCTGCATTTTGATTTGAGTGTTTATAATACCAACAGTATTGATCAGATTTTAAGCGTGGACGTAAGTCCTTCAACAGGTTATACTAAAAAACTGATTAACGGTGGCAAAATAAATAATAAGGGATTTGAAGCGCAGGCTGCGATTAAAATTATCAAAAGCAGCCAGTTTAGCTGGGATGTTAATTTGAATTATTCACAGAATCACAGCAAGGTTTTGGAACTGGATAAAGAAGGCAGATTGCAGAGTTATGTTTTAGGCTCAGACCGCACGGTACAGGTACTTGCAGCCGTTGGACAACCTTATGGAACCTTGTTTGGAAATGCTTATTTACGTAACGCTGCAGGACAAATAATTGTAAAGGCAGATGGAACACCTGCCATCAATCCCAACAAACAATATCTTGGAAAATTTACTCCTGATTGGTTAGGTGGAATTAATAATAGTTTTTCCTATAAAGGCATCAATCTTAGTTTTCTCGTCGATGCGAGAATAGGAGGATCTATTTATTCGAACACAAACAGGACTGGAACTTACACAGGAACACTAGCCACTACAATGCCTGGCCGGGATGCAGCACATGGAGGATTGGCATATTATTATCCGGGGAATAAAACATCGGAAACAGCAGTCCAATTATCTAATGGAGTAACAGCCGGCCCTGATGGAGAAACGGTTTATCATGACGGAAATATTTTTCCCGGAGTTACAGAGGACGGCAAACCAAATACAACGGTTCTGCCAGCGCAGCAATATTATAAAGGATTTACAAATGTAGACGAGCAATTTGTGTATGATGCATCTTTTGTAAAACTGCGTGAAGTAAAACTCAGTTACACTTTACCATCACATTGGATAAAGAATATTGGTTTTCAAAGTGCCACAGTTTCTCTCGTTGGCCGCAACCTTTGGATCATTTACAAAAAAGTTCCAAACATAGATCCTGAAACAGCTTTCAACACCGGTAACGCACAAGGCCTGGAAGATTTAACCCTTCCTACCGTTCGCAATATTGGTTTTAACATCAACCTTAAATTTTAATAATTATGAAACTCAAATATGCTTCTTTAATATTTTTCTCTATTCTTTTATTTTCGATAACCTCATGCAAAAAAGAGCTGGTGAAGATCAACAAAAATCCAAACGCCGCACAAATAGCACAACCAAACTATTTATTGACAGCAGCTACAAAATCTGCTGTAGATGAATACTGGTCTATTACCAGGAGTACCAACCCTAGTTCACTCTTCGTACAGCAATGGTCGATGATCCAATACACTGATCCGGACAGGTATATTTTTACCAACAATGATTTCCAGGAATTCTGGAAAGTAGAATATTCCAGTATTGTAAACCTGGATCAAATAATTAAGTTGGCTGACGATGAGGAAAACCCAAATTATAAAGGTGTCGCGCTTGTTTTACGCTCATGGGCTTTCTCATTACTTACAGACGCTTTCGGCAATATTCCTTATTCACAATCCATTCAGATTGATAAATATCTGACACCAGCTTACGATGCACAAAAAGATGTTTATGAAGGGATATTGAATGATTTAAAAAATGCTCAGGCCGCACTTGATCCCAATAGCAAAGCCATAGCGGGGGATATCATTTACAATAACAATATTTCTCTTTGGAAAAAATTTGCAAACTCTCTGCGCCTGCGTATTGCTCTTCGGATTTCAGACCGGGAACCACAAATTTCAAAACAGGTTTTGGCAGACATTCAAAATGAAGGCGGTTCATTTATCAGCAGGAACAGTGAAATTGCACAATTGGTTTATCTAAATTCTCCCAACCAAAATCCGATTAGTAATTATTTTGACACTAGAGATGATTACCGGATCAGTAAAACAATTGTTGATAAATTAATTGATCTTCATGACCCGCGGTTACCAATTTATGCTAACAAAACAGCAGATCCAACACCACAACAATATGTAGGACTTCCGAATGGATTGTTAGTAGGCGATGCAAGTAATTATGGCTTTTCCAAAACCTCTAAACCGGGTGATTATTTTAGTAATCCTCATGCTCCGGCTGTCATTATCAGTTATGCAGAAGTTTTGTTTGACAGAGCTGAAGCTGCAGCGCGTGGTTTCACAAATGAAAATGCAGAAGATTTGTACAAACAAGCGATTCTTGCATCATTAGGACAATATAATATTTCTGATGCGGACGCCAGTACTTATGTCAATTCACCTGATGTACAATTTGATCCGGCAAACTTCAAAAAGTCGATTGGAGATCAAAAGTGGATCGCTTTATTCGGTCAGGGTTTGGAAGCATATGCGGAATGGCGCAGGCTCGATTATCCTCAATTACAACCTGCTGTCGCAGGAGTTTTGAACGGACAAATTCCTTTAAGATTCATTTACCCCGGAACCGAGCAATCGCTGAATGGAAAAAGTTATCAGCAAGCGGTAACTGACCAGGGGCCGGATGTATTGACGACGAGATTATGGTTTGATGTTAAATAAATTTGACATTAAATAAAAGATGTACAGCCGTTTTTTATTCAATTAACTATTGAATAAAAAACGGCTGTATTACTGAACTGCTAAATTGGCTCTCTACCCGATCGTTATAAAACACAACTTTTATATGCTCTGCACAGTAATTTGTGATGGCATAACCGGGTTTGCTTAAATCTATAAATAAGCCCCTCTATTGCTGTCCAGGGATAGAGACGCCTATTGTTTAAAGATACTCTCCTCCTTACCATAGTCATATCAAGTCCGGCATATCTCAGGCTTAATCTGGACTTAAATTGTACCAAAGTTCTGTGTAATACATAAAGATAGCAGCTGCAAATTGAGGAAACAATGTTTTCCTGCTATAAGATTATGCAGGATAAACATCGTTCTGTTACTTGTCTTAACTGCTTTTTAAACTACCACCACTTTATTTCTTTCACTGCCTTAATTTTTTCTATAATAAAAATTAAATTTGCAGGAATCTAAAATTTTTTTCACAGGTTTTGTGAAAATAATTTGATAAAAATAACTTCGTTCATTAATTAAAAAAGAAAATGAGTTACATCGCAAGCATACACGCTCGGCAAATTTTAGACAGTCGTGGTAATCCTACAGTGGAAGTAGAAGTCCTTACAGAAAATGAATATATGGGCCGCGCTGCTGTTCCTTCAGGCGCCAGTACCGGCGTTCACGAAGCAGTAGAGCTTCGTGATAATGACAAAAAAACCTACGACGGCAAAGGCGTTTTAAATGCAGTAAACAATGTTAACACCATAATCGCTGATGAATTAATAGGTTGGGACGTTGCGGATCAAACAGGAATCGATCAGAAAATGATTGACCTTGATGGAACAGAAAATAAAAGTAAACTCGGTGCAAACGCAATACTGGCGGTTAGTTTGGCTGTCGCAAAAGCCGCGGCACTCGAAGCGAATCTTCCATTATACAGATATATCGGGGGTACAAATGCAAAATTTCTTCCGATACCGATGATGAACATTTTAAATGGGGGCGCTCATGCGGATAATAAAATAGATTTCCAAGAATTTATGGTAATGCCTATCGGCGCTTCTTCTTTCAGCGAAGCCTTACGCCGGGGCGTGGAGATTTTTCATTCCTTAAAATCAGTTTTAAAGAAGAAAGGTTACAGTACCAATGTTGGCGATGAAGGCGGATTTGCCCCAAACATTCAAAGTAATGAAGAAGCAATAGAAACCGTACTAAAAGCAATAGAAAAAGCAGGTTATAAGGCAGGAACAGATGTAGCCATAGCCATGGATCCGGCAGTTTCTGAAATGTATAATACAGAGAAAAAGGTTTATCATTTTCATAAATCTGATGGTAAAGAATTAGCGAGGGAAAAAATGGTCGATTTCTGGGAAAAATGGGTTAACCAATATCCGATCATTTCTATTGAAGATGGAATGGCAGAAGATGATTGGGAAGGCTGGAAACTATTGACGGAAAAATTGGGTAAAAAAATTCAATTGGTTGGTGACGATCTTTTTGTAACCAATGTAAAAAGATTACAGAAGGGAATTGATGAACACATCGCTAATGCATTGTTGGTAAAAGTGAATCAGATTGGCTCTTTAACAGAGACGATCAATGCGGTTTCCCTGGCGCAACATAACGGTTACAATACAATTATGAGCCATCGCAGCGGCGAAACAGAAGATACAACAATCGCCGATCTGGCAGTTGCGTTAAATTGTGGACAAATAAAAACAGGTTCTGCAAGCCGCACCGACCGAATTGCAAAATATAATCAGTTACTTCGTATAGAAGAAATTTTGGGTGAAAGTGCTGTTTTTCCAAAAGGAAAAATTAAATTTGGAAAATCCTAAGATTGAAGGTTGATTAATTTTTAATAAATGAAACACATTCGTTACATAATTACCAACAAATATCTAATAACAGGCATAGCTTTTGCTATATGGATGATGTTCTTTGACAGAAATGACTTACCGCTACAATTAAAGAGAGTACGGGAATTGAACAAAATTGAACGAAATGAAAAAAACATGGCGCTCCAAATTTCCAATACTCAAAAAGAACTGGATTTGCTGAAAACAAATCCTGCAACATTAGAAAAATACGCCCGGGAAAAGTATTTGATGAAGAAAGATAATGAAGACCTTTACATCGTTACATTTGATTCATCATCAATAAGATAGAAATTGGATAACAATATTTTTGCAAAGAATGCGTTTTAAAAGCGGATAGGATATTTAAATTTTTTAAAGCCACACATTTTTATGATTAAATTTACTCCGGAGGACCTGGTTAGATACCTGTATAACGAGACTTCCGAACAAAAGACAGCTTCGATCAAGGCTGCGTTGCAAACCGACTGGAATTTACGGGAGACCTATGAAAAATTAGCAAGTTCCCTGAAGAATTTGAGTGAAGTAAGTTTTTCACCCAGAACTGAAACGATTAACAAAATACTGGAATACGCCTCTAAAAGACGAATTCCGCTTTCTTCAATTTAATTTTTACATTATTTAAACTTATTTTTATCCCGCCCAAACAGCGGGATTTTTTTATGACCAAAAAAGAGAGATATCAGTTCGTAATTAATTATTTTATTTTAAACAGCCCTGATGCAAAGACGGAATTAATCTACGATAGTCCTTATGAATTATTAGTAGCGGTCATACTTTCAGCGCAATGCACTGATAAAAGAGTAAACCTGACCACACCAACGATTTTCGCAGTTTATCCTGATATTGAATCTCTCAGTAAAGCAACTTCTAGAGAGCTTTTTCAATTAATAAAAAGCATTTCTTACCCAAATAATAAGACAAACCATCTTATTGGTATGGCCAAAATGGTAATAAAAGATTTTGGCGGAAAAATTCCAATGACTGTAGAAGCATTAATGAAGTTACCTGGAGTAGGAAGAAAAACGGCTAATGTAATTACTTCGGTTGTGGACAATCAGCCAAATATGGCCGTAGATACCCATGTTTTTAGAGTTGCGAACAGAATTGGTCTAGTTAAAGCAAAAACGCCGCTTGAAGTAGAAAAACAATTGATAAAAAATCTGCCGAAAGATTTGATTTATATTGCCCATCACTGGCTGATCTTACATGGACGCTATGTTTGTATAGCAAGAAATCCAAAATGTGGGATTTGTGGATTGAGACCGGTTTGTAAATATTATCAAACTGTGGTAAAACCAACAGAAGAATCAGCAGAAACTCTTTAAAGCATTTTCTTTATTTCTTCCACCAATTCAGTTTTTGTAAAAGGAATTCCCATAATTTTATTAAATCCTTTTGCATCAACTAAATATTTATCCCGAATTATTCTTACCAACTGGCCATTATTCAGTTCCGGAATTAAAACTTTTTCGAAATTCTTAATCAAATCGCCAAGATTTTTTGGGAAAGGGCGAACATAACGGAGATGAAGATGCGAAACTTCATGGCCTTCTGAAATCATTTCTGCTACCGCACTTTTAATTGCCCCATAAGTACTTCCCCAACCGATTACCAAAACTTTTCCTTTTTCAGGGCCATTGTCTATCTTCTGTTTAGGAATGTAATCAGCAATATTATCTATCTTTTGTTGCCGGATCTTTACCATCAAATGATGATTCTCAGGGTCGTAACTCACATTCCCGGTAATATTTTGTTTCTCAAGTCCGCCAACACGATGCTCTAAACCCGCAAAACCAGGAATGGCCCATGCACGTACTAATTTCTCATCTCTTAAATAAGGTTGAAAAGTTTCTTCATTTTCATTTAGTTCTTTTTTAAAATTTACTTCAATTGCCGGAAGGTCTTTACTTTCAGGATATTTCCATGGTTCAGAGCCGTTGGCAATATAACCATCGCTTAGAAAAATCACCGGAGTCATGTGGCGAATTGCAATTCTCACCGCTTCATAAACTGCATAGAAACAATCGCTTGGTGTTGAAGCTGAAATAACCGGCATGGGGCTTTCGCCGTTTCTTCCATAATAAGCCTGCAACAAATCGCTCTGTTCTGTTTTTGTCGGCAATCCTGTAGAGGGGCCGCCCCGTTGAATATCACAGATTACAACAGGAATTTCCAGCATTACCGCCAGACCCATTGCTTCAGATTTTAATGCCATTCCGGGGCCGCTAGTAGTTGTTACGCCCAAACTCCCGCCATAAGAAGCGCCAATCACAGAACTGATCGCTGCTATTTCATCCTCAGCCTGGAAAGTTTTCACTCCAAAATTTTTGTGCCGGCTTAATTCATGCAAAACATCGCTCGCCGGTGTAATGGGATAAGAGCCTAAAAATAATTGTAACCCGCTTTTTTGCGCAGCGGCAATTAATCCGTAAGCCAATGCCTGGTTGCCTTTAATGCCGCGATAATTTCCCGGCGGCAACTTTGCTTTTTTTACAGAATACCTTGTGGTAAAAGTTTCTGTTGTATCGCCGTAATTATATCCAGCTTGCAACACTTTCAGGTTACTTTCAAGAATGTCAGGGTTTTTTGCAAATTTTTCTTTTAAAAAGTCAACCGTGTTATCCAGTTTCCGGTTATACATCCAATATAAAAAACCGAGCACGAACATGTTTTTTGCACGATCTTTTTCTTTCATACCAAGAGCAAAATCTTTTAATGTCTCTCTTGTCAGTTTAGTAACGTCTATTTTTATTACCTCATAGCCTTCGAGGCTTCCGTTTTCCAGCGGATTTATTCCATCATCATAGTTGGCAAGCCTCAGATTCTTCGGATCGAAGCCTTCAATATTTGCTATTATTTTTCCATTCTTTTTTAAAGCTTTTAAATTTGTTTTTAATGCCGCAGCATTCATTGCAACCAATACATCACAAGTATCGCCGGGAGTAAAAATGCGGTCGCTGGAAAATCGTAGTTGAAATCCGCTCACCCCCGGAATGGTTCCTTGCGGAGCTCTTATTTCTGCCGGAAAATCCGGAAAAGTAGAAAGGTCAATCCCGAGTAAAGCCGTATTATTAGTGAATTGCGTTCCTGTTAACTGCATCCCATCGCCACTGTCGCCGGCAAACTTAATCACCACTTCCGGCAAAACTTCTTCTTTTGTTTCCATCTTTTAAATTGAATCGGCAAAATTAAAAAATATAGAGGGTTTTTGAGGGAGAATTATTTTCGCATAGCGGAAAAATGGTGTAGGAAAGCCACGAATTATAAAAATTTTCACGAATGCTTTCAGCAGTAAACGAACAAATATGCTCAAATTAGGTTTTGCTAAAAGGCTCACCAATTCACTAAACTAAGTCCAGTAACACCATTTCCATTGTTCTTTTACAGATAGCGCTTATATTGCAAAATAACTAAAAACTCCTTTTATGAAGAAAATGATCCCTTTATTTTTATTAATATTTTTAATGAGCACTATGGCATTTTCACAAGCAAAACTGATACAAAAAGTAGAAAAAAAAGGAAACGAAATTGTAATTCCCTTTGAGAAATACGTACTGCCGAATGGCCTTACGGTCATTATCTCTGAAGATCATAGTGATCCGGTAGTTCATGTAGACGTTACTTATCATGTTGGTTCTGCGCGCGAAGAAATTGGTAAAAGCGGCTTCGCGCATTTTTTTGAACACATGATGTTTGAAGGAAGCGATCATGTGGCCGATAAAGAACATTTTAAAATTGTAACCGAATCCGGCGGAACGCTGAATGGCAGCACCAACCGCGACAGAACTAATTATTTTGAAACTGTTCCCAGCAATCAACTGGAGAAAATGCTATGGCTGGAAAGTGATCGGATGGGCTTTTTACTGGATGCGGTAACACAACAAAAATTTGAAATTCAACGCGAAACAGTAAAAAATGAAAGGGGCCAGAATTACGACAACCGGCCTTACGGTCTTGCCGGAGAAGTTACCTCAAAAGCGCTTTATCCTTACGGCCATCCTTACTCATGGCTTACGATCGGTTACGTTGAAGATTTAAATCGTGTGGGCGTGAATGATCTTAAAAATTTCTTTCTTCGCTGGTATGGGCCAAACAATGCGACACTTACAATTGCCGGAGATGTAAATACAAAGGATGTTTTACAAAAAGTAGAAAAATATTTTGGGCCAATTCCTCACGGGCCGGAAGTAAATCCGGTTCAATTGCCTCCTGTAAATCTTTCAAACACAGAATATGTAAGTTATACAGATAATTATGCCAAACTTCCGATGCTTCAAATCACTTATCCAACCGTTCCGGATTTTAGTGAGGATATGGCGCCGCTCGCCTGCCTGGCAGAAGTTTTAGGCCAGGGAAAAACGTCCTTTCTTTATCAAAATTTAATAAAAAATCAGATGGCTTTAAGAGCCAGCGCATACAGCAGTTTGGACGAACTCGCCGGTACTTTTGTTTTTTCCGTGACCGCTTTGCCAGGAAAGAATCTGGCAGAAATGGAAAAATTGGTAAATGAATCTTTAAAACAGTTTGAGCAAAAAGGCGTTTCTGACGATGATATTTTAAAATTTAAAAATGGCTTTGAAAGCCGCACCATTAGCCGGTTAGCCAGTGTTTCAGGAAAGGCATCGCAACTTGCGGCGTTTCAAACTTTTACCGGTAATCCAAACATGATCGGCAAATTGCTAAACATGTATAATAAAGTTACCAAAGATGATGTGATGCGGGTTTATAATAAATACATCAAAAATAAATCTGCTGTAGTTTTAAGTGTTTTGCCAAAAGGCCAGGAAAAACTGATTGCCGGTACCGACAATTTTACTGTTGACAGCACTCATTATGAAAGACCGCATTATGGTTATGATCAATTAAAATACAACAAAGCAAAAGATAATTTTGATAGAAGCACCCCTCCACCTGCAGGAACAAATCCTGTGGTAAAAGTTCCTGATTTCTGGAAAAAATCTCTTGGAAATAATGTAACGGCAATCGGGGTTCAAAACAATGAAATCCCCATGGTAAATTTGAATATTTACCTGAAAGGAGGAACAATCCTCGAACAAAATAATCTTTCAAAAGCCGGGTTGGCTGCTCTTTTTGCAGAAATGATGAACGAGGACACGAAAAACAAAACAAGCGAAGAAATCAGTCTTGAATTGGATAAATTGGGAAGTGACATCCGCGTAGATAATACCACTGATGCGATTGTTTTTTCTGTTCAATCATTATCAAAAAATCTGAAGAAAACCATTGATATTTTACAGGAAAAAATACTACATCCAAAATTTACAGAAGAGGCGTTTGACCGGTTAAAAAAACAATTGCTGGCTAATATCAGAAATTCAAAAAGCCAGGCTTCTTCAGTTGCAAATGTAGTATTTGGCAGGCTCAACTTCGGCGCCGATAACATTCTCGGCCTTCCGGATTATGGAACCGAGCAAACAGTAAAAAATATTTCTTTAGACGATATCCAAAATTATTATGACCATACTATTTCTTCTACTGATGCAGATGTAGTGGTCGTGGGAGATGTAAAAGAAAAAGATATTTTACCTCAATTGGATTTTCTAAAGCAACTTCCCAAAAAACCGATCACATTGCCAACTTTACCGGCTGCGCCGAAAGTAGAGAAAACAAAAATTTACATTGTCAATATCCCTCAGGCAGCTCAGACAGAATTCCGTGTAGGTTATGTTACCAATCTAAAATATGATGCAACAGGAGATTTTTATAAAGCAACCTTGTCAAATTATAACCTTGGTGGCGGTTTTAACGGAAGATTAAACATCCGGTTAAGAGAAGATAAAGGCTGGACTTACGGAGCTCGTTCTGGTTTTACCGGAGATAAATATGCCGGAACATTTTACTTTAGCAGCGGCATTCGGGCAGATGCTACAGACAGCGCTTTGGCTGAAGTAATCAGTTTATTGAAAAATTATAACACAAGCGGGCCGGATGAAGATGAAGTAGCTTTCATGAAAAGTTCTATTGGCCAAAGCGACGCCAGAAATTATGAAACAGGCAATCAAAAAGCCGCTTTTATCAGCCGGATTTTGAGGTATAATTTACCTGCAGATTTTGTAGATCAGCAAACCAAAATTTTGAACAATATTCCTGCTTCCGAAGTTCAGCAACTGGCGAAGAAATATTTTGATCTTGATAAAATGAATATTTTATTGGTAGGAGATAAAGATTTGTTTTTACCCGGCTTGAAAGATTTTGGATATGAAATAGTAGAATTGGATGCAGATGGAAATAAAATGAGATAATTCCATTCCTGAACACAAGTTTTCCAAATTTGTTGCTTTATACTAAAGCTGATTTTTTTAAAACAGAAAAAGCGATACGTCATGATCTGTATCGCTTTTTTGTTTTAAAAGATTTCTTTTACCAAGCTTTTTTTGCAACGCCGTCTTTCACAGCCTGCAATGCATTTGCTTCACTGAGCATTGTGGTCATTTTGTTACCTTTCCCGTCGTTACCCTGTGCCATGTAGCCGCCACGGGAAGTTTTAGTAATTACTGCATCTTGCATTGGAACATTTTTTTCTTTGGTTTTCATGCAATAAGCTGTTAACATTTTTGACATTGTGATTGGTTTTATAGTTTAAAATTTATGACTGATACTATGGGAATTAACCATAGACTTCAAATTTAAGGATTTATACTTATTTCGCCTTATATATTTCTTAAGATCTATAAAACTTAAAATTCAAGCGAATTTTTGACTTTTTTCAGGGCTACTTTTAAAACATACTTAATATACATTTCATAAGAATATTCCAGGCCGGTTCCGCTGGAAATTTTCTCTAAAAAATCCTTGTAAGGAATGATCCTGAAATCAAAAAATACGTTTTTATAAATTTCTTTATCATAAATAAAACTGGCTATTAATAATTGGCGGCGACGCTCTACAAGGCCCGGATATTTTTCTGAAACTGATTGAAACAAAGCCATTCCTCTTGGCCCAATAAACCCATCAGCATTCCAATATCTGAGATCAATTCCTACATTTTTAAATTGAAATAACAGATGTGAAAGAAAACCGTTTCCTTCATTAAAAGGCTGCCGCTTTTGACCGGAGATATCTTTATAATTGACATAATAATTATCAAAAACAATTTTCTGTAATAACCTTCGATCAAAATTATAACTAATGGAAGCCCCCGATGCAAAATTGGTTAAAGATGTAAGCGGCGTGCCCAAACTATCATACTGACCACCTTTGTGTGAATAAATTAATTGAATCGGAATATGAATATCCCAATTCTTTTTCTTGATCACATTCAGATTGGAAACATAGCCAATATCAAACTCTTCTTTAAATTTATCGCCGGGATGAATCGCTTTTCTCCAATTGATAAACAGGTCGTGATTATAAGGCTTCGTATCAACCAAAAACTGAAAACCATTTTCTAATCTTTCTTTAATAATTAATTTGTAGTCATAAATCGGCTCAATATATCCATGATTTAAATTTCCTTCCAGATTACCGATAATATAAGATGAATGTTTTGCGCGATATTTTACTTCAAATGTGGGAGCGATCGTTGTATAATTTGGCCGTCCAAATTCTTTTTGCAAATAAATTCCTCCTTTTACAAAAAGCTTTGGTGAAATCTGGTATTCAATTTCAGGAATAATCTGATAGCCAAATAACGTTCCACTCAAAGGGATATTTCCAAACCATTCTGTGTTATTTATATAATTGAGATTGTATAAATTAAAAGAAAGTTGCTGACTATCTGCAGGATTAATAACGGTTTGGTTTTTAAAAACGGGATAATCAACCTGCGCCCTTGCTTCAAAACGTGATGCCAATAATAGAATAAAAATTGTAACCGGTATTTTTTTCATAAATAATTAGAATGAATTGAATTTATGAATGCAAATTACATCATGCTTTTAAAAACAATTTTTCTTATTGAAAAAAATATAAACCTCAGAAATATAAATTCCTTTTTTTTTTAAAAAAAACTTCTCTGATTAGAAGAAGCTTTTATAAAAAAATTTAGATGAAATCAGTTAAACATCCAGCCTTGCATATTTGGCATGGTTTTCAATAAATTCACGGCGAGGCGGCACATCATCGCCCATTAACATGCTGAAAACTCCATCAGCTTCTACAGCGCTGTCAATGGTTACTTGTTTTAAAGTGCGTGTCGCAGGATTCATGGTCGTCTCCCAGAGTTGTTCGCTATTCATTTCTCCCAAACCTTTATAGCGTTGAATATGAACGGTATCTTCTTTTCCTGCAGCCATTTGTTGTATCCACGCTTTCCTTTCTTCATCACTGTAGGCATAAGCCTGTTCTTTTCCTTTTTTCAAAAGGTACAAAGGCGGCTGTGCGAGATAAACAAATCCCTGTTCAACCAATTCCTTCATATACCTGAAAACAAAGGTAAGAATGAGGGTTGCGATATGGCTTCCATCAACATCGGCATCCGTCATAATGATCAGTTTGTGATAACGAAGTTTCGACAGATCAAGCTCTTTCGGATCTTCAACCGTTCCGATTTTTACGCCAAGAGCAGTAAACATATTCCTGATTTCCTCGTTGTCATAAATCTTATGTTCCATCGCTTTCTCCACATTCAGAATTTTACCACGAAGCGGAAGAATTGCCTGGTAACTTCTGTCTCTTCCTTGTTTTGCCGTACCACCCGCTGAGTCTCCTTCGACTAAAAATAATTCGCAACGGAATGGGTCCTTATCACTGCAATCTGCAAGTTTTCCCGGCAATCCTCCGCCGGAAAGCACACTTTTGCGCTGTACCATCTCGCGCGCTTTTTTCGCTGCGGCTCTTGCCTGTGCGGCCAGAATTACTTTCTGAATAATGGTTTTTGCGTCGCGGGGATTTTCTTCGAGATAAGCAGTAAGAACTTTGCTCAAAGTAGAATCAACAACACCCATTACTTCATTATTTCCAAGTTTTGTTTTTGTTTGTCCCTCAAATTGTGGCTCCGGAACTTTCACGGATATAACCGCTGTCAATCCTTCACGGAAATCATCGCCTTCAATCTCTACTTTCGCCTTTTCGAACATTCCCTGTTTTTCGCCGTAGCTTTTAAAGACCCGTGTAATAGAACGGCGAAAGCCAGAAACATGCGTCCCGCCTTCAATTGTGTTGATATTGTTTACATAACTGAATAAATGTTCCTGGTAGCTGGTATTATACATCATCGCTACGTCAACGGTTACATTGCTTGCAGCATCATAACCATCACAATAAATAACGGTTGGCAACAAAGGCTGGCGGTTTCCGTTTTTATCAATTAATTCTACAAATTCTACAATACCACCTTCGCTGTAAAAGGTTTTAGAATAAGTTTTTCCTTCCTCATTTTTTTCCCGAAGATCATTTAGAATTATTCTTATTTTTTTATTTAGAAAAGATAATTCTCTTAATCTTCCTTCCAGAATTTCACGATTATAAACTGAAACAATAAAAATAGAAGGGTCAGGCAAAAAACGAATGATAGTTCCCGTTTTATCGCTGGTTCCGATTTCACGAACTTTATATTGTGGAATTCCCTTCGAATATTCCTGTTCAAAGACCTTTCCGTCACGATTGACCGTAACATGGAATTCCGTGCTCAACGCATTTACACAACTTACTCCAACGCCATGCAAACCGCCGCTCACCTTGTAGGTATTTTTATCAAACTTACCACCAGCATGCAATACAGTCATTACCACTTCCAGGGCGCTGCGGCCTTCCTTCTTCATAATCCCTGTGGGAATCCCGCGGCCATTATCTTCAACTGTTATGGAGTTATCTTCATTAATAGTAACGGTGATCTGGTTACAATAACCTGCTAGTGCTTCATCGATTGAGTTATCCACCACTTCGTAAACGAGATGATGAAAACCCTTATTTCCAACGTCACCAATATACATTGCGGGGCGTTTTCTTACAGCTTCAAGTCCTTCAAGAACCTGAATACTATCTGCACCATAAGCGTTAATTTTTGGGCTTATAAGTTCTGCGATATCTTCTGCCATATTTAGTGGGATAAAAAGCGAATTTGTTTGTAAAAATTGTTATATGCAAATGTACGAAAATTAGGGTTTAATACCTAAAAACCCACGATGATTTATACCCACTTTTGCACAATAAAATAGAAAGGGAAAAAATACCGAAAAATCAATTTTTGTTTCAAATCAAAAATCTCTATTTTTGCACCCCCTAAAAACAGGGAAAGACATTCCTCCTTAGCTCAGTTGGTTAGAGCATCTGACTGTTAATCAGAGGGTCGCTGGTTCAAGTCCAGCAGGGGGAGCATCTACAGTAAAGGGTTTCTGAGAATGAAGCCCTTTTCTAATTTTATCATTTGCATACAAAATGAGTTTAGCGAAGGCCATCCATAATTTTCGTAATTACCAAACATTCCTATCGGTTTGCCTTCTTCATTTTTAATATCGTTTAATTTCCAAACAGTAAAAAGCCAATCTTTGCCTTTCCTTTTTTTCATCGCTTTAAATTCATCTTCGGTAAGTTCTTTTTCCCCACGTGAATAAATTCCGGTGCTCTTTTCATAAAAGCATCCGGATCAATGATATTTATATTTTTAAACAAACCGTGTCTTTTACCTTTTTTCTTATCCTATATTCACGCAAATTCTAAAATCGTTTTAGGATCAATCTTGAAAGTTTTGTAAAGCCTCTTTGCTAATTTCATTGACACATTTCTTTTGCCACTTAGTATCTGGCTAAATGTATTTTCTTTCACTTCCAAAAGTTCGGCTGCCTGTCTTTGGTTCAGGGCTTTCTTTTTCATTTGCGTTTCTATGGAAAGTATTAAAGGGGTCTTTACTTTCAGGTGTTTAAATTTCATAAACCGGTTTTCATAATCTGCACACATTCCGGCAATACGTCCAAATTCACGGGTATATTCATTATCTGCATCCGGCTTTTCAAAATATCCTTTTTTAGTAGCATAGTCCACTATTTCATTTAAATAGTTGGTAGCTGCAACATACGTTTGCCGTTCTGTAATTTCTTCAATGCTTTCAAATTGCTTTTTCATAGCCTTATAAGTTTTCAATGTTTTTAATCTTGTCGTACGCTGCATGGGTCCCGCAAAATCTGATTTGCATTACTCCATGAATGAAAATAACCAAAACTACAAACCTGTAATTATTGCCTTTGATATTAAAAACGTACCGGCTGTTTCCTACATAATCCGAACTTGGAAAAAATGCTTTCAATTCATTGTGGTTATGAAAATCATTGTTTTCAATAATTTCAATCCATTTATTTACTGCATTAATCGTATCGGTATGTTTTACCGTAAATTCATCTAATACGCTTTTATTGGCTATTTTCATTTTAAACAGTCAGTTACAAAGATAATTAATTACTTCCCAAATTGTGAAGTCTTAGAATTTAATTTGCTTTCTTAAATGAAGTGAGGGCTTCGGTTGCTTTATAAATAGCTTCCTTTTCAAAGTTATCTAAATAAGATCGTGTTGTTTTTACATCCCTATGGCCTAATAATTCACTTATCATTTCGGTACTGGCTCCGGTTCTTTTTAGAACGGTCGCAAATGTATGGGCAAAGTACGTTGTTACCGGTTTATTTAATTGCAGGTTTTTGGCTATTCTCTTCACATATTTGTTTATATTTTTTGTTACTTGCTGGTAAACTTCCCTTTGCCTTTCGGCTGTCATTCCCTTTTTCAAATGAGGGAATAAATAATTTTCAGGATCAATAGAGGCAATTGCCCACTTTTTAATAATTTCTTTGGCCTCCGGTTTTAATGATACCACTATTTCCCCGGCTGTTTTCTTGCTTCTTTCACTTTTTGCCCTTTCATAAGTCAGGGTTTCATCATTAATATTTTTGTAAATGACCGTCCACTTCTTGGGATCAAATTACAACAAAAAAGAAAGTTTGCAGATGATTCAATACCTTCTAAAGGAAATGTGAATTTGGTTTATTAGCACTGGCACAAAATCTCAGAAAGAAATGTGCTTAAAAGGCAAAAAAGTACGCCTTTGAGCAAGACTCAGCTCCAAATAGCCATAAAATTTATTCCGAAAAGTGTTTCTGCTAAAAACTGAAATCTTCAAAAAATTTTTTAATCCCAAAACCAAAATAAAATAGGCTGACTCAAATTTGATTTTCGAGTCAGCCTATTTATCCTTTAAGTATTTTTATTGTTTTGTTGTTCAGATTCCGGTGATGTTGACCACCGTGTCTAAGGTCACTACCGGGGTATACCCCTATATCAGAAAAAAATAGATAGCCTTTTGTTCGAAAACAAAAAATCGCCATCCCTTCTAAAAATATTTAATTACTTTCATACTGCTTTTTTTATCAAAAATAAAAAGGATGAAAAATCTTATTTCAACAAGACTTGCTATTATCATTTTTGCTGTGATTATTGCTTTTTTCGGAGCAAATAATATCCTACATGCTAAAGATCTTGCATCAAATGTTCCATCTTTTTTACCCGCTTCCAGGCTAATGGTTTATGTTTCCGGCGCTGGTTTTTTATTAGCTGCTTTTGCTTTTATTATTGATTATTACGCAAAGATTGCAGGTTATCTCTTAGCTATATTGTTGTTAATCATTGTTTTTTCCGTAGATGTTCCGGGAATTGTTCATTCTGCAAATGTTCACTTAAAAATGCTGTACGTAACTAACATGCTCAAAGATGCGGCTCTTGCAATTGCTTCCATTCTTATTGCAGATATTTCGAGGGAAAGAACTGCTTAAATTTGCAGAAGTGAAATCGGTTAAGCAAATATTATCTTTCCCATTTATTGCCCTTATAAAAATATATCAATTAATTATTTCTCCCTGGATGGGGCCGTCCTGCAGATATACGCCAACTTGCTCTCAATATGGAATTGAAGCATTAAAAAAATATGGCCCGCTTAAAGGAGGATGGCTTACAGTAAAACGAATTTTGAGATGTAATCCTTGGGGCGGACATGGGCACGATCCGGTGCCTTAAAAAATCTAAATTGAAATTGTTCATTTACCGACGCGCGATGAAAAGAAGCAATTGAAAAAACCAAAATAGCTTATTTCTTTGTTTACTATACAAACAATTTCATAGGTTTTATTTCGATTTCAGCCTGTATTTCTTATTTACTTTTGGATTATTAAAATATTCATCCAATTCTTTTGCGTCAGTTTTATCATCAACCAATGGCACATCAATTAATTGAAGCTGGACTTGTTGAAGCTCATCTTTCAACTTGACAGTCTTTTTAATTATATCGGGGTCTTTATCGCCAATCAATACATTATCAGTTAGTAAATATTGCAGCCTTTTAATATCATTTCTTACTAATGAGGCAGAATTCATTTCGTCATTTTTATTTGGAGCAACAGCCTCTTTAACGGGAACCAGCGCCACCCCAACACTGGGTAAAATTTTACCGGTCGTCTGCAAGTCGCGGCCCGGAAGAGATGAAAATACCGTACCTCCCAAAGCAGTTGTAGCCGAAGTCAGATCAAATGTTGTCCTCGTACTTTTGGTACTTTTTATTTTCTTATCCAGATCACGGAAAGTGCTTTTAAGCTGGACAATATATGCGTCAATACTGTTGCTGATCTTATTATATTCCATCAACCGGCGTGGATAATTTATGCTTTGATTTATTCTAACATTCACAACTGCCGTATCACGGTTATAAAATTTATCTATTCCGATAAATTTTAGAGTGAGCGCTTTCTGTTTAATATTCTCATCATCTTTTATGAAATCGTAAGGAGCCACCCAATTAAACTGGTCGCCACATTTTGCAATCGGCGTAGTAGACCGAATAGGATAATTGCAGAAATAAGTAATTGATTCCAATGGAAAACTTCCTTCTTCACATTGTAATTTGAAACTCAATGTATCGCCTTCATCCATGATCAGGTCATCGCTAACGGTGGGTTTTATTTTAGAAGGAATGATATCGGTATTATAGAATAAGAGGGAAAAAGTTGTGTCCATATTATCAGATGGATCATTCAGATTTTGAACACCCAGCTTTACTTTATATTGATTGTCATACTTCAATTTGCCAGACAGAAAATATGATTTTTCCGCTTTAAAATGCAGGTTCCCATTGTCTTTGTTGATCCTCAACCCAACTGGTGGATTCTTTAAATACCAATAATAATTATCAGGATTTTTATTGATCTCAAACTGATAATCTAACGTGGAGTCCACATGCAACGTAAAGTATGGGCTAAAATTTTTTATCCTAAGCACGGTATCAACCGGTTTTAAAAAGATCGTGTCTTCCGGCTTTAGATAAATTGTATCTTTTGCAGATTTAAAACTGCTGTCTGTCACTTGGCTTTTTACAGTTGGTGAAATAAAAACCAGCAACAAAATCAACAACGAAAGTTTAGAAGAGGCGTTTTTAACCATGTGTGCAAAAGTATAAAACTATTTGCGCCATTTTCCCAAAAAAAAATAAAAAAATATATAAAGGGAACAAAGTAATTAGTGAAAATCAGTAACTTATAAAAAGCCAATAAACAGTTATTTTCCCATTTGCTGAGGCCCGCTTGCTCTCAGCATCCAGGCCATTTTTTCATGTTCTTTCATAATTCCGGTAATGAAATCAGCGCTACCGGCGTCGTTATATTTTTCATCAAAATCATCAATCAAAGTGCGCGTTTTTCTAATCAGTTCATCATGGTCAGCCGCCAATTCCGCAATCATATTTTCTGAAACACAAGCGGCGCCTGAATGTTCATTTAATGAAGCTGAATCCAAAAATTCTTTCATACTTCCAGTGGCAAAATGCCCGACTTTCCTTACCCGCTCCGCTACTGAATCTATAATAAGCTGAAGTTGATTATATTGATCATCCAGAAACAAATGAAGTGCATGAAAATCGCGGCCTTCAATGTTCCAATGGAAATTTAATGTCTTTGTATAAAGCACAAATTCATCTGCCAATACTTGGTTTAAAGCATTTGCAACTTTTTTACTGTTTTCTTCTGAAATACCTGTGTTTAGATTATCAGAATTGGAACTATCCGGGTTAACAGAATTTTCAGGGTTCAGTTTTTTTGTATTTACGAGCCCCGATGAACCTTTATTTTTTGAAATTACGTTCTGATTTGTTTTTTGCGAACCTTTTACGTTTGCCTTTTGTTTTGAAGCCATTGTTTAGTATTTAATTTTTTATGAAAATTTTCTATAAACAGAGCATCGCAATTCAAATGCCATTCTTTAAATCAAAAAACAAATCAATGAAATTTATTTGTTTACGATAAAAAGTTAAAAGCTCCATGTTTCTTTTCATAGGTTAAATTTTTATCGGTTGAAAAAAGCTTTAGTGTAAAAAATCTTCTATCAAAGGAAATAATTTTGAAGGTTCTTCTATTTGAGGATTGTGTCCTGATCTTTCAAACATCACAAACTTTGCCTGCGGGCAATATTCTTTAAATTTCTCCATCATAACCGGCACGGCCACGCGATCATATCTTCCGCCATAAATCAAAACCGGCATTTTTAAATTTTTTAAATCTTTACGATAATCAAAATTGCCAATATCACTTCCAACAATAAAATCCCCGTCTTTCCCTACCATTTGATAATACAATTTTGAATTAAAGGAATTTGGATAAGGTTTTTGGCCTCTTGATAAGAAGTTGTTTGGATTGTAAGCATATAAAAATCCATAAGGCACTTTTCCATACAATCGTTGGTGCTCCGGATCGCTGGAAACCGCGCCCGCCTCACGAATAATCATTAATGAATCCCAAACTTCAGGATAATTTGTTTGAATTTCATGATTGCTGTTATCGTCATTTTTTTGCCACATAATATAACTGTGAAAAGTATTTGCAAGAATCAAATGATTTACATGTTCCGGATACTTTAATGCATACCCCTGTGCCACCACGCCCCCATAAGAATGACCAAGCACATTTAATTTTTCAAAATGAAGCGCTTTTCTTAAACCTTCGACATCTTCAATATCGCGCGCAAGGGTATATTCTTTTACATCTTTGGCCGTATCGCTTTTACCTCTTCCAAAGGCATCATAATAAATGATCTCATTATCTTTTGCCAAAGAATCAAAAACGCGATAGCCGGGATGAGCGCCTCCCGGCCCACCGGGAATGACAATTAAAGGATCGCCGTGGCCAACCAAAACCACATATAATTTCGCACCATTTACGGTAACATATTTTCCGTCAGTATAACTGCTCGGATAATTTTGGGCAAAGCCAATTGCAAAAAAACAGCAGAAAGAAAAAAATAAAATTGTTTTTTTCATAAATAGATAATTATAGATAATTAAAGATTGAAGATAATTAAAAACCACTTTCTCATTATCTCCTTTGTTAAAATACTGCAAATGCGGTTTTGCAGTATTAAACCAACAATAGCTTTTTTATTCTATTATTTTGAAGCAAGCAAAATTTTAAAACATTATTTTATTCAAAAAACTAAAACCATGAAAAATTTATTACTCTCCGTTTTTATTATCACCGCCTTCGCCGCATGTAAAAGTGATCCCGGTCTGAGCAATCAAAATCGCGATATACGATTGTTGTCTGATTCTACCACTTACAATAACAATGTGTTTTCAGATACAAACACAACTGCACAGGAAGAAATAAGCCCCGAAAAAGTTTCTGAAAAACCTCAACAGGCTGTTCGAATAAAAAGTGCAGTAAAAAGAACTGCAAAAGCCCGGACGGCAGCCCCCACTTCTGATCAGGCAGTAGTAGTTCCACCTGTTGCAACTGCATCTCCGGTTTCAACTCCACCAATTGTTGCTCCTGCCAGCACACAAAGTACAACAGTTGACAATAGTCCCGCAAAAGGTACTTCCCAAACGGCTTCAACAGGAACTGAAACAAAAGTTGAAAAGAAAAAAGGAATGAATAAAGCCACACAAGGTGCCATTATCGGAGGAGTAGCTGGCGCAGTCGGTGGTGCAATAATCAGCAAGAAAAAAGGAGTAGGGGCTGTAATTGGCGGAATAGCCGGAGCCGCTGGGGGTTACATAATTGGAAATAAAATGGATAAAAAAGACAATCGGTTTGTCCTTAAATAACTCCATGAAATTTTATGTTGAAAAAGCCTTGTTTATAAAAAAGCAAGGCTTTTTTTATTTGCTTAGTTACCCTAGTTCTTATTATAAAATTTTAAAAATTTTAAAAGTGAGATTAAAAGGTTGGCATCATTTTCTCTAATAAACTGATATTCATCAACTCTAAAAATATTATGAACAAAATTAAAAAAATTCTTTTCCCTCTTTTCTTACTATTGGCCTTTGCTGCTTGTAAAACCAATAAAAATTCTCAGCCAAGAGACATTCAATTGTTAAGCGATACAGCAGCATATAATAATAGTACATTAACCGATTCAAGCAATCTCAGACAGGCAAATACAGTTCCGGCAGTGCGGGAAAATCACGTAACGCATAGTACATCAAAGTCACCCCGATCTTCCGGTAATAAAACTTCTACCGTAAGTTCTCAAACCGGTTCAAGTTCATCTACTTCAACTTCAACAACTCAAAGTACCAAGAAAAAAGGTTGGAGCAAAGCTGCACAAGGTGCCGTAATTGGCGGTGCTGCCGGCGCGGTTGGCGGTGCAATTATTTCTAAACATAAAGGTACCGGAGCTGCAATTGGTGCTGCCGTTGGTGCCGCAGGTGGATATATTATTGGAAGAAGTAAGGATAAAAAAGATGGCAGATAAAGCGAGGAATAAAGTTTCTAACCTTTGAATAACAAAGCCTTCTCCAAATTTTTGAAGAAGGCTTTTTACATTTTAAAATTTCTGTTTTCAAGAAAATTATCTTTAAATTTTTGCCCTGTCATATTGCAATGGCCAGCATAAATCAACACCCAATTCTTTTGCGGCATAAAGCGGAAAATAAGGTTCGCGCAATAATTGCCGCGCTAAAATAATCAGATCAGCCTTTTGTTCTTTCAGGATTTGCTCAGCTTCTGCAGCAGTAGTAATTAATCCAACTGCTCCGGTTAGTATACCGGTTTCTTTTTTTATTTTTTCAGAAAAAGGAACCTGATACAAAGGAGCTATCGGTATTTTTTGATCATGAGAATTGCCTCCTGAAGAGCAATCAATCACATCCGTTCCATGCTCTCTTAAAATTTTTGCCAAAGCAACGGAATCATTTTCATTCCAGCCATCATTTACCCATTCGGTTGCAGAAAGGCGGACAAAAAGAGGTAATTCGTTTTTAATTATGTTCCTCATTTCCTCTACAATTTCTAATAATAGCCTGATACGATTTTCAAATGAACCACCATATTCATCCGTTCGGTGATTGGATGTCGACGATAAAAATTCATTAACCAAATATCCATGTGCTCCATGAATTTCAAAAATTTGAAATCCAGCTTCTACAGCTCTTTTTGTGGCTCTCCCAAAATCTTTTATCAAATGCCGGATCTCTTCTTCCGTCATTTTTTTTGGCATAGGTTCTCCTTCTTTGAAGGTAATTGCAGAAGGTGCAAAAGTTTGCCAGCCACCTTCGTTTTCTCTTAAGGAACGTCGGCCTTTCCAAGGACTTAACTGGCTTGCTTTTCTTCCGGCATGCGCCAGTTGTATTCCCGGCACCGCCCCTTGTTCTTTTATAAAATCCGTAATCTTTTTTAAAAAAGAAATGTGTTCATCTTTCCAAATTCCTAAATCATCCGGCGAGATTCTTCCCTCAGGAGAAACTGCTGTCGCTTCTGTAAAAACAAGCGCAGCCCCGCCGACGGCTCTAGCGCCTAAATGCACCAAATGCCAATCATTTGCAAAACCATCCACACTGGAATATTGACACATGGGGGAAACAACAATTCTGTTTTTTAAAGTAATACTCCTAATCTCTAATGGTTCAAAAAGTAAGGCCATAATTTCTTATTTGTTTTGCAAATTTCTTACCTATTTTCCTTAAAAAAAATTCCCCTAATTTTGCCGTCCCTTTGGTTTTCGCTCTTTCAATCTAAACAGTAATGGTCCCGTAGTTCAATGGATAGAATAGAAGTTTCCTAAACTTTAGATACAAGTTCGATTCTTGTCGGGACTACCCCACCGGAAAGACGTGTTTTCGAACCGTTTTTCCGGTTTTTTATTTCGCTGAAATCAGCCCCCAGCTTGTATATCAGCCGAACGGCTTCGTTAAGGCGTTTAGTTCGATATCTCTCACCATCGAATGTCAAATTCTCGGGATATATTGAACTAATAATCTGGCGTTTGTCATTGATATCTGATTCTTCGTATAAAACATCCAGGCAAGACAAATGTCGAACTGCTGAATCCAGCAACCCATCCACATTGTTTTCCTTTTGTTGTCCGTTTGTAAGTTTTATTTCTAATTGATTTATGATAGCTGTGCAATCTGCTTTGAGGGGCTTTATAATCATCCACATCCATTTTTTGATCGGCATACATTTCTCTCGCATTTTTCAGCCTTGCATTTATCTCATCAAGCTGAAAAAGTGTTTGCCTGCGTTCATTGTTGATATGTTTATTAATGGAATTGTAAGAAGCTTTTACACAACTTATAAAAATTTCTCCCATTCCCGGACGGGCAAAGAGTTTTTCCAATCAGGGAAGGCAAGTATGTACATCAATCATCCACATTTGTAAACAAATGTTAAAAAAAGGCAGGATATTCTGCAAGGAGTGAAGACTAATTATATTTTATTTTGGCTACCAGGTCATTGAAATAACGGGCAGACCAGATGTCGGTTACGTGCGCATCGGGGATGAAGCGAACAATGTCTTCTTTTACGCGGTCAATAGAAACAGCGTTGATCCTGTCCTGAAGCAGCTTTTGGAATTCAGCCGGTGACAAGGTATCTTTTTTCCAATCGCCACTGGCACGTGCCCGCGCAATAAAATGGTTGAGGTGCAGCGGTACTCCTTTTTTGATATACCATTCCATGTCACACCAATCCCTGCCCTTAACCCTTTGCTTCCATTTCCGGAATAGAAGAGCATGCATTTTTCCTGCAAATAAATCGGGAAGCGCAAAACATTTTACATAAAAGGAAAATGGCTTCAACAAAAGTTTTTCTTCTGTATTGAAACCGGGTGGTGGCATTTTATCTATCTCAATTTTCACTTTAATGGCGGGAAACATCGCTAGCCCTTCCTGTGGTATTACACCCTCCAGCATCAATTCTTTCCAGATGGTTTCTGCTTTCAGGAAAGCAGAATTAATATTGGTTTTTGCGGTCTTCTTTTTCTCCTTTACACTTACCTCCATCCCGGCTGCCCTGAATTCGGTGACAATTCCTTCCATGTAGGGTTCCAGCCCAAAGTTTGCGTCTGGTTCCATCAAGGAAAAATCAAGATCATCTGAAAACCGATCCAATCCATAGAGAATGCGCAGGCAGGTACCACCGTAGAAGGCGGCCTTGTCAAAGAAGCCGCTGCGATACAGCCCTGCCAGCGCGATCTCCTGTATGATTTCGCGAAGGGCCTGCTCTGCTTCCTGTTTATTGGTCGGGTGATATTGTTCGAGCCATTCTTTAATCATAAACTTTTCAATGTTTTAACGAGTAAATCAAGGCTGTTCTTTTTAGGGGCTTCCGGGATCCAGGAAGATATTTTTGAGACATCGAGGTTATGAAGCAAATTTTCATCCATGCGCAGGTCTTCCAGTAGAAATTCCCTTACCTGGCGCACGCTTCGAAGCAAAATTCCCGAGGTGGTGACCACCAGATCGCATAACGCCTTTTCAGCGGTAGCAACAAGCGCTGACTGGTCCTTTACCAGTTCCACCTGTTGTATCCCGTAAGCATAATAAGGCAGCGGCAAATGGGTATAGGTAAACTTCCCGGCAGGGGTCTGATACACTTTACTTTTTTGGGTGGTAACGGAGCTGATCTCGTAGACTCTTTCAGGAATCAGACCCTGCCATGATAGGGCCGTCTGGAGCGATACATAACTCGGTCCCGCCAGGTGGTTGGCCAGCAAAAACGGTTCGGGTGTTGCTATTTGGAGGCGGGGGCCGGGAATGTAAATGCCTCTTTTCAGCCGTGCCAGCAGTCCCTGTTGGACCAGTTCATGGATTTTGTCCCATGGCCTCTTATAGTCCTGAAGTGCATCGAGCAACACCTGTCTTGAAAGCGGCTGCCCGGCATATTGTTGTATGGTTTCCCTAAATTCCATTATGTAAAATTAATAACTATTTATCGGAAAATAACCGATAATTTAATTATATTTTGACATATGAATGTAAATTAGGAATATGAATATCGGAAATAATCCGAAAATCTAGTAAAAATTTTACAAAGTTAAAGTGAGTAAAGTAATGATGCCTTTGCGGTTTTTGGTGACGCCGAATTGCACTAATCCAACTGGTGAACTCATTATCTAAATCAGAAAAAAGACATTTTAAGCTTTCAACAAAAAAACAAGCCGGAAGTAAGGAATATCTGGATCTTTTTGATTTGGTGTAGTACGGAAAGGATCGGGAAATTCTGTATCGGGAAAAGCTTTAGTCTCGATAAATAAATCGTCGGACAATCTTCAATAAGTTAATCAATTATAATGTCGGACAATTGACTCATAAATGATTCATTTTAAAGGCCAAGACAAGCTAATCTTTTCAGATCATCCACGAAGAAGTTCGAAATCTGTATATTTGGGGTTACCATAAAATTTTATTCTAATCTCAAATAAAATCAGTTCAAATAATTTCCTACAATTGGCATCCTTCTTCCTGTTCCAAAAGCTTTTGGAGAAACGCGAATTATCGGGCAAAATTGATTTCGTTTGTATTCATTTTTATTCACCATTTTTAAAATTCTGTCCACAAGCGCTACGTCAAAACCAAGCGCTTTTATTTCGCCCGGGCCTTGAACTCTTTCAATATATTGATACAAAATCTGATCAAGGATTTCATAAGGCGGCAAACTATCAATGTCTTTCTGACCAGGTTTCAATTCAGCCGAAGGTGCTTTTTCGAGAATGTTTAAAGGAATAATTTCCTTTTTTGAATTGATAAATTTCGCAAGTTCATACACCTGCTGCTTATAACAATCGCCTAATACACCGAGTCCACCGGCCATGTCTCCATACAATGTCCCATATCCAACAGCCAACTCACTTTTGTTGGAAGTGTTTAATAAAATATAGCCGAATTTATTGGCCAGCGCCATCAATAAAACGCCGCGCGTTCTTGCCTGGATATTTTCTTCGGCTATGTTAAATGAAAGATCATTAAAAACCAGTTTTAGCGCTGATAAAAATTCGTTGTAAATACTTTTTATAGAAATAATATCATAAGAATTCCCGAGATTTTTACTGAGCTTTTCTGCATCCGAAATTGAATGAGAAGTAGAATATTCCGAAGGCATCAAAACTGCCCGCACATTTTCTTTTCCCAATGCTTCACACGCTAATGCAATCGTCACAGCGCTGTCTATTCCACCACTGCTTCCGACAATTGCTTTTGTAAATCCCATTTTTGAAAAATAATCTCTTATTCCTAAAATTATGGCATCATAAACCTGTGAAATATTTAAAGACGCAAGAAATTGAACGGGCTCCAAGAGCCGGTCAGGAACAGATTTCGCCGGAATTGTTACAGGAGAATTAAACGTTCCATCATCATTTAAAATCACTTCTTTCATTTCTTCTTTAAATTGAGAAAGTTCATGACAAAGATTGGCGTCTTTATCAAAACATAAGGAAACTCCATCGAAAATAATTTCCGTTTGGCTACCAACTGCGTTACAATAAATCAAAGGGATTCTGTATTTTAATACATTCAATTTTACAGTTGCTTTCCTGTCTTCGGCGTGTGTATAATCAAATGGAGAAGCAGAAATATTGATCATTAAATCCGGTTTCTGTTTCATTAAAACATCCATAGGGCAAATGCGGTAAAGCGGGTTGTCGCCGAGATTCCAGATGTCTTCACAAATTGTCAAAGCAATCCTTTTTCCTTTAAATTGGATCGTTTTCCAGTTATATGCGGGTTCAAAATAACGGTATTCATCAAATACATCATAATTCGGTAAACATGTTTTATGAGCGACACTTTTTATCTCTTTTTCATAAAGAAAAAAGGCTGCATTAAAAAGATCTTTTCCTTCTTTAACAAGGTTTCTATCCGGAGAACCAACGATAACCCCAATCGTGTCTGCATGCGACTTTATTTTTTCAATACTCTCAAAACATTTATTGATGAAATCGTTAAAATCTAAAAAATCCCTGGCAGGATATCCGCAAATACACATTTCGCTAAACACAATCAAATCCGCACTTGCCTTTTTTGCAACTTCAATTGCCTTGATTATTTTATCTAAATTACTTTCAAAATTACCAATGTGATAATTCTGCTGCGCAAGAAAAATTTTCATGTGGTAAAATTAAGCAGAATAAAATCTTGATTTATTTTTTCATTTAACAAAATTGTCTTTGCTTTTTTGCCTTTATTTGGGGTATGAGAAAATTTTTCATTCCATTATTTGTAGCAGTTATTTTTTTTTCATGCAAAAACAATAAAAATATTCCCGACGTTTCATCAGTAAAAATAGATCTCGAAACAAGAAGATTTGAACAGGATTTTTTTGCTATGGATACAACAAAAGTTGCCGAATCTTTGAAAGCAATTTTGCAAAAGTATCCCGATTTTTTACCAGCCTTTACAGCTAATATATTAGGATTGGATCTGGACAGCTTGTTAATTCCAAATAACCCTGAAACGCAGGCTGTACGAATGTTCATCCATGATTACATGCCGATAAAAGATTCTGCAGATTTGCTTTATAAAAATTTTTATAAAGAAACAGAAGCAATAAAAAAAAGCTTACAATTCGTAAAATATTATTTTCCTCATTACCAAGTTCCTGTATCCATTATCACTTTCATCGGGCCTATCGATGCCAACTTTCAAACTTCTTTTGGCGTTCAGGGCGATGTCCTTACGGCCAACAGTTTTGGTATCGGCCTTCAACTTCATCTTGGGAAAGATTTTTCATTTTACAAAAGCCAGGAAGGTTTGGAACAGTACCCTGAATACATTTCCAAAAATTTCGATGAACAACATCTTCCGGTTAACTGCATGAGAAATATTGTGGATGATCTGTTCCCTGAGAAAAGCAATTCCAAAGCGCTGATAGAACAGATCATTGACAAAGGGAGACGGTTGTTTCTTCTTACTAAATTTTTACCTTACACACCAGAATTTGAACTGATTGGTTACACAAAACAGCAAATGAAAGATGCTTATAAAAACGAAGCTGTTATCTGGGATTTCTTTTTAAATAATGATTTGCTGAACAAGACCGATCAAAATGTTGTTCAAAATTATATTGGCGAAAGCCCGAAAACCCCAGAGCTCGGCGATAATGCGCCGGGAAATATCGGAACCTTTTCCGGCTTGCAGATCGTGAAAGAATTTATGGAAAAATTTCCTGAAACAACGCTTTCTGAATTAATGAAAACGGATGCAAGAGAAATTTATAACAAATCAAAATACAAACCGCGCAGTTAATTCAGCTTTGATGGAACAACCATTTCAAAAGCAGGAATATTGATAATAAAAGTTTGCCTGTTGAGCCGGTTTTCCATAAAATATAATCCATGCATTTTGCCCATTTCGCTTCTCAAATTGCAACCGCTTACGTACTGATATTTTTCGCCTGAATTAATTACCGGCTGAATGCCGATAACGCCTTCTCCTTCTACTTCGCGATGCTCGGTTGTGCTGTCAAAAATGTACCAGTGCCTTCTTAATAATTGCACAGGAAATAGGTTACTGTTTTCAAGCGTGATGCGATAAGCAAACATATATTCACTGTTTGCGGGATTGCTATATTCTGGTTGGTAAAAAGTTTCAACACTTACGTTTACTCCTTCGGATATTTTAGAAATCATGGTTTTTTAGGTTATGATAAAGTTATTAAAACTGGTTAATTAAATAAATTAAATTTTCCTGGTTCTGCTAAACCCATTTTTTAAAAGCCATTGAAAAATTTTTTCTTTGTGGTCCCCCTGGATAATGATTTCATTGTCTTTTACAGAGCCGCCACTGCCACAAAAAGTCTTTAATCTTTTTGCAAGAGCTTCTATATCATCATCTTTCATAGAAAAGCCTTTTATAATGGAGACCACTTTTCCGCCCCGGTGTTTTTTATCAAGAACGATCATTAATAATTGTTCTTTTGGTGATAAAAAATTTTCTGGTTGTTCTTCATTCGAAAAATTAAAATCTGCCGCGGTTGAATAAACTATTCCGCCACTATTATATAACTTTTTCTTCGGCATTTTATTGTGTTATTTCAGCTTTTAAACTTAAATCTAAACTTGTTGCCTGGTGAATAATTGCGCCGCTCGAAATAAAATCAACGCCTGTCGCAGCGTACGATTCAACGTTTTCAAGTGTGATTCCCCCGCTCGCTTCGGTTTCGTATTTGCCATTAATTATTTTCAGCGCCTCTCTTATTTTTTCAGGAGAAAAATTATCCAGCATGATGCGATTTATTTTTCCGGTTTGCAATACTTTTTTCACGTCATCAATGCTTCTTGTTTCCACTTCAATTTTTAATCCCGGTTTTTTTTCCTGAACATATTTCCATGCCTTCTCAATGGCTTTTTCAATGCCACCGCAATAATCAATATGGTTGTCTTTGAGCATGATCATATCATACAAACCAAACCGGTGATTCACGCCACCGCCGATTCTTACGGCTTCTTTTTCTAACAAACGAAAATTCGGCGTCGTTTTTCTAGTGTCCAATAATTTCGTCGAATAACCTTTTAGTTTGTCTGCGTATTTTTTTGTAAGAGTGGCGATTCCGCTCATTCGTTGCATGCAATTAAGCACCAATCTTTCACAACTGAGAATCGCATTAATTTTTGCATTTACTTCAAAAGCAATCTCTCCGGAATGCATCTCATCGCCATCGTTTTTAAACTTTTTTAAAACAGATTCGGAGTCAACAAAGGAAAATATTTTCTCCGCAACTCCAACACCGGAAAGGGTCCCCACATCTTTTATTTTTAGAATCGCTCTTCCTTTTGCATTTTCGTCTATGCATGACCGTGATGAATGATCTCCGTCGCCAATATCTTCTATGAGTGCGTTTGAAATTAATGTCTCTAATTGCTTCTCATAATTTTTCAGGTAGCTCATAAAACAAATTTATAGAATGAAAATTAAAACCGGAATGCATGAAATCAACCAAATATTCACATACCTAAATAATTGCAATGGTAACTTGCTGATTCTTATTAGCCGGTTTTTTTGTCAAAAAATCTGAAAGGCATAACTTTTTAGAGTAAAGAATTACCGAAGAAAAATACAAAACCTTTTTATTTGTTCGTTTACTATTTTTTATAAATAATCCTTCATCAGATTAAATTGTACTTTCAAAAATAAGAGTTGAGAAATTTGTAACTTAATAAATTATTTCTGGAATAATCATTGTATTGTTTTTAAATTCACTTCTATAAACTTTAAAAACATTTTTATGAAACGAAGCATTAAAGATTTAATTGGTTTCCAAATGAAAGAAACTGACGGAGAAATCGGTGAAGTAGATGAATTTTATTTTGATGATAAAACCTGGACAATTCGTTATCTGATTGTAAAAACCGGCAATTGGCTTTCGGGCCGCAAAGTGCTTATTTCCCCAAAAGTTTTGAAACAACCTGATTGGGAAAATAAAGAATTTCCTGTAAATCTTACTAGAGCCCAAATCGAAAATAGCCCTGATATTGATACCGATAAACCGGTTGACAGGCAACAGGAAGAACTACTTTCATCCTATTATCCATGGGATATGTATTGGGGAAATGAGCCGGAAGAACATGGCGCGGGAATTTTTGGAATGATGCCGAGCGAACTTTATGAAAGTGAAATTACCGAGTCTGAAAATTTAAATTATGAAAGCCAGCAAACCGGTGACCGCCATTTAAGAAGTACCAGTGAAGTAAAGGGATACGCGATTCATGCGACTGATGGCGAACTTGGAAAAGTCGTTGATTATATTGTTGATGACATAAATTGGCGAATCAAATTTTTAGTAGTGGATACCGGAAATTGGTTGAACAGCAGAAAAGTTTTGGTGTCTACAAAATGGATCACACAAGTGAATTGGGACAATTCTGTTGTTGTAGTAAAAGTTAGCACCGATTCTGTAAAAAATAGTCCTGAATATGATGAATCAAAGAATATAAATGAAGTGTATGAAAATCAATTATTCAATTATTACGGAATGCCTCAAACAAAATCTTAAAAAAAATACAAATAATAAAGGGAATGAATGCGCTGATTGTTGTCGATGTTCAAAATGACTTTTTACCTGGCGGAGCGCTCGCGGTGAAAGAAGGAGATGCTATTATTCCAGTGGTAAATAATTTGCAAAATAAATTCGATTTAGTTGTTGCAACGCAGGACTGGCACCCGTTTGACCACAAAAGTTTCGCTTCGTCGCATCCCGGAAAAAATATTTTTGAAGAAATAAATCTGGATGGATTACCCCAGGTTTTATGGCCCGACCATTGTATTCAGGAAACTATCGGCGCGCAATTTTCTTCGCTTTTACATACCAGAAAAATAGAAGCCATTTTCAGAAAGGGAATGGATAAAAACATTGACAGCTATAGCGGTTTTTTCGACAATGGGAAAAAGAAATCAACGGGCATGGGTGCATATTTAAAAGGAAGAGAAATTACACACATTTATGTTGCAGGATTGGCAGCAGACTATTGCGTAAATTTTACTGCTTTGGATGGATTAGAACTTGGTTTTGAATCCACCATAATCACCGATGCAACGCGGGCAATTGACCTGGAAAATCTTAAAAAAGTTTTAAAAGATTTTAAAGAAAAAGGTGGAAAAGAAATCAGGAGTGAAGAAATTAATTTTTAACAATCATTGAAATAATAAAGCGTTCAATTCCATTTTACATTTAAATGTGACCACCATTAAGCTCCTTTTAAACATTTACGAGAATAGGAAGAAAATTCCTTTTTAAATAACCGCAAAAAAATTTTCTGGAAAATCGTTCTTAATTTTGATTCAATAAGAAATATTTTCTTTCAAAATATTTCTCATCAACTTTAGAAAATGTTTACAGAAAGTCTTCAATCTGAAAAAGAAAAAAAATTCCATCAGCTTCATCATAATAATGAACTTTTAATTCTTCCAAACATTTGGAACCCTTTAGGAGCAATGCTTTTAGAAGATCTTGGATATAAATCAGTTGCTACAGCAAGTGCTTCTATCGCCTTTGCAAACGGAATAGATGATGGAGAAAAAATTTCTTTTGACGAATTGATTTTGATTCTGAAAAAAATTGTGAAGAGCGTGAAAATTCCGGTAACGGCAGATATTGAAAGTGGCTATGCAAAAAGTAATTCAGTCTTAATAGAAAATATAAAAAGGTTGATTGACACCGGGATTGCAGGAATTAATTTCGAAGACAGTCGTCACGATGAACCAAAATTATTTTCAAAAGACGAGCAGTCAGAAAAAATTAATCTCATCAAAAAAACAGCTTCAGAAAACGGAAGCAATCTTTTTATAAATGCAAGAACAGATGTTTTTATAAAAGAAAATCATTTATCAAAAGAAGAAAAAATAACAAACGCAATTGAAAGAGGAAACGCATATAAAGATGCGGGTGCGGATGGTTTTTATCCGATTCTTCTGAAAGAAAAAGAAAGTATAAAAACCATCATCGACGAAGTTTCGTTGCCGATAAATATTCTGATGTTTCCTGGAATTCCGGATTTTTCAACATTGAAAGAAATTGGACTGGCAAGAATCAGTCTCGGTCCCGGATTTTTAAAAAATGCAATCAATTCAATGAAAAATATTGCAGAAAAATTATTACACTTTAAAGGAATGGAAGAAATTACCAACAATCCAATTGATTCAAACTATTTCAAAAATTTAATTTCTAAAAAATAAAAATGGAAAAGAGAATAGACATTAACAAACTTGAACCCGGCGCTTACAAAGGCATGATCGGTTTAGAACAATATATCAGAAGCACAAAACTGCAACCGCTGTTGCGTGAAATGATAAAAATCAGGGCTTCTCAAATAAATGGCTGTGCTTATTGCATTGATATGCACACGCAGGAGGCATTGAAACTTGGTGAAAAACAACGTCGGATTTTTGCATTATCTGCCTGGAAAGAATCGCCGTTATTTTCAGAAGAAGAAAGAGCCGTTTTGCAATTAACGGAGGAAGTAACGATGATTTCAAAGCATGGTGTTAGCAACGAAACTTATAACAATGTTTTAAAATTTTTTAGTCAAAATGAATTGGCGCAAATCATCATGCAGGTAGTTATCATTAATTCATGGAATAGAATTGCAATTTCTACCAATGAGATTTTTGAACCGGAATCAGAATAATATTTACTTGTCAAATCACATGATCGTACTCATAAAAATCCAATAAAAGACTTTTAATTGATAGATTTGCAATTCTAAATTTTTCATTGAATTATACAATTTTGACACAAGAAAAAAAGGACATACTTTCTCTCGATGATATCAAATTATTGGTTGATATTTTTTATGATAAAGTAAGAGAGGACAAATTGATCGGACCTATTTTTGACGAACGCATTCAGGATCGCTGGCCTCAGCATCTTGCAAAAATGTACACTTTCTGGCAAACAGTTTTATTGGGGGAACATACGTATTATGGAAGCCCTTTTCCCCCTCATGCCCAACTGCCTGTGGAGCAAATTCACTTTGAAAGATGGCTCACTTTATTCGCCGAAACCTTGAATGAATTATTTTCAGGCGAAGTAGCAAAAGAAGCCATTTGGCGCGCAAATAAGATGGCTATCATGTTTCAATATAAAATCGAACATTACCGAAACAATGCAACAAAAAGCCTGATATAAAAAGCGCAGTAACAAATAAATAATCGTAATTCTTATTTTAAAAAGGATCATTTTGTGTAAGAAAAACTTATGAGTTTCTAATAGAAAACATCGACTTTTTGGTATAAAATTTTAAAATAAAAGTGCTGCTGAAACTTTTCAACAATTTGATAATTATTTGCCATTCTCCTTTTCCTCCGTTCGTCTTTTCGTAAATTTGCAACATGCAGGAATATTTAAAGGGATTGAATGAATCGCAACGCGAAGCCGTACTTCATCGCGATGGCCCGATCATGATTGTAGCCGGCGCTGGAAGCGGAAAAACCAAAGTTTTAACAACAAGAATTGCGCATTTAATGGCCACCGGCGTAGATGCTTTTCAAATACTGGCACTCACTTTTACAAACAAAGCGGCTGCAGAAATGAAAGAAAGAGTTACGCATATTTTAGGAAATAATGAAGCGCGAAACCTTTATATCGGAACCTTTCATTCAGTTTTTGCGCGCATCTTAAGAACTGAAGCAGACAAACTTGGCTACCCAAGAAATTTTACCATTTATGATACAGACGATGCAAAAAGTGTGGTGAAAACGGTGGTAAAAGAAATGAATCTGGATGATAAACATTATAAAGCGAGCACTGTTTATAACCGGATTTCAAATGCAAAAAACAGTCTGATTACTCCTGAAGAATACATCAATGACTATGGTTTGCAACAAGAAGATATGCGCGCCAATCGTCCATTGATCGGGCAAATTTATACCGCCTACTGCAACCGGTGTTTCAAAAATGGCGCCATGGATTTTGATGATCTTTTGCTGAAATTTTACCAGTTATTAAACACACATCCGGAAAGTTTGAGCAAATACCAACGCAAGTTTAAATACATCATGATTGATGAATACCAGGATACAAATGCTTCGCAATATCAAATTATAAAATTGCTGGGAGCCATGCATGAAAACGTTGCTGTTGTTGGTGATGATGCACAAAGTATTTACAGTTTTCGTGGCGCAACCATCGAAAATATTTTACAGTTTCAAAAAGATTACGATGAAGTAAAAGTGGTGATGCTTGAACAAAATTATCGCAGCTCACAAAATATTTTGCATGTGGCAAATCATATTATTGCCAACAATAAAGGACAAATTCCGAAGAAATTATGGACGAGTAATATTGAAGGCGAAAAAATAAAATTGGTTCGTACAGCTACCGATAACGATGAGGGAAAGTATGTGGCCGATGCCATTCAGGAACAAAAATTGCGCAACCATTACCGCAACAATGATTTTGCCATTCTCTATCGCACAAATGCGCAGAGCCGTGGTTTTGAAGAAAGCTTGAGACGCATGAATATTGCTTATCGCATTTATGGCGGCATCAGTTTTTATCAAAGAAAAGAGATCAAAGATTTTTTGAGTTACCTGCGTGTTATTTTAAATCCAGGCGATGAAGAAGCGCTGAAAAGAATTATTAATTTCCCTGCAAGAGGCATCGGAAAAACTTCCATCGAAAAAGCAGTTTTGTTTGCAAACCAACATAATATTTCTATGTGGAATGTGCTGGAACGCGCTACTGACTTTGGTTACAAAGGATCTACGCTTGAAGTGATCAACAATTTTGTGATCATGATCAAAATGTTTCAAAGCGAATTGCAAAAGAAAAATGCGTACGATCTTTCAATCCTTGTTGGAAAAAATACCGGTATTGTAAAAGATCTTTTTAATGATAAAACCACCGAAGGACTTGCGCGTTATGAAAATCTGCAGGAGTTATTAAACTCAATAAAAGGATTTACAGAAACGCCCACGGAAGACGGTGAATTGTTGGATAAAAGTTTGGGAAGTTATTTACAACAAATTACTTTATTGACTGACGCAGATGATGATAAAGGTGAAAGCGACGTGGTTAAATTAATGACGATCCATGCCGCAAAAGGGTTAGAATTTTCAGTAGTTTTCGTTGGCGGATTAGAAGAAACTTTGTTTCCAAATGCAATGGCAATCAACACCCGCGAAGAACTGGAAGAAGAAAGAAGATTATTTTATGTAGCCATTACGCGTGCAAAAAACAGGCTGTGGCTAACGTATGCAAACAACCGTTATCGCTTCGGAAATCTTACGCAAAATGAACCGAGCAGATTTATAGATGAGTTGCCGGAAGAGCGTTTGGATAAATCTTTTGCCGGAGGAAACATGCGTAACAATCAGACAAATCATTGGAACGCCTTTGATAAACCAAAATATCCGTCATACAATCCGAAAAGGCAATCAAACCCTGAAAAACCGGCCTATCTTGTTTCTACACCGGTTATAAAAATCAAAGAACATATTCCCTCTCCGGATTTTGCGCCAAGCGATACAAGTAATTTACAAACCGGGCAGAAAATTGAACATCAAAAATTTGGTTTTGGCGAAGTAATAAAAATGGAAGGTGCAGCGCATAATCCCGTTGCCACTGTAAAATTTGAACACAACGGTGAGAAAAAAATAATGCTGAATTATGCAAAGCTGCGCATAGTTAACGAATAAAAAATGTGAATTCTTCTTCTCTTAATGAATATGCCTGCGTTTGATAATTCCGCCGGAAGCCTCTTTAATGGTGCTTGCAAAAACAAATGAACGTGGGTCAATCTCGCTAACCAGGTTTTTCAATTTTCTGATTTCTAATCTAGTAATTACTGTAAAAATAATATCGCAATCACTGTGCAAATCAAATTTCCCAGGAAGAAATCCTCTTTCGCCTTTATAAATTGTAATACCGCGCCCCATCTCGTTTACAAGCCTGTCTTTTATAATTTCGCTCTTGCCGGAAATTATAGTAACACCCACATATGCCTCCAATCCTTCTACCACATAATCTACGGTCTTTGTAGCAGTAAAATAAGTAAGCATTGAATATAGAGCCACTCCAACCCCAAAACGGAAAGCGGCAATACTAAAGATTAAAATATTAATTGCCAGGATAATTTCTGTAATTGTAAAGCTTGTTTTTTTCCATGTGTAAAGCGCCAAAATCTCAATACCATCAATTGCACAACCAGCTCTCATAGTGAGTCCTATGCCAGCGCCCAGAAAAAATCCGCCAAATATTGAAACCAATAATTTATCAGAAGTAATTGAATAATGAGGAAAATAATACAAACAAATTCCAAGAAGTAAAATGCAAATAAAAGTTTTAAATGCATAACTAAAATTAATCGCATAAATGCAAATAATGATAAACGGAAGGTTGGCAAGTATTATCACATAAGAAATATCGAAGTGATAAATTTCGTGGATCAAAAGAGAAATTCCGGTAATTCCTCCATCAAAAAATCCGTTGGGAATCAGAAAACCTTTAAGCGAAAAGGCTGCCAGAATTACTCCAACAATAAGGAACATTGCATCACTAAGCCAATCATAAATTTCAAAACTATTTTTTCCAGGTCTATTTTTTGTTGAAGCCCGTGCTTTAAGTTTGACTAATGTTTGTGATAATTTTAAATCCAATTTTTTTCGCGCACTGTTTGTAAAATAATGATGCGCTTCTACAAACTTTATTTCTTCGATCTGCCATTCATCGCGGTTTTTCACAAATCCAGCTTCGTGTAATTCTTTGTATAATTTATCAGCATTTAAAAAATAATTATCTGTTCCCAGATAATATAAATCTGCGTCACAAAGTACTTCCGCAAGTTTATTTTCAGGAACCTGCGGAATTTTAGTACATAAAATGAGGACACAGATTTTTTCAATTTCTTCTTTATTATATCCAAATTGAGGCAACCATTTTCTTGCCATGTCGCATGAAATTTCCTCATGATCGGTATATGTTTCCAAAAAGCCACTGTCATGAAATAAGGCTGCTGTTTTTATAATCGCTAAATCATTTCCAGAAATATTTTCTGACACTGCCAGGCTTTCAGCTGCGCACAGTACATCTTTGGTGTGTTCCGCATTGTGGTAATGAAGGTATGAAGGCAACTCTTTTTCTAATTTTTCGATCAAAAAAGAATAGGCTCTTTCAAAATCCATTTGTTGAGATGAGTTCAAAAATTATTGATTTATTTTTAAAAATTTGTGCGCAAGAAACGCAGGTATTTGGCTTGTAGTTCGGATACCTGGTACAAATCTAAACAATACAAAATAAATTTATTAAAAATGTATCTTCAAATATAATTTGATTAAGGGAAACTAATGGGGCAATTAATTTTTTAAAGAAACAAGACTACTATTTTTTCAAATAATTTTTATTTACCGAATCAAAACATCGTATCAAATTTTTATTTGGAAAGAAGCGCCGTTTCTGCTGGTTCCCGTTTATATCCGGAATTATCTTACAATTTTATTTCAAAATTCCAATCAATGCAATAATTGTTTCTGCAATTACTTTATTGCCAGCTTTTATCCTCTTCACCTTTCTACACGACTTTCGTTTCAAAGTGATTCAGGGGATTTTAATTTCATTATTCAGAAAGATGTCAGAAACCAATTTTTATTAATTCATAATTCATGATTGCAGAATTTCGATGATTGGTACGGCGGTAACTTATCTACCCAAAACTGCAAAAGTGAATCTCGACTACATCATTATTTCAAAAAACCAGCGATTGACTTGCAGATCTTGTCCCCGTTTTTCATTGTAAAACATACATTTTTGAGGCTTCAAACTCTTTATGAAAAATTGAGCAATGGAAAAAAGAATGTGAAGAATTACATTTGCATTTTCATTCTGTTTCTGAACAGGGTGCATTTGTAATCAATCTTTAAAAGATTATTTTCTTTAAAAAATCATGCAACAAAAAATCAAATCAGCCCTCATTTCTGTTTATAACAAAGAGGGTTTACAATCCATTATTCCTTTATTGACAAAGCACAATATTACAATTTACAGTACCGGTGGAACGCAAAAATTTATCGAGAAAAATGGCGGAAAATGTATATCTGTTGAATCGCTTACCGGCTATCCTTCCATTCTTGGAGGTAGAGTAAAAACGCTTCACCCCATTGTGTTTGGAGGGTTTTTGGCAAGAAGAGATGTTGAAAATGATTTAAAAGAAATGGCGCAATATCATATCCCCGAAATTGATTTGGTGGTCGTCGATTTATATCCATTTGAAGAAACTGTAAAAACGACAAATGACGAAGCAGTCATCATTGAAAAAATTGATATTGGCGGCCCTTCCATGATTCGCGCGGCGGCCAAGAATTTTAAAAATGTGGTCGTGATTGCTGATAAAAAAGAATATCAACAATTAGAAAATATTTTATCAGAAAAAAATGCAGAAACATCTCTTGAAGAGCGAAATGATTTCGCGAGAAAAGCATTTGATGTTTGCTCACACTATGATACTGCCATTTCTAATTATTTTAATAAAACCAATTTTATTGATCCTTTTCAACTACAAAAAAAAGAATTGCGTTATGGTGAAAACCCACACCAAAAAGGATTTTTTCTTGGAAATATGAATGATATTTTTGAGCAGTTGCATGGCAAAGAGCTTTCTTATAACAATCTTGTTGATGTAGATGCGGCTCTGCAATTAATGAAAGAATTTAAAGGATCGGCAAATACTACTTTCGCCATTATAAAACATACAAATGTTTGTGGCATTGCTCAGAGGGAGACTGTTGCAGAAGCTTTTACAGCGGCACTTTCAGGCGATCCGGAAAGTGCTTTTGGTGGTGTTCTAATTTCAAATACTCAGGTTGATAAAGCAACAGCGGATCTATTAAAAGATCTTTTTTTTGAAGTGTTGATTGCACCGGATTTTAATGAAGATGCAATTCCTGTTTTACAAATAAAAAAGAATCGGATTATTTTAAAATTAAAAGAATTTCCAAATAAAGAACAACGATCAAAAACATTATTAAACGGAATTTTAATCCAGGACCCTGACGAAGGAAATTTTACAGAATGGAAAGAAGAAGGTGGAAGAAATTCTACTGAAAAAGAAAAAGAAGATTTGACTTTTGCAAATCTTGTTTGCAAACATTTAAAGAGTAACGCAATTGCAATCGTAAAAAATAAACAGCTTCTCGGGAAAGGTTGCGGGCAAACTTCAAGGGTTGATGCATTAAAACATGCAATTGAAAAAGCAAATCAATTTGAATTTGATTTGCAAAATGCGGCTGTCGCCAGTGATGCATTTTTCCCTTTTGACGATTGTGTAAAAATTGCTTCCAAGGTCGGTATCACTGCGTTTATACAACCTGGCGGTTCTATACGCGATAAAGATTCAATCGCATACTGTAAAGAAAACAATCTGGTCATGGTCATTACCGGATTGAGGCATTTTAAGCATTAATTTGCTTACTCTAAAATGAAAATCTTTGAATTTTATTTGTTCACTGTTATTTTTTACATAATTGTTTTTCATCGATTAATTTTGAAAAGAAACCTACTAAAATTTATTCTTTAAGAGTTAAAATACAGTCTTCAAACATTTTTATCAAAAATCCTTCATTTTTACTTTAAAGGAATGTAACATTGCTTGTGGAAAAGGCTTTAGGGGATAATTGCCACAAAATAAGAATGCGGATAATTTGTTTATTTACTGAAAAAATTATTTCAAATTCTTTTCTTTCCACATTTCATTAAATGTTTTCTTGCTAAACTCAAGCGGGACGTGATGTTTGCTCCAGTCTCTGAACAACCTATTGACCACTTTTGTTTTCAAATCACCACTGCCCAGATTCATCATGCCTCTTTTGAGCGAAGCGAGCTTCCAAATTTTCCACGCCATCTTTTCTGAAAAAGTGGTCACCCCTTCCTCCACACTTTCATTCCTATTTACCAATAATAATTCATGCAGGTTTATTTTTACAGGACAAACTTCTGTACAAGCGCCGCATAAAGAAGAAGCGTAACTCAAATGCTTATATTTTTCAAGCCCTGATAAATTTGGCGTAATTACACTACCGATGGGACCGCTATAAGTTGTTCCATAAGTATGGCCTCCAATATTTTTATAAACAGGGCAAGCATTTAAACATGCACCACAACGAATACAGTAAAGACTTTCACGTTGAACAGGATTTGCTAAAATATTCGTCCGGTTGTTGTCTAATAAAATCACATACATTTCTTCAGGTCCATCAGTCTCTTTAGGCTGTCTCGGACCGGAAATAATACTACTGTAAACAGTAACTTTTTGTCCTGTTCCATAAGTCGCCAGCAATGGCCAAAGCAACGCCAAGTCTGTAATTGAAGGAATCATTTTTTCAATTCCGGCAATTACAATATGTGTTTTCGGCCAGGCAGAAGTAAGTCTTCCATTGCCTTCATTTTCTGTAATAGCTATACCACCAATATCACTAATAATAAAATTTGCACCAGTAATTCCAATCTCCGCCTGCACATATTTTCCTCTTAATTTTTCCCGTGCAACTAATGTTAATTCTTCAGGAGAGAACTGTGTAGATGTTCCTAATTTTTCAGAAAAAAGTTTCGCAACGTCTTCTTTACTTTTATGCATCGCAGGCGTCACAATATGATAAGGCGGCTCATCATCCAGTTGTTGAATATATTCTCCCAAATCAGTTTCAATACTTTCAATATTGTTTTCTTCCAAAAAATGATTCAAATGAATTTCTTCAGTTACCATACTTTTGCTTTTCACAATTGTCCGGCAATTTTTTTCTTTGCAAATTTTTAGAATTTCGTCTAAGGCTTCCTGAGAACTGTCAGCCCAGATCACTTTTCCACCACGGCTGGTAAAGTGCATTTCAAATTCTTCCAAATGCTGGTCCAGCGTTTCTAAAGCCCGCCATTTTATATTTTTCGCCCTCTCTTTTACCAGGTTTATATCGGAAAACTGCTGCCTGGCCTGTGGTACAACAGAGTTATATCTTCCAATATTGAAATTAATTTTTTGCCTGTGTTCCAGGTCAGCACTCTTGATGGTTGCTTTCGCTTTAAAGGTTGATTCGTTTTCGGTCATCGTAAATTAGTTCGTATTCTAGGCCTACCATTCTGATAAAGACAGAAATGATTTTTTAACCTCGAATAACTGTTTAAGAAAATATTTTGAATGACAGATAGTTTTTCTTCAGCCACTGCATCTTCCAAACGTATTAATAAAATCCCATGGTGAAACGAAAACTGTTTATAAATGAGTCGCCAAAGTCTTTATCCATAGTAATTTATCAAAGCATCTTCTTCATTTGCCAGTTTTAAAATATCCAAATCCCGCATCTCATGATTTAACTTTCTAATTGATGCTATTTCATAATGGAGTGACAGCCATTCTTCAATTATTTGCCAACTCCTACATCATTAACTATTTTATTGTTACTCATGCCTTCCCTTCTTCATGGGAAGATGGTGAAAGCATAAAGCAAACGAGCTCTAATGTCATCTTCTTCCAAAAATGGATACTCTTCAATAAAATGTTTATTGAAAATACCTCTTGCAAGCATTTTTAAAACATGTTCTACAAAAAGGCGCATTACTCTGCCAACCGGTTTACCAGTTAATATGTCAGGATTATTGGAGATTCTATTTAATAAGGTGGATTCCATTTTTTATTTTTCATAAAGTTAATCAGAAATTAAATGCCATCTTAATCACTTCAACACTCCCAGTTCCTTTCCCACTTTTGTAAACGCTTCAATCGCTTTATCTAAATGTTTTTGTTCATGCGCAGCGCTTAATTGTACTCTAATTCTTGCCTGGCCTTTTGCAACCACCGGAAAGAAAAATCCAATTACATAAATCCCCTCTTCTAACAATTTTGCGGCAAACTTTTGTGAAAGAACAGCATCATACAACATAATGGGAACTATGGGATGATGTCCTGGCTTAATGTCAAATCCGGCTTGAGTCATTTTTTCACGAAAATATTTTGTGTTGCTTTCTAACTTATCACGCAAATCTGTTGTTTCGCTGAGCATATCGAAGACTGCAATCGAAGCGCCAACAATTGCCGGAGCAACAGTATTGCTAAATAAATATGGCCGGCTTCTCTGGCGAAGCATTTCAATAATTTCTTTTTTACCAGAAGTAAATCCGCCATTAGCGCCGCCAAGCGCTTTTCCTAAAGTACCGGTGATAATATCAATCCTTCCCATTACCCCGCGATATTCGTGTGTGCCCCTTCCTGTTTTTCCAATAAAACCCGTGGAATGTGAATCATCCACCATAATTGCGGCATCATATTTTTCAGCCAGTTCAACAATTTTATCTAATTGCGCAATCGTTCCATCCATGCTGAAAGAGCCGTCAGTAACGATTATGCGGCTTCTTAAATCTTTAGCTTCTTTCAATTTATTTTCTAAATCTTGCATATTATTATGTTCATAACGCAAGCGCTGAGCTTTACATAAACGAACACCATCAATAATACTCGCATGGTTCAAGGCATCAGAAATAATGGCGTCGTTTTCTCCAAACAATGGCTCGAAAACACCACCATTTGCATCAAAACAAGCAGCATATAAAATCGTATCTTCTGTTCCTAAAAAATCAGAAATTTTTTGTTCCAGTTCTTTATGAATATCCTGCGTTCCGCAAATAAAGCGCACGCTGCTCAATCCATAACCGCGCTCGTCTATTGCTTTCTTCGCAGCTTCCATTACTTTAGGATAGGATGCTAATCCCAGGTAATTATTTGCACAGAAATTTAATACTGTTTTTCCACCTACCTGTATTTCCGCATCCTGATTGCTGGTGATAATCCTTTCGCTTTTATAAAGCCCCGACGCTTTTATTTCTTCCAATTCTTTACCTATTCTTTTTGAAAAATTTTCGTTCATAACTTGTTTATTTTTGAGATCACAAACCTACAATGAAATCAATAAAAAACTGGGCGCGATAAATTCTTTTAAAAGAAAATGTAACTTTTACTCCGTTGTATCGTATTATATGCAAACAGGCTGAAAGGGATCAAAAATTTACTCTGATTGTATGACTGAGAAAGAATATAATGAATGTGTGAACCTATACGCAGACAATGTCTACAGGTTTATTTTAAAGAATTTACGGCACGAAGATGATGCAAAAGACGTAGTGCAGGCTGCCTTTGAAAAAATGTGGATGAATCGCCAAAAGGTAGAAAATGAAAGAAGCAAGGCTTATTTATTTACAGTTGCTTATCATCAGATGATTGATCTGATCAGAAAAAATAAAAGAGTGAGTTTGCAGGATGATTTTTCTCTTTCAACAATTACAACAAAAGAGCCGGAACATAATGTAAAAAAGATTCTAAACGCAGCGTTGTATAAATTGAGCGAGACCCAGCGAAGCCTTGTTCTACTGAAAGATTATGAAGGATATAGTTACGAAGAGATTGCCGTCATCACCTCATTGAGCATTAGCCAGGTAAAAGTGTATTTACATCGTGCAAGAATACTATTAAAGAATTATTTAGTGAAACCAGAAAATGTGATTTAAAATGGAAATTAACAGAAATAATTATGAAGAATATTTTTTACTGTATGCCGATAATGAATTATCGCCAACAGAAAAAAAAGTAGTGGAAATATTCCTCCAGGAAAATATTGATTTGAAAGAAGAATTTCTGATGATAAAAATGACAATTAATTCTCCTGAAAAAGAAGTGAAGCTGATTGACAAATCATTTTTATCAAAAAAAGAACCCTCTTTTATCAATGAAAATAATTACCAGGAAATCTTTGTTTTATATTTTGATAATGAACTTTCCCCTCTTCAAAAAACAGAGGTTGAAAACTTTGTAACAGAGAATCCAAAATATAAAACTGAATTTGAACTGATAGGCACAGCAAAATTAATTTCCGACAATTCGATTGTTTATTCCGATAAAAAACAATTGTACAGAAAAGAAGAACCGGGAAAAGTAATTCCGTTGTTTTTGAGAGCTATGGTAGCAGCGGCTTTTATTGGCTTCGGTTTATGGATGATCATTTCTTATTTTAATAAAACAGAAAAAAATATTCCTGTTGCTTCCCAAATAAATACCATAAAGCAATCGGCACCAGGCGAGAAAAATGTTATTCCAAAAGAACCTCTAGAGTCAAAAGACGAAATTGCTATAACAAAAACAACAGAACCTGAAAAGACAGATAAAGGAGAAACAGAAATAAAGAAGCCGGTCGTAAAACAAAAAAATTCAAGCGATGTTGCTGTTGTAAAACCAGGTTTGGAAATAAAAAAACCAATTCTAAAAGAAGAAATTAAAGAATTAAAACCAGATGTTCAAAATGAAGCAATCGCAATTACCAATCCGATAAAAAACACTCCGGAGCTTTTGCAAAATCAAAAAAATCAAATAGCAGCAAATGAACCAGCACAAACAATAAATAAAATTGAACCGGAGATTCAGAATATAAAAGCGCAAACAGTTTCTTATCTCCCTGACGCTTCACCAGATAATCAAAACTATGTTTTTTATGATGTTTCTGCAGAAGAATTCAGAAAATCAAAAGTGGGCGGATTTTTAAAAAAAGTAAAACGGGTTGTTGAAAGAAATAATCCCATAAGTCGCCTCTTTGAAGGCGCTGAAGAACAAATTGCTGCAAAATAATTGACCAAATATTTAATCACTACCATAATTTTTAAAATGAAAAAGATAATTTTAATTCTAAGTATATTGTTTACCGGTGCAACAAGTTTTGCACAAACAGATTCAGTAAAAGTTGAAAAAAAAGATGATACAATACGCATCGGAGGAATGATCATTTTGAAAAAAGGGACTCCTGATGATGAAAAAAAGCGTGTGACCGTTACCGTTGGTAATCGCAGAAAACACAAAGAAAATTCCAACATCAGCACTTCTTCGTTAATATTCGATATCGGCTTTGCAAACTGGACAGATAAAACCAATTATTCAAGTGCAACAAATAATGGTTATTTAGATGGCTCATCAAAATTAAATGAAACAGATTTTAAATTAAAAACTGCAAAATCGGTCAACGTAAATATTTGGTTCTTTATGCAAAGAATGAACTTGATAAAACACTATGTAAATTTAAAATATGGTTTGGGACTTGAATTAAACAATTACCGTTTTAAATCAAACGTAAGTTTTGCGGAAGGCAACTCGGATATTCCACACCCTTACGTCTTCCGTGATTCAATAAATTTCTCCAAAAACAAGCTGGCAGCAGATTATGTGACTGTCCCAATCATGTTAAATTTCCAGACAAATCCAAATGATTCCAAAAAAGGAATCAGCCTTAGCGCTGGCATAAGTATGGGATATTTATATAGCAGTCGCAATAAACAAGTAAGTGACGCAAGAGGAAAAGCAAAAAACCGGGGTGATTATGATTTGGAAAAATGGAAGTTTTCTTACGTTGGTGAATTAGGACTTGGCCCCGTACATTTGTACGGCTCTTATAGTCCTAAATCAATCTTTGAAAACGATTTAAATTTTACTCCTTATAATATTGGGTTACGATTAAGTAACTGGTAAAATCTCTCATGTGTTAGTTTAATTTTAAAAAAACCTGCTTGCAAAAGAGCAGGTTTTTTAAAAGAAAATAAAAATTGAAGATATTTGTTGGTTTACTATAGGAAAATCTATTTACTCAAATGCATACTTCTTTCCTTATACAATTGTCTGAAATAAGGATCGCGTAAATCTTTGATAAAACGAATCGCTTCACCAGTGCTTTTCATTTCTGGGCCTAATTCTTTATTTACTCCGGGGAATTTATTAAAAGAAAAAACCGGCTCTTTTATGGCGAATCCTTTTAGTTTCTTCTCAAAAGTAAAATCTTTCAGTTTTGCTGCATCCAGCATCACTTTGGTAGCAACATTAAGATAGGGTATCTGGTAAGCTTTTGCAATAAAAGGTGTCGTTCTGGACGCACGTGGATTCGCTTCGATAACATATACAACCCCATCTTTAATCGCAAACTGAATGTTGATAAGCCCTTTAATGTTTAAAGCTCTTGCAATTTTTTCCGAATATTCTTCCATAGTCTGAACAATCAATGGAGACAAATTAAACTGAGGCAAAACAGCATTGCTATCGCCGCTATGAATTCCTGCCGGCTCTATATGTTCCATTACGCCCATCACATGAAAAGTTTCGCCATCAAAAATAGCATCAATTTCGGCCTCCTGGCAGCGATCCAAGAATTGGTCAATTAAAATTTTATTTCCCGGCAAATGTTTCAATAAACTCAAAACCCCGCTTTCCAGTTCTTCATCATTCAAAACGATTCGCATTCTTTGACCTCCCAACACATAGCTCGGACGCACTAAAACCGGATATCCAACCTGGTGAGCCACCTCAATCGCTTCATCAGCATCATGGGCGGTTCCATATCTCGGATACGGAATTTCCAACTCTTTCAGCATATCACTAAATCGGCCACGGTCTTCAGCAATATCCATGTTATCATAAGAAGTGCCGATAATTTTTATACCCTTTTCGTACAATCTTTTTGCAAGTTTCAAAGCAGTTTGCCCGCCAAGTTGTACAATAACGCCGTAAGGCTTCTCCAGCTCAATAATTTCCCAGATATGCTCCCAGAAAACCGGTTCAAAGTATAATTTATCAGCAATGTCAAAATCGGTGGAAACTGTTTCCGGATTGCAGTTGATCATGATGGCTTCCATGCCACATTCTTTGATTGCAAGCAATCCATGTACACAGCAATAATCAAATTCGATTCCCTGGCCGATGCGGTTTGGACCGCTTCCAAGTACAATAATTTTCTTCTTTTCAGAAGGGACAGATTCGTTGTAGATAATGTTAGAGTTCATTTACTTGTTGTAATACGTTTGCCTATAATATTTTATCAATTCTAAAAGTAGTTTCTGAGATTAATTAATCTAATGTTGGTTTCAAAGAAGGGATTATTTCTTTCCCTTTTGACAGTAATAAAACTTCCAATAATCCTATTGTTTTAATCCCTAAAGAAGGTGCTAGTGATGCGCCTTTTCTCTTATCAACTAATAATAAACCGGCGTGAATTTCTTTTGCTAAGGCAATTGCCTCTGGTTCTCCTTCATCAACCCGAACTAAAAATTCCTGATATAATTTGGTATTGTTAATTGATAAAGCCAAATTGCAAACTCTAATCTAATTTGCTCTTCCGGCATTTTCATTTTTCCAATTAAATCATCCATTCAGAATTAGCATAAAAAATTATAAAATTAATTTTCAGTTGCATACTTATTCAAAGGTACTATAAAAATAAGGCGTCTTTGCTTCAAACTCCGCGCTGCACGTATCTACCATTTTATAAACTCTGGTTATTCCCAACGCTTTTCTTTTTTCATAAATATCTTCATCTGTGCTTCCGTCTTTCATAATTCTTGCTATCTGCTCATCACCAAAACCAAGATGCTTTGCTTCTTTTAAAAGCTCGGGAGAAATATTTTCTAAAGTAATTTCTGCAAGCGCCTTTTCACAGTTACAAATCTTTTGGATCTGGTAAATAAACCAACGATCAATTCCGGTTGATTCGCAAATTCGTTTTACGCTTACACCCAACATCAGCGCGTCTTTTATTCTAAAAATCCTATCCCATTTTGGAATTTTTATATAGTCAATAATTTCTTCTCCGCGCATCAGATTTTTGCCGTAATAGCCCAAGCCAACCGCTTCGTTTTCCAAACTCTGACAAGCTTTTTGAATCGCTTCAGCAAAACTTCTTCCGATTGCCATCACTTCTCCTACAGATTTCATCTGAAAACCTAAAGTATCATCAGCGCCTTTGAATTTATCAAAATTCCAACGGGGTATTTTTACAATTACATAATCCAATGCCGGCTCAAAATAAGCGGAAGTGGTTTGAGTGATCTGATTTTTCAATTCATCCAAAGTGAAGCCTATAGCAAGTTTCGCTGCAATTTTTGCAATCGGGTAACCCGTTGCTTTACTAGCCAAAGCAGAGGAACGGCTCACTCTCGGATTAATTTCTATCGCAATTATATTTTCTGTATGCGGTTCTAAAGCAAATTGAATATTGCAACCACCGGCGAAATTCCCCAGATTGCGCATCATCGAAATAGCGGTATTTCTCATTTTTTGATAAGCCGTATCGCTCAAAGTCATGGCAGGAGCAACGGTTATCGAATCTCCGGTGTGGACACCCATCGGATCAAAATTTTCCACGGTGCAAATAATTACCACATTATCATTGTCATCTCGCAGCAATTCCAGCTCAAATTCTTTCCAGCCCATCATTCCTTTTTCTACCAGCACTTCATGGACCGGAGAAGTAGTCAAGGCACGGTTAAGCGCTTCATCGAGGCGCGCTTTTTCAAAAACGATGCTACCGCCCGTTCCTCCCAAAGTGTATGAAGGTCTTAATACAAGTGGAAAGCCGATTTCCTGCGCAATTTCTTTTCCTTCTAAAAATGAATTAGCAATTTTAGCGGGTGCTACAGGAATTTTCATTTCAACCATCCATTCGCGGAATTTCTCACGGTCTTCAGCTTTATCTATTGCTTTAATATCTACACCAATTAAACGGATATTATTTTTTTCCCAAATGCCCATTTCATCTACTTCTTTTGCAAGATTCAGCGCGGTTTGCCCACCCATAGTAGCTAAAACAGCATCAATACGTAAACCTTCCGCTTCTGCTTCTCCTATAATTTGTTCAATACTTTCGGGATTTAAGGGCAGCAAATAAACTTTATCGGCCATCATCGGGTCAGTCATGATCGTGGCCGGATTACTATTGATAAGAATTACCCTGATTCCTTCTTCGCGTAAACTACGGGCAGCCTGGCTTCCTGAGTAATCAAATTCGCAGGCTTGGCCAATAACGATTGGCCCTGAGCCTATAATTAAAACTGTTTTAATGGATTTGTCTAATGGCATGAAAATATAATGTGTGGCCGCCAAAAATAAACGAAACTGACGAAATATAAAGAAGAAAAAATGTGAGGAGATGAAAATTCAAATTAAAATGCAATATAAAATTCACATTATTTGTGCGTTTTCCATAATAAAAATAAAATAAAA
>Ga0207652_10000196_pt1 | contig 63727 bp, 65 predicted proteins | sample KBSC63BmetaG_FD_184334 | JGI IMG/M metagenome (GOLD analysis project Ga0207652, IMG submission 184334) | Corn rhizosphere microbial communities from Kellogg Biological Station, Michigan, USA - KBS C6-3B metaG (SPAdes) (version 2) | ecosystem: Host-associated > Plants > Roots > Rhizosphere ... | reverse complement strand
ACTGGTGCTGAACTGACAGCCATTAAGGGTACGAATGCGGTCCGCGTGGTGGAGCAGACCGTCGACCGCAGCTGCCTCTGGGCGGCGCAGACGCCGCAGGTCTTCCGGGTCGAGCCGCTGCGAGAGGCGTTGGCTGCCGATCCCCAGCGACTGGCAACGGCGACCGACGAGGCGATGATGGTCGAGGCGACCGGCGGTACGGTCCTGATCCACCCTTCCCCTGCCGAGAACCTCAAGGTGACGACGCCGCTTGACCTGAAGCTCGCCGAGCTGCTGCTTGCCGAGCGCGCTGCCGGCGCTTAGGTGGCGCTATGCGCCACAGGGCGCCAATCAGTGCAGCAGGACCCAGGCCAGGGTCGCGGCGAAGCAGCTTTGGCCTACGCCCAATGCGACGCCGAAGCTGACCGCGCCGAGCGCCGCGGCGACTGCCGTGCCGAGGACGAAGGCGGCGAGCATGATCATCAGCTGCCGGATCATCGGTGCACGGCGGTTCCTCTGCGCCTGTTCGGCAGGCCGGCGATGGCGCGGCTGTCGTCGTCCAGGTGACGCCGGCGTCGCCGCTCGAAGAGCCGGCGCTGAATCGAGAGGGTGAGGACGCCGGCAAGCACGATCGCGATCAGGTTAACCGCCAGCTGGGCCATCGCCCCGCGCCATTCCGACCAGTCCGCGAGGGCGAAGGCGACGCCGATGTTGGCGGCGGCGGGGATCGTCGTCACCGAGATCAGTACCCCGATCAACGCCCCCGACTTAGCTGAGGTCAGCGAGAGCACGCCGGCGGCGCCGGCGAAGCAGGCAACGATGAAGGAGAAATCGTCTGGTTTGGAGATGAACTGGGTCAGCGGGTGCATCGAGCCGCTGAAGTCGGCATCGAGCATGCCGGTTGCGTTCGAGATCAGGGTGAAGAGGAAGGCGGCCATGATCCCGACCGGAAAGCCGATCGTGAGCGCGGTGAGAGAGCGGATCGCGACGTCGCGGCGCCGCTCGACGACGGCGACGCAGAAGCCGGCCAGGGGCCCGAACTCGGGACCGACGACCATCGCGCCGACGATCAGGATCGGCGAGCCGAGGAAGATGCCGACCGAGGCGATCAGGCAGGCCAGGACCATGAAGATGAGGAAGTTGCCGCCCAGCTCGGTGCTCTCGGAGGTGCGCGCCTCGACCTCCTCCCAGACGACGGCGTTGGAGGGCTTGCCGTAGGCGGCCCGCTCGGCCCGCTAGGCCGCGTCGGAGAGCTGGGAGTCGATCTGCTCGAGCGAGATCGAGCCGTCGCGGGCCACCCCCAGCTCCTTGAGGTCGTCGATCAGCACGCTGGCGTCCTCGCGGGCGATATCGCAGAGGACGACATCGCCCTTTGGCTGGCGCGCGGCGCCGGCGAGGAAGACCAGGTTGGTCGTCGACGGCGCCGTTTCGAGCAGGTCGAGGACCTTGCCGCAGCGCTCTGCCGGGACGACGATCCGCAGGTGGATCATGGCCTCAGCGTATCCGCGGCCCGGGTCGCCTAGTCTCACAGCCCGCGCTGTGCCCTGTCCCGAAATTGCCAGGCAAAGGAACACCTGAGTGCTCACCGACTACCACCTCCACCTTCGCCCTGACGAGCCCGATACCCCCGGCGAGCGCTTCTTCACCGGCGAGAACGTCGACCGCTACCTGGAGGCCGCCGAGGCCGCCGGGATCGCCGAGTTGGGCGTCTCAGAGCACGTCTACCGCTTCACCCAGGCGCTTGACCTCTGGCGCCATCCGCTCTGGGAGCAGGAGGCGCGCGATGACCTCGACGCCTACTGCGAGTTCGTGCGCACGACGCCGCTGCGGCTCGGGGTCGAGTGCGACTACATCCCCGCGGCCGAGGATCGCACGGCGGCGCTGCTCGAGGCGCGCGACTTTGACTACGTCGTCGGCTCGGTCCACTTCATCGGCGACGCCGCCGTCGATCATCCCGGCTGGGACGTCTGGGAGAGCAAGGGCGACCCGGACGAGGTCTGGCGCCGCTACTTCGCCGCGCTGGCCGAGTGCGCCCGCTCCGGCCTCTTCGACATCCTCGCCCACCCCGATTTGGTCAAGGTCTGGGGCGGTGCCCGGCCGCTGCCCGAGCGCGACCCGCGCTTCTTCTACGAGCCGGCGGTCGAAGCGATCGCCGAGAGCGGGATCGCGGTCGAGGTCTCCACCGCCGGCCTGCGCAAGCCCGTCGGCGAGATCTACCCGGCGCTCGATTTCGCCGAGATGTGCATCGAGGCCGGTGCCCCCTTTGCCCTCTCCTCCGACGCCCATCTGCCCGAGCAGGTCGGCTTTGGCTACGACCAGGCCCTCGAGTTTCTCAGCGGCCTCGGGGTCGGGGAGATCTGCGTGTTCGAGGGCCGTAAGCGGCGGCTCGAGCCACTGCCCGACGCGGTGCGCGAGGATTAGTCGATGATCGCGGGGCGATCAAGCGTGCATCCCCGGTTCTTCGCGTCGGGAGCGAAGCGGAGTCAATGGTGATGGGCGTCGGGATCGGCTACGACAGCCACCGCTTCGCCGCGGGCCGCCGCCTCGTCCTCGGCGGGGTCGAGGTTGACCACCCGCGCGGCCTCGCCGGCCACTCCGACGCCGACGTGCTCACCCACGCCGTGATCGACGCTTTGCTCGGTGCCGCCGGCAACGGCGACATCGGTGCCCTCTTCCCCGACGACGACGAGGCTTGGCGCGACGCCGATTCGATTGACCTGCTGCGCACCGCGGTGGGCACGATTGGGGGGCGGATCGTCAACGTCGACGCGACGCTGATTTGCGAGGAGCCGCGGATTGGGCCGGTGCGGGCTGAGATGGAGCGGGTCCTGGCCGAGGCCACCTCGGCGCGGGTCAGTGTCAAGGCAACCAGCAACGAGGGAATGGGCTGGATCGGCCGTGGCGAGGGAATCGCCTGCATCGCGGTCGCCTCGGTCGAGAGCCAATAACCTTCGCCGCTGCGATGGCAATGCTGAAGTCCATAGCGTCGGGCGTCCGCCGGTCCGTTTCCGACTCGGTTTTCGAGGCCAAGGTGCTGCGCGAGGCCGGGATCGTTGGTTTGGTCCGCCCCGACAGGGCAGCCAAGGTGGCGACGATTTTCCTGCGTTGGGGCGCCTCGCCGGCGACCGGGGTTGCCACGGCGGCCCACAAATACCCGCACGAGCCGATGCTGATCGACGAGCGTGGCTCGCTCAGCTTCGAGCGGGTGCACCGTCGCTCCAACGCCCTCGCTCACGCCTTCGCCGGCATGGGGATCGGGCCCGGCGACGGAATCGGAATCATGTGCCGCAACCACCGTGGCTTCATTGAGACGACCCTCGCCGCCGCCAAGCTCGGCGCCAGCGCGCTCTACCTCAACACGATGTTCGCCGGCCCCCAGCTGGTCGAGGTGACCAGGCGCGAGAAGCCGAAGGCGCTGGTCTACGACGAGGAGTTCGCGAGCCTGCTCGATGGCGTCGACGAAAACATCACCCGCGTCGTTGCCTGGGTGAACGGCGAGGGAGAGGAGCCGACGCTCGACTCACTGATCGCTGCCAATCCCGACTCCGATCATAAGCCGCCGCCAGACAAGCCCCGCTTCATCATCCTCACCTCGGGTACGACGGGGACCCCCAAGGGCGCCCAGCGCTCCAGTCCCGAGGGTCTGTTGGGGGTGGTGTCGCTGATCGACAAGATCCCCTATCGCGCCCGTGACACGATGATGATCGCGGCGCCGCTCTTCCATTCCTGGGGTTTCTTCCACTTCCTGATGAGCCTGCCGACCGCCTCGACAATGGTGCTGCGGCGCCGCTTCGACGAGGAGGAGACGCTGCGCGCGGTGCAGGACTACCGAGCTGATGTGCTCGCGGTCGTTCCGGTGATGTTGCAGCGCATCCTGCGCTTGCCCGAGGAGACCCTCGCCTCGTATGACCTCTCTTCGCTGCGGATCACCTCGGCTTCCGGCTCCGCCCTGCCGGGCGAGCTGGCCACCGAGTGGATGGACCGCTTTGGCGACAACATCTACAACCTCTACGGCTCGACCGAGGTCGCCTACGCGACCGTCGCCACCCCGGAGGACCTGCGCGCCGCGCCTGGCACCGCCGGGCGGCCGCCGCGGGGAACCATCGTCCGCCTCTTCGATGAGGACGGCCGTGAGGTCCCGCAGGGCGAGGTGGGGCGGATCTTCGTCGGCAACGAGATGTCCTTCGAGGGCTACACCGGCGGCGGCGGCAAGGAGGTGATCGACGGGTTGCTGAGCAGCGGCGATGTTGGCCACATCGACGAGGGCGGCCGCCTCTTCATCGACGGTCGCGACGACGAGATGATCGTCTCCGGCGGCGAGAACGTCTTCCCCCGCGAGGTTGAGGACCTGCTCGCGGATCACGACAGCGTGGTCGAGGTGGCGGTGATCGGTGTCGAGGACGCGGAGTTCGGCCAGCGGCTCAAGGCCTTCGTCGTCACCGCGGGCGAGGCTGAGGTTTCAGCCGAAGAGCTCAAGGCCCATGTCAAGGCTAATCTCGCGGCTTACAAGGCACCGCGCGAATTCGAGTTCCTCGACGAGCTGCCGCGCAACGCGACGGGGAAGGTTCTCAAGCGGGAGTTGCACGAGCGGGAGGCTCAGAGTCGGTCCCGGTAGGGGTTCCGCTTAACTTTTTGGATGTGACGGGATCTGCTGACGCCGCAAGGTCAGCGCCCAAAAAGTGCAAGACGCTCCACCCCTACCGGGACCGACTCCCAGGCCCTCCGGCCAGCGCGCTAATTGCGTGCTTTTGCGCGTAACGGGGGTAGCGGGGCCGCCGATGGCGGTAGTAGGTTGCCGCTCAATGGGTGAAGCGGCGACGCAGTTGAAGGCGGTGGGGGCGGCACGCGAGGAGCTGCATGAGACCGCCAGGCAGGCGCTTGAGTGGGTGCGGGTCAGCGAGGAGCGTGTTGCCACGGCCGAGGCTCGCAGCGAGGAGCTGCGAGGCGAGTTGAAGGCTAAGGCGATGGCCGCCGTGCGCAAGCTCGGCGAGGAAGGCAAGTCGCGGATCAAGGTTGAGCGCGAGCGCCGTAAAGAGGCCGAGGCGCGCGCGATGCGAGCTGAGGCCGCCCGCGACCGCGCCGAGCAGAGCTTCGAGCAGAGCCAGCGCCAGGCCGAAGCTGAGCGCCAGGCCATCGCCACCAAGCTGAGCGAGGCTCGGGCCGAGTCCAAGCGCGCGGTCGCCGCTGCCGTCAAGCAGGTGGAAGCACGCGATGCCAAGCTGCACGAAGAGGCGCTTGATCGGGCCAAGCTCGAGGCCGATCAGCGGGTCGCTGCCGCCGAGCAGCGCGCGGTCGAAGCCGAGGCCGCCGCGGCCGAGGCGCACCAGCTCGCCGTCAAGCTCGAGACCGAGATCGAGGAGCGGGTGATGCAGGGCACCGAGGAGGTGCGCCGCGAGGCCGACGAGCGGGTGCGTTCCTTGGTCGAGAAGGTCGAAGGCGAGGCGGTCGAGATGGCGCGGGCGCGCGCAGAGGAGGCGCTCAAAGCCGAGTCGGATCGCATTCGTGCCCAGGCCGAGCAACGCGAGGACCGCGTCAGGCGTGCCGCCGAGGACGAGATCAGGGCGAGTGCCTCGCGGGCGCGTCGCGAGGTCCTCGCCGCGGCGGACAAGACCGCGCCCTCCTGGGAGCGGCGCCGTGAGGCCGCCCCCTCGGGGTCCGGCTACCGCACCTTCTAGACCTCTTTAGCATCCGCCCGATGCGAGCGGTGCGGATCAGAGACACGCTGACGGGAGATCTCGTCCCTCTCGACCCGACCGGTGAGATCGGCATCTACGCCTGCGGCCCGACCGTCTACAGTCGCATCCACATCGGCAACGCGCGTCCGTTCGTCGTCTTTTCCCTGCTCGCTCGGTTCCTGAAGTCGGAGGGGTACTCGACGAAGCTGGTCGTCAACGTCACCGACATCAACGACAAGATCTACCTCGCCGCCGGCGAAGTGGGCGAGGAGTCGGGGACCTATGCCGCGCGGATGACCCGTGCCTACTTCGAGGACACGGCCCGGCTCGGACTGGGGAGACCGGACGCGGAGCCGCTGGCGACGGAGACGATCGGCAGCATCGTCGCGTTGATCTCCGATCTGGTTGGGAGCGGTCACGCCTACGAGTCCGGTGGCGACGTCTACTTCCGCGTGCGCAGTTTCGGTCCCTACGGCAAGCTCTCCAATCGCCGCCCCGAGGACATGGACCAGGGCGAGGAGGCCGGCTCGGCCTCGCTGAAGGAGGATCCGCTCGACTTCGCTCTCTGGAAGGCCCACAAGCCCGGCGAGGACACCTCCTGGGACTCGCCTTGGGGTCGAGGCCGTCCCGGCTGGCACATCGAGTGCTCGGCGATGGCCGAGGCCGAACTGGGACCGTCCTTCGCGATTCACGGCGGTGGCTCGGACCTGGTCTTTCCCCACCACGAGAACGAGATCGCCCAGTCCGAGGCGGCGGGTCGGCCATTCGCGCGAGTCTGGATGCACAACGGGATGGTCGAGACGGATGCGGAGAAGATGTCGAAGTCCGAGGGGAACATCTTTCAACTCAGCGAGGCGTTGGATCAGTACGGATCTGAGGCTGTGGTCGCGTATCTGATCTCCGGGCACTACCGGCAGCCGCTGGCCTTCGGGCCGGAGCAGATGGATGAAGCGGTGGCGCAGGTTGAGCGGCTGAGGAACTTCTTTCGAAAGCATCCGGTGGGCGAGGCGTCGGAGGAGGGTCCCCGGGCCGGCTTCGCCGGGAGTTCCCGGGGACCCTCCCCCGACGCCTCGCTCGACGCAAGCATCTCCCGGGTGGAGAGCTTCAGGGAGGCACTCGCCGATGACTTCAACACTCCCAAAGCCATGGCCGAGGTGTTTGAGCTGGTGGCAGAAGCGAACCGGGACGAGGTCCCGGGAGCTGCTGATGCTCTGGCGGTAATGCTGGCGCTCGTCGGCCTCAGCTCCCTCACCAAGCCGGATCAGGGAGCTGAGGCCGACGAGGAAGCAGAGAAACTTCTCGAGGAGCGGCAAGCTGCTCGGGCGGTAAAGGATTTTGCTCGGGCGGATGAGATCCGGAGCCGGCTCGCCGAGCTCGGCTGGGAGGTGCGGGACTCGGCCGAGGGGGCGAAGCTCGTGCCGAAGGCCTGATGGCGTCGCAGATCATCTACGGCAAGCAGCCTGTCGCCGAGGCGGAGCGGGGGAGGCGCAGGGTTCTGCGGGTCTGGCGGGCTCCTGAGACTCCGCCTGGGGAGTTGGAGCGACTGTGTGGGTCGCCGGACCACCAAGGAGTCGTGGCCGAGGTCGAGCCGTATCCCTATGCCGGCGCCGCGGAGTTGCTGCGGGCCGAGAACGCGCTGTTGATCGCGCTGGACCAGGTTCAGGACCCGCGCAACCTCGGCGCGGTCGTGCGTTCGGCTGAGGCGGCGGGGGCGGCAGGGCTTGTTATTCCCGAGCGCCGCTCGGCTGCGGTGACCGCTGTCACTTGCAAGGCCTCGGCGGGAGCGGTGGAGCATCTGCCGATCGCACATGCCCGCAACCTTGCCGATTGGCTCGGCGAAGCGAAGGGCGCCGGTTTCTGGATTTGGGGAGCCGACGCCGAGGCAGAGCAGGCGCCATGGGACGTGGACCTGAGCGGGCCGACCGTACTGGTCATGGGTGGAGAGGGCAAGGGCCTGCGCCCGCGCGTCGCCTCCGCCTGCGATGGCCTTATCGCCCTGCCGCAGCGGGGCAGGATCGAGTCGCTCAACGTCTCGGCCGCCGCCGCGGCGCTGCTCTTCGAGGCCGTCCGGCAGCGCTAACAACTGCAACGGCGTTTGCACGAACCTAAGTTCGGGGTTGACAGAACACCGCGCAACCGTAAACTACCCGCCCAACAAGGGTTAAACCTCAGCTTGAGTCTGAGAGACCCAGTCCATATTGAGGCGCCGCCAGGGGAGGTAAGGCGCCACGACCCTTCATTCAAGGAGAAGGATCTGTGGCTCTATCTTCGCCCACCCAGGAAATGCAGCTTCCCTCGGGCCGTCTCAACGGCTCGCTCAAACCGGCCGACGCTGACCTTCAACCTGAGCTTGATGACCACTATCTGGTGGCTCTCGCGAAGGACGGGCGCACCGACGCCTACGACGCGATCGTTCGCCGCTACCGCGGCTTTGTTCGCCTCAAGGCCTCCTCGTACTTTCTTCTCGGCGGTGAGGCCGACGACCTGATCCAGGAAGGTCTGCTCGGCCTCTACAAGGCGATCCGTGACTACCGCACCGACCGCGAGTCGAGCTTCCGTAACTTCGCCGAGCTCTGCATCACCCGCCAGATCATCACCGCGGTAAAGACGGCGACCCGCAACAAGCACACCCCGCTCAACCAGTACGTCTCCTTCAGTCAGACTCCAGCGGCGGCCGGCGATTCCGATACGACCCTCGACGAGATCCTGCCTGGCCCCACTGTGCATGATCCGGTCAACCAGGTGATCGCCTCCGAAGAGCTCGACAGCCTCGTCTCCTGCCTCTCCGGCGTCTCGGGCGTTCTTTCAGACCTTGAGAGCCGAGTGCTCTCGCTCTATCTCGACGGCCACTCCTATGAGGCGACGGCCGAGCGGCTCGAGTGCGACACCAAGACCGTCGACAACGCCCTGCAGCGGGTCAAGCGCAAGGTTGGCGCTCACCTCGCTTCGCGCGAGACCCTCAACTAGGGCAAGTCGGCGAGGACGTACTCGAGCAGCTCACGGCCGTGCTCGGAGGCGACGGAGACGTCGTCGGCCTTGATCCGCACACGGTGCAGGGACTGCATGCGCAGCACGTCGCCGTCGCAACGGCTGTTGGGGAAGACCCCCGAGTAGGAGACGCCGAGCGCCTCAAGGTGGTCGGCGACGAGGGCGGTGGCGGGGAGATCCAGCGGTAGGTCCAGGTAGATCGCGTCGAGGCAGACACGGTGGAAGAGGTGGTGCCGCTCCGCCGCAACCACTGCCTCCAGATCGGCGCCGGGGACATGTACGGTAATCAGCGCCAGGTTGTGGTCCCGATCGACGGCAACGTGCAACTCGCTGCGCTCTGCCAGCTCGGCATCGGCGGGGACCGCGGTGAGCGCTCCCCTCAGCCCGCACAGGTCGATGGTCTGCGCGACGATCTCGTGGTGGCGCTCGGGGGCGTAGACCGGCCGCTCGTGTCCGTCGTTGAGCTTGGTGTAGAAAAGCGCGGCTGACTGACGCCCGCGTCGTTCGCGCGCGGCGGCGTCATTTGAGACCGAGGCCGGGATCCAGCCGAGCAGGAAGCCGGTCTCGTGGGCGCCGAGCTCGATGTTGGCGCGCTGGCTATAGGGGTGGGCCGCGGTCGCCTCGCTGTACATCCCGGCCAGCCCCTGCTGCGTCGCCCAATCCATCAGAAAGCGCTTGGTCTTGGTGAAGAGGTGCTGTCCCCGCGCCGCCGGCATCGTCACCGCCTGACCCGAGTGCCCGACGGCGTCCCCCGCCGCGCCCAGGCTCATCCCCTCATGGCAGAGCAGCTCTCCTTCCTCGGTCTCGGCCACGCAGGCGACGTAGGTACCGGCCGCCAGCCGCGCCGAGACCTCGGCGATGTCATAGACCCAGCGCACGTCGTAGCTGTCCCCGTAAGCAGCCTCGATCGCCTCGCTCAACACCGCCCCCTCGTCGGGCTCGAGGAACCGAAAAGTCACGTTCACAGGGTGACGATTACACAGTGCGCTGGCTCAACGGGTGGCCCTCTCCTGAAGGCCGTTGCGCAGCGGTTGCTCCCGAGCTTTGAAGTGTGGTTCCCTGAGCCTCTGGAGGAGCGACCGCACCGCTCCTCACAGACTGCGTCAGCTCAGGAGAGCGCGTACGCTGAACAGCGAATATCGGTCTGCCTGCCCGCCTAGCTCAATTGGCAGAGCACCTGATTTGTAATCAGGAGGTTTCCGGTTCGATTCCGGAGGCGGGCTCTTCGCTCAGCTGCTCTGCCCGGAGGTGCCGAGCACCCGCGCCTTCTCAGTCGCGAACTCCTCGTCGGTGAGGATGCCTTTCTCGTGCAACGAGGCCAGTCGCTCGAGGCGGGCGAGTCGCGCGTCCTCATCGTCGATCGGCGTCGTGGTGGTTGGCGCCCCACTGCCGCCACCACCCTCTGGCTTGCGCATCTCTGGCAGGCGCAGCTTGGCTGCTCGCTCGCCCAGGTTGGCGTCTTTGACCGCTCCCACCACCATGTCTCTGGTGCGGCCGACCACATCGCCGTAGCTGGCACCGGGGAATTCCTCGGCGGTCTGTTTGCGCAGCTCGTGGATGCCGAAGGCGGCGAGGCCGGCGATCACCAGCGTGGTGAGGAAGGAGCGCAGGTTCTGAGTCGGTCCCGCGAGGAGGTAGATGCCGACGAGGATCGCCAGGCCGGCGTAGACGTAGGCGGGGTACTCGCGCAGGGGCGGGGCGATCGCGCGCCGGGTCGAGCGGGCCGAGCCGGTCGGCGAGGCGAGCCAACCGGCGATCCCGAAGAGCACGCCAATGATGATCACGGTGGTGGCGATGCTGGTCATCAGCGAGGTGCCGATCGACCAGGCGGCTTCAGCCGCCGGCTTGACGCTCTCTTCTTCGACCAGTTGGCCGACGACGATGCCACCGGCGACCTCGCGGAAGACGATCACCGCGAAGCCTGCCGCGATCAGGCCGATGCCGCAGTAGAGGACCGTCACCCAGCGGCTATCGCGCGAGAGGTAGATGGCGAGGCCGAAGCAAAGAAAGGTGAGCAGGGAGAGAATCAGCGCCAGGCCCTTGATCGCGACGACGATGTCCTGCGCGGTCTTCAGCTGATCGGAGCGCAGGATCGTGATCTGGCCCGCGTCTTCGAGGTTCGCGTTGATCCCGACCTGATCGGCGATGTTGGTCGCGAGGCTGCCGAGGTTGAGGCTGACCTTGCCTTCTTCGGTCGCCAGCGTCCCTTCCTTTTCTTCCAGGACTTCGAGCAGCTGTTCGTGGGTCGTTTTGTTGGCGCTCTTCCACAGTTCCTGGGCGGTCGAGCTTTCCAACACCTTTTCGGCCCCGCTGCCGGCGACTTGGCGCAGGCCACCGGAGATTGGTCCGGCCAGTTCCTTGGTGTCTCCGGGGAGCTTTTCGCTCAGTTCCTTTTCGACGTTGACGTTTTCGTAAAGTTGGTCGATCAGGTATTTGCTAACCGCTTCGCGGATCTTCGGGTTTTGGATCAAGCGGCCGCTGGTCTTGACCCACTCGCCGGTGTCGAGCGCCTGGCGCTCAGTCCAGATCGCGAAAACGCTGAGGAAGGCGAGCAACGAGCCGAGCACGATCAGCGCTCTCACCAGGCGTCGGCGTCCGCGGCTCATCGGCGTGATGGTATACGTGACCCATGAAGCTTGAGGGCATTCACCACATCACCGCGATTACCGCGGACGCGCAGCGCAACGTCGATTTCTACACGGGAGTACTGGGCTTGCGCCTGGTCAAGAAGACGGTCAACCAGGACAACCCCACCGTCTACCACCTCTTCTTCGCCGACGAGAGGGGCAGCGCCGGCTCCGACCTCACCTTCTTCGAGTTCCCCGGCGTGCCGCCGGGACGGGCGGGCGACGGCGACGTGCACCGCATCGTCTGGCGCGTCGCATCGCACGCCGCGCTCGACTTTTGGGAGGGGCGCCTCGCCGCCAAGGGGGTCTCCTCCGAGCGGGCCGGGGGAGGGCTGCGCTTCGCCGACCCAGAGGGCCTCGCCCACGAGCTTGCCGTGGTTGAGGTCTCCGACGAGCCGCTGATCGCCGACCACCCCGAGGTCCCGGCTGAGCTGGCGCTGCGTGGCTTCCACGCCGTTTGCGCTTACAGCTCCGCATCCGAGGCAAGCCGCACCTTGCTCGAGTCACTCGAGTTCGAGCCGATTGACGAGCACAGCTGGGAAGCCCGCGGCTCCAGTCGCGGCGGCCTCTACGTCTACGAAGAGCCGCCAGAAGAGCGCTCGCTTCAGGGCGCCGGCAGCGTTCACCACGTCGCTTGGGCCTCGACCATCGACGAGCACGAGGAGTGGCGCCAGCGGGCGATCGCCGGCGGTGCCCAGCCGACCCCTGTGATCGATCGCTTCTACTTCCGCTCGATCTACTTCCGTGAGCCGAGCGGGGTCCTCTTCGAGATCGCCACCCTGGGGCCAGGCTTCACGGTCGACGAGCCCCTGGAGCACCTGGGCGAGAAGCTCTCGCTCCCGCCCGACTACGAGCACCTGCGGGCGGAGGTCGAACCGAACCTGCGCCCCGTCACAAATCCGCGTTCGTGAGAGGAAAGCCGCCCTCGGACGCGGAAACGACCGAGCGAGATCGCCGGTGGTAATTAGCGCGAGGGAGTGGGATCAGGGGAGGCGGCGTGAATTTCGTCTGGCGCGACGCCGGCCGCACAGTCGTCTTTGAAGCGGGGGGCGTCGCGGCGGCGCCGAAGCTGCTCGGCGAGCATGGTGTTGAGCGGTTCGAGCTGCTGAGCACCGCCCGACACCTGAATACCGGTGCCGAACTCGCTGGTGCCGCGGCCGCGGTGCACGAGCTGCCGCCCGCCGATCCAGCGGCCGCGGTCCCCGAGACAGCTGCGGCGCTGCTCGACGCGGCGCGCTCACCGAACCTCGTCGCGCTAGGGGGCGGTCGGACGATCGACACCGCCAAGGCGATCGCCGCGGTGACGGGAGCCACCGTCGTGGCGATCCCGACCACGATGTCCGGCGCCGAGATGACCGGCATCCACCGCCTGCCCGCCGGCGCGGAGGACCGGGTCCGCTCCCTCGTCCGCCCGGCGCTGGTGATCGCCGACCCCGAGGCGATGACCAGCGCCCCCGAGCCCGAGCTCCGCGCCAGCTCGATGAACGCCCTCGCGCACGGCGCCGACTCCCTCTACACCCCTTTCGCCAACCCGGTCTCCCGCATGACCGCCCTGCGCGGCGCCGAGCTGATCGCCACCTCCCTCGACGAAGACCCCGCCGCGCGCAACCGCGCCGCCCTCGCCAGGGCTCGATCCTCTGCGGCTACGCGATCGACTCCGGCGCCTTCTCCCTCCACCACGTCATCTGCCAGACCCTGGTGAGGATCTGCGGCGCCACCCACGCCGGCGTAAACGCGGCGATCCTGCCCCGAGCAGTGTCTTTCATGGCATCGCGCGCCCCTGACGGCCTGGAGCCCCTCGCCGCCGCGGTCGGAACTTCTCCCGACCGGATCGAATCCCGAATCCTCGAACTAGGCGGCAACCCACCCGGCCTGGGCGCTCAAGGCGCCGACCGAACCAAGCTTCCCGAAGCCCTGGACGCGATGCTGCTCCGCCCGGAGCTGGCCTTTTCGCCGCAACCCCCTACGCGCGACGAGCTGGAGTCGTTGATCGAAGACGCTTGGTAGGGAGCCGGGGTCCCTCCCCAGAAAGCTTTGGGAGCACCCCGGCCACGCAGCACGAGGCGTGCAGGCCGGACGGTTTTCTGGGGAGGGACCCCGGCTCGCGACACAACCATCTTTGATCGGGTAACCGATCCCCCTCGCCCGTGTAGCGCTACGCGTGACCCCCGATCGCCTCCAGGCGTACCACCAGTACACGCGCAAGCACGGCGTCAATCCGGTCCTCTACATCCTGGCGCGCATCTTCATGACGCCCTTCTTCCTGACCTACTTCCGCTACGTCCGCGCCGGCCGCGAGCACGCCCGGCTCAAGGGCGGTTTGATCGTCGCTGCCAACCACCGCAGCTTTCTCGACCCCTTCGCGATTGGCGGCGCCCTGCCCTGGCGGCGGCCGATGAACTACGTCGCCAAGGTCGAGCTCTTCGAGCGCCGCTGGCAGGGCTGGATCCTCTCGCGCTTTGGCGCCTTCCCGATCCGCCGCGGCGAGTCCGACGAGGACGCGATGGAGACGGCGCGGCTGCTGGTCGAACGCGGCGGCGCGGTCTGCATCTTCCCCGAGGGCACCCGCATCCGCAGTGGCTCCCTGGGCGAGCCCAAGCGCGGCGTCGGGCGGCTGGCCCTGCAGACCGGCGCTCCGGTGATCCCGGCGGCCGTGCTCGGCACCGAACACGTGCGCCGCGGTTGGCGCATCCGCCCCCGCAAGGTCAAGGTCCGGCTGGGCAGGGCACTGACCTTCCCTCGGGCCGAGGATCCTTCGCGTGGGCTCGCGACCACGGTCACGGCGCGGATCTGGCCCAACATCGAGCTGCAGTGGGAGGACCTCGGTGGCCTGCCACCGATGCGCCGCGCCGCGGTGATCGGCGCCGGCAGCTGGGGCACCGCGGTCGCTGTCCTGCTCGCCCGCGGCGGGCTCGAGGTTCAGCTCGCGACGCGCAGCGCCAGCCACGCCGCTGAGATCGAGGAGGCGGGTGAGAACTGCCGCTACCTGAAGGGCGTTCGCCTACCGGATTCGGTCCGTGTGCGGCAGGCCTCCGAAGTCGAGTTGGCCGGGCTTGACCTCATCTGCCTGGCGATCCCCTCCGGCTCACTGCCGCAGGCGGTTGGCACGATCGCCGATCAGATCGGCTCGCGCGCGGCGATGTTGCTGCTGACCAAGGGCCTGATAGCACCGCTCGGCCAGTTGCCGGCCGAATACGTTGGCGAGCGGGTGCGCGCCCGGGCGATCGCCTGTCTCGGCGGGCCGGCTCACGCCCGCGAGGCCGTTTCCGGCTCGGCGGCTCTGGTGCTCGGCTCGGCTGACCTCGACCTGCGCAAACAGCTCGGGGCCGTCTTTGACCGCGCCGGCCTGATTTGCGAGCGCTCCCCCGACATCACCGGTGTCGAGATGGCCGGGGCGGCCAAGAACGCCGCCGCGCTCGCGGCGGCGGCGGCGGAGCCGCATGGACTGAACGCGGCCGGAATTGCCGCCGCCCAAGTCTGGAGCGAGTGCATCGATCACGCGATCCAGCGCGGCGCCGAGCTCGGCACCTTCTCGGGGCTGGCCGGCGTCGGCGATCTGACCGCCACCGTGATGGCGCCCACCGGGCGCAACCGCCGCGCCGGCGAGCTGCTCGGGCGGGGCACGCTCGCGGCGGAGATTCCGGCCAAGATCGGCCAGGCCTCAGAGGGCCTCGACGCGGTACCACTGTTGGCTGAGGCAACCTCGGCCGGCGGCGGAAGAGCCGCGGCGCTCTCAGGATTGGCCGCCCTGATTCGCGGTGAGATCGACGCCGAGACCTGGGTGGCGGGACTGCGTCGCGTCGAGCGATCCAGGAAGGCTGCCTGATGGCAATAGGCTTGCCCTATGAGCGCGGCGCGAGTGAGCGAGATCGCCGGTGATGATGCGCGCGAACGAACAAAGCGCGAAGTGGTCTGATGGCCGAAGCCAAGGAGAACGTCGAGCCCGCCGGCCTCGACCCCGCCGCCAAGGCGGAACTCGATCGTGCCTTCGAGGACCTCTACCGGGCCCACCTGCGCGACGTCTATTCCTACGCCTACTACCGGGTCGGCAACCAGCACGACGCCGAGGACCTCACCGAGCAGGCTTTTCTGCAGGCCTACCGGCACTTCGACCGGGCGCGGCGCGAGTCCGACGGGCGGCCACTGCGGCCCTGGTTGATTCGCATCGCCCACAACCTCGCCTCCAACTACTACCGCGACCGCTCGCGCCGGCCGCAGACCTCGCTCGAGGTGGCCGACCCGATCGCGGCGCGCCACGGCACCGAGGCGATTGCCGAGGGGCGCGAGGAGTTGCGCCAGGTGATGGCCCATCTCGAGAACCTGCCGGACGATCGCCGCGACGCGCTGATTATGCGCTTCGCGCTCGGCATGGACAACCGCGAGATCGCCCGTGCTCTGGGGCGCAGCGACGGCGCTACCAAGGTGCTGATTCATCGCGCGATCAAGCAGCTGCAAGAGGAGATGGGCGATGAGTGAGTCCGGCGCCGGCTTGGCCGGCAACTGGGACGTCGAGCTCCTGCTCTCCGATGCGCTGCGGCCGCTCGAGCCGCCGGAGCGGCTCTCTGGTCGGGTCGAGGACACCCTGGCGGCGGTCACGCAGGCCGCCGCCGAGGAGCTCTCGCAGTGGGCTGAGGAGCTCTCCGAGAGCGAGCTGCGCGCCCTGCGCGACCCCCGCAACTGGGTCCGCCCTGTTGTTGCCGTGGGTGCTGGTGGCGCCGCGGCGGGGGCGCTAGTGGTGATGGAGCTGCGGCGGCGGGGGAAACAGCAGGCCAAGGGAGGCCTGCGCTCGCTGAGCCGCCGGATCAAGCCGTAACGGGGGAGTCCTTCTCCTTCGTCTTTCTCTTCGCAACCGGGGTGCCCAGGGCGGCGAGCACGCCGAGGACGCCGAGGGCGAGGTGCAGGAGGTTGTCGGCGCCGTTCACCGGCAGGAAGCTGAGGATCGCCTCGCCGCTGCCGATCGTGAAGCCCCAGAGGGCGAGGCCGATGTAGAAAGCGCCGAGCCAGAGCGAGTAACGGCGCGAGGCGTAGTCGGCGGCGAGGAGGCCGAGCACGCCGGTGAGGACGTGCAGGACGTTGCCCCAGCCGTTGACGGCAAAGGCGCCGAAGACCTCCCTGATCTCGCCGGGGGAGCCGAAGGAGGCGCTGTAGAAGAAGCCGACGATGCCGAACACAACGAGCGCCGCGCCGACCGCGGTGGCATAGAGGCGGGCTGGGCTGGGTCCGTCCATCGGCGGCGATTGTAGGCTGCTCATCCCCGTGGCTGAGACTTGTTACCGGCATCCCAATCGCGAGACCGCCGTTTCCTGCTCTTCCTGCGGGCGGCCGATTTGCCCTGATTGCATGACCCCGACTCCGGTTGGCATGCGCTGCCCGGAGTGCGCCAGCCACCGCACGAAGGTCGTGCGGGGGGTTGGTGAGGCGTCGCTGCTGACAACAGCGCCGGCGACGTTCGTGCTGATCGCGCTCAACGTCGTCGTCTACCTGGCCGAGATCGCATCCGGGCACGGTGGGTTCGAAATCTCCGGCAGTTCGCTGGTCGGCGAATTCGCCCTCTACGGGCCATCGGTCGCCGAAGGCGAGTGGTACCGGCTAATCACCAGCGGCTTTCTTCACGCCAGCCTCTGGCACATCGGCGGCAACATGCTTCTGCTGTTCTTCCTCGGCCGCATCCTGGAGCCGGGCATCGGCACGCCACGCTTCCTCGCCATCTACTTCATCTCGCTGCTCGCCGGGTCGTTTGGCGCGCTCCTCGCCACGCCCGACAGCCTCACCCTTGGCGCCTCCGGAGCAGTGTTCGGAGTGCTTGCCGCGACTTTCGTGATTGCCCGTGGCCGCGGCGTCGACGCGCTGGCCTCATCGGTCGGCGTCTTGATCGTGATCAATCTGGCCTTCAGCCTCGGGGTGCGCGGGATCAGCCTCGGCGCCCATCTCGGCGGTCTTGCCGCGGGATTGCTCTGCGCACTGCTGGTGATCGCCGGCGAGCGCGGCATGCTCGGCCGGCGTCACTTTGCGGCCGAGATGACGGCGATGACGGCGCTCGGCATCGTCGCCGTGATCGGCGCGATCGCCGTCGCCTGAGGCTCAGCCACCGGCGCCGCGCCAGACGCTGGGCGCGCGCACCTCGGCGAAGCCGATATTGCCGGGTGGGTCGACCAGGTCGGGGTGCAGCAGGTGGCCGAGCAGCTCGACACCGTCGATCAGGCGGGGGCCGGGGCGCGAGAAGGTCGAGGCGGCGTCGACCGCGAAGACCCGCTGCGCTCCGAGCTGCTCGATCTGGTCCCAGTAGGCGAGCGCCTGGGCGCGCGAGTCCTCCACGTACCAGCCACAGGGCATCGCGATCGCCACGTCGGGATTGAGCCCGGAGAGCTCGCCCCAGGAGACCTCCGGTGACTTCAACCCCGGCGGGCCGGCGACGTCTTCGCCGCCGGCGATCGAGATCATCTCGGGGATCCAGTGCCCGCCGACGTAAGGGGGGTCGAGCCACTCCAGGGCGATTACTCGCGGCAGCGTCGCTCCGGCGACCTCGGCGCGCACGGTGGCGAGCCGGCCCTCGAGCTCACCGCGCAGCTCGTGCGCCTGGCGCGGGATCCCGGCCGCCTCGCCGAGGCGGATCACGTCCTCGAGCATCTCACCCAGCGTGCTCGGGTCCTGTTGCAGGACGCCGGGCTTGCCCGGCAGTCGAGCCGCGACCTCGAGTACGTCCTCGTAGGAGACCGCGCACACGGCGCAGATAGCCTGGGTAACGATCAAGTCGGGCGCGACCTTGGCGAGCAATTCCTCATCGAGCTCATACAGCGCCTGTCCCTCGGCCAGCCTCGCCTTCACGGTGCGGTCGATCTCGGCGGCGCTGAGGCCGGCCGGCAGCACGGTCTTGGTCAGGTGGGGGAGCGAACTCGCCGCGGGCGGGTAGTCGCACTCATGCGTGACGGCGACGACGCTGTCGCCGAGCCCGAGTGCATAGAGCATCTCGGTTGCTGAGGGAACGAGGCTTGCGATCCGCATCCGAAGGTCAATATCTCAGTTATCACCGGCTCCGCGGGGCGGATGGCTATATTGCCTACGCCGAATGGCCGACGACGACCTCCCCCGAAGTACCGGGCCAAATAGACGATGAGCGCCCTGCTGCTCGTCCTGCTTCTGCTGCTGGTCGCGATTAACGGCTTCTTCGTTGCTGCCGAGTTCGCCCTGGTACGCAGCCGGCGTGGCAAGGTCGAACAGCTGGCCGAGGAAGGCGAAAGCGGCGCCGAGGAGGTGGTCGAGCAGCTCGACAAGATCGACGAGTCGCTCTCCGCCTGTCAGATCGGCGTGACTATGGCCTCGATCGGTATCGGCTTCCTCGGCGAGCCCTCGCTGGCGGTTCTGCTCGAACCGATCTTCGGCGGCCTCTCTCACGGCGTCGCTGTGGGGCTATCGGTGACGATCGCCTTCGCCATCGTCACCGCCATCCACATCAGCATCGGCGAGCAGGTGCCGAAGATGCTTGCGATCGCCCACGCAGAGCGCACCGCCCGCCGTGTCGCTCGCCCGCTCAACTGGTTTCGCACCGCGACGGCGCCGGTGATCTTCGCCCTCAGCGCCCTTTCCAACGCGATCGTCCGCCTCTTCGGGGTCGACCCGACCGATATTGAAGAGAAGCACACCGCCGAGGACCTGAAGCAGATCATCGATAGCTCTCGAATTGGCGGCACCCTTGACCCCGGCGAGGCGGGGATGCTCGGCGGCGTCTTTCACCTGCACGAGCAGGAGGCGCGCGAGGTGATGACGCCGATCCCGGCGGTCGTCACGGTCGATTCCTCCGAGGCTGTGGAGACGGCGCTGCGGCGCTGCGTCACCTCCGGTCACACGCGCCTGGTCGTGATCGAGGACGAGAATCCCGACCGGGTCAAAGGGATCGTCCACAACAACAGCCTCGCCCGGCTCTACATGAGCGACGGTCCGGAGGCCGAGATCGCTCCGGCCGTGCGCGACGCCGTGATCGTGCCCGAGACCCGTCCGCTCGACGACCTGCTCCATGATCTCCAGGTCCAGCGCACCTCGCTCTCGGTGGTCGTCGACGAGTACGGGCGCACGGTCGGCATCGTCACCGTCGAGGACATCCTCGAGGCGGTGGTGGGGGAGATCGAGGACGAGACCGACCCTCGCGCCGCTGCCCTGCGCCAGCTTGCCAGCGGCGAGTGGTTCGTGCGCGGCCACGTCTCGCTCGGCGACCTCTCCGACGCGGGCATCGAGCTGCCCGTCGACACCGACGCCTACAACTCGGTCGGCGGCTACGTCTTCGGCGAGCTCGGCCGGCTGCCGAAGCGGGGCGACACGATCACCGCCAACGGCTACACGATCCGGGTCGAGTCGGTGCGCGAGAACCGCATCGAGGCGGTCCGGATCAGCGGCCACTCCGGCGATTCCGTCCGTCACGACTCCTAGCTTCTCCGGGCGACCCGCGTTCCCCATTCAAACCTGGAGGTATCGCATGTGGGTTGTGCGATTGAGCGACAAGCAGCTTGAAGTCCTACGGGCCCTGCTGCGTTCGGAGGAGCACCTCGGCCCGGCGCTAAAAGGCGCGGTCGAGGCACTCGACCTGGCCCGCTGGGATGAGCTCCCAGAGGCCGAGCTTCCCTGGGAAGAGATCGAGCTGAAGGCGCGCCAGCAGGGCATCTCCCCTGCCGACGTGATCTGGGATCTGGCCGGTAAGCGTTAACTAGTCGTAGCTGTAAAAACCCGCGCCGCTCTTGCGGCCGAGCTTTCCCGCTTCTGCCATCTCGACCAGGAGTTTGGGGGGCTTCTGGTACTCCTCGCCCGAGGCGGCGTAGAGGGCGTCGCCGATCGCCTTGCATACGTCGAGGCCGACGAAGTCGAGCAGGGCGAGCGGGCCCATCGGGTGGCCGGCGCCGAGCTTCATGCAAGTGTCGACCTCTCCCGCCTCCATGCCGGTTTGTTCCATGAAGCGGACCGCGTCGAAGAGGTAGGGGAAGAGCAGGCGGTTGACGACGAAGCCCGCCAGGTCCGGGACCTCGACCGCGGTCTTGCCCAGCGCCGCGCACCAGGCGAGCGCCTTGTCGCGGGCGTCGGCGGCGCCATCCGGGAAGCAGACCTCGACCAGCTTCATCCGCGGCACCGGGTTGAAGACGTGCAGGCCGAAGAGCTTGCCGGCGCCGGCGGCCTCGGCGATCGCGCCGATGCTGAGCGAGGAGGTGGTCGTCGCCAGGTCGGCGTTCGGGCAGGCCTCGGCGATCGTCTTCAACAGCGCGCCCTTGGGCTCGACCTCCTCGACGATCGCCTCGACGATCACGTCGCAGTCGGAGAGATCGCTCGGGTCCGTGGTGACTCGCAGGCGCGAGGGCTCCGCGCCCTCGATCTTGGCGCAGGCTGCAACCACTTTCTCCTCCGCCCGCCAGGCCGACGCCTCGCTCCGCGCCAGCAGGATCACGTCTGCGGTTGTGGTCGCGACAGCAGCAAGCCCCGTGGCGATGGCGCCGCTTCCCGCGATTCCCGGACTCTGGTACCCCTGGCTTCCGTTCATGGTGCGGGTTCCTATCAAGCCCAGCCCCGTTCTCGCCGCCAGGTACGATTGGTTGACTGACCAGTCAATCGATCGGAGGGTGTGATGGCAGGCAACGGAAACGGCAAGTTCGGTGGTCGCGAGGTCGTGATCGTTGAGGCCGTGCGCACGCCGATCGGGCGTGGGCACGAGGAGAAGGGCTACTACAAGGACGTCCATCCCTCAAACCTGCTCGCCAAGGCCTACAGCGAGCTCTTCGAGCGCAGCGGCGTCGATCCGGCCGAGACCGGCGACGTGATCGCGGGCTGCGCCCAGCAGTTCGGCGAGCAGGGGGTCAACATCGGCCGCAACGCCTGGCTCGAGGCCGGCCTGCCGATCGAGACGCCGGCGACCACGATCGACCGCCAGTGCGGCTCCGCCCAGCAGGCGGTCAACTTCGCCGCCACCCTGATCGCCTCCGGCGTCCACGACGTTGCGATCGGCGGCGGGGTCGAGCACATGGGCCACATCTCCTTCGCCGACGGCTACTCGGTGATGAAGGAGCACGGCGCTCCCTTCTCACCCGAGCTCCTGAAGCGCTACAACCTGATCCCGCAGGGCCTCTCGGCCGAGATGATCGCCGATCAGTGGGAGATCCCCCGCTCCGAGCTCGACGAGCTCGGGGTGCGCTCCCAGCAGCTTGCCGCCAAGGCGACCGAGGAGGGTCGCTTCGAGCGTGAGATCGTTCCCTTCTCAGTCAACGGCGACACCTACTCGACTGACCAGGGAATCCGTCCCGAAACCTCGATCGAGGTGCTCTCCCAGCTCAAGCCGGCCTTCAAGGAGGACGGCAAGATCACCGCCGGCAACTCCTCACAGGTCTCCGACGGTGCCGCCGCGGTGCTGCTGATGACCCGCGAGAAGGCCGACGCGCTCGGCCTCAAGCCGCGCGCCCGCATCTTTGACCAGACCACGGTCGGCGTCGACCCGGTGATCATGCTCACCGGCCCGATCCCGGCGACGCGCAAGCTGCTCGAGCGCAACGGGATGACGATGGACGACATCGACCTGATCGAGATCAACGAGGCTTTCGCCTCGGTCGTCGCCGCCTGGCGCCGTGAGCTCGATCCCGACATGGACCGGGTCAACGTCAACGGCGGCGCGATCGCCCTCGGCCACCCGCTCGGCTCGACCGGCGCCCGCCTGATCACCACCCTCCTGCACGAGATGGAGCGCACCGACAAGGAGATGGGCCTGGTGACGATGTGCTGCGGCGGCGGGCTCGGCACCGGCACCCTGATCCAACGCGTCTGAGGCGGTCCGGCCGGCGCACATCCGCGTCCTCAGTCGCTTGCGTGCAGAGCACGCCGCGCTCCCTGCGTCCTTGATCTGCTTGGCCGGACCGCCTCAGACGGATCTGAAAATGTAGATTTCCCCTATGAGTACGGGACGGGGGGCTTTTGTTGCGGCAGCGATGGTCATCGCTCTCGTCCTTGTCGGATGCGGTGGGGGCGGTGACTCGAGCAGCGATAACTCGATCTCCAAAGAAGAATTCATCGCCAAGGCCGACGCCGTCTGTAAAAAGGGCACGGAACGCCTGCAGGCGGCAATCGCCCCCATCCTCAAGAACCAGCCCAACATCGCCAAGGTGAGCAAGGGCGAACAGGAAAAAATCGTGGCCACCGTGATGGTGCCGAGCGTCAGCCGGGAAGCGAAGGAACTGCGTGCGCTTGGCGTCCCGGATGGCGACGACGAAAAGGTCGACGCGATGATCACGGCGCTCGAAGAAGGTGTCGAAACCGCGGAACGGGATCCCGAAGCCGTGACCAAAAGCAGCGACGCGATCTTCGGCATCGCCAGCAGAATCGCCAGCGAATACGGTCTCACCTCCTGCGGCACCCGCTGAGTACTGGCTGCGCGGCCAAGGGGCCGCTATGCTCCGCGGCCGATGGACCTGACCCTCTCGCCCTCCGAGCAGCAGTTCCGCGACGAGGTCCGCGACTGGATCGAAGCGAACCATCCCGGTCCCGAGCCGGAAGCGGGCCTGGAGGAGGTGATGGCCTTCCGCCGCGAGTGGCAGCTGAAGATGCACGCCGCCGGCTGGGCCGGGATCTCCTGGCCAAAGGAGTACGGCGGTCGCGGCGCGACGATGATCGAGCAGGCAATCTTCGTCGGCGAGGCGGCGCGGCTGGAGGCGCCGAGCCCGGCCAACGTGCTCGGCCTGGCGATGGGCGGCCCGGTCGTCATCGCCCACGGGACCGATCAGCAGAAGCAGCGCTACCTGGAGCCGATCCTCACTGGCGAGGAGATCTGGTGCCAGGGGTTCTCCGAGCCCGAGTCCGGCTCCGACCTGGCCTCACTGAAAACGCGGGCGGTCAAGGACGGCGACGAATGGGTGGTCACCGGCCAGAAGGTCTGGACCACCTTCGCCCAGTACGCCAAGTGGTGCATGCTCGTCGCCCGCACCGACCCCGATGCGCCCAAGCACAAGGGGCTGACCTACTTCCTGATGGACATGGACCAGCCCGGCGTTGAAGCCAAGCCGCTGGTTCAGATCACCGGCGAGGGCGAGTTCAACGAGGTCTTCATCAACGAGGCGCGCATCCCCGACGAGAACATCGTCGGCGGCGCCGGCAACGGCTGGTCGGTCGCGATCACGACGCTGATGAACGAGCGCGCCGGCCTCGCCTTCGGCGCGATCGCCCAGATCGCCAACAGCCTCAAGCGCCTCGGTGCCCTGGCCGCGGAGACGCGGCTCAACGGCGGCACGGCGGCTGAGGACCCGGTCTTCCGCCAGCGGATCGCCCAGCTCCACATCGAGGCAGAGACGATGCGGCTCAACGCCTACCGGGGCCTGACCAAGACGATGCAGTCGGGCATTCCGGGCCCCGAGGGATCGCTGGGCAAGTGGCAGTGGGCCGACATCAACCAGCGCATCGCCGAGCTGGCGCTTGACATTGAGGGCGCCTACGCGCCGCTGACGCGCGGCGACGAGCACGTCGTCGCCGGCGGCGCCTGGCAGTACAGCTTCCTGCGCTCGCGGGCCAACTCGATCGAGGGCGGGACCACCGACATCCTCAAGAACATCATCGCCGAGCGCGTGCTCGGCCTGCCGAGGATGAGATGAGAGAGACAACCACCCGCCCGCGGCGGACGCGTGAGCAAGGACGCGAGATCGCCGGGGGTTATGAGCGCGTCCTTGCGGAAGCAAAGTAGCGGGCTGAATTTAAGTCATGTACTTCGACCTCACCGACGAGCAGCAGGCGATCAAGGCGACCGCCCACGACTTCCTCGCGGCCCGCTACAAGTCCGACCGCATCCGCGAGCTGGCCGAGAGCGAGAACGGCTTCGAGCAGTCCGACTGGGACGAGATGGCCGAGCTCGGCTGGACCGGCCTGGCGTTGCCGGAGGAGTGGGGCGGACAGGGCCTCGGCATCGTCGAGCTCTGCGTCCTCTTCGAGGAGATGGGCTACGCGCTTGCTCCCTCGCCACTCCTCTCCAACACGATCGCCGGTCTGGCCCTCTCGCTCTGCGGCTCCGACGACCAGCGCGAGCGCTTCCTGCGCCCGCTGGCCGAGGGCAAGCTGCGCGGCACTCCCGCTCTCTGGGATGCCAATGGCCCGGCGAGGATCGGCAGCTTCACGATGGAGCCGCGCGCCGAGGGCGAGGGCATCGTCCTCGACGGCGAGAAGGTCCTGGTGATGGATGCCGCGGCCGCAGACTTCTTCCTCGTCGCCACTTCCGACGGGCGCCGTCATCTGGTCGAGCGCGATGCCGAGGGCGTCACCGTCACAGCTTCAACCTCGATCGACACGACCCGCCGCCTCTACGCGGTCCGCTTCGAGGGCGTCAAGGTTGCGGCGAAGGACTCGCTGCCGGCCGCTGAGGCCGACTACTACGCCGTCTTCAACAGGCTCTGCGTCGCGCTCGCCGCCGAGTCGACCGGGCTCGCCCAGCGGACGATGGAGATGGCTGTCGCCTACGCCAAGGACCGCCAGCAGTTCGGCCGGCCGATCGGCACCTACCAGGCGGTCTCGCACCGCTGCGCGCAGATGCTGCTGGAGACCGAGAACGCGCGCTCGGCGGTCTACGGGGCGGCCTGGGCGGCCGACGCCGAGCCGGATTCGCTGCCGACCGCGGCCTCGATGGCCAAGGCCTACGCCTCCGATGTGGGCTGGCGGGTCCCCGACGCCTCGATCCAGGTTCACGGTGGGATCGGCTTCACCTGGGAGCACGACCTGCACTTCTTCCTCAAGCGCGGCAAGGCCAACGCGGCGATGTTCGGCGACTCGAAGTGGCATCGCGAACGCGTCGCCGACGCCGTCCTCGCCGCGCCATGAACCCACTGCTCCGGTGTGCCTTTTCTGGCGATAGCCCGGAAAAAGCACACCGGAACGGGACCGGCCGGCCGTGAGCGCCCTGAACCGCGTCTCCGTCGCCGCGATCGGCACCACGATCACCGACCTCGAGGCCGAGACCCAACGCGCGGAGGCGGCTGGCGTCGAGTGCGTCTGGGCGCCCGAGCTCTTTCGCTCCTCGGTCACCCAGGCCGCTTATCTCGCCGGCAAGACCGAGCGCATCGACGTCGCCACCGGAATTGCCTGGGCCTTCACCCGCAGCCCCTTCATCCTCGCCGTCAGCGCCCTGGATATAGACGAGATGTCGAGCGGACGCTTCCGCCTTGGGCTCGGCTCGGGGGTCAAGCGCCTCAACGAAACCTGGCACAACGCCGAGTACGGCAAGCCCGCCCCGCACCTGCGCGAGGCGATTGAGGCGACGCGACTGATCATGCAGCAGGCCGGCAAGGGTGAGCCGATCCGCTACGAGGGCTCCTACTACGACATCGACATCAAGGGTTGGGTTCGCCCGCACCCAGCGCCACGTGAGTCGGTGCCGATCTACACCGCCGGCGTCCAGGGCGGCATGTGCCGGATGGCGGGCGACGTTGCCGATGGGCTGATCGGCCACCCGATCCAGAGCCTGCGCTGGATCGACGAGGTTGTGGTCAGCTCCTTTGAAGAGGGGCTCACTCGCTCGGGCCGCGAGCGCTCAAGCTTCGACTATCTGCCGACCGTCTGCTGCGCGATCGATGACGACGAGGCGCGGGCGATTGACATGGCGCGGCGCACGATCTCCTTTTACGCCACGGTCAAGACCTACATGCCGCTCTGGGAGCTGCACGGATTTGCCGATAACGCCGTCGCCGCCGGTGAGGCTTTCCGCCGCGGCGACCTCGCCGCCGTGCCCGCGGCGATCAGCGACGCGATGGTCGAAACCTACTGCGCCGCCGGCCCGCTGGACAAGGTTCGCGCCCGGGTCGAAGCGACGGCTGAGCGCGCCGACGGCCTCTTCCTCACCCCACCGACCTACTTCATCTCTCCCGAAGAGCTGAGCGAGTACCAGAACCGCATCATCGCGGCCTTCGGCCCCGCCGCATGAATCCGCCAAGAGTTCCGGTGCGCCTTTTGCACCCGTGACGAGCATTAAGCGCACCGGAAACCGAGAAGACGAAGTGCTGCGGAGGGTGCGTGGGATTCCGGAGGGGTTCGTGCGGACCTACGGGGATGTATCGCCGGGGGCACCGCGTTTCGCCGGCACAGTGCTCTTCGCGTGCGACGACCCCGACCTGCCCTGGTGGCGGGTGGTCCGCGCCGACGGCTCGTTGGCGAAGGGAGCGCGCCAGCGCCGGCATCGGACTGCCGAGGGCGTGCCGTTCCGCGGCGACCGCGTCGATATGGCGAGCGCCCGAGTCCCGCCTTGATCGCGTCTCCGCGCGGTTACTCGTCGCGCGGAGTGATGCGAAAGGTCGAGACGACCTCGGCCTGTTTGGCCTCGGGGTGGACGACGTAGGCGCTGGGACCGCCGCCGAACCAGCCCGAGCTTTCGTTGTCGGCGACGAAGATGCCGGGGTGGTGCTTGCCGTCACCGTCCTCGACCCAGACCTTGTCGCCCTCTTTGAAGCCGTGTTCGATCTCACTGCTCACGCGATCAGCCTAGCCGCTTGCGCGCCGTCGGCTCGGCCCCGCTGGTGGCATGGGGCCGAGCCGAGGCTCGCAGCTGGTTACGGACAGACGACGATCAGGTGGAAATCTGCGTCCGCGTCGGCACCTTTTTCGTCGCGAGTGTGGACTTCGATCGCGTTTGGATTAGCCGGTGAGATGTTGGTCTGCGCGTAGCCGGCCCCCGGCACCGTGGTGCTGGCGTTGTTGCGTCCGGCGACGTTGGCGCAGCCGCTGACGTTGACCGGGAAGACCACGGCTACGGCGCCGCCGCCCTCTGCCGCGGTTATGCCCTGATCGCTCGCTCGTGCCAGGGAGGCGTTGCCGGAACCGCCGGGGTTGTTGACGACTGCCCAGTAGGTATGCGCGGCGCGCTTGGCCGCTGGCACAACCCCAAGCTTGTTGGTGTTGATCTGGAAGCCGGTAAGCGTCTTGTGCTTGAGCTTGCCGCCCCCGATTGTCTGCTTTTTGATCGCTCCGCCGTTGATCGACTGCGCCGCGTAGGCCGTGCCGGCCAGGGCGATGATCAGGGCGATGATGGCGACGACCATTGCCGCCGATGGCCTCCTGCTCCTCGTAGCATCCATGGACCCCCCTTTGTTTCGAGGACTTGCCGCGCCACTACCCGGCGGTTGCGGGGATTAACCGCTGGCGCTACGCCGGCAATTTGGCGGCGAAGCGCTCGAAGGCCGCTATGTCGGTTACTGCGGGTCCGTGACCGGGAAGGATCAGGCTGGGCTCAAGCGCGGCCAGCTTGCGGATCGAACGGCGGTTCTCGGCCGAGTCGAGGTTGTAGAAGTCGGGCGGCTCGGCGAGCATCGGACGACCGGTGGCGTAGCTCATGCTGCGAATCACGTCGCCGCAGATCGCCACCCGGTCGGAGTCGCGGAAGAAGATCACCTCGCCGGGCGAGTGTCCTGGGGCATGGACTACGCGAAAGCCGGCAATCTCGTCGCCGTCGGCGAGCACCCTGTCGACGCTGTGCGGCGGGCCCTGCCAGAGCCAGGCCGCGGCCCGCGCGATCGGGTGCGAGGAGGCGCTGACGGGCCGCCTTCCCTCCATCGCGTCGACGTCATCAGCGTGACAGGCAAGCGGAATGCCCCGCGCCTCGCAGACGTCCTTAGCGACCCCCTGGTGGTCGGCGTGGACATGGGTCAGCGCCAGCATCGAGAGTTCCCGTCCGCCGATCTCGGAGAAGATGCGGCGCCGGTCCCAGCGCCTTCCGGCGTCGATCAGGACATCCTCGGCGAGGTAGACGTTGATCGTCGGCCCGGGGAACTCCTTCAGTCGCCATACCCCTGGAGCGAAGTTCTTCAATGCGGGGAGATCCCCATCGTCCCGCGCGGGTCGCCGCTGTGCTCGGCCAGCTCCTCGAGCTCGGCGATCTTGCGCTCCCCTTCGCGCCGCGCCGGGTCGTCGGCCGTCAGCGGCGCGATCAGCCGGCGGATCCGGTTGCGGACCTGGAGAGCGAAGTGCGGGGTGGAGGCGCCGGCCAGGGCGCGGATGTCCTCGGCGGTGACCCGGTGGCCGCCGCTGAGCAGGTTTGGGCTCTCGGCCTCGCTCATCGCCGTTGCCTCCGCTTCGCTCCCGCCGCGAAGAACCGGATGTGCACGCTTGGTCGCTTCGCGATCACGGTTCTCCCCCTCCAATCTTGGCCAGTTCGGCGAGTTGGTCGATTTCGGCTTGCTGGTTCACGTCGATGGCCTCCTGGTCCCCGACCACCCAGACATGGTTATAGAAGGCGCGGGTGGGATCGGTGGTGTAACCGGGCTTGATGTCGAGCAGGTATTCGCGCAGCGCCTTTGGCAGCGTATCGGCGTCATCGGTGAGCAGCAGCGGTCCCCAGGTGCCCGAGGCGGAGAGCGGTGCGGCGATTGCCGCCGCCAGCGGTTCGTCGCTGCGAGCGACGACCAGGCCGTGTCCGGGGTCGTTGACGTTCCAGCCGAAGCTACCGCTCGCGTAGCGGGCCAGGGCAACCGAGTTGGCGACCGGGTCCTCGCCTGAGACCCGCCGCACCGGGTTGCCGATCTTGGCGACTTCCCGCACCACGTCGGAGGAGATCGCTGAGGATGGCCCGAGTACGTAGACCGGCGTCTTCGGATCTTTGCTCAGCGCCGCCTCGGTTTGCTTGGGGAGTTTGCCAGGGCCGCTGTAGAGGACCGCGTCGCCGGAGCGGGCGGCCCAAGCGGCGGCCGGCGCGGCGAATTCGGGCTTGCTTTCGGGCGCGAGGACGACGTGCCTGGGAGCGTCGCCGAACAGTTTGTCTCGCAGCGCCTCGATGGCGACGGCCAGGGCGGCCGGACTCGTCCCCTTCGCCCGGGAAGTCCGCAGCCCGTCCGGCGCTGCGGCGTCGCCGATGAGGAATGCCTGGGCTTTGTCGGTTGCGCTGCTTCCCTGTGGATCGAGCGCGTCGAGGGCCTGCGAGGTTGGGTCGGGAAGATCGCTGCCGGAGGAGACGAGCAGCGGCGCTCGCACCGGGGCCGACATCAGCACTGCCGCGGCCACCGCTCCCTGCCAGTCGCCTTCGTCGACCAGCGTGATCGCCGCGGGTCGTTGCGCGACCTTGACCGAGGGGAAGACCGCGAGCGCCACGCCGGCGGCCGTGGTCGCGGCGTCTGAGCCGCCGACCCTGGTTGTGTTGTTGGTGGCAAACGACGGATAGCCCAGTTCCTCGGCGGCTTCGGCAGTGGGGGTTTGCTTTTCTTCGGGCGCCGGTTCGACGGCCTGGACCGGAGCCGGCGCGGGCTTTTCCTCTTGTTTGTTTGAGCCACCGCCGCCGAGCACCGCGGCGATGAGAAAGACAACGGCGATCAGAACCAGGCCGCCGATCGCCTTCAATGCCCCTGGGATTGGTTTGCGTTCTCGCTTGGGGGGTCGCGGTGGATCTGGTTCTTGCCGGGATTCCGTTCGCCGGGCTCCCTCCGCGGCCGGGACTTCCGCGTTAATCGGTTGCGCTCGGGGCGTCATCGAGGGAAAGCTAGACGTTGGGGCTTTTGGATCGATTAAGGGTGGGCATGGCCAAGCGGGTCGAGGACGCCGGGAGCGTGGCGGCCGCGAGCACGCGAGCTGCCGGGACGAAGAGATGCGCCGCGCCATGCGCACCCCTTAAACTGGTTGACTGACCAGTCAATCAGTCGCCCGCCAAGCCTAGGAAGGGACTCATGGATTTCGCACTCAACGACGAGCAGCTGGAGTACAAGGAGCGCTGCCGGACCTTCGCCCGCGAGGTGATCAGGCCCGCCGCCCGCAAGCACGATGAAGAGGAGAGCACCCCCTGGGAGGTGATCAAGGAGGCGCGCAAGCAGGGCTTCGGCGGCCTCGAGGGCATTCAGCGCAATGCCGCCGATGAGCAGGGCCAGTTGCAGGTGATCTCGGCTGAGGAGTTTCACTGGGGCTGCGCCGGCACGGCCCTGGCAATCTCGGGCTCCGGCCTCGCCGCGGCGGGAATCGCTTCCTCCGGCACGCCCGAGCAGATCGCCCGCTGGGTCCCCGAGTGCTTCGGCAGCGGCGAGGAAATCAAGCTCGGCGCCTACGCCGTGACCGAGCCGCAGGCCGGCTCCGACGTGAAGAGCCTCAAGACGACCGTCAAGCGCGACGGTGACGAGTGGGTGCTCAACGGGACCAAGGTCTTCATCACCAACGGCGGCATCGCCGATGTCCACGTCGTCGTCGCCACTGTCGACCCCGCCCTCGGCACGCGCGGCCAGGCCTCCTTCGTGATCGGCAAGGACACGCCCGGGTTGAGCCAGGGCAAGAAGGAGTCCAAGCTCGGCATCCGTGCCTCGCACACGGCCGAGATCGTGCTCGAGGACTGCCGGATCCCGATCGAGAACCTGCTCGGCGGTGAGGAGAAGCTGGAGCGCAAGCTGCAACGCGGGCGCGAAGGTAAGAAGTCGCGCGGTGCCGACGCCCTGGCGACCTTTGAGATGACCCGGCCGCTGGTCGGCGCCTCGGCCCTCGGCATTGCCCAGGCCGCCTACGAGTGGACCCTCGAGTACCTCGATGGCCAGTCCGAAGGCGGTAAACCGGTGCTCGGCGAGCAGCGCATCCAGCAGGTCCTCGCCGACGTCGCCACCGAGATCGAAGCCGCGCGCCTGCTGGTCCAGCGCGCCGCCTGGATGGGCCGCAACGGCATCCCGATGCGCGGTGGCCAGGGCTCGATGTCGAAGCTCAAGGCGGGCGACGTGACGATGTGGGCGACGACGACGCTGATGGACCTCGTCGGCCCGTTCGCCTGGAGCACCGAGTGCCCGCTGGAGAAGTGGTTCCGCGACGCCAAGATCTACCAGCTGTTCGAGGGGACGGCGGAGATCCAGCGGATGGTTATCTCGCGGATGCAGGCGCGGGAATACGCCGAGCGGCTCGGGTATGCGGCGGAAGTCGCCGAGAAGGCGATGGCTGAGCCCGCCACAGAGCCCGTTCCCGCGTAAGCGAAGAGCCGTCGAGGCCCCCTTCCCAGGCCGCTTCGCGGGAGTTCCTGGGAAGGGGCCCTCGACGGCTCTAAGCTCAGGCCGTGCACGCCCACGGGCATTCGCATCCGCTCGACGTTCGGCGCGGCGATAGTCGCCGCAGAATGTGGATAGCTCTTGGGATCAACGCGGGGATGCTGGTTGCCGAGGCGGTTGGTGGGGTGCTAACCGGATCGCTGGCGGTGTTGGCGGATGCGGGGCATCTGCTTTCCGATGTCGGCGCGATCGGGCTGGCGTTGTTTGCTGCCGCGCTTGCCGTCCGGCCGGCCGGGGGGCGGATGACGTTTGGGTATCAGCGCTCGGAGATCCTGGCGGCGCTGGTCAATGGGTTGCTGCTGGTTGTCGTGGCGATCGTGATCGGCTACGCCGCTATCGGCCGGCTCGGTGACCCGCCGGAGATCGATGCCGGCGGGGTGCTCGGGCTCGGTCTGCTTGGCCTCGCCGGCAACATCGCCGCGACTCTCGTGCTCGCGCGGGGCGAGCGTGCCGACCTCAACCTCGAGGGGGTGCTGCGGCATTCGGCCGCCGACGCGCTGGGCTCGATCGGCGTGGTTGCCGCCGGCGCGGTGGTCCTTGCCGGCGGTTCCTCGATTGTCGATCCGATCGTCAGCCTGGTGATCTCGCTGCTGATCCTGCTCTCTTCCTGGCGCCTGATCAAAGAGCCGTTCGATGTGCTGATGGAGGCGGCGCCCGCCGGCGTTGACGTCGATGCGGCTGGGGCGGCGATTTGCTCGGAGGAGGGAGTGCGCTCGGTGCACGACCTGCACATCTGGACCGTGACCTCGGGCTTTGGTGCTCTCGCCGCTCACGTTGTGGTCAGCTCGGATTGCGATCCGGGTTTGGTGCGGCGGCGGCTTGAGCTGCTGCTGCGCGAGCGCTTTGGGATTGACCACACCACGCTGCAGATGGAGGAGGAGGCATCAGCCGATCTCCTGCGCGTCGAGAACACCCCGCCGCAGGCCTGATCGCAAGCCCACTTGCAGGAGGAATTCCCTGCAAGTGGGGACTTCTCGACTTGGCTAGCCTCGGCGGCGATGGTCAGAAATCGCCTCGCCCTGGCGACGTTTCTCGTCGCCGCGGCGGCGCTGGTCGCGCTGCTCGCCGCCAGTGCCGCACCCGCCGAAGATCTCGAATCGAAGCTCGACGCTAAGGAAGCGAAGCTCTCCAAGGCCCGCGAACGCTCCGGTGTGCTCTCAACGACGATCTCTCACCTCGGCGATCGCATAGACAGGCTGACGACCGAGGTGGCCGGCCTTCGCAGGCGGGAGGCGGCGGTTGAAGTTCGCCTCAACGCCAAGCAGGCGGAACTCGACCGGGCGACGGCGCAACTGAACGTGGCGAAGACGCGCCTGGTCAGGATGCGCTCGCACCTGCAGCGCGCCCTGACCGCGCTGCGCGGTCGCCTCGTCGCGATGTATGAGACGGGCACGCCCGACGTGCTCAGCGTCATTGTCGGCGCCAACGGCTACGACGACCTGATCGACCGCACCGAATACCTCAACCGCATCCGCGGCAATGACGAAGCGATCGTCGGCCGGGTGCGCGAACTGCGCAACCAGGTCAGGCGCACGTTCGATCGTCTGCGCGGTGCCAAGGACGAGATCGAAGCGGCGCGCGACTCGATCGCGGCCGAAGAGCGGGCCCTGGCCAGCGCTCGCGGCGCGGTCCAGCAGCGACAGTCGTCCCTCCTCGCCGCTCGGGGTGATCGCGTCGCGGCGCTGAAGGAGATCCGCTCGCACGAAGAGGAGCTGGACGGCTCGGTGGCAAAGATCCAGGCGAAGCTCGCGGCACGGCTCGCCGGCTATGGATCGGTGCCGCTGCCGGCCGGTCCGATTCGCGGCGGCGGCAGCGGGCTGATCTGGCCGGTAAATGGTCCGGTCGTCTCCGGCTTCGGCCCGCGCACGATCAACGGCAGCTACGAGTACCACCCCGGCATCGACATTGCCGTCCCCAGCGGTACCCCGATCCGGGCGGCCGCGGCCGGCACGGTGATCTTTACCGAGCCCGAGTCGAGCAGCGGCGGCTATGGCAACTACACGTGCATCGACCACGGCGGCGGGCTTTCCACTTGCTACGCCCACCAGGAGAGCTTTGCCGTCTCAGCGGGCCAGCACGTCTCACAGGGACAGATAATCGGCTACAGCGACTGCACTGGCTACTGCTTCGGCCCCCACCTTCACTTCGAGGTCCGAATCGATGGTGAAGTCACCGATCCGATGGCCTATCTGTAGGCACGCCCTCCGCTGCGTCTTTTACTTAGAATTCCCTAGCAAATTCAATTATTTGGTATGCCGGTCGGGGTTTGACCGTGCCAGTCTGGGTATCGGTCTCTCGAGGAGGCCATCCGAGATGATCCGCCAGGCTCACACATATCTCGCGGGAGCGGTGTCCAGCACCGCGCTGGTGGCGGCAGCCGTGGTCGCCTTCGTGCTGCTTGTTTCGTTCCAGGCCTTGAGGGATTGGCCACTTGCGGGCATCGGTATCGCCGGGGACGACAGCGCCGGCACCGGGCCCAGCAGCCCCGGCGGTGGTTCTACTGCCTCCCCGACGCAAGCGGCTGGTGTCGGCGCCACCGCTGGGCCGGTCGCCAACCGAGCAACGGCGCGCAATAACAGCCGCTCTGCCGGCGCGCGGCGAAGCCAGGAGACCGCCGTCGACGCGTCCCCGACAGCCACGACCGGCTCGCCGACGGCGCAAGCGCCGTCGCCCAGTCCGACCGGAGGCCAGGGGGAAGCCACCCCTGACGGCTCGTCCTCGCCGACCGGATCGGCCAACTCCAGCCCTTCAGAAGGCAGCGGGGGCGGCGGCCCCAAACCCAGCCCCGGCGGTGGGCCCGGCACGGGCGAAAGTGGCGGTCAAACGACCTCGGGCGCGATTACCGGAACCGTCACCAAAACGGTTTCCGGGGTCGACGAAGCCACCGGCGGCGTGCTCGGCGGCACCGGTGTAACCGAAACCACAGGAAAAGTCGCTGAAAGCGTGGCTGGCTCGGAATCGCCGGTCGGCAAAACCGTTGACGAAGTCGTCAAAGGGGTCGACGGCGTGCTCGGCGACAACGAATAGCCGGTCACTAACCGCCGCTCGCCTTTCAACCGTCACAATGCCCGCCTATGGCGGAGCGCACACAGGCCGGGGGGGTAGTCGATCCGATCGAGGGGTCACCGGTTTTTCCGAGCGAGAGCCGCGTCAATGAGCGCGGTCATCTCGAGATCGCCGGTTGTGACGTCGTCGAGCTGGCGGCGGAGTTCGGCACCCCGGCTTACGTCTACGCCGAAGAGGACATGCGCGCCCGCGCCCGCGCCTACCGCGCGGCCTTCGAGCAGCGTGGGGCCGAGGCGGAAGTGCTCTTTGCCAGCAAGTCGCTGCCCTGCACCGCCGCCTACCGACTCTTCGCCGAGGAGGGGCTTTCGGTCGACGTCGCCTCGGGCGGGGAGCTGCACATGGCGCTGCGCGCCGGCTTTGACCCCGCCCGTATCCATATGCACGGCAACAACAAGAGCGATGAGGAGATTCTCTTCGCCGCCCGTTCCGGGGTCGGCCACCTGATCCTCGACTCCTTCGATGAGATCGATCGCTGCGAGCGACTGCTCGAGCAGCCTCAGGACGTCCTCATACGCGTCACTCCGGGGATCAAGCCCTCGACTCACACTTACGTGCAGACGGGCCAGCTCGACTCGAAGTTCGGTTTCGGCCTTGAGGACGGTCTGGCGGCCCGGGCGATCGAGCGGGTGCTCGCATCCGATGTGCTCAACCTGACCGGCCTGCACGCCCACATCGGATCGCAGATCTTCGAGCTCGAGCCCTACGCGCTGGTGATCCGGGCGATCGGCGAGTTGGCCGGCGACTGGTGCAAGATCGTCAACGTCGGCGGTGGCCTTGGCATCGCCTACACGGCCGAGGACGAGCCGCCCTCGATCGACGCCTACGTCGACGTCAAGGTCCGTGGCGTCGCCGAGGTCTTCGGCGATGGCGTGCGGATCCTGATCGAGCCCGGCCGTTCATTGGTCGGCAATGCCGGCATCACCGCCTACCGGGTCGGCACCGTTAAGGAGATCCCCGGCGTCCGCACTTACGTCGCCGTCGACGGCGGCATGTCGGACAACCTGCGGCCGATGCTCTATGGCTCGCGCTACGAAGCGCTGATCGCCGATCGTGCCGCCGAGCCGGGCGGGAGCACGGCGACGATAGCCGGCATGCACTGCGAGTCCGGCGACATCATCGTCCGCGACGCGCTGCTCGCCGACCCGGCGGTGGGCGACGTGCTCGTCACGCCCGCCACCGGCGCCTACGGCTACGCGATGGCGAGCAACTACAACGGTGTGCCGCGGCCACCGGTGATCTTCTGCCGCGACGGCGACGCCCGCGTGGTCGTGCGGCGCGAGACCTACGAGGACCTCACTTCCCGAGATGCCTGAACCGATTCGCATCGGGCTGCTGGGACGCGGCACGGTCGGTGGCGCCTTCGCCGAGCTGATCGAGGCGCGGGCCGAGGCGGTTGAGGCGGCGACCGGGCGGCGGCCGGAGATCAGCGGGGTGCTGACCCGCGAGGGTGGCGACTTCGGCGAGATCCTCGCCGGCTCCGACCTGATCGTCGAGTTGATCGGCGGCACCGAGCCGGCGCGCGCCTACGTGCTCGACGCCCTGCGGGCCAAGCGCCCGGTGGTCACCGCCAACAAGCAACTGCTTGCCCAGCACGGCGAGGAACTCTTCGACGTTGCCCGCGAGGCCGGTGTGCAGCTGCGCTTCGAGGCGGCGGTTGCCGGCGTGATCCCGATCGTGCGGGTGATCCAGGAGAGCTTCGGTGTCACCGAGATCGCCAAGATCTTCGGCATCGTCAACGGCACCACCAACTTCATCCTCACCGAGATGGCCGCGAGCGGCGCCTCTTACGAGGACGTCCTCGCCCGCGCGCAGGAGCTCGGCTACGCCGAGGCCGACCCGACCGCCGACGTCAGCGGGGCCGACGCCGCGGCGAAGATGGCGATCCTCGCCCGGCTCGCCTTCCACACCCCGGTGACTTTGGACCAGGTCTCATACGAGGGGATCGAGCAGGTCGAGCCAGACGATCTCGCCTACGCCAAGGAGCTCGGCCTCTCGCTGAAGCTGCTCGGGGTCGCCGAGCGTCGCGAGGAGGGGATCAGCGCGCGGGTCTTCCCCTGCTTCCTCTATGGCGGCCACCCGCTCGCACCGGTCAGTGGTCCGTTCAACGCGGTGATGGTCGAGGCGCCGGAGATCACCGAGGTGACGATGTCGGGGCCCGGGGCCGGGGGAATGCAGACGGCCTCGGCCGTGCTCGGCGACGTCGTCTCGATCCTCAGCGGCGACGCCCCCATGCACGAGACCCGCGAGCGCCTGCCGATCGTCTCCGACGTCACCTCTTCCTTCTACCTCCACCTGGCTGTAGCCGACCGCCCCGGCGTGCTGGCCAGCGTCGCCAAGGTGCTGGGCGATGAAGACGTATCTGTGAAGAGCGTCGTCCAGCGCGGCAGCGGTGAGGACACCCGCCTGGTGATGGTGATCCACGAGTGCTTAGAGTCGCGCTTCTCAGCCGCGCTGGAGGCGATCGAGGAACTCGACGTGCTGCGTTCGCCGCCGCGCTCGATTCGGGTGATCGAAGAGGAGTTTGTTTGAGTCCCGCCCCCTTGATCGAGCGCTATCGAGAGCGCCTCTCGCTGGAGCCTGGTGACCCGGTGGTGACCCTGAACGAGGGCTCGACGCCGCTGGTCGAGGCGCCGCGGCTCTCCGAGCGGATCGGGGCCAAGGCCTACCTCAAGTTCGAGGGAGCCAACCCAACCGGCAGCTTCAAGGACCGCGGCATGACCGTCGCGGTCTCGAGGGCCAAGGGCCGCGGCGCCGAGGCCGTGATCTGCGCCTCGACCGGCAACACCGCCGCCAGCGCCGCCGCCTACGCGGCGCGGGCGGGGATGCGCGGGGCGGTGATCGTGCCCGAGGGCAAGATCGCGATCGGCAAGCTCGCCCAGGCGCTGATGCACGGGGCCCGCGTCGTCGCCCTGCAGGGCAACTTCGACGACGCCCTGCGGATCGTCCGCGAGCTCGCCGACAAGCACCCGATCGAGCTGGTCAACTCGGTCAACCCGCACCGGATCGAAGGGCAGAAGACCGCCGCCTTCGAGGTGGTCGAGGAGCTGGGCGAGGCGCCGGGCGCGCTGGCGATCCCGGTCGGCAACGCCGGCAACGTCACCGCCTACTGGCGCGGCTTCCAGGAGGCCGGCAGCGCTCCGATCCTCTACGGCTTCCAGGCCGAGGGCGCCGCGCCGCTGGTTCGCGGCGAGCCGGTCGCCAACCCCGAGACGGTCGCCTCGGCGATCCGGATCGGCAACCCGGCCCGCTGGGAGGAGGCTATGGACGCCTTCACCGCCTCGCGCGGTCGCGTCGCCGCCGTCTCCGACCAGCAGATCCTCGACGCCTACCGCTGGCTCGCCGCCGGGGAGGGCGTCTTCTGCGAGCCCGCCTCGGCCGCCTCGGTCGCCGGCCTGCTCGCCCACGGGCTGCCCACGGTCGAGGGCGAGCCGCCGCCGGAGACAGTGGTCTGCGTCCTCACCGGCCACGGCCTCAAGGACCCCGATACCGCGCTCTCCAAAGCGCCCTCCGTGATCAATTGCGAGAACGACCTCAGCGCGGTCGAGCGCGCGGTGTTCGATTGACCGTCCGTCGCCGGCTCGTCCGCGTCCCCGCCTCGTCGGCCAACCTCGGCCCGGGCTACGACGTGCTTGCCGCGGCGGTCTCGCTCTATCTCGAGCTCGAGGTTGAGGAGACCGGCGAGTTCTCGCTCGATCCCGGCGGGCTCGAGGTCTCCACGGGCCGCGACAACCTGATCGTGCGCGCCTTCGAGACCCTGCATCCCGCCGACGGCATCGCCTTTCGGCTGAAGAGCGAGATCCCCTTGGCCCGTGGCCTGGGATCGAGCGCGGCGGCGATCGTCGCCGGGCTCTTCGCCGCCGACCACCTCTTCGAGCTGGCGTTGACCAAGGAGGAGATGCTGGTCAAGGCGACGGAGTTGGAGGGGCACCCCGACAACGTCGCCGCGGCGATCTACGGGGGCTTCGTGATCTGCGGCGCTGACCACGACGAGTTACCGAGCGCGGTTTGCTTCGACCCGCCTAGCGGTCTCGAGGGAATCGCCGTGATCCCGGCCGAGGAGGTCTCGACCGAGCGCGCCCGCGAGGCGATCCCAGCCGAGGTCCCGCTCGCCGACGCCGTCGCCAACGTCTCCGCCGCCTCGCGCCTCGTTCTCGGCCTGCAGACGTCCGACCTCGACTTGGTCGCCGTCGGCCTTATCGATCGCATCCACCAGCCCCGCCGCCGCGAGCTCTACTCGCGCTCGATGGAGCTGGTCGACGGCGCCGCCGAGCTCGGCGCCCTCGGCGCGACGATCTCCGGCGCCGGCCCCACCGTCCTCGTCTGGACCACCTGGCAGGACGCGGGCCACGTCGCGGAGGCCCTCGAGCAGCGCTGCGCCGGCTGGGCCGAGATCCGCCGTCTTCCCTTCAGCCCCCACGGGGCTGACGTGCCTGAGCTTTAGTCTCGGGGACGAAGATGGGAAGCCGCATTAGGATCGGACCATGGCCAAATTCAGATCACTGGTGGTGCTTGCCGTCCTGGGCGCCTGCCTCGCCGTTCCGGCGAGCTCGCAGGCGACGCTTGTCTTCACCCGCAATCCCTTCAGCCCGACGGTCTACGTCGCCAATGACAACGGCTCCTCGGCGCGAAAGATTGGCTCGGGGTCCAATCCGCGGGTCTCGCCTGATGGGCAGACGGTCGCCTTCTACCGCGTGGGCAGAGGCAATCAGCCGGCTGACTTGATGATTGCCCCCGCGGCGGGTGGCGCCCCGAGAAAGCTATTGAGCGGATGGCAGGACCCGTTCGTCTTCGCTTGGTCATCTGACTCGAGCACGATCGCGGTGCTGCGCGGCCCCGAGATCGGCAAGCAGCGACTGGTCACGGTCGACCTCGCCAGTGGGGAGCAGCACACGATCGACCGCGGGTACTTCTCCGGGGTCAGCTTTGCTCCGGAAGGCAGCGAGCAGCTCGTCTACGGCAAGGCGGCGAGCGAAAACTTCCCGCCTCGAAGCGATATCTACAGAATCGACATCCTCCCGCCGGGAGCCGTCGGCGTGGCCGCCGAAAAACCGCGGCGGCTTACGACCGACCATCGCTCTTCCAGTCCACTCTGGGGACCGAATGGGCGGATCGTCTTCGTCAAGCATCTCGGCGAAAGGACCCGCAAGTACGGGCCAAAGAACGACCTCTTCCTGATGAATCCGAACGGCAAGGGGGTCAAGCGACTGACTCACACCAAGGTCGCGCCACTGCTCTCCGGGCTCAGCCCGACCGAGTGGTCCGCCAACGGCAATCGCCTGCTGGCCGAGTTCGGCGGTCAGGACACCAGCTATGCGGTCACGGTCAATCCAAAGACGGGTGCGGAAAGGACCTTGACCAGGGAACGCGAGGTCGGCTTCGTCGGCACCGCGCTCTCCAGCGACGGCAAGTTCGTCCTCGGCAGCCTCGGCGGCTTCGAACCTGGCCCCGGTCACAAGGTGGTCAGCATTCCCTACGCCGGTGGCAAGCCCAAGGTGCTTGCCAGTAACGCCGCCGAACCCGACTGGAGCCGCTGATGGCCGGCGGCTTCACGATCAAGCACCGCGACGAGTTCGAGTCGATGGAGGGCTCGGGGGGCTCGACCTGGCGCCTGGCGCGCAAGGCGCTGGGCACCTCGGCCTTCGGCTTCAACCTGGTCGAAATCGATCCGGGCGGGCAGATCCCCGAGCACGATGAGAGCGGCAGCGGCCAGGTCGAGCTTTACGCGATCCTTGAGGGCGAGGCGGTGCTGCGGATCGAGGGCGAGGATCACCCGGCGCCCGCCGGAACCTTCGCCTCGATCGAGCCGCCGGCCACCCGCACAATCCTCAACCGCTCCGACGCTCCGGTCACCGCGTTGCTGATCGGCGTCCAGCCCGAGGGGGGATACGAGCCGATGGGCTGGGCCTAATTTGGCGGTATTTGCAGGGAAACGTCGATTTGCGTCGACGGGCTTCATGGCGTCCCTATAATTCTCTGACCCGTCAACCCGTCGCGCGCCCGCTCGAAGAAGGCGCGGAAACCGGGAGGTCAGCGTGTCTCATAACCAGTCCCGTGAGCTTCACGGCGAGGGCCCCGTCCGCTACTCGCCAGAGCGTGCCTACAGGCCGCTTGTCTCGCCGCCCAGCGTCGAAGACAAGGATGCCTGTGCGATCTACGCCTCCGTCCGCAAGGACGCGACGCCGAGCCACGCGCCGATCGAGCTGGCGATTCCCGCCCTGCAGAAGATGCTCCACCGCGCCGGCAACGTCGACGGCGAGGGGGACGGCTGCGGCCTGCTGCTCGACCTGCCGCGCAAGATCTGGGCCGAGGAGGTCCGCTCCGGCGGCCATGATCCCTCGCTCACCCTCGACGACGCCTTTGCCGTCGCCCACATCTTCGTCGAGCGCTCGCAGAACCTCGAGCGGATCCAGCACGACGCCCGCGAGCTGCTCGGCCAGGGCGGCTTCCGCATCCTCGCCGAGCGAATCGGCGCCGTCGATTCCTCGGCGCTGGGTCCGACCGCGCGCGAGGAGGAGCCGCACTTCTGGCAACTCGCCGGCCTCGTCGCCGACGCCTCCCGCCGCGATCGCGTCCTCTTCGACCTGCTGATCGAGCTCGAGCAGCGGCTCGACGTCCACGTTCCCTCCTTCTCGGCGACGACCTGCGTCTACAAGGTGATGGGCGCGCCAAGCGTGTTGGCTGCTTACTACCCCGATCTGCGCGACGAGCGCGCAGAAACGATCGGCTGCTTCGGCCACAACCGCTACTCGACCAACACCTGGCCCTCCTTCAAGCGCGTCCAGCCCTTCTCGGTGCTCGGCCACAACGGCGAGATCAACACGATCGCCCAGCTACGCCAGGAGGCGAAAATGCTTGGCGTGCCGATCCACAGTGGTGGCTCGGATTCCCAGGACCTCAACCGTACGATCGACACCCTGGTCAGCCGCGACGGCCTCAGCCTTGCCGAGGCGATGGAGATGATCGTGCCGCCGATCGTCGAAGAGATTCGCCGCATGCCGGAGGAGCTGCACCGCTTCTACATGTACCTGCATCAGGCGATGGGCCCGTTCGCGCAGGGGCCGGTGGCGCTGATCGCCCGTCACTCGGGCGAATGCGTCTTCTCCTCCGACGCGCTCGGACTGCGGCCGCTGTGGCAGGTCGAGACCGGCGACGACTACGTTTTCAGTTCCGAGCCGGGCGTCGTCCCGGTCAGCGCGATGGTTTCCGAGCCGAAGCCGCTTGCCCCCGGCGAGAAGGCGCTGGTGATCATCGATCGCGAGCACAAGCGCTCGACCCTGCACCCCCACGACGAGATGCTGCGCATCGTCCGCGAAAGCTGGCTGCGCCGCAACGGCGCCGACGACGCCGCTGCCTATGACCGCGCTCTGGAGACCGGCGGCCCGCTCGAGGGCGAGGAGGTGCCGGGCTATTCCGACGCCGGTCCCGAGGAGCCGGTCAAGGTCACCGACCGCGTCCTCGCCGGCTTCGGCTGGCAGCGCGACGACGTCAAACTGGTCCAGCAGATGGCCTCCAACGGCTCCGAGCCGGTCGGCTCGCTGGGCTACGACGGGCCGCTCGCGGCGCTCTCTCCTGAGCGCCAGAACCTCGCCGACTACTTCAAGGAGACGGTCGCCGTCGTCACCAACCCGGCGATCGACCGCGAACGGGAGATGGAGCACTTCTCCACCCGCACCGTCTTCGGTCGCCGCCCCTCGCTCGGCGCCGCGGGAGAGGACACCGGCACCGTAGAGACCGCATTTCCCGTGATCCTCGGCGGCCACCACGGCCTGGCGCCGCTCTCCGACAAGACCTACCGGACGATCGCCCGCAAGCACCACACCTACCTGCTCGAGGACCTCTGGGAGGAGTTCCGCGGCCGCGCCGACGTGGTCGATATCTCCCTGCTCGAGTCCGAGACGACGCGCGGCGCGATCGAGCGGATCAAGCAGGAGGCGGTGAAGAAAGTCCGCGACGGCGCCGAGCTGCTTGTGCTCACCGACCGCACCGTCTATGACGCCGATCGCCGCTACCTCGATCCGCACCTCGCCACCTCCGCCGTCGACCAGGCGCTGAAGAGCTTCAAGGTCGAGCCGGGTGAGGAGAACCTGCGCCGCCGCTGCGGCCTCGTCCTGCGCTCCGCCGCGATCCGCAACGTCCACGACACGATGCTGGCCCTCGGCCTCGGCGCCAACGGCGTCTGCCCCTACACGATGATCGAGGTGGTCTGCGTCGAGGACTACGAGTCAGACGTCTCCAACCTCTGCGACGCGCTTAACAAGGGCATGGAGAAAGTGATCTCGACAATCGGCATCCACGAGGTGCGCGGTTACGCCCGCCAGTTCTCCTCGATCGGAATCAAGCCCGAGCTGACCGAGATCTTCATGACCGAGGCCTTTGCCGCCTCCGAGCGCGCCGGGGTCGGTTTCGCCGACCTCGACGAGGACGCCAACGAGCGCGCCCGCGTGCTCGCCGGCGACGAAGACGCCAAACCGGCGAAGACGTTTCGCTTCTACCCCAAGGTCTACAAGGCCGCGATCGCCACCGCCAACGGTACCGGCTCTTATGAGGACTACTCGCGGAAAGTCCGCGACCTCGAGCAGCAGAGCCCGATCTCGATGCGCCACATCATGGCGCTGAAGGGCGACCGGGAGCCGGTCGATCCCGCCAACGTAGACGCCGGCATTGGCCACCACGACTACCCCGTGGTGATCTCCTCGATGAGCTTCGGCTCGCAGTCCGAGCCGGCCTTCCGCGCCTACGCCGAGGCGGCGAAGGCGATCAACGTGCTCTGCGTCAACGGCGAGGGTGGCGAGATCCGCGACATGTACGGGCTCTACCGCAAGTGGCGCGGCCAGCAGGTCGCCTCGGGGCGCTTCGGCGTCTCGGCGGAGATGCTCAACTCCTCCTATCTGGCCGAGATCAAGATCGGCCAGGGCGCCAAGCCCGGCGAGGGCGGCCACCTGCCCGGCAAGAAGGTCTCCGAGAAGGTCGCCGCCGCGCGTAACGCGACGCCCGGCACCGACCTGATCTCGCCCTCCAACAACCACGACCTCTACTCGATCGAGGACCTCGCCGAGCTGATCGACGAGTTGAAGACCGTGAATCCCGACGTGCGGGTCTCGGTCAAGGTGCCGGTGGTGCCGAACATCGGCACGATCGGCCTCGGCATCGCCAAGGCGGGGGCGGACATCATCACCCTCTCGGGCTTCGAGGGCGGCACGGGCGCCGCCCGCCAGCACGCCCTGCGCCACGTCGGCCTGCCCTCGGACATCGGCACCCGCGCCGTGCACCGGGCGCTGATGGAGGCCGGGCTGCGCAACCGGGTCGAGATCTGGGCCGACGGCGGCTACCGCCACGGCCACGACATCGTCAAGCTGCACTGCCTCGGCGCCAACCGGGTCGGCTTCGGCACCCTGGCGATGGTCAGCCTCGGCTGCACGATCTGCCGCGGTTGCCAGCTCGACACCTGTCACGTCGGCATCGCGACCCAGATCGAGACGGTCGAGCAGGCCCAGGAGCACGGCCTGAAGAAGTTCACGCCGCAGGAGATCGACACGGCGGCCGAGAGCTGCGCCCGCTTCTTCCAGGCGATGGGCGAGGAGGTCAAGCAGGTCGTCGCCTCGCTCGGCTACGAGCGCGCCCAGGATCTGGTCGGCCGCTACGACCTGCTCGAGCAGGTCGCCCACCACGATGACGTCGACCTGGCGCCGCTGATCACGCCCCTGGAGGAGTTCCTCGATCTCGAGCCGATCGATCTTCCCGTGGCCGAGAGCGAAGACCAGCGCGCCGAGGCGGGCATGGTCGTCGCCCGCCCGATCCGGATGGAGGCCAAGCAGGCCTCGACCCAGATCGCCGGCCTCGCCGGCGACATCTGCTCCGGCCGCACGATCCGCAACGAGTTCCCCCGCGCCACCGACGCCAACGACCGCGTGCTCGGCTCCGAGCTCTCCGGCGCGATCGCCCGCTCGCGGATCTTCGAGGACGGGCCCGAGTCGGGCGACGACGTGCTCGCCAGCCTCGAGTTCAATGGCGGCTCAGTCGCCGGCCAGGGGCTCGGCGCCTTCAACTCCTACGGCGTCGCGATCCGGATCGAGGGCGGCGCCCAGGACGGCGTCGGCAAGACGATGCTGGGCGGCTCGATCGCCGTACTCAAGGGCAAGGGCGCCAAGGGCCAGCGGGTCAACGGCTCGGTTGGCAAGTCCTTCGCCTACGGTGCCCAGCGCGGCCGCCTCTTCGTCCAGGGTTCGGCCGACTCGCGCTTCTGCATCCGCCTCTCCGGCGCCGATGTGGTGCTGGCGGGGGAGCCCGAGGGGACGATCGACGACAGTCGCGGCTGCATCGTCGACCGCGCCAACGCCAAGGGCTTCGCCTTCGAGTACATGACCTCGGGCCGTGCGGTCGTGCTCGGCGACCTCGGGCCCTGGGCCTGCGCCGGGATGACCGGCGGCCGCGTCTACGTTCGCCACAACGCCTTCGGCATCGACGCCGAGGCGATCAAGCGTCGCCTGGGCGAGGGCGCCAAGGTCGAGCTCAAAGACCTCGACGCCGAGGGCCTGCTCGACATCGACGACCTGCTGGGCGCCTACGCGAGTGAACTGCGGGCGACGGGCCAGGACGACGAGGCCGAGCGGGTGCTGGGCCTGGCGGCGGATGCAACCGGGAACTTCATGATGGTCGTCCCGCACAAGGTTCAGGCCGACCCGAGCATCTCGACCGAGTGATGGTGGTGGGGGAGTGGCGGCAGGCCTCCCACGACGCGCTCAAGGTCGGGATGCTCGGCTGACCTGAAAGCTTCCTGGTTCCGGTGCGCCTTTTACTCCCTCCGAGTGCATAAAGCGCACCGGAAGGGCCTTCAGCGCTGGGTTAGGAGGTCCGCTATCGCGCGGATCTCCTGCAGGAGGCCGTCGAGCAGCTGCTCGGTGTTGGTGTGGATGCGCCACTCGGCGTGCTGGCGCGCTTGCTCGACTTGATCGATGCGGGCCTCGAGGGCGTCGGTGCGGGCATTGACCTGATTGATGCGCTTGTTGAGGCGCTTCTCGGTCTTGCGCACGCGGCGCTTGAGCAGGAAGTCGGTCTCTTCGCGGAGGACATCGAGTTCGCGGCGCAGGACGGTTTCGTCGATTCCGCTTCCCTGGTCGGCGAGCATCTCTTCGACGCCAGACCGCACTCGCTCGATCTCCGTGTGAAGGCGTTCGCGGGCTCGGTCAGCAGCCACCTCGGGTGGCTCCGGCTGCGGATCGCCAGGATTGGGATACCGATCCATGGTCGCCCATGCTAGGGCTCGAGGTGGCCGGAATTTGCGAGAAAGCCGGACTTAGGCTTCGAGGGCGAAGAGGCGGAAGCGGCCGATCGCCAGTTCGTCGCCGTCGGAGAAGCGGCCCCATTCGACGATCTCGCCGTTGAGGAAGACGCCGTTGAGGCTGCGGTCGTCGAGGACGCGCAGCGAGTTGGGCTTCTCGGAGACGATCAGGGCGTGGCGACGCGAGACGCTGGGATCGTCGAGGCGGATGTCGGCGGTCGCGCTGCGCCCGATCCGGGTCCAGCCCTGGGCGATCGGGAATACCTCGATCTCACCGTCGTCGTCGCGTAGGGCAAGGTAGCGGCCCGGCGCCGCCAGCATCTCCCGCGCCGCCTCCAGCCAATCGGGGGTGGAGGCGGCGTCGGGGAGCGCTATTTCGGCGGTCTGCCCGTGGTCTTGCCTGGCCGCGAAGATCGAGTCGCGATGGTACTCGCCGCCGTTGCAGCGCGGGCAATCGGGAAGCTGGTCGTTCTCGCGCAAGGAGAGCTGGGACCCGCACGAAGCGCAGAAATACGTTCCCGCGCCCGGGATTGCTCCCGCGCTTAGGTGGGCAGTGCTTGTACCGAGACTGGTGGCGATTGCTGACTCCTTCCCGGCGTCTCCGCGTCGATGCTAACCGCGACTTTGCCCTGTCACATCGGGGATTTCCCGCAGATGAAGGCCGCGAAATCCGCGCGGGCATAGAATCGCGCCGCCCATGGGCCCGGTCAGCGCAGAGATTGAGATCGACGTGCCGCGCCGGCGCGCCTTCGAGGCGATCGCCGACCTCTCGCTGCGGCCGGCCTTTACCGATCACTTTCTCACCGACTTCCACCTCACCCGGATCGACCCGACCGGGGTTGGCGCCGGTGCCCGCTTTCGCATCGCCGTGCGGCCGCGGCGGGTCTGGATGGACACGACGATCGTCGAGGCCGAGGCGCCCCATCGGCTGGTCGAGCACGGCCGTGGGGGCCGCGTCAACCGCATCCCCTCGGTCACGCGCTGGGAGCTGACCGAGGCGCCCGGCGGGTTGACCAGGGTGCGCGTTTCCTTTTGGACCGAGCCCTCGAACCCGGTCGACCGCGGCTTGGAGCTGCTCTCGGCGGGCTCGATCCCCTACGAACGGCGCTGGCGGGAGGCACTGCGCAGACTGCGCGAGCTGCTCGAGGCCGGGGGCCTGGATGAGGAGCGCGTCGCGATTGCCGGCGGCAACCCCCACGCGACCGGTATTCCCTGAGCCCGGTCTTATAGGCTCTCGCCGCTGATGCCTCGCCGCACCCGACTCGCCTTGCCGCTGCTTGTCGCCCTCCTGCTGGGCCTGCTGGCGTTTGCCTTCTCCGCTTGCGGATACTCGAGCGACTCCAAGGACGTCGCCGAGGGCGAGGTCGTTGAACTCGGTGACCTCAAGTACCAGGTGGTCTTCTCGCGCTTCCTCAACCCCAACGACAACGAGGACGCGGCCTACCTGGTCGGCCAGCCGCCGCTGCCGAAAGGCTCGAGCTACTTCGGCGTATTCCTCGAAGTCCAGAACAAGAGCGAAGACACCCAGAAGCTGGCCGAATCGTTCACGATCAAAGACGCCGAAGACAAGACCTACGACGCACTCCCCTCCGAAAGCCTCTACGCCTTCCCCTTCGGAGGTGAAATCGAGTCCCAGGAACCGATCCCCGCTCCGGACTCGACCCCGCAGCAGGGCCCGATCGAGGGCTCGCTGGTCATCTTCGAGCTTCCGGCCAGCGCTTCGGAGAACCGGCCGCTGACGCTCTTCATCGCCGGTCCCGAAGGGCCCGCGGAAGTCAAACTCGACCTCTAGGGCCGGTGGGGGGCTGGTCGCCCTCCGCGACAGTGCTGCAGGTGCAAGTTTGACTCGGCGTCAGGAGTTGGAGGAGCTTCAAGCGGAGGCGGGGTCTGAGCATGAACTCGGATTCTCCGGGTGCTTCGAGAGACGGCACCCACCACCACCCTTTGGGACGACCTCAGAGCCCGGCCGAGAGCACTTCGGAGGCCGCCGGCGCCGCCACTTCGCCGCCCGCCGCTTCGGCTTCGACCAGCAGCACGCCGATCGCGAGCTTGGCGTTTTCGGCCGGGGCGAAGGCGGCGAACCAGGCGTCCTTGCGCTGCTCGGGATGTTCGGATTCTTCTTCGCCCGGCTTCGGGCCCAGCTCGGCCGTGCCGGTCTTGCCGGCGACCTGGGCCTCTGGGATCGCGCCGGCCGTGCCGGTCCCTTCGGCGACGACGCCGATCATCAGTTCGGTCAGCTCGTCGGCGATCTTCTTCGAGATCACCCGTTCTGGCTTGGCGTGAGGGCGCAGCTTCGAGTTGGCGACGATCGATGTCGGCTCGCGCACGCCGCCGTTGCCGATCGTCTGCGCCACGCTCGCCATCTCCAGCGGCGTCGCCAGCACCTCGCCTTGGCCGATCGCGCTCACCCCGAGGTCGATTTCTTCGCCGATTTCGGTGGGAATCGTCGATTCCTCGGGATTGACATGGGCGATGATCCGCGGCGCGTAGAGGGTTGGGGGAGAGTTGAAGCCAAAGCGTTCAGCCATCTCGACCAGTTCGTCGTTGCCGATCTTCGGGCCCAGTGGGGCGAAGTCGGCGTTGCACGACTCGGCGAAGGCCTGGCGGAAGGTGCCGCCGCAGAGCTCGCCGTTGGCGTTTTCGATGAAGCGGCCACCGACGTTGGCGCCGCTGGTGATTTCGAATTCATCGTCAAGCGAGACGACGCCCTTCTGCAGGGCGGCGGCGGTGGTGATCATCTTGAAGGTCGAGCCCGGAGGCTGGGGCGCGGAGAACGCCTGGCCGGCGAGGGCGCGGACGTCGCCGTTGCGAGCATCGAGCACGGCGATACCGCCCACCCGGCCGGCGAGCGCTGAGACGGCCGATTCCTGCAGGCCGGTATCGATCGTTGTCTTCACCGGAGCCCCCGGCTTGGGCTTGGCTTCGGCGAGAGTCCGGGCCGAGCCGTCGCTGTCGTTGGCGGCCAGCAGCGAGCCGCCGGGCTTGCCGGCGAGGCGGGCGTTGAAGGCTCGCTCAAGCCCGGTGACTCCCACCGGTGTGTCCGGGGTGAAGCCCTGGCGGGCGAGCGCTTCCAGTTCATCTTCTTCGGCCGTGCCGACTTCGCCGGTGACGTCGATCGCCTCGCTGCCGATCGGATGAGCGCGCGCTTCCGCCGGACCCTCCGCCAGCGGGGTCCCGTCGGCGGCGAGAATCGGTGCCCGGGGGGCGAGTTCGATCTGGCTTTCCAAACGCTCGCCTTCGTGTAGGCCCGGGAAGGCGAGCCTCTTTTCCCAGGCGATCCCGCCTTCGGCGAAGGGCAGTTCGAGATGGGCTTCCATCGGGCCGAAGGCCACGGTGCTAACCGTGATCGGGATTTCCACAACGGTTCTCCTACCGGCGCTGCTTTCTTCGGGTACTTCGACCGAGCTGGTGTTCCCCGGTGAGCCGGCTTTCAGTGAGCGGACGGTGGCAATCTGGTCAGCTTCGCGATAGGCGATGACGAAGTCGTTGATGCTGATCTTGTGCCGCGACCCGGAGTTCAGCTCCCTGTACATGGCGGCGTATTCGCCGTTCTCCCAGGCCGCGGTAAAACGTTGGGCGGCTTCCTTCTCGGGGGAGCCTGAAGAGTTGCCGGCGATCGCGCCGACGACGAAGGCGACGAAGGCGATCAGGGCCAGTGGAGCCATGCGGGTGATGAGCCGGCGCCGCCGCTCCACCTCCGGGGAAAGAGGGTTCATTTTCGTGAAAGGTAGTGCAGGGACCGGGTGTCCCTCATCATTTGATCGATGACCGTTCTCGACTGGGCAATCGTCGCCTTTACTTTGGCCCTGGGCCTCTGGGGCTATCGCCAAGGGCTGATCGTCGGCACGCTGACCCTGATCGGCTTCGCGGCGGGGGCGCTGGCGGGAAGCCGGATCGCGCCGCTGGTGCTCAACCAGGGCTCGGCATCTCCCTACGCGCCGCTCTGCGCCGCACTTGGCGCGCTCATCGGCGGCGCCCTCGTCGCGGTCACCCTGGAGGGCCTTGCCCTGGGCTTGCGCTCGCGCTTGATCCGCGGCAAAGGCGTGTTGCACCTCGCCGACGGGGCTGGCGGGGCTGCCCTGATCGCCTCGGTGGCGCTGGGGCTGGTCTGGGTCTTCGGCGCGGTCGTGCTGCAGGCGCCCGGAACCGCGCGGCTGCGCGGAGACGTGCAGAGCTCGCTGATCCTGCGCAGTCTCAACGAAGTTCTGCCGCCCTCGGGCCCGATCCTGCATGCGCTCGACCGGGTCGATCCGGCGCCTTCGATCATCGGGCCGACGGCGCCGGTGGCGGCGCCCGACCCGGCGATCGCGACCGATCCCGACGTGGAGCGGGCGGAAGGCTCGGTCGTGCGCGTCCTCGGCACGGCCTGCGGGCTTGGTGTCGAGGGCTCGGGCTGGGCCGCCGGGCCGGGGCTGATCGTCACCAACGCCCACGTGGTCGCCGGCGAGGACGACACAACGGTGACCACGCCCGGGGGAGCCTCGCTGCGGGCGACGCCGCTCCACTACGACCCCGAAAACGACCTTGCTCTGCTGCACGTGGATGCCGATCTGCCGCAGCTGGAACTCGCCCCCGATCCAAGCTCGGGAACGGCGGGCGCCGTGCTCGGCTACCCGGATAACGGGCCCTACTCGGTCGCCCCGGCGCGCCTCGGCGAGACCCGTGACACGGTCAGCGAGGACTCCTACGGCCGCGGTCCAATCCGCCGCTCGATCACCTCTCTGCGTGGCGGCGTTCGCAGCGGCAACTCCGGCGGTCCCCTCGTCGACAGCCGCGGCCGTGTCCTCGGCACCGTCTTCGCCGCCACGACGACCGGCACGGCCGGCGGCTTCGCCGTCCCCGACGAGGTCGTCGAAGAAGCCCTGCGGGGTCCCCTGGTGCCGGTCGAGACCGGTCCCTGCACCGATTGAGAAAGCCCGTCACTTACGTTCGGTAAGCTCGGTTGACTACGTGGAGGCCGGGTCAACGACCCAAAATCAGGCCAGCAACGGCGTCTGCCCGCACTTTCACGCGGCGATCGAGTTGATCGGCAAGCGCTGGACCGGGGCGATCATCTCGGCGCTCACCGAAGGGCCGCTGCGCTTCGCCGACCTGGCTCGAGCCGTCCCGGGACTCTCGGACCGGCTGCTCTCGCAGCGCCTGCGCGAGCTCGAGATCGAGGGCCTGGTCGAACGCGAGGTCGAATCCGGAACTCCCGTGCGCGTCACCTATTCCCTCACCGAGAAGGGCGCGGATCTGCGTCCCGTGATCGGCGAGCTGAAGCAGTGGGCGAGACGCTGGAACCAGACCACGTAGCCGCCCGGGCACCGGAGCTGCCTGGTCCCTTCGCTGTCGGGCGCTACGCCCGCAAGCTGCAGGAGGAGATGCGGCGCCGGGCGCGGGTCCTGCTGATCGGCGAGGTCACCGGCGTCGGCCGCAGCAAGGTGCAGGCCTACTTCGAGCTGCGCGACGGCGAGGGTGCGGTTCCCTGCGCGATCTGGCTCGACGATCTCGACAAGGCGGGCCTGCCCGAGGGCGCCCTGCGCGATGGCGCCGAAGTGGTGATCGCCGGCGGGCCCGACTACTACCCCGGCGGCGGCCAGGCCTCGCCCAGCTTCTCCTTCCGGGCGACTCACATCCGCCTGGCCGGCGAGGGGGACCTGCTGGCGCGGCTCGAGGCGCTGCGCAAGCAGCTCAAGGCGGAGGGGCTCTTCGAGCTGCAGCGCCAGCTGAGGCGGCCGCTGCTGCCGAAGACGATCGGCGTCGTCACCGCGGAGAGCGGCGCGGCTCGCCGCGATCTGGTCGCCGGCCTCCAGCGGCGCGGCTGGGCGGGCACCGTGGTTTGGGCCTTCGCGCCGGTGCAGGACCGCCACGCGGCGCCGGCGATCACCGCGGCGATCCAGGACCTCGCCGCGCGGCCGCAGGTCGAGGCGATCGTCGTCACCCGCGGCGGCGGCAGTCTCGCCGACCTCTGGGCCTTCTGCGATGAGACGCTCTGCCGCACGGTGGCGCTGCTGCGGGTGCCGGTGGTGAGCGCCGTCGGCCACGAGCGCGACTCGACCCTGATCGACGACGTCGCCGCCGTCGCCTGCTCGACCCCGACCCACGCCGCCGAGGCTGCCGTTCCGCTCGATTGCGGGATCGCCCGCCTCGGCCTCGAGCGCAGCGTCGCCGTGCTTTCGCGCGCCGCCGAGGGAGCAGTGCGCGCTCGCACCCCCCACCTGGTTGCCCTGGCGCGCGGCCCCGCCCGGGCGCTGCGGCGCGAGCGGCTCGCCCTCAACCAGAAGACGCGCGAGATCCGCGCCGCCTCCGAACGCAGCCTCGCCGAGCGGCTCGGCTTCCAGCGCCGGGTCGCCGGGGTCGTGCTGGAGCGGGCCGCCCGCCGTGCCGCGGGCGCCGAAATGGAGCGTCGCCGAGCGGCTCTGCACCGGGCCGAGGTGACGCTGCGCGCCCACGAACCGGAGCGCACGCTGGAGCGCGGTTACGCGCTGGTCGAGGATGCCGAGGGGGAGCCGGTGACTGCTGCCGCCGAGGCGGTAGCCGCTGAGAACGTCAGACTGCGGTTCGCCGACGGCGGCGTCAAGGCCAGGATCGAGGAGAGCAAGTGACTGAAAAGCCCGAGAGCTACGAGGCGGCGGTGGAGCGGTTGGAGCAGATCATCGACCGGCTCGATTCCGGCCAGGCCGGCCTGCGCGAGACGCTCGAGCTCTGCGGCGAGGGCCGCGACCTGGTCGCATACTGCACGGCCGAGCTTGACGCCGTCGGCGAGGGGCTCAAGGAGCTGAAGCTGGATGAGTTGGCCACCAAGCTCGCCGGCGCAGCCGAGGCCGGAGCCTGATCAGCCCGCCCTGACCCGGGCGATCTCCGCTTCGAGCTTCGCCCGTCCGGCCTCGAGCTGACGCGGCCCCCAGTGCCCGATGGATGGCTCCTCGGGGCGCTCGAGGAAGATATAGGCCAGTTCTACTTCGGGCACTTTTCGTGCCTCGGCGACCGCCAGAGCGTAGATCGCCTGCTGGATCTCGTAGCGGGCCAGGTGGGCGTCGATCTCCTCGCCGTCGAGCCGGTCGGTCTTGTAGTCGACGATCAGCGGCGGCTCTCCGTCCCGCTCCACCAGCAGGTCGATCGAGCCGCGCAGGACGGTGCCGGCGACCTCGATCAGCAGCGGCACCTCGGTGCGACTCGTCGCCTCCCGCACTCGCTCGGCGAAAAAGCGGGAGCCGAGCCAGGCCTGAAGCGGTGCCAGCAGCGTTTCCTCGCCGAGCTCGGAATGGGCGATCTCCCCCGAGCGGGCGATGCGCCGGACCAGCTCGGCGCTAGGCACCGTCCATCCGTTTGCCTGGCTCCACTCGAGCAGCGCGTGTACCCCGATGCCGCGCGCGGCGCCGCCGTCGGACCCCTCGCCGTCCTGCTCGCGCAGAGCGCGGTCGCTGTCGAGTGGCCGTTCCGTCGCGTCTGCGGTGTGGGCGGAGATCGCGGTGTAGGAGAGCGGCCGGCGCGCGGACTTGGCCGGCCGTTGCGCGACCAGCGGCGCCGGGCCCAGGCCAGGGTCGCGTGCGCCGCCGGCCTCCATGCGCACCACCGTGAGGGTCCGCGCCCGTTCGACCGAGGCGAGATTGAGGCGAACCGGGATCTCCGACGGCGCGAACGTCGCCTCCAGGCCCGGCCGCGGTTCGGGTGCCGCGATCGCGATGGTCGAGTCGTGCTCGCGATCGATCTCGAAGGCAGCGGCGATCCGCTCGATCACGGCCCTGCCGTGGCTCTCGCGGGAAGGGGGAGAGGGGCTGATCACGCCGCTCAGCAGCAGCCGCTGGCGCGCCCGCGTCGCCCCGACGTGGAAGAGCCGCAACTCCTCCTCGGCTTCGCGCATTTGGGCTTCCTCGCAGAGCTCGCGCTGGGCGTAGAGGTTGACCCCCCGGGCGCCGAGCCGGCGCAGCTGCATACCCACCCGCGGCTCCTCCTGCTCGCGCCCGAGGGTGAGCAGCGGCGTGCGCGTGGACGGGAGCAGTCCGCGCGAGAGGTGGGGGATCGCGACCACGTCGAACTCCAGTCCCTTGGCGCTGTGGATGGTCATGATCCGCACCCCGTCGTGGCCCTCGACCGCGGTCGCCGCCTGCGCGTCGGCGTCGGCATCGGCGCGGGCGGCGAGGAAGTCGAGCAGGCCGCGCAGGTCGCGGCCCTCGGCGCTCTCGAAGTCGGCGGCGAGGCGCATCAGCTTGCGCACGTTGGCGAAACGCATCTCGCCGGCGGGCCGCATCAGCACCGCCAGGTCATAGCCGGTCTCGGTCACCGCGGCGTCGATCAGGCCGGCCAGCGAGAGCGAGGTCGCACGGCGGCGCAGCTCGGTGAGCGTCTTGGCGAACCGGCTCAGCAGCCGCAGCTCCTCCGCGGGGATCTGCCCGAGCCGCTCGGCGCCGGTCTCCTCGTCCTCACCCAGACCCGCTGCCTGCTCGACCGCAGGCCAGAGCTGACGGCCGCGACCGGCCGCGGCGCGCAGCAGCCAGAGCGTGTCCGGGCTGACTCCGCAGGCGGGCGAGGCCAGCGTCCCCAGCAGCGCCTGGTCGTCGAGCGGATTGGCGATCGTCGCCAGCAGGGCGCAGACGTCGGCCACCTGCTGCTGGGACCAGTAGCCGCGCCCGCCGACCACATATGGGCGCAGGCCGGCACGCTCCAGCGAGTCCTCGTGAGCGTCGAGGCGGGTGAAGGCGCGCAGCAGCACCACCATAGAGCCACGCTCGACTCCCTGGTCGGCGAGCTCGCGCAGGCGCGCGGCCAGGAAGCGCGCCTCGGCCAGCTGGTTCGCCGGCGTGCGACCGTCGGTCACCGGGTCGAGCTCGATCTCCTCCTCATCCCAGCCCTCGCGGCCGGTGAGCAGCATCTCCACCGCCGGGCCCACGCCGGGTGGCTCGGGCTGTGCCGGGGGGGCGCCGACCCGCAACGGCGTGTAGTCGGTCAGCAGCCGCTCGCCGATCGCGTTGACGGCGCCGATCACCTCGGGGCGGGAGCGGAAGTTGCCGCTGAGCGGGATCGTCTCGCCGCTGGGACTCGCCTCGATCGCCTCGCGCCGCCGGCGGAACACGTCGAGGTCGGCGTGGCGGAAGCCGTAGATCGACTGCAGCTCATCGCCGACCACCATCAGCTGGCATTTCGGCCCGCGCAGCGCCTCGATCAGGCGCAGCTGCAGGCGGTTGGTGTCCTGGAACTCGTCGACCAGGAGATGGCTGAAGCGGGCCCGGTAGGCAGCTCCCGCCTCGGTCCGCTCGAGCAGGCGCGCGGCGAGCAGCTGCAGGTCCTCGAAGTCGATGCCCGCCCGCCTCTCCTTGGCCACCCCGAAGCGGGCGGAAAACAGGCGCAGCAGCTCGGCGATGTGTCGGTAGGCCCGCCCGCCCTCGCCCGCCTCGGCGACGCGGCTCAGCGCCGCCTCGATCGCCTCCCGGTAGGCGGCGAGGGGCTTCGCCTTGCTGCCGGTTCGAAGTGCGGCGACCTGGTCGAGGCCGGGAGGGTCCTCGCGGCCCTCGAGCAGGGTCAGCGCCCGCTCGAGCAGTTCGTAGTTGGCGCTGCCGGGCTTCAGCTCGGGGAGCGCCTCCGCGGCTGCCCCCGCGGCATCGCGCAGCGCGCCTTGCACGTCGGGCTCCGGCGGCTCCGGGAGCTGGGGCTGCGCGGCGCCGCGGCTGCGCAGCTCGGCGTGGACGCCGATCACCATTGCCCGCAGCCCACCGATCTCGAAGGCGGCGACGGTGTTCTCGCGGTCGCGGTCTCCCGCGGCCAGGAAGACCTCGAGCGCCTCGTCGAAGGCCTCTCCGGCCGCCCGCTCGGTCTCCGGCGCGTCGAGCACCCGGAACCTGGGGTCGATGCCCACCGCCACGGGATGGGCCGAGAGCAGCCGATTGCAGAAGCCGTGGATCGTCGTCACCCAGGCGCTGCCGAGCCGCGGCCCCAGCTCGCGGGCGCGCTCGGAGCCCCCATCGGCCCGGCGCTCGACCTCGGCCCGGATCCGCTGGCGCAGCTCGGCGGCGGCTTTGTCGGTGAAGGTGAAGGCGAGCACGGCGTCGGGGGAGACGCCCCGCTCGCAGACCAGCCGGCAGTAGCGGTCGACCATCACCCCGGTCTTGCCAGTGCCCGCACCGGCCTCGACCATCACCTCGGCGGCAGTCGCCTCGATCGCGGCCCTTTGCTCGGCGGTCGGCTTGCGCTCGCTCACCGCTCCTCGTCCTCCTCGTCGGCCGCCGGCTCGACTGGCGCCCGGTCGCGGCGACAGATCGGCGCGAAGTCGCAGAAGGCCGGGCAGATGCCGTGGTTGCGCAGGCCCTCCCGCGGGCCGGGATCGCGATCGATCAGCCCCGCGCGCATCCGGGCGACGATCTCGCCGGCGCGGCGGCGGGCGTCGGCAAGCAGCGCCTCGAACTCCTCGCGCTCGACCCTGTCGGTCTTGGCCAATCCGTAGCCGGCGAGCTCCGCTGCCGCGTCCTCCAGCACCAGCCCGCGCGGGCGGCGCTCCGAGGTTGCGCGCAGCGGGTGGTAGAGCCCGCCGACGATCTCCGCCCCCCAGAGCTCGGCGACGGCGATCAGGTAGAGCTGCAGCTGTAGCTTCGCCTCCTCCTCCAGCTTCACCCGCGGCGAGACTTTGCCGGAAAGCTTGTAGTCGAGGACCAGGGCGCGCCCGTCGGCCGCCCGGTCGACCCGGTCGATCGCGCCGTGCAGGCGCCAGCCGTCTATCTCGAGCACCGGCTGCTCGACCTCCTCGGACTCGGAGAACTCCGCCTCCAGCAGCCAGGGCTCGAAGCCGGCCGGGTCCCGATTCGCTTCCTCGGCGAGAAAGCGCGCGAGCAGGCCCTCGACGCGGGCCAGCATGGCCCGCTCGACCGGGTGCTCGCCGAGCCCTTTCGCCGCCGCGATCTCGGCGATCAGCTCCCGGCTGCGAGCGGTCCAGGTGGCAAGGGAGGCGGGCCGGGGGAGGGGGTCGCCGCCGGGCCGCTCCTCGTACAGGGAGCAGAGGGCGGCGTGCACGATGCCGCCTTGGACCAGCGGGTCGGGGGCGGGGTCAAGCGGCTGGGGCGCGAGCTCGTGCGAGACGAACCAGCGGTAGGAGCACATGTCGAAGCCCTCCAGGGTGGTGCCGCCGTAGGCGTGGACGTCGCCGAGCGCGGCAATCACCGCCGGGTTCGAGAGCGGGCCGGGAGCGCGGCTGGCGGCCTCGGCGCCGCGGGCGCTGGCCAGCCGCTCCCGGACCCGATCGGCGAGCGGGTCAGCGGCGCCGGCGAGCTTCAGCAGCGGACCCGCGTCGGCGCCCGTTCCGGCGGCGGCGATCGCCCGGGCCAACTCGGTCTCCGACGGGGCGTCGGCGACGCGGTGGACGACCTCGGCCAGGCCGCGACCGTGAGGCTCGCCCTCGGCCGGCTCCAGCATCTGCCTGACGTCGTCGATGAAGGGCGAGGGCGCCTCGGCGCCGCCGTTCTCGTCACTGTCGCGGTAGGAGAGGAAGAGCCTGCGTCGCGGCAGCGCCAGGCAGACGTGGAAGAGATAGCGCTCCTCGGCGTCGCTGTCGTGGCGCTGCTGTAGGCCGAGTGATTCGCGCTGGCGCTCGGAAAGGAAGGGGTCGGTGTGGGCGGCGCCGCGTGGGAACTCGCCGTCCTGCAGCGAGGCGACGAAGACGTGGTCGAAGCGCGCCGCCCGCACCCGGCGCGGGTCGGCGATCCGAACCCGGTCCTCGACCGGCCCGCTCCACACCCGCACGCGGATTGCGGATAGCGCCCGCGCCAGCGCTTCGGGCGGCGGCGCCAGGCCGTCGAGCGCCGCCCGCTCCGCCAGGGCGGTGGAGATCGCCGCCGCGGTCCGCGCCTCCAGCTCCGAGCCGACGCGAGCGCCCATCGCCGCCGCGAGGGCGCCGACCTCCGCCGCCAGGCTTGCCGGCCGGCCGGCCGCCTGCCGCAATCGCGCGACGGCCTCCAGCGCCTCCCCCTGCTTTTCCTCCCAGAGCAGCAGGGCCGCGGCCGCCGTCCGCACACGCTCGCGCCGCAGCTTGCGCTCGAACCAATCGATCCGGCTCGCGGAAACACCCGAGGGGCCGCGCAGGTAGCGCAGCAGATCGACGGCCCGGCCGGTTCCGAGGACAGCCTCGAGCAGGGCGATCAGCGAGCCGCCCACGGAGGTGGTCGAGGCCCGGATCTCGGCCTCGAGCGCGGTCGGGATCCCGTAGGCCTCGAGGACCGAGGCGATCAGCGGACCGCGCCGCGCCGGGTCGCGCGCGACGATCGCGATCTGCTCCGGCTCGCAGCCATCGGCGAGCAGGCGCGCCACCTCGACCGCGATCGCCTCGGCCTCGCCGCGTTCGCCGGCGGAGCGCAGGAAGGTGAGGCTCCCGTCGACCGGGCGACGCTCCGGCTCGCTTGCACCGAACCCCCGCTCGAGGTGAAAGAGGAGCGGCGAGTCGGTGTTGCCGGGGTCGGCCGCCGTCGCCTCGACCGAGTCGACGCCGATCTGCTCCAGCGCTTGGAGCAGCGGGGCGTTGCGCGCCGCCAGCGCCGCGTGCCCGGCTTCGTAGGGCAGCGCCACGGTCACCTCGACCACCGCGGCGAGGCCACGGATCAGGCTCAGCTGGTTGGGGGTCAGGTCGTCGAGGCCGTAGAGGAAGACCGGCCGCCGCCAGAACCCGTCGTCACCGCCGAGCAGGTCGATCGCATCGCGGGCGATCCCGTGGGCATCGACCGTTTCGAGTCCGTCCCGCACCCGTGCGTAGCCGGTGAAGAGGGCGGCGATGTCGCCGAGGTAGGCCGAGCCCTCGAGCGTCCCCGCCGTAGCTTCGACGTCCGCCGGCTCGAGGCCCGCTCCCTGCAGCTCGTCGAGCAGCCGCTCCAGCGCGAGCGGAAAGCCCGACTGCAGGGCGGAGCCGCGCAGCGGCCCCAGCTCCGCCCGCCGCTCGCTTACCGCCGCCGCGACCGCGCCGAGCCGCTGCGCCGGGGTGAGGACCGCCCCCGGCGGGGCGCCGCCCGCCGTGGCCACCGCCCGGAACAGGCCGCCGAAGGTCATCACGTCGGCGCCGAGCACCGCACCGCTCGCGCACAGCTCCCGCTCGAAGGCGTAGACGTCATCGAGGGTGGGCACGACGAGGACCGGGTCGCGATCTAGCACGGCGAGGAGGCCGTGCCTGATACGGCCGGCGCGGCCAGAGTTCGGGGGTCCGTGGATCAGTTTCAGCGGCATCGGGAGAGCGATCCAGCATAGGTCCGCCCGCGGCGCTTCAGAACGCCGCAAACGCGGCAAAACGTCCCCCGATTTGCCGTCTTCCCCCTTCTCTACATTGACCTTCCAATGGCCCTCTGCTTCGTAGATCCCGCCGACGCGATCCGTGCGATCTCCGACTCGATCGGCCGCGAGGCCCGCCGCCAGCTGCTCGGCGAGGCCGTGCGCGCCTGGGTCGACGAGATCCCCGACGACGAGCTCGAGACCCACTACGCCAAGGCGCTCTCAGAGCTCGATGAGCACGACCTCTCGATGCTCGCCGCCTGGCACGGCTCGCTTGAGGTCGGTCACCCGGTCCCCAACCGCGACTTCCTCATGGGCGCCTTCGGCTCGCTCGGCGAGAACCGCCGCGAGGCGATGAAGCTCGCCGCCGGCTTCCGCGGTGAGGAGGCCGTTGACGCGGGAGTCACCGAGGAGGACGCCCTCGAGCTCGTCCTCGGCCTGCTGTCGTCCCCCCGCCAGATGGAGCTGGCCCTCGAGGCCGTCGAGCTCTACATCTGGGACCGGGCGGGTTCGGACAACTAGCCAGTCCGTCGGGCCAGTTAGGGCTGTCATACGTGTTAGCATTTACGTATGACGATGCTCAGCTTTCGGGTTGCTGAGTCCGAGGCGGCGGAAGTCCAGCGGTGGGCGGAGGCTCTTGGCCTTGATCGTTCCGAGCTTCTGCGCGAGGCACTCCATCGTCACCTCGTCCGCCTTCGCAGCGAGGTTGACGCCAGGAACTGGGAAAGCATGCCGCAGACTGACGCGGAGCGGTCGCTGGGCCAAATAGCTGACTGGGGACCCGCGGAGGACTGGGCGGATTGGGGCGATGCGACGGGGTGAGGTCTGGTTCGCCGCGACTCCGGGCGGTGACCGGCCCGTTCTTGTCCTGACGCGAGACCCGGTCGCTGACCGGATTCAATCGGTCGTGGTGGCTGCGCTTACCCGAACACAGCGGGATCTCGTCTCCGAGCTTGCGCTCACGGCGGCCGACGACGGTTTGCCAACGGATTGCGTTGTCAACTTCGACAACGTCCACACCGTGCCCCGGGAGTCATTTCGACGACGCGTAACCGCGCTGTCTGATCTGAGAATGGGCCAAGCGTGCCGCGTGCTTCGTGACGCGATGGGCTGCTGATCTGTTTCTAGCCGAGCGCCGCGCGGATCTCGGCGATCGCCTGCTCGTTGTCCTGAAAATGGACGGCGTTGAGGCCCGCCTTGCGGGCGCCTTCGACGTTGACGAGGACATCGTCGATAAAGAGGCAGGCCCCCGCGGGTTCGTTCACTCGCTCCAGGGTCAGCTCATAGATCCGCGATTCGGGCTTGCGACAGCCGACGAAGCCGGAGTCGACGACGGTCTCGAAGATCTCGTCGACCGGCAGCATCGAGCGCCAGAGCGGCTCCCACTCGCGCACGTTGTTGGTCAGCATCGCCATCTTGTAGCCCTCGCCCTTGAGCTCGCGCATCAGCTCGATCATCGCCGTGTTCGGCTCCAGCGCCTCGAAGTAGATCTCGCGGAAGCGGTGCATCTCGGGCGGGTGGCCGAGCAGGGGCTCGAGCTGCTCGGTCAGCTGGGCGAGGAAAGTGTCCTCGCTGATCTCGCCGCGCTCCATCTCGAAGAGCGGGTTCTCGCCGTTGGCCTCGGTGGCGGCCTGCATCGCTTTGCCCAGCGTTTCGGTCGTGATCCCGGTCTGGTCCTGGAAGGCCATGAAGGACTCGATCAGCGGCGTCGTCAGCACCCCGCCGAAGTCTGAGACGATCGTCTTGATCTCAGTCATTGCCGCGCAAGACCTCGTAGTGGCCGAGCCCCTCGCGCCCCTCGACCGCCCAGCGGAAGAAGGCGACGGTTCCGGTCAGTCCGGGGTGGTTGACCTCGGCGGCGCTGATCAGGGTGCCGCCGCCACGCATCGGTTGGGCGGCCTCGTCGTCCAGCCAGAGCTCGAGCGTCGCCCGGCGCTGCACGCCATCCGGCCCGTACTCGGTCGAGAGCAGCGTCTCGGAGACATCGACGGGAGCGCCGTCTGGATCACAGAGCACCGCGCCAACTGCCTCCTCACCGTGGCCGCCGGCGCCCTGCGGGCGCACGGCGCTGAGCGCAAGCAGGCCGCCGTCGGCAAAGACGATGCCGATCGAGCGGCGCACGATCTGGTCGGTCGAGCTCATCGGTGGCGAAGACTATTCGCCGGTCCAGCGAGCCGCCCGGCTACCATTGCCACATGAGCGAAAACGAGACGACGGTGCTGACCGAAGACGACGTGCTGGAGGCCCTCGAGGAAGTGATCGACCCCGAGCTCGGGCTTGACTTCGTCTCCCTCGGCCTCGTCTACGACGTCGAGATCGACAAGGACGAAGTCTTCGTCACCTTCACCCTCACCACCCCGGCCTGTCCAATCGGCCCCCAAGTCTCCGAGCAGATGAAGGAGTTCGTCGGCGACCTCCCCGGCGTCAACGCCGTCCACCCCAAGATGGTCTTCGACCCAGCCTGGAGTCCAGAGATGATGACCGAGGACGCCAAGTTCGCGCTTGGATTCTAGGCACGGTTTGCGGGGTCAGTGGGGGTCATAGGGGGTCAGTTTTGTCCCCATCCCGTCCCCACGGCGGTCCCCACGGACCCTGACCGGGTTCAGTTGGCGGCGACTGGTTGCTGGTTTGTCGGCTGATCGTGGGACAGCTTGACGATGACCGGCTCATCTGCGTTGAACGCTGGCCCAACGCAGACAGCCTCGTAGCGGCTCAGCGTGGGGATGGCGTTTCGCACCTCGGGGCCGACCACCGACTCGAAGTATTCGAGGCTGGTCTTGTCAAGGGTCTTGAGGATGATGTAGTTCTCGCACTGGCTCAGGGCGGTCTTCGAGACGACAGCGGTGCGCTGAGAAACGACAAGAAACGAGATCGCAAACTTCTGGCTTGCATGATGTATCGCGTGCTTTCCCCTATGGGTCTTTGGTGCTCGCGAAGCGCAAGGGGAAACTCGGGGATGAAATTGTGCGCCTCCTCCAGAACAACAACCCGGGGGGTGGGGTCTTCGCCGTTGCGGTACTGGGTCGATCCGGCGTCCATACATTCCTTGATGAATTCGGTCGCGAAAGGGGGCTGGTGCCCTGCCGGCTCGTATGTAAAGTGGCCGAGCGTGTCGAAGTCACCTTTCGTCCACGGCGAGAAGTTGAGGCGTGACCTGTACTCGCCCGTCGTGTCAAGGGCTACCACCACGTTGCTAGCACCGAACGCTTCGCAGATGCGTGTGGCTGCCACCGTCTTGCCCATGCCCGACATGCCAAGGACCGCAATGTGTCCCTGGCGGCCACCGTCAAGTTTCAGGCCGATCTGAATATTTGTCCCCTTGAGCACCCCGACTTGATGAAAGCCGCCCTGAAGGGCCTGGGAGAGAGAGGTCGCATCGAAGATCGGCTCGTGTGGTACGGGCAGGTTTGCTCCGCCTCGCAGCTCGTTTGCATCCGGCCTTCCGACCAGCCGAGCCTGGGCATGAGTAGTGACGGCCCGAGCCCCCGCCCATGCGTTCTCTTTCAGCCGCGACTGAACTACCTGGTAGAGAATGCTGTCCGCGCCTCGCCGTACTGAGACCGGCGCGCCAACGAGTAGATCGCTCAGAGGCTCGAATTCAAGGGTGTGCTGGGTCGAACCAGCCCCGACTGCTGCGACCAGCGGGTCAGACTCCTGCACCGCCACGAGGTCGATCTCTGCGGGAAGCTCTGGGCAGAGGTCGGTGCAGTCGACCGACAACGCCATTTGGTGACGGGTTCCCTCCGCGTGCGGAAATCGCGCAACTACTGTCGCCAGAGCCTTATGTTTGGCGTGGGAAATGCTGACGGTGGTTCCTGGCGAATAGTCGGAGGGGGTGTCCGCGACGAGAAGCATCCTCGGGCCGACTGCCGAGACGGCAGTCGCGGCGACTGGCAACCGACGAGTCGCCGACAGAAGTCGCATCACCGCCTACGTGGTGGTTGACCCGAGTATGGACAAGCAGGAGTCCTACGTCGCCACCTCGCGCACTCGCGAGCAGACCTACCTCTACGCGACGCCGGAGATCGAGAGCGAGCGAAACGAGTACGCACCCGGCGGGCCGCAGCGCGACCCCATCGCCCACATTGGCGAAGCGGTCGAGCGGAATCGCGCCCAGACCGCCGCTCACGACGAGGCGCTGCGCGCCGAGCTGGCGAAGCTGCCCACCGTGGAGCTGGCCGCCAGGCGGGACGAGCTGGGCACCCCGGCTCGCTTCGAGGCCCGCCACCAGGAGGAATACGCCGACCAGCGCCGGTACGTGGCGCAGCGCCGCCGCGAAGTCAAGGAGGCGACCAGCCACCGCGAGGCCGTCGAAGCGCTCGGCTGGCGCGAGCGCCGCCAGAAGCTGCCCTACGCGATCGAAAGTGAGGAACTGCTCCATGAACGGCTGGCCGAGGTGAAGGAGGAGCTGGCGCAGATGAAGCCGCCGAGTACGGAGGTCCGGCGCGAGGCCGAAATCGCCACTCAGCTTCTCGACGCCCGCTCAGCCCAAGCGCTCACAGCCGCCCGGATCGAGCCTCCCGCCTACATCGTCAAGGAGCTGGGGCCAAGGCCCGCCGATCCGGTTAAGGCTCGCGCCTGGGATCGCGGCGTTCAGGGAGTCGAGCGCTACCGGCTCGAACACGGGGTGAAGGACAAAGGCAGCGCCTTCGGCCACGAGCCGCAAGACGCCGGGGCGCGAGCGGCGCAGAAAGCCGCACAGCGAAGGCTGGCCGAGACCCAGCGCAGACTTGGGCTTGAGCAGCAGCGGGTCAAGACCCGAGAGCAGGCGAGGGGCATCGAGCGGAGTCTCGGCATTGGTCGGTGAGCCCCGACCCGCTCGATTGAAGCACCGCGCTCGCGGCCGTAAACCCCCTGCGGGGGTCGGGCGCTTTGCGCCCTTTACTGCCGCTTCGCGCGGCGCTGGTTGGCGGGTAG
>Ga0207652_10000195_pt1 | contig 63896 bp, 88 predicted proteins | sample KBSC63BmetaG_FD_184334 | JGI IMG/M metagenome (GOLD analysis project Ga0207652, IMG submission 184334) | Corn rhizosphere microbial communities from Kellogg Biological Station, Michigan, USA - KBS C6-3B metaG (SPAdes) (version 2) | ecosystem: Host-associated > Plants > Roots > Rhizosphere ... | reverse complement strand
AACGGCTGATACCTACCTAAACGGCATGAAGATTAAAGCTAGGCTTCATGCTGTTTAGGATAGGGTCTGCAATAAGGCAATACTGATTAGGTTCGGCAGTGGACTGAGTGATAGTTCTTATATATATTATATTTATTAGTTATAGAATAGATTAGAATGATAAATTAAAAAAACAAGAGCTATTTGGCGAACGATCAACCCACGTGAATTGAGCTTACCTCGCGGGGTAATTAAACCTATGTCTCCCCCGTACCATACACGCGCGTCAAAGCCATATCTCTAAAGGGTATCTTTTCATTTAGGCCCCTCTTTAATGCACTTCTCTAATAAAGCAACTAACCACAAGATCGAACCACGAAAAAAGACATTTTGAAACATCGAATTTACTTGTTCAATAGTGTTTAGCCGCCTATATACCTACCTATGACCTCACCCTACATCCCCCTGCTTCGTCACCTCGTGCACAACGCGCCGAACACCTACGCGCTGTACTCGCTCAAGCATTTGCCGACTTCGCGCATCCTGCTCGGCTCAACTTTTCTATTGCGCGACAAATTGCGTTGGTGGCACACCATTATCGTCAATCCAAATGCCAAGGGTCATAGACCATTAAAGATGATCGAACTGCTCGGTTCGTATGGCAGAGACCCCGCCCATTGGGGCTGGCTGATCCTCAACCAGACAGTGCCGCCCGGCCTGACGCGGCACGCCAGCCGCATGTTGCGGCCCGAATGGGCCTACATCAAGCGTCTGCACGAGACATCGCCCGATCTGCTGCTGAACAACTACCACACCGATCCTTTGTGGCTGCATCCTGTGCGCGCCACGTCACGGCTCGGCATGAGCCCGCGGTCATACCTAGCGATCCGTCTGGGCGTAAAGTATGGCGTGCGCTACGAAGCGCAACCGCCGCATAGCTGGCGGGTCGATCCCCGCGCCCTTGAACCATTGGGCTTCCACGACATCGGCTTTCCCGGTTACCTGCTGAGGCAACTGAAGCACAAGAACGTTCACAACCCCAGCGCCGAAGCAATCGTCCAGAGCTATACTGAGTGGCTCTCCCATGTGCCGGTGAGTGAGCGTGGTGCAATCATACTGCGAGGTAGCGATATCGTCGAGGTGCGGCCGCCGAGCGGCGTACCATACACGCCACCACGTACCATCGACGAAGCGTTGAAAGTGCCGGTGCCGCCCGGTTGGGCGGTCGTTTAGCCAACCTACAGAGGTAACATCGTGCCCAATACCAAACATGCGCTGTTGGTCGCACTTAGGCGCGAGTGCAATAAGGAACCATGGGCTGCGCGTGCTGGAACGGTCGATCGTCTGCTCGACGACGTGTGGATAACTGGCAAAAGCTCGTTCGTCATGCGGCAGTTCTTGCATCTGCCGGCCTACGAACGGGCGTGGCTATCGACAGTCGGCGACGCGACACAGCGCACGCTAAAAGCATTGCGCGCGTTGCCCGATGGCGACGTGACGATGCCCGGTGTGGAGACGAAGCCGCCGCTGCCTTAACCCCCGGAGGTAACCTATGGCAAAGCCCAAGACCATTGTGCAGAAGCACGCAGCCGATCTGGTGACGATCGTGAAGGCCGCCAAGGCGGGGCACCTCACACTGGTCGAGGGACGCATCAAGGCGACTGGCGAGATCGTGGCGATGATCTGCGCGGTGGGCTACATGGATGGCGAGTACGTCATCACGCCGTTCGCGCACCTGCACAACGGCAATCCCTACGACGTGTACGATCCGCCTGCACCGAATGGTGGCTTCTGATGGACATCGCCGTTGCCGGCGTGCTGTTGCTGGCCGGCATCGTGTTCATCCCGGCGTTGTCGCGGGCGGCATGGGTGTGTCTGAGCTTGGCGTGGGCGTTCTTGTTGTTCTATATGCGTCTACGTAGTCTAACCTAGCGAGGTAACATGGCGCACGCCTACATCAACGGCAAGCCAGTGAACTGGTATACTGTCACCTATCACATCGAGGTGCAGGTCAGCGTGCTTGCCGACAGTGCCGAAGAAGCTGAGAAGAACGGGCAAGCCGAGCTTCCTCATGACTGCATGATTGAAAGCTGCTCGGCCGAATTGGAAGACGGCACCACTTTCGGCCTTCCGTTGGATACTACGGGATACCTGAAGCCATGACTTACCGCATCGAGGTGCTGCTGCGCACCTATCACATCCTCAGGGGCGACGAAGAGACGTGGCGCCCCATGCACGCCGTGGGCAAGGAACCATACACGTGGCGCACGCTGCGCGAGGCCGAGGCGATGTTGGATTTGTGCTTTCCCGACAAGCATCTGCGCCATCGCGTGCGGATCGTCGAGATACCTGCGGAGGTAACATGACCTATCGCGAATGGAAGGCCATCGTTGGTAACACTTGGAAGCGTCGGCAATTGCAGTCGAACATGAAGCGCGTCTCCCATACGTTTTGGGCGCTTCACAACATGGTAAATTGCGCCGTGCCGGAATACAAAGATATGTATCTGAACATGTACCTGAGGAGGTAATATGAAATACTCACTCGGCTCGGGCGACGAGAAGTACACGATCTACAAGGGCACGCAGCCCTATGTGATCCTGCTCAAGTACAGCCTGACCATGACGCCGGAGGAGCTGCTCAAGTTCGCCAAGCGCGTGGTCGACTTGCTGAATGCCAACTCGGAGGCGTTATGAAAACACTGGCGCGCCACTGGCTGAGGGCACTGCTCACCGACGTGGCGAATATCCTGTTCTGGCTGGCGATCGCCACCATGATCGTGCTGCTGGTGTCGGTCAGTGGCTGACCTCGAAGCGGTCTTCGCCGTGTTCAAGCTGCTCGACCGCGACGGCGAAGTGTATCTCCATTACGACATGGCGCACTTTGTACCCGCCGAGGTAACACGCAAGTGGTACGAGCCTTACTGTGAATTGCTCGCGTCGTATGGCATGACGAACCTGACGCCCAAAGAAAAGCGCTATGGCTTCTATGTCATGGCACCGATCGTGTCGAGTGAATGGCTGAGCGCGCCAAGCTATTTGAAGGCGCGACGGGCCAGCGACCGATATCGTGAATTGCAGCAGAACGTGCAGAAACTCCAGCTTTACGATCGGCTGAAGGCGCGACCCGACTTCTCAGGTAAAAATAAAAACACGCGCGAGGTCAACGACGCGCTCACCCAGCAATGGCGCGGTGTTGTAAATGATCCGTTCGTCAAACAATGGGACAACGACAATGAATGATCGAGATAATATGTGGGTCAAGTCTGGCCAGCAGCTTCAGGCGGCACGTGTCATGCTAGCTGCGCTGGAAGCGATTGAACCGCTCAGCAGTAACGATCATCCCGTGCTGAAAGTGTACGGCTCGGAGTTTGATGCAGTGCGCAACGCCATCTCCCAAGCCAAGGCCGCAGGGATCACAACGGAGCAATCATGAAGAGCTTTGATCAGGGCTGGCACGACCGGCTATTGGGTCTTCCCGTCCCGCAGGAGCGCAAGCGGTTACCTCAGCAGGTCGAGTATGAGCGCGGCCGGCATATTGCTGCGATGTGGCAGTTCTACGTGCGCAGCGCCAGCGTCGAGAGCGGTACCATAACGAGCCGCGGTGGCGTCAAATGCTTGACCCCCAACCACGCGCTGCAGTGGTCCTATGAGATGGCCCGCATGTATATGCCCGACGATCTGCTGACCGCGATCGAGCATGAGAAAAGATTTTGTGCCACGCTGAACCAACGACTAGGCCTGAGTGCGCTCGCGTGAACTTCGCTGACTTTCAGGCGGCGCTGTTGCTCTACGGCAAAGCAAACAACGTCAATGTGAGCGTCGCCAAGTCGTCGCAAGATCCTACGCTGCTGTGCGTCTGGGTGCCGATGGAAAGCCTGCATCACGAGCCGGCGATCAAGGCGATTGCCGAAACGTATGGCCATATGACACAGGCGATCGACGGCATGCATGACCGGCTCTATTTCTTTGACCTGAATAGGTAACATGAAAACACATCCCGCTTTCAGGACGGTGCTGGCTGCAGCCAAGCGCGCCGCAAAGAGCGAGCTAAACCGCAATCGTCGCGAGCGACTGCGCGCAGCGATCAAGACGCTGGAGCTGTTCCGCAACGACAACCATGACTTCATCGAGTTCTATAACGACGATGCCGAGCTATGAAGCGTACTTACAAAGGCATCGTCGTTAAGCCCTTCGATGTGTGCTGGCTGGACTGGCACCCACCGCTGACGCACGCAAGCCACGGCTTTTCCCCGCGCAAAGTAAAAGTCGTGAAGGTCACCCGCGGCGGCCGCGACATACACGTGCAGGACGATAAGACCAACACCATCGAGATCGTGCATGCGTCGAGGCTGAGTTTCTTAACCTAGAGAGGTAACAAATGGGTTATACACATTACTGGCGCCAGCCATGGCAAGCACTCGCGCCCGAGAAATGGGCGCTGATCGTGAGCGACGTGAAGAAGATACTAGCCACCACCGACGTTCCGTTGCTGCGCGAGTACGACGAGCCGGGCACCAAGCCCGAGATCACTACGGATCTGATCCGCTTCAATGGCGTCGCCGATGAGGGCCACGAGACGTTCTACTTCGAGCGCACGCCCGGTGAAGATGTCGACTACCAGAAGCAACAACCGAAGCACTACGTGAAGGCGTTCAGCTTCTGCAAGACGGCACATAAGCCCTATGACGTTGTCGTGTGTGCGTGTCTGATCATCATCAGGCATCACGCGCCTAAAGTCGACATGTCGAGCGACGGCGACTATCCCGACTGGGCTGCAGGCCATGCGCTGGTGCTGGAGGCGACCGGACAAAACTGCTTGGTTCTTCTCGACTAATCATCAAGGGGCAGCCGAGGATGCGTCCAAGGCTGGGCAACGACGGGCAGATGGGATATGCTGCCTGTCCCCCGTTTTAATATGTACCTACGGAGGTAACATGCGTCTGTGGTGGTATAAGCTGATCTATAACTGGACAGGCCGCTGCATTAGCTTCTCGCCTGATCCATGGGGTGTTTGTCGCGTGTGTCGATGGGCGCCTATCAACAAAGAGAACGAAGACGATCATGGCTAACATCGACGCCCTCGAAAATCTTCGTCGTGTCGCCGAAGGATGTCTGCGCAATAACGACACTCTCAACATGGGGACCTTCTGGTCTAACTGCGGCACGTTTGGCTGCCTCGCCGGCTGGGCCGCGCAAGATCCGTGGTTTCAAGCTCAGGGGCTGGAGGTGATGAGCGCGACCCCTGCAGGTAATAGAGTTGGGGTTGTCGTGTGGTGGCGCCGCAAAGGAGGCGTACCATATGCACTGCGCGATTTCGAGGCGCTGGAGGAATTCTTCGGGCTGGACACGTTCCAAGCCAACTACCTGTTCGCCGACAACCCGCATGCCACCAACGTCGAGACCATTAAGGACTGGCATGACGCGATCGCGAGGATCAACGAGGTGATCCGTGGCGAAGTGTGAGCGGTGGCACGTCTTGCTCTATTGGATGCTGGACGGAGAACGCCATAAGGGCGGTCGCCGTGAAGCGCTAACCCCGCCGCGGAGCACATATGCTCTTGGTTTCTTTCGGAACGGCTACGTTGGTATGTCGTTTCCTGCTTCGTTTTATCCAACGACTAACGATCTACCTATGCGTCGCAGATGGGTAGATGTGTTCAAAGACCTGCGGCGGTAACCTAGAAAGGTAACAAGACATGAACCTACTACGTCTCAAGCGCGAGCTGCGTTCGTACATGGATGCGAACGTGCCTGTGCAGCTCATTTCCGCGCCGGGGCTGGGTAAGTCCGAGACGGTCGATCAGGCCGTCAAGGATTTTAGCCGGCAGGACAATGCCGAGTGGGGCATCGCCACGGTGCTCGCCGCGGCTTACACGCCCCCCGATGTGTTCGGCTATCTCGTGCCGACCGATCGGGTGATCGAGCGGGCCGATGGCACGACGGAGACCGTCAAGACTTCCGAGTTCACCATGCCGCCGTGGATGATCTCCGACGACGGCCGACCCATGAATTCCTTCAAAAGGGGTATCGTGTTCTTCGACGAGTGGGACAAGGTCGAACCCGACACCAAGAAGGCGCTGGCCAACGTGCTGCTGAACGGCGCGGCGGGGCGCCACAGGACCCATAGGGGCATCGGCTTCGTGACCGCTGCCAATCGCGCCGAAGATCGTTCGGGCTCAACCAAGGAGTTCGATTTCATCATCAATCGTCGGGCCGAGCTGCATATTCGTCCCGACGTGGGCTCGTGGGAGGACTGGGCGGTGCGCAACGATGTGCCGCCGACGTTCACGGCGTTCGCCGTGCGGCGCCCGGAGATCGTCTTCTCGGGTCGTGTGCCCGACAAGCAGGGTCCGTACTGCACACCGCGCTCATTGGTGAAGTCTTCGCAACTTTGCGTCGCCGGTGGCCATCTCGATACCCAGACGGGTAACTTCGTCGGGCTGGGCGACGAGGACGCGGAGACAACGCTGAACGAGAAGCTCTCGGGCCTGATGGGACCCGAGGCAACCAACGAGTTGCTGATCTGGGCACGGCTCAAGACCGAGGTACCCGAGTTCGTCGAGATCGTGGCCGATCCGTCCAAGGCCAAGATCCCGACCAAGATGGATGCCAAGATGCTGGTCGCTTACGACTGCGCCCATCGCATCGACGTGGCGAACGCCAGCAAGGTGGTCGAGTACATGCTGCGCATGGGGGCTGAGCATCAAATGGTGTTCGGTGTCGCTTCGGTGAAGCGTAACTTCAGGCTGCTGCAGACCAAGGCGTTCGTGAATGATTTCATTCCGCGCAATCAGGGGATTATCTCTCTGGTCGGGATGAACTGACCCACGAGGGTAACATGGGCGATTTCTGGGAGTGGCGATGGTGGCGTAGTGGTGGGCGGCGTGCAAAGTTATTTACCTCTGGTATTAGCCGGTTCGAGTTTCGGCCAGTAGCTCACTACGTTCACCCAAACTACTCCGTCATGTACTTCCCGGTTAGTTTTTATCCAACACTAAAAGATCTTCCGACCCAGCGCCGGGAGATCCAGATCTTCGACTGGCAACCCCTGACAATGGTTAACCTAGAGAGGTAACATCGTGAAGAAAGAATTCCATTTGGTGCTGGCCTTCGACAGCGGCAACGAGGCGCTGATGAAGACCTACGAAGAGATCGTGATCCTGAAGGGTCGCGAGATCTTCGCTAGTGCCGTGCTGGCGCACGGTGCGATTAGAGATGCTTCGACGAAGCCCGAGATCCATCTCTACTGCGACGACTTCATCATGGGTCGCGAGGAGGTCGAGGTGAAGGCCAACGAGATCGCCCAAGGCGAGCCACCGCGGCTGGTGACGAACCCGACCAAGGAGCAGTTGGCGGCTGCTGTACCGGCGCAGGAGGTCGCCGGCGATACTGAGTTGAGCAAAAGCGTTGGCGGTGCCGGCACAAATCCTGTCAGCGGCTCAGCTTACGGCGATGAAGAATAAGCTCGAACGCCAGAGCCGCAAGCCGATCGAGAGCAAGCCGAGCACTCATCAATGGGCGCTGTGCGTCTACAACAGCTGGTGGCAGGGTTATCCTGTCAACGAGTACCGCTTCAATCGCGTCAAGAATTTCTACAGCGATCCGACGACCGGGCCGCAAGGTTGGTACCATACACAAGACAGTGGCCCGGTCTCGTCAGCGCTGGCCCCGAGCACCATGCAGATTTTCCGCAAGTGCCCGGTCTACCGCAACGATCTTCGCAGGATCGACGTGTTCGCCGATCTTAAAAAATAACCTAGAGAGGTAACATGATTTACAGAAGGCATAAACTCATCAAGCTCAACCCCGAAGGGTTGCGCCTGTGGGGCAACGACAAGGTGCGGCTGCAGTGGACGGTGCCGGCCTTCACGCATCTGCTTTATCGCATGATGAACCCCGACGACACCGAGCAGGTCGCGTGGTTCACCAAGGAGGTGCAACGTGCGGCGACAGACGGAAAGCGACTTCTTCTCAATCCCGACTGGTACTTCCCGCTGCCCGACAAGCAGCGCGTCTTCATCAACTGCCACGAGATCGCTCACGCTCTGTTCATGCATCCCGCGCAGTTCTACCTCCATCGCAAGGAAGATCGCGGCGTGTACTGGGCCGGCAAGACGCTGCCGTTCTTGCCTAAAGTGGCAAATTATGCGGCTGACTTCGTCATCAACGCGATGCTGATCGAAAGCAAGATCGGCGAGATGCCTCAAGGCGGCCTCTACGACACCAAGATCGCGACGTCCGACACGAGCTGGCAGGAGGCGTACCATCGGATCTGGGAGGAGTGTGAGAGCCAAGGTGGTACCTCCAAGGGTAACGGCGCCGGTGAGGCTGAGCCCGGCGAGGGCGAGCAAGGCGAAGAGGAAGACGGCGAAGGTCTGCCGCAGGACCCGGCCGACAAGGATGAACGCGGCAAGAACGGGCGCTTCGAGAAGGGCCAATTCGACAGTCATCTGGAGCCCGGTGCCACCGACCAGCTCAAGCCGACCGATAGCCGGGCGATGCCCGATCCGCAGCGCTGGACGCAGGCAATCATGGGGGCCAAGGCTGTGGCGCAGGGCACCGGCAACATGCCGGCCGCTCTGGAGAAGGTGCTGGACAAGCTCCTCGCGCCCAAAGTGTCGTGGACTGAGCACATCGAGGGGCTATTCGCCCGCAAGGTGCATGGCCACGCCTATGACTTCCGCCGCCTCGACCGGCGGCTGATCGTCAGGAACATAGGGGCGCCCGGCAAGTCGGGCCACGGCTGTGGCACGATCGTCGTAGCGATGGACAGCTCCGGTTCGATCTATGCCGTGCCCGAGCTGATCGAGCGCTTCTTCGGTGAGACGGCGGGGATCTTCGAGCAGCTCAACCCGCGGCGGATCATCGTGATCTGGTGCGACGCCACGGTGCAGGAAACCTTCGAGATCGAGGACGCCGACGACCTGATGAAGTGCTTCTACAAGGGCGCAGTCGGCGGAGGTGGCACGGCGTTCAAACCGCCGTTCGACTGGATCGAAGAGCACGACATCGACGATGTCGACGCCATGGTCTACCTCACCGATGGCGACAACTCCGACAAGGACGAGCTGGCCGCCATGGGTGAACCCAAGTACCCCGTGATCTGGGGCTGCATCGCTGACGGCAAAAGTTTTCCCTTTGGCGATCAAGTGCGAGTGCCGGACGATGGCACGGCCTAAGAGAACGTGGTGGTGGGTGGGATACGCCGTCATGTGGGACCATGGCAACATCGCTGGGCTTCATAGCGTGAAGCGGAGACAACTGATCGCAATGGTGTCTTTGCATACTTCACACTCAAATTCCTGCTGCTTTCCCCGTAGCCTCTATCCCCACGTAAAGCATTTGCCGATACATCGTGTTATCATAGACGTATTTGCTGACCTGCGGAGGTAACATGGCCCTTTTCGGTGCTCGTTCGTCAAGAAGGCAAAAGCAGATAACATGCTTCGGCAGTCGCATCGGCAGCATAAACGGCGCGATCGACGCGCGTGCCAGAATGCATAATCGCCACATCGTCACGAGCCGCCCGCATGTCAGCGAGCTGCTCAACTGGATCGTGCCGCCGGGCTATCGGAAATTTTGCCAAGACGTGTGGCACAATTTCAACAACGAGATCGACGCCGGCACTCGGCGAGCCAATGTAGCTTTGCCAGAAGAAATACCGTTCGGTGATGGCGTCTATCAGTCGCCCGGCATGTCGCTGGAGTTCGACTGGCGCAACGCCACCTGCGAGGAAGACAGCGACTGCTTCGTGCTGCCGCCTCATCTGCGCAACGTGAAGGCGTTTACCAGCGACACGCCGAAAGCGTTCCTCGACATGATCACCGAGTGGCAGACCAACGCCATCGAGTGGGGATTGGTGCGCAAGGTGGTCGACTGGCTCGATGACACTCTGGCGCCGAACGATTTTGTGCAGGCGTGCTACCTGCTGCCGATGTTACCTTCGCTGGTAAAACATATCAGCGATGGCCGTGCGATTGTGCAGGCGGCCGGCTCTGTGCCGAGGAACCCGATGCGGGTCGACTTGCCTTGGCTGCTGGGATTGCAGCGCGCCAATCAGATACTGGCGGGGTCCGAGCTGATGGGAGAAGCAGACACGGAGTTGTCTTCGCCTGTCGACATGGTCATGAAGGTATCAGGGAACACAGTTCACCATCCGCTGTGGCCGTCTGCTTTCGATGCCGAGTACACGGCTCAGTATTGAGGAACCATATGCGCCACCACCGCCTGTTTGAGCGCCTACGCTACAAATTTCGCAATGGTCGGTGGGAGCTGAGACGTAGCCGCATAAGCGCTGAGAATGGAATGACCAAGTTCAATCGCGACAATCTGGCTGGGACAGCAGGCGACTTGTTATATACGAGCTTCCCATTGTGTTTTTACGCCACCAAGAAGTTTCCGTCTTACAGAAAAGAAATCAACGTCTTTCGTGACCTTCGGAGGTAACATGGCGCCAAGACCTCAAATCTGGTGGCGTGTTGCTTGGGCGCGAGACAAAGAGACAGGCCGTATTGGTGGCCGGGGAAAGAAGCCCTATCTCAGCTCACGGATGGGAACAACAGGCAACGAGAGTGAGTTTCGTGGCATGGATCGAGGCTATTCGTGGCGCCACAAGTGTTGGTTTCCACTAAGATTTTACGCGACCGTCAACCATCTGCCACGCAAGCGTATCGAAATCGACGTGTTCAAAAATCTTCGGAGGTAACAAGTGTCCAATCCCCCCGTACTGAGCCACCACGAGTATCGTATCATGTTTCGGCTGGCATACGACAACGCCTTGGCCAAGGTCAGCAGCTTCGACCAACGCCTGCGCTACTACAGTGAGCTGCCGACGGTTACGCTGCCGCATCCCGGTTATATGAGAGGCATTCACTCGGCGATCGACGTAATGGCCGATGCAGAGCGTCACATCCAGCAAGACATCAAGCACTGCAGAGAGTGGCTGGAGCGGTACTCCAATATCGCCCGCTGGCTCGAACAGTTCCTCGCCACCGTCCGCGACGCTGACGACGAGGCGTGGATCGAAGGTATCCGTGAGTATCTTAACAGGAGCAAGAAATGAGTGAATTGAAAGCTGCCCTGCAGGCTATCCTGCAGGTGAATTTCCGCCAGCCCGTGCCGGCGAACGATGCTGCGCACATCGCCGACTTTCTCGAACGTGCAGCGTTGGAGCTGAACCAACGTGTCGAGGCGGTCGAGCTGCGCGAGCAGGCGGTCAGCGCCCGCGAAGCCAAGGTCTCCCTGATGCAGGAAGAGACCACGGCCCAGATCAAGACCATCCGCACGCTGGGAAGAGTTTCCCAAGTGATGGAGATCCGGCCGAAGCGAGTGGGCTGGCTGAACCTGCGGAGGTAACCGTGCGCTTCGACCTGAAGAAGCCCTGTAAAAACTGTCCGTTCAACAAGGCTGATACGCGCATCGTGTTCGCCTGTCGTGAGCGGGCTGAAGAAATTGAAGAGCAGGCATACCGACAGGGCTTTCCATGTCACCTATCGGCGGTGTTTGACGAAGACAAGGAAGACGCAGGCTTTGAGCCCGGTCCAAATACGCAACACTGCGCGGGTGCGTTCATTCTTTATCTGAACGAAAGCGAGTATGGGTGGCCGGCAATTGACAACGACGAAGAGTTGGCAGCTAAGCTGGAGAAACAAACACAAGGCAATCGTCATCTTGTGTTTGACAGTATTGAAGACTTCCTATCAGCCAATGAACCCAAAAACCATCCACGTCATAAATCCAATAAAAGGCGCAAGAAAAAGACCTTGACAAGGTAACACGGGTACCCCATATCCAACAGGTTTCAACCTACAGAGGTAACACAATGGCGAAGCGCAAGAACAAGGTCGGCCGCCCGAAGATCGTCAAGCGCGGTGAGGTGCACATGTCGTGTCGTGTGCACGCGGCGGACAAGAAGGGCTTTGCCACTGTGGCCCGTCAGCGGGCGGTCCCGCAAAGCGAGCTGTTCCGGCGCTTTGTCGCGGCGATCGGGCGAGCCGGTGCCAAGACGAAGGCTGTGACGATCCGCATTACGGGGTATTCTGCGCTTTAGAAGTTCGTCGCGCGGGGTGCAGCCTTAGCAGCCAGCCCTGACGTGACCTGCGGCGAGCGTGTGTACGTGCGCTCGTCGCTCCTTTTCAAACGGAGAGGGTTCAATGCTGGTGAAGCAACTGCGTGAAATACGCCTCAAACAAAAGCGCAGCCAGATGGACGTAGCCGAGGACGCCGGCGTTGCACAAGTCGCCGTGATGGCGTGGGAAGGCGGACGCCGGCGACCGCGGCTTGATCTGTTCGAGGCGTGGGCCGGCGCGCTGGGCTACAAGATCGTACTCGAACCGATTACCCAAGAAGGTAAACATGCTTCCAACAGTCAAGCACAAGACACCGTGCAATGAGTGTCCGTTCCGGCGCAAGGCTGCACCGGGATGGCTGGGCGGCGGCACTGTCGAAAGCTGGCATGCTAATCTTGTTTTTGGCGACACGGCATTTATCTGCCACACGGGTGAGCGGAAGGGCAAACGCTACTTCTGCGCTGGCTCGATGATCCACTACCGCAACCAACTCAAGACGCCACGCGATCCAGAGTTTGCCGCGATGGTGCTGAAGTACAGCAAGGACGTCGAGCACGTCTTTCAATGGCCGCACGAATTCAAGCAGCATCACGAAGCTGGGTTGCTGGCGCAGCGAGTACGTACCCGCGCAGGTAACACATGAGCGACTTGCTCTACGTCGTCGGCGACCTCGAAACCTACTACAACACTGCGTCCGGCTATTCGCTGCGTGCGAAGGGCATGGACATACCCAGCTACATTCTCAGCCCAGAGTTCGAGGCGATCGGCTGCGCGTTCAAGGTCAACGGTCAAAAAACAGGGTGGGTCGATGGGCCAGACATTCCTCGTTTCCTGTCTTCTCTGGGTGATCCTAGCCGCGTCGTTTTTATCGCTCACCATCTACTTTTTGATGGGAGTATTTTTTCGTGGTGCTACGGTTGGGTCGCCGGGTTCTATGTCGATACGCTGGCTCTTAGCCGGGCTCTTCTTGGTTATGTTTTGCGTCGCCATGACCTTGACACCGTCGCCCGATATCTCGGTGTGGGATCGAAGGGCACCACCATCCACAAGGTGAACGGCCTCAACCGGCAAGCGATCATCGACGCTGGCTTCTACAACGAGTACGCCGAGTACAGTTGCGGCGATGCCGATCTCTGCTGGGGGATTTTCAAACATTTGGCGCCAGTAATGCCAGTGAGCGAGCTACAAATCTGGGACATCGTGCATCGCATGGCGCTGCAGCCGGTCCTGAAGCTCGACCAGCTATTGCTGCATGAGCATCTGGCGAACGTGCGCGCCGAGAAGGAGCTGCTCCTTCAAGAAGCCGGCATCGCCGATAAAGCTGACCTCATGAGCGACCAGCGCTTCGCCGATATTTTGATCGGCATGGGCGTGACACCACCGACGAAAATATCTCTTCGCACCGAGGAAGAGACTTGGGCGTTCGCCAAGACCGACGAAGGCATGAAGGCGCTGCTCGAACATCCCGACCATGCTGTGCAGGCTGTCACCGCAGCTCGGCTCGGGGTCAAGACCACGATCGAGGAAAGCCGCACCGCACGCTTCATCAATCTCTCGGGACTGACGTTCCCGCACTACGGCACCAACCTGATGCCGGTGGCGCTGAAGCCCTCAGGTGCCCACACCCATCGTCTGTCAGGCGACTGGAAGCTGAACCAGCAGAACCTCACCCGCGAAAACAAAGTGCGCAAACGGCGTGCTGCTCTGCGCGAAAGCATTGTTACCCCTGAAGGTTATTCGATGGTAGTGGCTGACGCGCGCCAGATCGAGCTGCGTGGGACCGCCATGTTCTGTGGGCAGGAAAGTCTTTTGGCGGCACTACGCGATCTCAAGCGCGATCCCTATTCCGAGTTCGCCTCGCGTTGCTTCGGCTATCTTGTCACCAAGGCCGACATCGGCCCGAGGTTCTGCGGCAAGACCGGCATGCTGAGCTGTCAGTACCAAGTGGGCTGGCGCAAGTACCGCGGCAGCGTCAGACATCTCAGCGTCGAACAGATCGGCACGCTGGTCGATCTCAGTGCCGCCGAGGCGCAGCTCCACGTGAATATCTATCGCACCGACAACTTCAACATCACCGGGATGTGGAAGATCCTGCAGTACCGGGTGATACCAGCGATGACCCGTCCCGACTGCGACTTCATGCTGGGACCTGTGCGGGTAATGTTCGAGAAGATCGTGCTGCCCAACGGTATGTGTCTGCACTATCACGGCCTGCACAAAAGCCAAGCCGATGGCAACTGGCTGTTCACCTACGGCTGGGAGACCAAGCGGCTCTACGGCGGCAAGCTGCTGGAGAACATCATCCAAGCGCTCTGCAAGATCATCGTCATGGACGTGGCGCTGCGCGTAAAGAAGCCGTTCGAGAAACTCTTCGAGATGGCAGCGCTCAAGATGCAGAGCCACGACGAGCTGATGTATGTCTGCAGGGACCAGTACGCGCCCGAGCTGAAGGGCGTCCTGATGCAGGAGCTGAGGGTACCTCCTACGTGGTGGCCAGAGATCCCCCTCGACGTCGAAGCGGAGATCGGAACATGCTACGGGAAAGTCAAATGAGCATTTATGACGAACAAGTCGTACCAGTGAAGCTGGCATGTTTCATCATGGCGCTTGCCGTCAAGCGCCAACAAAAACCTTTGCCTAAAGATAGAACTAGTCTCGCACCTGAGTGGGACGAAGCTGAATGGGACGAAGTAGTTCAAACTATTCAGGTCGAAGATCTCTGTATTAACCCGTGAAGGTAACACCATGGCCAAGTTAACTTCCAAAGAAAAAACTGAACTGCGCAAGTTATTAAAACTGGCGTCGCCGGGGCCATGGGAAGCTCAGATCCATCCCCGTTCTGCTCATCTATTTCCATCTGTCTGGCTTGGGCCAACACGGCGTTACTCTGATAACTCTGGCGAGTATCGCCCCCGTGTTTGCATTAACGAGGTACATGATCCTGCACGTAAGACGGCTGGTGCAGGACACGAAACATTCGACGCAACAGCACGCCTGATTGCCTTTCTGCGCAACCACGCCGAAGCGTTATTGGATTAGGTACCATATGCGCGCCGGCTCGATCCCTGCACCGCTGGAAATGTTCTACGCCCACATGGGCTGGAACGAGTTCATCCGGTTCCACCGCGACTTCCCGTTGCGCAACTGGAGTTCATGCATCAGGGCGAGCGACTGGCATATCGGCATCACTTGCACCGACATACGAACAGGCGAAATCGTGACGCTCTACGATCCCGAGAAAGATTTTCCCAGCAGCACGCTGATCACGTCGTTTCGCTTGCTGGCCGGGGCACTGTCAGGCATCATGTCCGACAACGAGAAGCGACTTAATCGTCGCACTGATCGTGGACGTCGGAGGTAACACATGGGAATTTTCGAGAAAGACCTACCTCCGCAGGTAACAGAAAATATACCGCAATTACCGTCGTGTTTTTTCCCATTAAAATTTTTAGGCGTTACATGCCATAACACAAACGATCTGATCATAGCGGGGCTGAGCAACAATTTGTCGCGCGAAAAGACACGAGAATTAATCGGTGAAATTGGGAGCAACCCCATGAAGTTCGGAATGGGCGGATCGCAGATGCCATCACCTCCACCCATGTCTCAAAACGTCGCGTCGTCAGGGGCGCCGCCAACATGTTTGTTCACCGTGTGCTTTGTCAGTGCTGTGCCGGGCTTCGGCAATCCCGAGAAGATGCTCAAGATGCGCCTGCGGATCGGGGACACGGGCGACGGCCACATCAGCGGCAACATCCTTCGCAATATCCACCAGTTCATCACCCACGAAAAGGTGACGTCAGTCTGCTTCAAGTCCAACGGCGAGTATGTCGTGCTGGAGGACGAGACGAACCTTTATCCTTCGGATAAGCTGGTCGCCTCGTTCCTCTTGTTGCTGAAAGGCTGACCTATGTCCGAAGTCAGATTGCAAGGCGCGCTCACCAAGGCCCGCCAGATCGTCGAGCTGAACGGCATCGAGATGGTGTATTTCATCGGTTACAACCCCACCACGAAGCAGTTCGGCTCGCTGATCGGTAACAAGACCAACGAAGCCGATCGCCTTGTCGAGCTGCGCGATTACTGCATCGAGCAGCTCAAGCATTTGCCGCGGAACGGTTGACATGCCATTCGTCCCAGTCACGACCTACGAAGGCGGCCCCCCGCCTGTCGTCAACAGCTACTCCAAGCTGAAGAATTTCCGCACATGCCCCAAGAAACACTGGCATGTCGACCTCGCCCCCAAGAGCGAACGCATCGCCGAGAAGAGATCGAAGGCACTCGACGACGGCGACTTCATCCATGGCGCCATGGAGAAGCGGGTGCGTGACGGCACACCACTGCCGCCGCAGCTCAACTACTGTGAACCGGAGGCCACGAAGGCTCTGGCTGTTACCCCTGCAGGTTCGATCGTGCTCGTCGAAGAAAAGGCGGCGATCCGGCAGGACTTTTCTGCGTGCGAGTATTTCGATCAAGGCGTCTGGTGGCGCATGAAGATCGACTTCGCCAAGATCGTACCGGCCGCTGGCATCGCCGCGCTCAAGGACTGGAAGACGGGCAAGATCATCGAGGACAGCGAGCAGCTCGCAATCACGGCGCAGTGGGTGTTCTCGAAGTGGCCCGAGGTTCAGCTCGTGAAGACTAGCTTCGTCTGGTTGGGCAACAACGCCACGACAGACCTCACGCTCAAACGTAGCGACATGCCGACGTTCTGGGCGGGGCTGTGGCCCGAGCTGGAGACGTACAAGGAAGCCGTGCGCACGATGACGTTCCCGCCCAAGCCTAGTGGGCTCTGTCGCGAGCATTGTCCTGTCACAAGCTGCCCCTACCATGGGAAGGGTAACCGATGAAGCTCACAGTTGGCGGTTCATTCGCTAGAGGATTAGTTCTCACTACTTCTCCTACTTCCCCGAAAGGTGAACAGCGCTTCGAGCTGACGCCCGAGCAGTCCAAGACGCTTCTACTAGTGCTCGAAGCGAAATGGAAAACTGAACAGGAAAGAACTGACCGATGATCCTGCTCGCCTTCACGCTCTATCTGTTGTTTGGAGCGCCTGACGATCCGGGCCGTGTCACCGTTCGCTTCCTCCCCACGCAGCAGGCGTGTGACCTCGAAGCCCGGCATTGGAAGCACATGCTCGATCCCGAGTTGCGCAAGACCGTCCGGCACAAGTGCGTGCTGGAATGAGTACCCCTGAAGGTAAGGTCAAACGCGAAGTCGAGAAGCTCTTCGCCCGCTGCAGCAAAGATCTCAACATGCCGGTGCACTACTTCATGCCGGTGCAGACCGGCTACGGCAAGCGCGACCTCGACTACAACTGCACGGTCAACGGCTTCGCGCTGCGCATCGAGACGAAGGCGCCGGGTGAGTGGCTGACGGGTCCTCAGCGTCTGATCGCCAAGGCAGTCTTCGAGGCAGGCGGTGCCGTCTTCATCGTGAGCAGCGAAGACGGCCTCAGTGCACTGTCGCGCTGGATCTGGAAAGCGTGCGCCGCAAGTAACCCTCTGAGGTAACACATGCAAGAGCCGTTGCTGCGAGTGCCGGCACGGCCGGACGTGCTGAACCTGTTCCCCGACTTCAAGGAGACGGAGCCGGGGTTTGGGGTCATCAAGCACGACATCGGCGCCACGCTGATGCTGCGCCATCTTGGCTTCGAGGTGCAGTCGCCGGTGCGGCTGCACTACGACTTTCCGCACCCGCCCGGCAAGCCACCTTTTGAAGTTCAGATCCAGACGGTCGAACGGCTGACGGAGAACAAACGCTTTTACGTGCTCTCCGGCATGGGCGTCGGCAAGACGGCCTGTGCAATCTGGGCGTTCGATTACCTGCGAAGGTTAGGGCTCGCCAAGAAGATGCTGGTCGTGGCGCCACTGTCGACGCTCAAGTTCACATGGATGCGCGAGTTCTTCGATTTCTGCCCCCACCTCAAAGTCGCTGTGCTCCATGGCACCAAAGCCCAACGCCTGAAGGTGCTCGCGACTGACGCCGACGTCTACATCATCAACCACGACGGCCCCTTGACGATCGCCGAGGCGCTGAAGACGCGCAAGGACATCACCAACCTTGTGCTCGATGAACTGGCTGTCTACCGCAATCCCACTGATCGCTCCAAGTGGATGCAGGAATATGCTCAGCACATCGAATGGGTGTGGGGCATGACTGGCGCGCCGACGCCGCACGAGCCTACCGACGTCTATGGGCAAGCCAAAATCGTCACGCCCAACCGGGTGCCGATGCGCTTTGGCCGCTTCCGCGAGCAGCTCATGTACCGGGTGAGCCAGTTTATCTGGGTGCCCCGCAAAGACGCCAACGAGCAGGCGTTCAACGTGCTGCAGCCGAGCGTGCGCTTCCAACTGGAAGACGTGACTGAGCTACCTCCCTATGTCTCGATCCGGCCCGATGTCGATCTGGGACCGAAACAGAAATTCATCTACGAGGCGCTGCGCAAAGACGCGTACGCCATGGTCGGCAACCAGACGATTACTGCGGTGAACGCAGGCGCTGCCCTCAACAAGCTCCTGCAGGTGTCGTTGGGCTGGGTCTACGACAGCGACGGCAACGTGATCCAGCTCGATAACAAGCCGCGGCTCAAACTGTTGGGCGAGTTGATCGAAGGCGCTACCGGCAAGGTGATCGTGTTCTCGGCTTTCAAGCATGCCCTGTCCGGTATTGAACAGTTCATCACCAAGGACCTCAAATACAGTTGCGCCGTCGTCTCGGGCGATACCCCTATGGGTAAACGCAGTCAGATCTTTCATCAGTTTCAGAACGAGCTGCATCCTCGTGTGCTCGACGCCCATCCGCAGTGCATGGCGCACGGCATCACGCTCACCGCAGCCGACACGGTATTGTGGTTCGGGCCGATCACGAGCAACGAAATCTATGATCAGGCGAACATGCGCATCCGTCGCGTTGGTCAAAAGCGCAAACAATTGTTTGGTCATATCCAAGCGACACCGGCCGAGCGCAGGGTCTACAATCTTCTAATTGGACAACAGAACATGCAGGCACAACTACTCGACATGTTCAGGGAAGATTAACCCTTGACACTGTGTTACCTATTCACTACATTGTTGTGTTACCTAGAAAGGACTAATCATGACTGACCAAGTCAGCACAGCAGTTCCTCCGGCTGAGCCGCAAGCAACGCTGGCGCCTCAGTACAATCTCGGCGAACTCACCGCCAAATACGTCAAGCTCCGTGACAAGATCGCAGAGCTGACCAAAGCGTTCGACGAGCAGCTTGCTCCCTACAAGAACCTCAAGAACCAGCTCGATGCGATTTTCGCCGGCGAGCTTGGCCGCACCGGCGCCATGAGCATGCGTACCGAAGGCGGCACGATCAGCTTGACCAAGCGGAACTCAGCGACACTGGAAGACCCACTGGCCTTCCGCACCTTCGTCCAGAACATGGGCGAGTGGGATCTCGCCGACGTGCGCGCCAATGCGAACGCCGTCGAAGACTACGCCCAGAAAAACCAACAGCTCCCACCGGGAGTGAAGTTCTCGGCGATCTACACCGTCAGCGTTCGTCGTCCCAGCCAGAGCTAACAGGAGAGACAATGTCCAACCTTGCAGTGCAGTTGGCAGGCGCCCCCGCGCTTGCTCCCCGGTCGCAGGTCCTCACGACCGGCGTCGACCCCAACGCCATCATGGGCGGTATCGGCCCATCGTTCGGGATACTTACCTTCAGGGGTAAGGTGTTCCGCGTGAAGTACCGCGGCGAAGAGCTGGCCCTGATGATGGACCCGCCCGGTCCCGGCATGCCGTCGCCCGGCCCCAAGCCGTTCTGCGACGTCGTGATCGTGAGCGCGTCGCCCGCGATCTCGAAGATTTTCTACGAGGACGCCTATCAGGAAGGCGACACCGACGCGCCGGATTGCTTCTCGACCAACGGTGTGACGCCCGACCCAGCATCGCCCAAGAAGCAGGCCGAGCTGTGCGCGACATGCCCCAAAAACATCTGGGGTAGCCGTGCCAACGCCAATACTGGCGCCAAAGGCAAGGCATGCCAAGACAGCAAGCGGCTGGCCGTGGTGCCGCTCGACGACATGGCTAACGAGCGGCTGGGCGGCCCCTTGCTGTTGCGTATCCCGCCGGCGTCGCTCCAGAACATGGGCAACTACAACACCTACCTGCAGAACCAAGGTCATGTGTTCTACTCGGTCGGCACGCGGCTGCAGTTCGATCCCGAGGCAGCCTATCCCAAGCTGACGTTCTATCCGATCAAGGGGTTAGGCGACGGCGAGGCCACACTCGTGAAGGAGCTGCAGAACGATCCGCGCGTGATCCGCATGCTGCAGGAGGCAGTCGATCAAGTACGCGACGCTGGCGTCGGAGGACTGCCAGCAGCGGGCGCACAGGCTGCAACTCAGCCAGCCGCTGTGCCGGCAGGTGCACCGCAGCCGGCCGTCTACGTGGCGCCACAGGCTACGGCTCAGGCTGTTCAGGTCGCTCAGCCCGCACAGCCTGCCCCTACAACGGCGGCTCCGCCGATGCCTGTCGTGCAGGTAGCTCCTGCCACTCCTGCCCCTCAGGCAGCGCCACCGATGCCAACGCCAACAGCGCCGCCCGCAGTTCCTGTGGCAGTTCCCGGCAAGATGATCACTGGGTTCGGGGCGACAGCGCCTGCCGGGGCGGTAGCGCCGCCTGTTGCTCAGCCTGTCGCTCAGCCTGTCGATCAGTCGGATCTTACGATCCCACCGTTCCTCCGCGCACAACAGCAACCGGCCAACAATCCGGGCATCGTCGCTGGTCAGCCGCCGCAACCGGCAACAGCACCTGTCGTGGCGCCAGTGGTCCCCACGCCGGCTCCGGCCCCTACTGTCGCGTTCCGTGAGCTGGAGCCGGCTGAGATGGCTGCGCTGGCGTCAAGCGATCCAGCGGGCCTGCAAAAATACTTCGCTGACCTCGCTGCATGGAAAGCGGCGGGCGGTGGCAAGAAGTCACGAGCCAAGAGGGGCACCACCCAGCCTTCACCGTCGCCGGCTCCGACACCCATTCCCGAAACCGCCGTCGCTTCCCCTGCCCTCCCCGCGGCGGCGGCCCCTGCCACTGCACCGTTAGCTGTAGCCCCCGCCCAGCCGGCGGCTGCAGTGGCAGGTTCTCCTCCCCCACCGATGCAGGACGCGGCACTTGCTCATCTGGACGAGACTTTGCTGAAAGCGCTCTAGTGTAACGTGAGGCGTGGCGGCGGGCGCGGGCGAGCGTCCGTCGTCGCTTCCTCCAACAGTTGCGGGGCGGGAATTGTTCACAGCGGTCGTCTCTCCGGCGTTGTCCGAAACGCGCGAGTTTTTAGCTCGCGCGTTCGCATGGCCGCAGGAACGCGACACCGAGCCGAGCTTCATCAACGTCCATCGTGTGATGCGGCTCACCAACGAAGACGGCACGCCCAAGATGGGCAAAGACGGCAAGCAGGAGATCGCTATGCCGGGCCGCGCGACGCGCAACGTCGATGAGGCAGCCCGCGCGATCGAGTGGGCCAACAGTCTTCAGACTGATGTCTACATGTGCATGTCAGCACAGCGCGAAGCCGAGCAGAAACTCTCCAAGCGCAACTTTCCCTATCTCAAGGCCGTGCGCAAGCAAACCAACGTGCTGCGCCACAAGAGCTTCTTCATCGACGTCGATGTGAAGCCCGACGATCTGGCACACGGCTACGCCACGCAAGCTGAAGCGATCCAAGAATTTATCCGTATCCGTGACGCGTTGGGTTTGCCCCGACAGACCTTCATCGTGCTCTCAGGTTCAGGAGGCTTCCATGCTCATTGGTGCCTATTCGAGCCAATCCTTCCAGACAGGTGGCGGCAGACGAGCGCTGCGCTCAGCGCTGCGTTCATTGCGAAGGGCTTTCGCGGCGACACCCAAGTCATCGTTGATAGCGTTCGCCTACTCCGACCGCCCGGTACGTTCAACTTCAAGAACAAGGCTGCGCCGCAACGTGTTACCCTCTTAGGTAACAAAGGCATCGACCACGACATTGCAGCGCTGGAGCTGGTGCTGGCGCCGTATGTCGGCATGATGCACACGCAGGCGCCCAAGCCCTACGTCAACGGCACGATCAACGGTTCTGTGAACGGCGCCGGTTTGGGACCGCGTTCGCAGATCTTCAACGGCACCATCCAGCCGGGGCTCGATGCCGGCATGGAGGCGCTGCTACCTACGATCAGGGACGTGGCGCTGGGCTGCCCCTTCATCTTCCGAACGATCGTCACGGGCGGCAAGGACAACGCTAACGCGCTCCGCCTGCAGACGATGAACCTCGCGTTGTTTTGCCAGAACTCCCTCAAGGCGGCCTTGGTAATGACCAAGGATCGTGCCACCTGTCCCCCCGAGGAAACTCATGCACTATTTGATCGGCAACAGGCTTCTCGACGCGAACGAGATCTCGGATGGCCGCGGTGTTCCACTATCGCCTCATATGGCGCGCCCGAATGCATTACATGTCCCCACCGGCAACTGGACCGGAGCCCTCTTAATTTTGCGCGTGGCAGCGCTCAACAAACAGCGCCATCGGGAACGAGCAGTACCAGCCAACTTCAAGCAGCTCCCGCGATCGTCACGGCCACTCCTATCCAAGTCGGTGGGACCTTTACAGGTACTACAGCAGCATCTGGTCAGATCGGACTTGCAGGGGCCGCCGTTAATGTTGTCAGCGCCGTTGGACTTGTCGGATCAGGCGGGGGACCTCTACCCGTGGCAGCGCTGGCACCTTTGCCAAGCATCTACGCCTACGACCAGCTCGGGCGGATCTGCATCATTGAGACGGACCCCGCGGGCAAGCAAACCTACAACCTCTTGACGGACTACATCCATGAAAAGCCATGGCTGCAGCAGACGCCGCCGTCGCTCAACTTCACGACGACAACGTCGCAGGGTGTGACCACACAGATCAGATTACCTTTCGAGGTAATCAACGACAGCGCGCAGTTCAAACGCACGCTCGGCCGGCAGGGCATGATCCCGCACAAGCACGAGCTGGACAGGTTGGGAGAATTCTACGTGGCATGGATCGACAAACTGAGGTCGGATCGCTCGAACGTGATCCAGAACCAAGCCTTCGGCTGGGCCTCCAAAGGTGGCAAGCTCGAAGGCTTCGTCTACGGAGGCTACCTGTGGAACGCCGGTGTGCCACGTCCGGCAGCGAACATTGATCCGGTGCTCGCTTCGCAGTACCTTCCGATGGGAGATTTGCAGCCATGGGTCGACGCGTCAAAGCTGATCACCAACCAGAAGCGCCCGGCGCTCGATGCTATTTTGGCTTCAGCCTTTGCTGCACCCCTCATTCGCTTCACCGGCCAGAGCGGTGTCCTGCTGTCGACGTACAGCATGCTGAGCGGGATCGGGAAGTCGACGGCGCTGCGGGTGGCACAGGCGGTGTGGGGTTCGCCGATCAAAGCGGTCCAGAGCCTCGGCGACACGCAAAACAGCGTACTCCGAAAGATGGGCGACACTAAGAATTTGCCGCTCTATTGGGACGAGCTGAAGACCAAAGAAGATACCCAGAAATTTTCCAACCTCGCGTTCCAGCTCTCACTGGGCAAAGAAAAGTCGCGGCTACAGGCTGACACCAGCTATCGTGATCCGGGCACGTGGCAGACGCTGCTATGCTCGACCAGCAACGAGAGCACACTGGCCTACATCTTGACCCAGACCAAGACAACCGCGGCAGGTCTCTACCGCGTGTTCGAGTACGAGGTGCCGCCGGGGGCTGTAGGGCAGATCTCAACATCGGAAGCCTCCAACATCATAGCGGCGCTCAACGAGAACTTCGGACAGGCTGGGCTGATCTACGCCGGCTTCCTCGGCACGCAGCACGAGCGCTGTGCGAAGGAAGTCGCGCTGTATAGCACCGAGCTGGAGAAGCACTTCAACGTGCAGCCCGACGAACGCTTCTGGCTGGCGCTGTTCGCCACGCTGATGATGGGCGCGAAGTACGCCAACGAGCTTAACCTCACCAACATCGACCTGAGCGTACTGCTGCAGTTCCTGTCGAAGACGTTCCAAGGCATGCGGCAGGAACGCACGATGTCCCATGTCGACATGAAGGTTGACGCCAACGTGCTGGGCATCGTAGCGCGCTATCTCAATGATCGCCGGCATGGCTACACGGTAGTCACCGACACCATGTGGCGGCAAGCCGGCAGGCCCTCGGGCATGATGATCAAGCTGGCACCAAACTGTGATACCACCAAGATCCGCTCGACCGAGATCCACGTCGCTGAAAACGATAAGGTGATCCGCATGGCCAAGGGGCCGTGGGATGACTGGCTGGCCGAGCGCGGGCTCACACCGTCCCTCATCAACAAGCAGCTCACTGAGCAATTCGGCGCGACCACGGCGCGCATGAAGCTGGGCGTCGGCACGCCGTGCACGAGTGCCTCTGAAGTTTGCGTCGAGCTGAATTACGGCGACGCGAGTTTCAGCGGCCTTCTTGACCCGTAATTTTACCTAGCGAGGTAATACATGTCTGAGGAACCTGTAGAGATCGACGACATCACGATAGAGACTGTCACCGAAGATGCGGTTTTATTTGAATATGAGGGCCATGCGTTCTGGGTGCCGCGCTCAATCCTCGGCATCAGGAGCGAGGACAAACGCCCAGAAGCTGGCGACGTGGTCGACATCACGATCCCGTATTGGAAGGCCAAGCAGGAAGGTTTGGCCTGATGCCCTTCGAGATCCCATGGGGACTGGAAGACGACACCGCGGCGTGTTCGCAGGTCGGCTTTCTGCCTCTGTGGCTCTCGGGCGAAGGCGGTGAGCATTTCGCCGTCGTCGATGAAGACGACTTCGTGTGGGCATCGCGCTGGCGCTGGCAGATCAAGCGTTCCAAGAACGGGAAGAAGATCTATGCCTGCAGGTCCAGCCACTACGAAGGGCGCCGCGTTAGTATTTTTCTGCACAAGCAGATATGCCTGCGTGCACATGGCCGACCGCCCTCACCCCGTCACATCATCGCCGATCACGAGGATGGCAACTCTCAGAATATGCGTCGTGGTAATTTGCGTTGGGCCACACCGTCCGAGAACCGCCAAAACTATAACGGTATCTATGCCCTGCAACTGCGATTAGACTTCAAAGACAACGGCGCTAGGCTTCTTCGATCGCATACCTTTGGAGGTAACAATGGGCACCAAGCTGAACCCCGGCCAGTTCGATTGCTACGACAGGGCACTGCCGAACGAGCCGCGTTTCACTTTTCTGGCACGCGATCCGATGGCGCCCGACCTCATCGAGATGTGGGCGGATCTGCGGCTGCGAGAGATCAAGCTGAAGAAGCGCCCCCGTTCTGACGGTCCGCAACTTCAGGAAGCGCGTGACTGTGCAAAAGCGATGCGTCAGTGGCGCATCGAGAACGCTGGAAAGTGGTGATCTAGCGCAAATGCGGCCGGCTGAGGCCACCGCTGCCGAGCAGGCACTCGACCAGATCCCAGATCAGGTAGAGCACAAAAACCACCATCACCGCCCACAGGACGATGTTGAGCACCTGCGCGAGCAAGCCGCCGGGGCTGCCGAACTGGGCCAGCACATACGGCACGGCCAACTTGATAATCGCGTAGACCGCCCCGACAACGACCAGCCAGATCAAGAGCTGGAACAGGAAGCCAATTGAGAAGCACATGACTAGCTCCGATCGGGGCCGAATGTCTTGTCGCCCCTGTTGGCGTGAGCACTACGCAACCTCAGGTTCGACGGTGCATTCGTGCCGCCACCCTTAATACTCAGCTTGTGGTCAACGTCTATGCCGGCCGGGATGTTCCCCAGCTTGCGCTCCATGAACCGACGCGCCTGAACGCGCTCGTCGGTCTCTTTTCGGTGAGCGCGCTCATAGGGGCCGTAGTGATGAGGGCCAGAGCGAGGCATCAGCTTTTGACGTTTCCGCCCGGCTTGGTGAACTTCTCCGTCGTGAGCCCGCGCCCGTTCGGGTCACCACCGATAAGCGGCGCATAGGCGCTCTTCTCCTGCGCCGCCTGCGGCATCGGCTTGCCCTGCAGCTTCTTCGACAGGCCCTCGTTCAAGGGCAGGCTCTTGTCTTTCTCGGCCATCAAAACCTCCGTATTCGGTCCTAGCGTCCCTGAGGGAGGCCCGGCCGAGGCATCTTAGCATAGTGGGGGACACCCGACACTACACCGCCTTTGGCGTAGCCTCGGGTATCGGCCCGGTTGAAGTCGCGTGCCACCTTCTGCGGAAAGCCCACCTTCTTGGCGAACACCGGATCATGGGCTGCCGCCGCCATGGTGCGCTTCTGCTTGGGCGTGCTACTCGGCATCAGATCACCTTGCTCTTGTGGAAGGGCACGCCCTGCACGATGCCGCCCTTCTCGTAGGCCATGTTCAACGCGAAGTTGGCACGCTTGGCCATCTTCGGGTTGCCCGAGTTCTTCATCGCTTCGAGCCGCGACTTGCCGATCTTTTCCCCTTGGGGAATACCGGCCTGCGCATGCAGCGCGCCCTTCTTGATCGGGCCGATCGGCTTCATCGCCATGGTCACCTGCCTTTCTTGAACTTGGCGAACTGCTTGGCGTCGCGCTTCTTGTCGGCAGCGCTGCCTTCCTTCTCGCCCTTCTTCTCCTTGTCGAAGCCAGAGCGCTCGAATGCCTTCATCGTTTTCTTAGCCATGATGTTACCTCCAGAGGTTACCTATCTCGTGTCGTAATACTGAGCCTGTTGGCGGACAAACTCGTCCCGCTTGGTGGTGCGGAGCCCACCCTTGACATGCTCGTTCTTCGCCTCGACCAGTCGGCGTAGTGCCGATCGCTGGACCTCCGCCATCGTGATCTTCGCAGCCGGCGGCTGCTGGGCGTTCCACTCCATGATATTGCGCCACGCCGTGGCTTTTTCCTCAGGCTTGGCGTTCACCCAGCCGTTGGTCAGCTTCGTCCGGTCCTGCTTCAGCCGCTGCTGGTCGCCGAACTGGGCACCATATGCCTCCATCGTCTCTGCCTCGCGCCGCGGCGCAAAGCCGATCGAACGGATGACGGCTTCGCTCGGCGTGTACGGCGACATCTTCTCGCGGCCCGACGCTGTCTGCCGGCCGACACTGGCGCGCTGGTAGGCCGTCATACTGTCGGCGAACACCTTGATCGGCACGAGGACGCGAGCTGCCTCTGCATAGTCACCCGACATGAGCGCCTGAACGCCGTGGGGATACTCGGCCAACAGGGAGACAGGAGCACCTCCGAAAGCCTTTGCGGCGTATGCCAGTAAGTCGTTGGTTTTGAGAGAGGTAGGGTCACCGAGTGGGAATACGAGGTCAGCCAAGCTGAACCGGCTGCTGACATCCACGCCAAGGTACCGAGGAATTCCGCGCGTTGCGATCTCTCCCCATCCAGTTCCGAGATTGCGCGCAGCAACACCCCGAACCCACTGCTCGAAATCGCCGTAGTTGTTCTGAGATGCGCCCGTGAGCTGGGCGGCCAGCATGCCGGCATGGACTGCCTCCAGAGGTAACCCGAGTGCGCCGGCCAACAGCCCGTGTGTTGCCATCAGGCCGGCGAACGCCTTCATCGCGTCGGTGTCGCCCCTGAGTGCCGCATACGCTGTCTTCCCCAGCAGGTAATACGTCTTCTGACCGAACTTCTTGAACTGCAGCGCCAACCGACCGACCGGATGATTGAACACCGGCGGTGCGTTGACCTTGGAATAGTCGCCCATCGTGTTGACGGTCGTGTCGATCGCCGAGCGCATCGCCTGTTCGTGGGTGGCGCCATCGGCACGCTCCAGCCGGTACTTGGCGATCAGCGAGACACCGCGGTTGATACTCTCGATCGCCGTGCCCATCTGGCGGGCCATGAGGTCAGCTCGATCCAGCCCACGTCCCAAGAGGTTGCCCTCGGGCTGGTACATGCGGCCAATCTCCATGCCGGCGTCCTTGCTGATGACGCCAGTTTCATGCGCCTCTTTCAGCAGCGCCACCAGCTCCTTGCCGTCCGCTTTGCCTTTGACACGATCGGATAACGTCGAGACGTAGTCGGTGAGACCTGTGCTGGCACGCAGCGCACGGGTAGTATCCTTGAAGCCCTTACCGACGATCGTCGGCGCTCCGATGTCGGCATAGGCTTGATGCAGCGACGCGATCGCGCGGCCGAAGCCATGCTTACCGGCGAGGATCGGCATCGTGGTCGTCCACGGCTCCATCGAGTTGATGACGTGGAACGCCGGGCTCGCCAACTTGTCGAGCTGCGACATCTGCAGGAGCCGACTGCTGATCGTGTTAAACAGGCTTTTGCGCTCGGGCTCACCGTCGCGGAAGATCCTCTGCTGCAGTTCCTTCAGGATTTGCCCGCGCGGGTAAGTCTGGCTCGTGCCCTCGTGTGCGTGCTGGTCCTGATAGTCGACCATCTGCTTCATCACCCGGTCGATCTCGGGCATGTGTTCCTGCCGCGACAGGAACCCCGCCATCGAGCCGGCGTACTGCGTGAGCCCCTTCTGGATGTCTTCCGAGGCGCCTTTCACGAACTTGCGCGGCAGGCGCTTACTCTGGGCACGCGTCGAGCCTAGCGACGCCAACGACAGCTCAGCAAGATGCGCCTCCAGCTCGCGCCGGGCGTTAGCATCGAGCGCTTGGAAGCCCCCGCGTTGACGCAGGCTATTCAGTGCGCGCGACCATTCATGGCTGAGGAACGTGGCGTTGGGGCCAGTCGGCTCGTAGCGTCGAGGTGCCACACCGTCCAGCTCGAAGCCCACGCCTTCCTTGGCGAAGTCGTGCGCAGCCAGCTCGGCATGCCGGCGCCGGGCCTGCGCTTCGCGCTCGAAGAATTCCAGATGCTTGGGCTGTAGCGTCACACGGAATTTTTCATCGGCGGTATTGGCCGCCCAGTCGTGCTTGGTGAGTTTAACTTTTTCCCCAGTCGCAGGATCAACAGCAAATCTCTCGCCTGTTGCGGGGTCAAGGTAAACCCGCTGTTCGCGCGTAACTTTGACAGGACTTGATCCCGCAAAGCGATCAGCCTCCGCCTTCGTGTCGAACTGATAGACGTTGCCCTTGGCATCCTGCTTGCCCTCTTCATCGAGCCGCGTAGCACCTTTAGGGGCTGGCACGTCGTAAGTGCCGCTGACCACGTGCTCGCCGATACGTGTCAGAGGGACATAAGGCCCTTCGACACGGCTCAGCGCTCGGGCGTTGCGGATCGAGCGGAACACGTGGTGGCGATCGAGCACGGCTTTCTCGGCGTCGCTCAGCGTATTACTATGGATCTTCGCCGCCAGCGCGTCGTCTGCTTCGCCGTTGGGGTTCACGGCACGGACGATCGCCTTCAGGGTAGCGAGAGCGGCTTCGTTCTGCTGTTCTCGAAAATAATCATGCAGCGCGGTGCGAAGTTCTCGCTCGTCTTTCGACAGCAGGTTATAACGACGCTCAAGATCTCCATGTTGAGCTTTACCTTGGGAGGTAACACCTCGCTGTCCTTTGAGCGCTCGATCGGCGTAAACACCTGCCATAGTCTCGTCACGCAGGAATTCCCCGAACTCTGCCATTCGATCAGGCCCGTTCGCCCGACTGAGGTCGGCGACGCGCTGGATGAGGTCGCGAGCACCAGACTGGTCAATGCGAAGGTCACGGCCATGTGACATCTTCTTCGCCAATGTCCAGAGCCGCATCGCGGGGCTGTCGGGTCCAAAAAGTCCCTCTCCCATCTGCGCGACCTGATGTGTGGTGCCGAGGTGCAGACCGACGTCGCGCAGGCGAGACCGGAATGCAGCAGTCAGGTGGGGAGCTTCTTCGATCTTACGCTTCAAATCCTCGGCTGTCCGTTCGCCAGCGGACCAACGGATCTCCGCTTCGGCGATATGTTTAGTGTTCAATCCGGTACGCATGTCAGCGATGCCGATCATCGAGTGACTTTCCGGCGTATGGGTCATCGCCTCGTCGCCCAGATGTAATACAGCGTCCATCAAAGCGTAATGCTTCTCGCCCAGCCCCAAAGCACGCGATACGGCAGCAACCAGCGATCGCCAAAGCGAGTTGCCACGATCGAGGCCGAGGCGTGCTACCAGCGCAGGCGACGCTGGCGTCTCGACCAACAGTCGGCGCAGCCGGGGGTCGGCCAACGCTTCAGCCATGAATTCTTCTTCGTTCTTGAAACCATAGAGATAGTGCTGACCACCTTCGTTGGTCATGATCTCAGTCCAGCTCGGCCGCGGCTCAGCAGCACGCGCCTTCTTGAACCAAGCGTTGATTGCCTCGGCCTTCACGGCATTGAGATTATAGCGCAGCTTTGGGTTGGCGCGGATCGCATGCGTCGTAGCAGCATGAACCGCTTCGTGCAGGATCACTTGCGGGCCAATCTTCTCGTGCGCGACATCATTGTCGATGAAGATCTCGCCGCGCAGTCCTTCCTTGGTGGCGGCGCCACGCAGGAACTGGAAAAACCCACGGCGCCCTTCGGTGCCAAGGTTCAGCTCAGCCTTCTTCGCGGTGTCGGCGACGAAGTGCACAGGCGTCTCACCGACCGTGCGCGCGACCTTTTGCACGAAGGTTTGCATGAGACGCGCCGTCGCTTTGATCTTGGGTGTGTCAAATCTGTCGGGGTGCATCTCATCAGCGAGATGTGTCAGCTCAGGCCCAACAGTCGAATGACGAACACCTTCCTTGCTCTCAACAGCGTAGTGGTCTTCCTTGGCGCGGATGTCGGTCTCTTCACTCTGATCAGTGATCAGCTTATCCAGCTCTGCCTGCTCCTCGATCGAGCGCGACTTCTCAGCCGCAGCCTTATGCCGTGCGTTGCGGGCCTCGTTCGCTTCGAGCCGACGCTCGGCAGCCCCTTCAAGGTCGCCGGCACGGATCAGGCGCTCGGCCTTGACGTGTTCGGTGTAGAGCTGGCTGAGCTTGTCCTCCAGCTTCGCCGGGTCACCCTTCAGCGTGTTGCGGGCGATCTTCTCCAAGGTCAGGAACTTCTTCAGCTCGATCAGACGACTGAGGTAAGGCGTCGGGTTCTTGATGCCGCGCTCGGCCGTCTCCTGTGAATGGGGCGTGCGCTCAGGGATGCGGACGCCGGCGTTCTCGGCAGCCGCCACCGTCTCGGCAACGCGTCCCTTCAGGATCTCACGTGCACTCTCGCGGCCGGGCGATGGCTTGCCGAGTGCGTTCTGCTCGATCGCGAAGTGGTCTTGCAGCTCTTCGGCATCAGTCGGATGCTGTGACTTCACCGCCTGCTCGGCCTTCGCCTCGGCATCCCCCGTGCGGCTCTGACGCGCCTGCCGCTTGCGCTCGGCATCGGCCGCACGAGCGTTGACGTCTTTGGTCTCTTTCTCCTTGGCAGCGGCGATCAGCTCACCCAGCTCGTTCTTTACTCGGAAGACGCTCTTGCCTTCGTCCGTCTTACCGACGAACTCGGCTGGTTGAACCTCGTCTGGCTTGGGCTCAGGCTCGGCCTCTTTAACAGCGCGGTTGAGGTCTTCGATCGGAGCTGATACTTCTGTCGGAGCTTCTCTAGGCTCCGTCTGGGCTGCAACCGCCGGCTCTGGCTCCTTCACTGGAGCTGGGGCCGGTTCTTTTTTAGCAAGGTCAGCGACCAGCGCTTCAGCCTCGGCCTTCGATACCGGCTCAATCGTCTCCACGGGCTCTTCCAGCGGCACAGCCGTGCGCTCGACCGGCGCCTTCGGCCGCGGCGGCAAGTTCGTCCTGTCGGTCGGAGGAAGAGGTATAGGTGGCTCCGGCGTGATCCTCTGTGGGCTAGTGGGCGCTGGCGCCACCGGAGCCGTAGGCTGCGCAGTTGGGGGCTGCGCCCCTTCGTCAGCGACCGGCAGTGTGTCAGGGGGGACGATGCCGGCCTGAGGAACATCGGGTGTGGGAGACTGCGCGGGGGGCTGTTGGCGCGCTTGCTCTTCCTTCGCGATCTGATCAGCCAGTGTACCCGGAGCGGGTGTACCCGGCGCAGGTGTGGCGGGAGCCGGCTCTGCAGGGGGCGTCACGCCCTTGTCGGCAGGCTGCCCTTCAGCAGCAATCGCCGCGCCCTGCGCAGGGTCGGGACCGGGAGCCACGACGGTACGTCCCGTCGTCACGTCCTTGTCGATCTTGGGTGTTACCTTCTTAGGTAACTTAGCGCCTCGGGTAGCGCCAGCAACAGCACCAATAGTAAGACCAAGTGCAGCAGAATTGAGCCCCGCGACGGCCACCTGTTCCGGGTCCGTGACATCGCCTGCTTCTCCTGTAACATTGGTTCCCATCTGGCGCCCAGCTTCGGAGCCCGCGCCCATGATGCCCATACTAAGCGCGCCTTCGCCGGCACCACCGACTAACGACTTCATGAAGCTCTGGGCAGCCTGTCCCTTCACGAGATGACCCAGTACGCCGCCGGCCAATGCATTCGCGCCGCCCGTCATCAAGAGCGAGCGTGCATCGTTCTGGGCAGCGTAGAGCGCCTGCCGTGCACCTTTCTCGTCGTGATCCTCGCGATAGGCTTTGTAGAGAGGCACCTTCTCCTGCAGCTCCCGATCGCTCATGCCTTCGAGCTGACGCTGGGTGTCGTTGAGCTGGTTGGCCACGCCCTGCGCGCCGAAGAACGTCGAACCGGCAGCCACACCGGCCCAGCCCTCCGGCAACGCCATGGCCGCCAAGATCGAAGGAGCGATGTTAGCTGCAGTCTGCGCCGCATAGCGCACAGGGTTCTTGGCGATGAGATCGCGACCTTCGGGGGTCGTGATGTCGGCAGCCGCCACGGCTTTAGACTTTGGCGAGATGGCGTTCTCGATGATGTCGGCGCCGGTATTGAGCAACGTCTGAAGATGGCGGTCTTCTTGTGGCGTCTCCGCCAAGTCGCCAAGAAGGCCGACACCCGCTGCAGTCTGCCGCGTGACGCCGCTCATCAGCGTCTTGGCCGCGTCGCCTACCGTCGAACCAGATGCGGGTCCGGGCGGAGGCGGCTCGGGCGCCTGATCGCTTAAAAGGTCGGGTTCAAACGCCATCAGGGCCTCAGCGTGTCTTCGGGGTGGAACGCCTGCCCAGTATCGACAGCCCCCTTAATCGTGCGCTCGGCGTAGTCACGCGCTGCTTGACCTACACGAATAGGTGCCAAGACCGCAGCCTTGCCGACGTTTTTGCCGATGCGAAGCACATCCCCTGTGAGGCCACCACGAGGCGTGTTACCTGCAATGTAGGAAGGCGTCTCCGCCGCCACCTTGCCAGCTTGTTGGACAACACGACCAGACGCGCTGCCCAACCGATCCGTTAGCGGCATGTCTTTGTCACCCGGCTCCGTCGTCGCCGTCTCAGCCGCTTGCTTACCCCGAGATGCAGCCGCCTTCAGGCGCTGCTGCACGATGCCCGTCAGATCCGCGTAGGCGTCGGGGCGAATATGAACGGGGGCGAATTTATGCGGCCCGCCCTCGGCAGGTGCCACAACGACATTTTTGCTGGCCGTCACGTCGGTCCCGACAGGCTTGTAAGTACGCTTCGTTGCATCCTGCGGATCAATCGCCGAGAGCTGATAGACGAGGCGCACGGCCTTCTCGGGCGTCATATTCGGGTTCGAGGTCAAGAGCGACGTCGCCACGCTCTTGAGCTTCTGCGCGCTCACTGTCTTGTCGCCGAAAATCGAAGCATCGAAATTGGGCTTATTGGCCGCTGCAGCCGCCTTCGCATCGGAGCTGCCCGGATCATCGAAGCTCTGACCCGCGGGGTAGATAGCTTTCTTAGCTGCCTCGTCCCACGCGTCACCGACGTCTTTCTCGGCTTTCTCCAGCTCGTGCGGCTTGAAGCTCTGATCGTAAGCGCTCATCGCCTTCTTGAGATCTGCACCGGCTGCCTTCGTTTCGCCGGCGACGCGCTGTTTTTCGCCCTGATCAAACGCCTTCTTGCGCGCAGTGTATGTCTTGACACTGGCGTCGTAAGCCGACGCTTTCTTCTGAATGAGCTGGCGCAGCGCCACGCCCTCCTTGCCCGGCACCTTGGCAGCGTCAGCTTCGTACTTGCGATACGGGTTCGGCTTGGGCGCTTCTTCGGTGAATTGACCTGCAGGGGTAACATCGGAGCCCGGCACGTACTTCTCACCGTCGTGAGCGATCTTGATGTCGGGCACGCGATCGGGCGTCTCGTAATGCGGCTCAAAGCCGGGATGGTCACCACTCGCCGGTATACGCTCAGGCGCCTGATCTTTGCCGCCAGTCGGCGCCAGCAATGTCACATCAGGATCGTTCTCCTTCAGGTACGCGCGCACGCGCTCGATGCCACCGTTCTTCAGGTTGGCCGGGCCGGGCGCGAAGCTCCACTTTCCATCGCCGGTCTGCGCCCAGTGGCCGCCCTTGTTCTTATCGTCAGCATAGATGCTCTCATCGCTGAACGTCGGATGTGTCGGTTTCTTGAAGCGATCGGTCATGTGGCCGCGCTCATCGGGTTGCTCACCCGCGGTGAAAGCGCCCTTCATGTCGTAGTCAGGACTTTCGCGCAGGTTGTTCTTCTGAAGCCATGCCTTGTAGTCAGCATCGGCTGGCGCGGGTGTGCCTTGGTTAGCAGCCGGAGGTTGCGTACGCAACACGCTCTGAGGCGCAGGCGTCAGGCTCGGACCTGCAGAGGTAACAGGCTGGTCAGCCGTGTCGAGATCAGCCGTCGCCTCGCCAGATGCCGTGCCGGGCTGTCCTTCGGGTTCACCGCCATCAGCTCCGTCGCTGCTGCCTGCGGGCGCCGCCGGAAGTGGCGGCGGGCTACCTTTTGGGCCTGTGGCGTTTCCCGCGTCCGGTTCCTCCGCGTTGATCTTGTTCACAAGGTCGGTGAACACAGCACTATGGCCGCCACCTGCAGCGGGACCAGCCTTGAGCTTCGCCGTGCGAGCACGGACATTCTCGGCTCGGGCGCGATCGAGATCCTGCTGGCTGTCGGTCCGGTTGCTCGCCTTGGTGCCTCCAGCACTCGCACGCTGCGCCAGCACCTGCCAGTAGAGCGAACGGTTACTGAGACCCATCGCAGCGCCGAACACCTGTTGGGGCGAGAACTGGAACTGCTGGATAGGCTGGCCGGTGCGGCTGTCGACGATCGTCGCCGTGTTCCCCTGCACCTGCATGTGGCGGCCATCGGGAATGTAGTTGTATCCCTCCTGCACGGACTTGATTGCGCCCGGCACGTCGCCCGCCTGCATCTGCTTGGCAGCGCGATCGCCCCATTGAGCTGCCACGCCGGCGGTGAACTGCACCAGCTCGAACGCCGCCTTGTTGGCTTCGGCCGTCTTGCCGTTCATCGAGTACCAGCGATAAATCGCTTCGAGACGACGCACCGCATAGAGCTGCGGGTCGGCCGGGACATTGGCATTAACTTTCTGATCCATCTGCTTCACGACATCGGGGCTCGCAGCACCAACACCCGAAAACAGCGCCTGTTTGCCGCCTTCATGGTGTGGATCGTTGGCGTCCCTGAGATGGAACGTATCCTGTGCGAACGTCATGGCGCCATGCAGCGCGTTCTCCAGATCCGAACGGGCGTTGTTAGTCGAAAGACCCTTGTCGCTCGGTGCGCCTGTCATGGCGCTCGCCGGTGTCTGCTGGGTTGGCACAGCGGGGGCTGGCGCTGCCATGCCCGCCGCTGGCACCGCGCCAGTGGCCGGCGGTCCCTCTACACTGGGATCGAAAGCCGCGGTGCGGGTTTGGTCGTCGTGGGCTTTAAGAGGGTTACCTGCAGAGGTATCGACGGCGCTGCCGGTCGGTGCCGGCCTTTGCGGAGGCAGCGGGATCGGTGGCTCACGCGATGGCGCGTTCGGATCGAACGGAGGCATCTGCTCCGATTGAGCCGGATCGACATAAGCCGGCAACTCGACGTCACCACCGCCAGCATAGCTATCATCGCCGCCAGCAACATCCGATGTCACCTGATCGCTCGGGTCGACATCCGACACAGCCGGATCGAACTGGCCGCCACCGCCCACAGCAGATCCCGGTGAAAACGACATTGGCACCGGCTGCACCGGGTTGCCTCCCGAGACACCGGGAACGGCTGGCGCCGCAGGCGCAGCGGCCTGCGCGTTCGCCCACTGACCAGCTTGGGTCGCCGGGTTCGTCGGATCGTTCTTGGCACGTCGAGCGTCCTTGTAGCTCTTGATACGCGCGAAGTTACCGGCGATGTTCATCGTGCCGCCGAACGCACCGAGAAAATTTTGCAGCTCACGATTGAGCGACATCTTCACACCCCCGGAACAGGCGAGCGCACTGCGCCCGAAGATGACCCAAGCACGCCAGCGCCAGTCGGGCGCGGCGGCCGATGACCACCAAGATTAATCGCCGGACCGCGGCCTGCGCCACCGCCAGCACCGGGAGTGAGGCGCTGATACGGGAGCTGAACAGCGCCGCCTCCGGCGTAATGCTGCGCGAAACGTGGCGGCTGTGGTTGCGGCGTAGCGGGGTGCACTCGGCCTGTGGCATTGAAAGCCGCCTGTGGCATCGCATGCCTTCCAGCAGTCGTATCCACACGAGGAGCCGAAGGAGCGTGTCCTGCCATGCCGAGTGCACGCGTGTTGACGGCGCCATGGCTAGGAGCGCCACCCCCGCCGGGGGCGTGCTCGCCAATACCCATTGCTTTGTGCGCCTTGGACATCAGACCGTGTAAATGCTTGGAGCCGTAATACTCGGTCGATGGCTTGTCGAAAATGAACTCGCCTGCGTTGATACGAGCCTGAGGGCCGGGCGCTGCAGGTCCGTTGGGCGACTGTCCCACCTGTGCAGGAATGTCGTCGGTCACTGCGCCTCCCGAAGGTGACATGCTTGCCGGCACCTGCTGCCCAGCCAGAGGCACGGCACCCCCGCCATCGAACTTCATCGTGAGCGGGATGTTGCTGCCGCGATGAAGCCCACGCGGGAAAGACATCGGCCGTTGAGGGGTCGGGATCGACTGGCGCGCTGCCTGAGGATTGATCTCGTTCGGGCTCGGCACTTTGCCACCCTTCGCCATCAACGCCAGCGCAGCGATCCCCGCTCCAGCTCCCAGCAAGCTGCCAATGCCGCTCGAAGCATTTTGATCCGCGCCAAATTGCTGAAGCGAGTTTTGGAAACCCTGATTGGTGAAGCTGCCCTGCAAGCCCAACGCGTTCTGCGAGAGACCGTAGTAGCCCAGCGGGTTGCCGAGCGCACCGGCGTAGGGCGAGTAACTGCTGGTCGTGGCGGCCGTGGTGCCCGCTCCAGCTCCCGTGGCAGTGTTGACCGACTGGTTGGCGCCCGACGCTGTCTGGTTGCCAAGGTTGAGCGCTGTCGCTTCGAGCCCGAGACCCGTCGCCTCGCGCGTCACATCCGACTGTGTACCGGCAGCCGCCTCAGCCGCCGCCTTGGACGTGCGGAAGCCGACATCGAGGCCACCGAACCGGGCAGAACTCGGGTCGACCCCGAAGCTCTCCAGCGATCGCTTGGCGGCGTCGCCCGCCTGCTCGTACTGATCGCTGACGGTCGCCATGGCCTGCCCGCGGGCGCGAGCCATCTCGTCGGGACTGCTGTACTGCTGGACGGCGCCGGTAAATTGCTGCGCGATCGGCGCATAGAGCTGCTGGTATTGGGCAGCCTGCGTGCCGGCGAGACTGCTCGACGTCCCAGCATTGGCGGTGTCAGTGCCAGCAACGCCCTGATAAACGGGCAGGTTGGCGTTATAATTGTTCTGCGCGAATTGGGTCGACTGAGCGCCCAGCCCACTGAACTGGTTCATCTGCTGCGTGGCCGCACTGATGAGGCTGGAATAGTCCGGCGCATTGGGCGCGCTCGTGCCGCCTTTACTCATGTACTGCCCCCGCTAAAAAGCCTTTGGGCGCCGGCCCCTGCAGGTATCGGCACTGTGACAATCGCATGGATAGTAGCACAATTCCACCCCCCGGTGCTGCATCTGGGATCGAATGTTCGTCCTGAAAGCCAATGCCCCGGACGAACCTCAGGCACCTTTTGTTGGAAGCCAGTACGACGATTAGGCAGACGCGCACCTTCAGGAGCCTGAAGGGGTAGGCAAAAACTGCCCACGCCAGATGCTTGCTCCACCACCGGGGGTCGGCCGCGGCAGCATGCATCCCGATCGAGCCATTTTCAAGGTAGTCCTGATAGACCACACCGCCAGCAAACTTCCCGTCGATCGAGCGGCTGATCACGTGGTCGAACCTAGAATTGTAGGGACACGGCGCCATCTGGCCGATCAGCTCGCCGTGCTCTTCGTTGTCCAGCTCGATGCCGCCAAAGTCAAAATCCATTGGAGACCATCGTTGGCGCGCCAGTGTAGGTGACGACGATCGACTGCTTGGCTGCAAGCGAGAAGCTGCCCGACATGAGCCCAGTCGACACGCCGCTGATCGAAATGTCTGTCACCACGCCGCCTGAAACGAACACCTGCTCGGGAGTAGCGCCAGCGGTGTAAGTGAACGGCGACGCACCCACCGTGATCGGCACCATGCCCACAACTTTGTGCACGAACACACCCGGCATCGTCAGCAGCACCCACTGCCCTTGCATCGTTTTTCCAGCCACATCGGACTGCGCTGCAGACCGTCGCCAAATCGACATCGTGACGCCACCGGTCGGAAGTGTCGGTATCACGAACAACAAATCACCGTCGTGGACACCATCAGGAACCGACTGTGGATCTGCTGTCGTGTCGACAATAAAAATCGCCGGGGCGCCGCCACGCTCACTCGTCGGACTGATCAGCGTGTTTAGTGTCGCAGTCGCTGCTTTAACCCAAGCCAGCACACCCTGCAGGTCGTTAACGTCAGCCGGCAGCGACGAAAAAGTTAGCGGTGCTTTAGACACCTTGAAGCGCCTTCACGGTGTCGCCGAACTGGAACGACTTGACCACGAGGTTGCCGCTCAATTGGAACTGGTAAGCGTCAGCTTTGAAGCCTGAAGGCAAGCGAAAGACTTGGTTGCTGGCGGGCAGCGCCCGCTGCAGCCAGAGGAATGGCGGTTGCCCGTTGTTCCAAGCGTATACTGAAAGCTGACTTGACGCCGGCGAACCATCAGGCGGAGGGTCATAGGTAAACTTCGCTGCGCCGAGGTTCGTAGGATAAGGCAACGTGAAGATCTTCGACGTCCATGTATAAGTCTGCTGTGACGGCGACGTGAGATCCATCCAAGAGACGGCTGTGTCACCGACCAACAACACTTCGCTTGTCCATGGATCAGTGAAGACGTTGCGAATGGTCGACGGCGACAACAGGCGTGTAACACCCACGTTGGGCTGTTGGAACTCAATCAGCAAGCCGGTGCGAGTACCGACGCCGCTTGCTAGTTGAAAGGCAGTCGGCTCAAACGCTGTCGGCTCGAACGCCGCCGCTGTCACACCGCAGTAAACAAAGTACGCACCATTGAGCAATGCTGCACGCAGCTCGACCAAGTTGAGCAACGACTGCCACGCTTGTTTCGAGATCGTATTGCGCGTCACATTCGCAGCAACACCGGCAGCACTCAAAAACACAAGACCGTTGGGCGATGCGTAGTAAGCGCCGAACTCCGTCACCACCATTGAGCCGCGTGACAGGCAAGGCTCGGGCGCGGGAATACGTCCCAGCACAAATTGATCGGGCGCAACGCCAGTACCGAAATAGGGATAGCCATCAGTGCCAACAATCAACGACTGTCCGACGCCTGCCATGACGACGATCGGGTACTCGATCGAAACCTGATACTGCGGTGGCCATGCATGTGGCTTGTAAGGCTCGCAAAACCAAATCTCATTGTTGAGCCAGCCGGCGACCATGCCGTTCGCCATCGGCGTGAGACCCTGCAACCCGGCGGGCGGCGCAAGATAGTTGGTGCTCTCCAACACACCAGCCGAAGTGATCGAGCTGTCAGCAAGCGTGTCGTTATAGGCAAGTGTCGCAATCGGGAGCTGCGCCACGAAATAGTACGTCGCCACACCCGCGCTCGATGTCACCGTGCGATAGATGTTCGTGTAAGTCAGCACGCGATTGGTCGTGTCGCCGACAGTCGGCGCCGTCATGCCAATCGCCCACGTGTCGTCGATCTTTCCAGTGACGACAGTTGGCGGGCTAGGCGGCCCTTCCTCGAAGAACGCTGAAAGCCACGTGTAGACGTAAGCACGCGTCTCCATCACCGTCGACACACCGCCCGCCGGCACCACAGTGGGCGCTACTTCCGGTGCAGGGATACCAAGGATCAAATTCGGCTGAGCCGCGGCAATTCGAGACTGCGTATTGTAGCCGGGCGGCGAGCTGTCTGAAGCAAAGTAGATCGCCGGATCTGCGCTTTCAGCGACCGGCGACTTGATGACCGAGATGTTGCTTTGAGGGAATTCCAACCACCAACTGTTCGGAAAGTTCCCAAACTCGCCGAGGATCTTGGGGATGCGAAATATGCTGTTCGTCACACCGGGATCGGCGATCGTGTAGACGCTTTTCCCCAACACGAGCCCTTGAATGGTCCCGTTGTAATACCAGACGTTCTGACTGTCTGCTGCGGCATCCACCGGCAACAGACGGGGGTCGATTGCCGGGATCATGCCGCCGAAGGCTTGCAGCTTTTCGGCGGCCATATGTTACCTCCAGAGGTTACGTCGAGCTTACCGGCGACCGGCGTTGTAGCCCATGTCGTCTGACCGGGGCTGATCACCTTCAGCGAGGCGGCTGGCATTGGCTTCAGCCACTGCGGCCTTCACCTTGTTGCTGTCCATGTTGCGACGCTCAACGGCCAGCCGGCCAGCCTCCATCTCCGCTCTGGTCTTCTCATTGACCGGAGGCGGCTTTAAGTCGCCGTCGAAGCGATCATGCACCGGCTTCGTGGCTGCATGGCCCATCGCGACCTCGCCGAGTTTTTCACGGGCAGAGCGGATGTGGGGCTCGACCCATGTGCTCGCATCGAAAGTTTGGCCGGGATGTGAACGCTCCCAGCCGGCCCGTACTTCGTGCTGGGTCTTCTCTGGCAGCTCAGCGAAGGTCTTGGGCGCCCGCGGGGGTGGCGGCCGATCTTCGATGAACGTCGGCTGAGGCCGCTGCATCTGCTCGGCTGACGCCAGCGGGAAGACACCACCCGGCGCAAACGCATGCACACCCGCAGGAACATTCGCAGGATCGCTCGACACGGGAGGAAGCGGCGGAGGAAACGCCGCAAGCTCTTCGGGTGTAGGTGTCTTGAGCAAGCCGCTCGACTGGACCGGATCGGCGATCGCACCAATCGGCTTCTCCGGTTCCGCAGGTAGTGTCCCTCCCGGCGCTTCACCGGGCGTCTCAGTCGGCGGACCCGCCGGCGGCTGTACGGGCGGCTGTACGGGCGGCGCTTCACCGGGCGTCGAAGGCGGTTGTGGATTGTTCGGTTGGTCAGTCATGATTTTACCTCCAGAGGTTACCTTATAGGAGAGCCGTTCGTCGCACTAGCGAACGAAGACGCCCTTCACCTGCGTATTGCCGACGAAGGCCGACAATGGCGCAGTAGCACCAACGCGACCAACAGTGACACCGGCTGGCGCCTGATTGGCAGCCACGGCTGCGCAGATCGCGTTGGCGACTTGACCCGGCACCGCCGACATGCCGCCCGAAACGATGCCAATGACAGTCTCGACGGTCGGCAGAAAGCCGCACACCGACACCGCAGCCTGCTGGATCGCCGTGATGGTCGCCGGGCTCACGCCCAGAGACTGTAGGGCTTGGCAGCCGTTCAACAACCCAACGCACGCAACTAGCACCGCAATTCGCTTGAGCATGATGATCTCCCTTATTTACCGATGAAAATCGTCCAGAAGTCTGAGCCGTACTTTTCGAGGTAGCCACGTGGGAATTTGCCATAGCCCTTTTTCTCGGACAGACCCCACCACGTATCCCAGCTATTCATGAAAATGTCCCACTGCGGATCGTAGGCGCCAAGCAGAATGCAATGACCACCGACTGGCGTTTGCCCAAACGACGGCATCGGGATGATGCCCGTTTGCGCTGCTTCGTCACTCTCGAAGCCAGTGAACACGTCAACCCCGATGATGATCGGGTGACCCATGTAAATGGCAGTGTTGATCGCAGCGCGGCTCACGTCGACACGAGCATATTCGAGCGCCATCTGATTAGGCGCATCGGCGTACACTTCGAGTGGTGGCTGCTGCCCCGCCTTGTCGTAAGGCCATAACTCTTCTCGGGCGACACCCTTAGTCGCCAGACACTTCACCACGTCGCGGATCTGGCGCCCGTTGTCGGACGTGTCGCCTTCGAGAACGCCGCTGTCCCACATAAGCTGCGCGATCGACAAGGGTACGTCGGGCCGGTCAGTATTGAGCAAGTTGTAGCGGTATGCTTCTGTCGAGCCGAAGCCAGTGCAATAGCCGTACGGCCCCTGATCCATCACCGGCGGGAAGATCGACGTGAGATCGTGCGCGTCCGGCACGACAAAATCAGGCGCAGGTGCAGCGGCGGCGAACTTGTGATCGCGCACGTCCGGCAAGTCGGGGATGCAGCCATAGCCGCGACCGTGTGGCATCTACATCCCCCCACGGTTCGAGCACATGCCCGCCCAGTCTCGCGTCAGGCCAGCCGGGCACGGTCCACTACAAGCAGACAGGGTGAGCGCCAGAAGCAAGAACCACTTCATGAAGTCGCTGCCGCGTCGGCAGCCGCCGCCATGTTCTCGATCAAATTGCTGCGGAAAGTCTCGTCGAGCAAAGCCTCGGCCTTGGCGTGCACTGTGCTCTCCATGAAGCCATGGTAGCTCGAAATCGTCTGCTCAAGAACTGTGTCGAGCGTGGCGCGCATGGCGGACTTCTGTGCGTCGGTCATTGTCCATTCTCCTTCCAAACTGTCGGACCGGGCTTGACGATGAATTTCTCTTTCCAACCGGCCACATAATATCTGTCGTCGTACGCTGCTGGCCAGACACCGCGCTCAGTGTCTTTCACGTAACCCGTCATACAGCCACTCACCGGGATGAACGTGATCAGCAGCAAGCGGATCAGGATACCTTGGTTCCCTTCTTAGCGTCAGCTTCGTTTTGTGTTTCAGTCACGATGTTAGGGTGATTGTCGGACTGCGCCAGCTTCGCCGGTCCGTCAGTCGCCGTGTCCTTCACAACGATAGTGGCCACGGCCGGCACCGCTTCAGCGATCTGCAACTTGGCAGCGTCGGATACATGGGTCAGCGCCTCGTTCTGTTGAACAGGCGTCAAGGAAGCGACCGAGTTCACTACGCCAGTAGGACGCTGCATGTAGGTGAATATCGCGCCTGAGATCGTCGGTGTGAGCAACGTGCAGACGTCAAGGATGGAGTGGATCAGCCCATCGTCCATGTGGAACACCAACGCCAAGATCTTGGCAAGCGGGCCAGAGGCGCCAAACAAACCGAGCAGCAGGGCATTGATCTGCGTCTGTGTCATGCTGGAAAGTCCTTACCTGTGAAGGTAACACTCTAGCGTCTAGTTGGACAGGCGACAACCCTAATGGGTAGTCACCCAAGAAAATCCCTCCAAAATCAGCTCATCGTCATACGGCACACCGCCGATTTCGACCGACATCTGTCCCTTGCAGAAATCAAGTTTCCGGTCCTCAAGGCTGAACGCCGAGCCCCGAGGAAGGTGCATGTAGTCTTCCACTTCGTGGGTATAGGTCACCGGATCATTGTCATCCGCAGCGGGCGCATAATGAACGATGTAGTCCCAAACATGCTGGCAACCCCAAGTAGCTTGGTAGGAATGGCATTCCATCAGCCACGCTCGGAAGCAATATCGCGGATCTGAAAAAGTACAGAAGCCGCTCAAAACGCCAGTCTGCCCATGCCACATCTGACCGTTAGCAAGAGGGCGCAGGTTGAGCGGATTGTTGTGCTGATAGCCGAAAGTATCGGTGACGCTCATGTGCTACCTCCGCCGGAGTTCCTGAATGATGTTATCGAGCTTCGTCTTGTTCTCGGTGTGCTGCACTGCCTGCGACCGGCTTAGTTCATGCACACGCTCTTTCAGCTCGTCGATGTGCTCGATCGTCGGCATGTGCTCTAGGGCTGACTTCAACACCTTCAGCTCTGTTTCGAGGTCTTTGCGTGCGCTGGTCTCTAGCATTTGCGCATCCTTTAGCGGTCGGACGAGAGCGTCTACATAGGCACGCGTGGCATACTGACCTTTGAGCAGCCGATTAACAATGCTGCTGAACAGAATGAACGTGTTGAGCGCAAGCACTCCTAAGGCAGCGACTGTCTCCCATTTCATGGCTGTCCCGAGAAGCCAGCGGGGACTGAAAACGTGAAGGGCGAGCTGAACTTGCCAATGAAGGCGTTCTGCGTAGCGCCATCGTAAATCAGGCCATAAGCCCAAAAGAGATTGCCGGTGACGCCGATCGTCTGGCCTCCGACGCCTGTCGCTGGATTAGCCGCGCCACTGTTGTTCCAGTTGCCGGCATTGATGCGCCACCACATCAAGCCAGCGTTGAAGTCGACCGCTACCGAAATAACATCGCCGGTAGTAAAGCCACTGTACGACGCTGGAATGCCGTTGTTGTAAAGCACACCGCCGCTCGGCAGCAGCCCAATGCCATTGGTGTCGATCCCGAGATAATTGAAGTTAGCAAACGAGAACGAAGCGTTGACGACGCCAATCAAGGAATTGCCGGTGTTCACTGTCGCTGTGAACTCACCGTAGATCTTCTGACCAGTGGTGATCGTTTGCGACCCGCGACCAGAAGTGTTCGCCGTCGTGGCCGTGCCCGAGCTAGCCGTCAGGTTGCCGTTCGACAAAACGACGTTGGCATTCTTGTTGACCGTGTCCCAAGTCGTGGTCGAAGGCGGCGGTCCGGCGGCCACGGTTCCTGTGTAGACACCGCCTCCGATCGACGGCACCGCCACAAGTGAGCCACCGTCAGGCAGCGTCTGTGCACTGACAGCGAAAGCCAACGTCGTCAGCAAAAACGCAAGGAACGTCCGCATGCGACTACTGCCCGGTGTAAAGTTCCAGCGTCTGCGCGTTGGTGCCGATCACGGTCACCGCGTTGTACGGCCCAGACTGTCCCTGAAACGACAGCATCGTGCCGGCCGCTACCGGGATGCCGCGGCTGCTCGTCGCCGTGCCCCCCGAGATGTCGACGTAAACCGTGGCGTTGCCAGAAGGGTTCACCACGATGAACCCCGTAGCGTTCGTACTGCCGGGCGTCTGAGCTGCGATCAGCGTCTGCGAAGATCCGTTCAGCGCAAAGGCCGTATAGCTCCACTTGACGTTGTTCGAGATGATCAAACGCGTCGTGTTCTGCGCGTCGGCTGGCGCCCCGACAATGAGTGCCAGCCAGATAAAGGCGAGTAAAAGCCACCGCATGGGTGTTACCTCCAAAGGTAAAGCCGCTGATTAACGGAACAGACGACCGTACACGTAGAAGTCCGCAGTAGCAGCGGCGCCCTGTGGTGTCGTCAGCGAAAGGAACAACCCCAGCGCCGTCTGCACGGCGTTGAACTCCGTCGTGGCAGCGGCGGCGGCCAGCGTGAGCGCAAGGGCTGAACCGGCAGCGTTGTCACCCGGCGCCGTCAAGCCGGCATAGGCCTGTCCAGCAGCCACGAGAGGCACACCAGCCTTGGCCGCGGCAGGATAAATGCCACCCGCTGCAGTGGTCAGTGAAACACTCGCGTTGTTCGCATAGATCGCTTCGATACGGTACCTCGAATAGCCGCCGGGAATTATCAGCGGGATGTTCTGATCCGTCGTCACGTTCATATTCGCGCCGACGAGCTGCCCGATCAGCACGATACCGCTGGCAGCAGCCTGCACCACGCCACCGCTGGCGTACCCAACTCGGCCGTTCGCGTCCACGAACAAGCCGTTCTTGGGCGCTGAACTCATCGGGATGAACTTGAGGAACTTGGTAGCAAGACTGTCAAAACGCTGTGTCATTGTTGGCTCCTGTTAAGGCGCCCGTCTAGCGGGCTCAAGCGGGTAACACTTCAACACGGGGGAACTAGGGCATCGGCTGGACCGTCACCGTCACAGTGCCAGTTGCAGCGCTGCCCTGTGGAGTAGTGACGCGGAAGAAGAGGCTCGCAGCAGTGTAGCTCTCCGTGCCTGAGTTGGCGACGGTGAGGCTTTGCGAATTGTTGTTCGTAGCATCCGACGCAGTCGCAACCGTAACCGCCGTGCCGCTGGCAACGACAGGAACACCGCCGCCTGCCGCAGCCGTGAACAGTCCCACCTGCGACGTCGTAAGCGACGCGGACGCGCCCGAGATCCTGACCCCTGTGACTTGATAGCGCGTGCAGCCGTTCGGCAGGATGATCGGGATCTGAGTGTCGGCGACCGCATTGAAATTGACCGTCTTGGCGAACGTCGAGAGCTGCGCCGGCTGCGGATTGTCGATGCGGCTCGTCTGATAAGAGATGTTCGTTCCCCAGTCGGCGCTCGCCACTTGGTTGATCAGAGGAAGAGCGCCGCCAACGATGACGTTGTTGTGGATCGAGATAAAATCGCGCGTCGCGTGGCTGACAGTACCGGGCGCCTGTATCCTGATCGGCGAGAACGTCGGCGTCTCGATGACAATCACATTGTCGCTCGCGATGACGTTGCTACAGTCATAGAAGTCAAACGCAATGCTGGCTCCGCCCAACGTGATCTTGTTGCCAACGATCACATTGTTGTCGCTGCCAAGCGCGGCGTTCTCGCCATCCACGTAGAGGATCAAGCCAGTGCCATTCACGCCACTGCCGAAAGGACACTCGATCGTGTTGCCGGTGAACGTGCACTTGGTACCCCGAACTGGAATACCCTGATAGTTGTCCCAGACGCCAAAACCCCGAATTGTGTTACCTGTGACAGCATGATTGTAATTGGTGCCGTCCATGAGCAAGCCAAGCTGCATGTACGAGCCACCACCATCGATCGTGTTGTCCGCCAGCGTGCAGTTGAAGCCGCCTAGCTCGATACCGATGTAACAGTTTTTGATGGAGTTACCGACAATCGTGCTGTCGGAAACATTGATGGCACTAATACCCTCGGCGCCGCCCAGCGGGCCACCACCGCCGATCGCTCCTTCGATCGTGTTGCCATCAGCATGTCCACTCCGCCAAGCCGCGCTGTCGTCGAGACCGCCGGCCATCGGCGAGAAAATCTGGGTCGCCGTGTAGTAGACGTTGGTGTTGAGCCCGGCATAGATGGTGTTACGGCACATCGACCAGCGATCGGTGGCCAGCCCAGCGCTACCCGTGAAGTTGATCGACAACTGGATCGGCGTGCCGACCGCTGGCGGGATCGTGCTGCTGTCAATGTAGTTGTCATCTACGTGCACATCGAAAAGATTGACCAGCGAGCGTAGCACAAGTATGTCGGTGCCGGTACCGCCTTTATGGTCAGTGTGCGTAACCCACAACTGGCTCGTGTCTTCCGTCCAGATGCCGGCGCCGCGAGAATTGCGGATGCGCGGACCGTCGATGTGAACATTGGTGTAGTACGGACCACCAACACTGGGATTGCCAGTCGTGACGTAAATCAACGACGTGTAGCCGCCCACTCCTGTGTTCGCGATATTCCAATCGAACGTGCCATTACCGTCGATGTAAACATCGTTCGACTGGACCGTGAGCACGCCGATGACATTGCTGGCGACGGTACCCCATCCGACCGGAAGCGCCCCCATCGTTGCCAAGATAATCGTGGCATTGGGATCGACATACAGGTGCATCGGGTTAGCGATTTTGAGCGCATTTTGCCCGAGCGCGCCGGGCGCAGATCCCCCGAGCGAGACTTTGTAAGTGCCAGCCGAGACGACGAGCGTCTTGTGAGCCGCTGCATTGATCGCGTTCTGAAGCGCAATCGTGTCGTCGGTGGCACCCGCTCCGGTGGTACCGAACCATTCAGAATAAAGTATGTCAGTGTAGAGGCGAAAGTAGCGACCAGTCGCAATGCCGGTGACTGCGAAGATCGTACCGTTGTCAGGCGTCGCCGTCGAAAGCGCGTTCCAGACAAAGACACCACCACCGCCATCGTTGGCAGCGTGGTACCCCTGCAGCAAAACAGTATCCGCCGGCGGGTTGGCCTGCCCAATGAGAGCAGGAATGTTCGCCAGAACAGTGTCACCTCCGCCGCCTCCACCTCCATTGAGCGTAGCGACCTTGACACCATTAACGGCAACACAAAAATTTCCAGAGTTATCGCGGTAGATGCCGTTTTGCGGGATCGTCGCTCGCGGCTGGAAATTGATGTACTTCGAGAAAAGACTGTCGAACTTCTGTGTCATTTAGTTGGCCCCCGTGAAGGTGTCCCGTCTGGCGGGCTCTGGCGAGTAGATTTTAGTAACCGCGTTCTGCGATGAACTGATATTTCCACCTTGTTCCTGTCAACTGCACGGCGTCGACACCGGGATTTTTGCTAATCACAAAAAAGGGAGTTCCAGCGGCGTTGGCAACAGCGAGGTTGATCGTGTTCACGTTGGTCGAAAGCGTATGAAGGAACGGTATCGTGTTGGTGATGTCAGTGCCGCTTGTGTCATGCAGACGAAGTTGGTCACCAACCGAGTAGCCTTGGTCCGCCACAATACACTCCAAAATGAAATCGGCGAACTTTGGCCTGACGCCAAGGTTGTGATTTCCCGGCACGTTAGTGAGAGATGCTGGTAGCGGTGTAACAAATTGGCCCTCAAATATACCGTTGTAGCAATAGGCAATCGTCGATGTGATGCTACCTGACGAGGCCACGCACTCTCCAACGCAGACCATGTACGCCTGCGGCGCGGCGCCCCCGTTACCCAAGTAGCCTTTTTGCTCGGAGATGTTGTACGTAAACTGTCCGATCGTCACCGAAGGCGCACCGCCATATTGATAGATCGGAGGCAACGTAAGCGGCACTGCCGTCATCAAATTCGTCGCCGGGTTGATCGTCAGAAAAAGATAATTCGTAGCGTTGTTGGTGACAGCCCACGTCAGATTTGGAAAGCCACCTGATGCGTCAGCGTAGCCGATCGCATCGACCCGCCGGCCGCCGCTCGTGTAGCCGTTCGCAGCCGACACGACTAGAGGCGCAGTCGTTGAAAGGTTCTGCGTCGTCAGGTTGAGACTGCCCAGAACGCTGGCCGGCAAAAAGCTCGGAAGCCCCGATGACAGAACAGGTCCGTTATTAACCGCCTGACGAACGCCGGGGCCGACGCTCACACTCGCAATCGCTGTATTGACGAACGCTTGCGACGCGAACGACTGCCATGCCGCGCCGTCATAGTATTCTTTGGCCGTCAGCGTCGTGTTGAAGCGCTCGTAACCTTGCGCAGGTGACCCCGGTCGCTGTCCCGTGGTGCCAATTGCTGCGAGGAAGAAACCTGTCGACAAAATTACAGTGTTACCCGTGGCGTCGACTTGAATAGGTAACTCGACCGTTTGTCCTGAGCCGCCGAGAAGCGCACCAAGGACCGTGCCGGGGAGCTGTGTCATCGCATGTTCAGCATTCCAATCAGTCGGCTGCACCAGCGTTGGATCGGAACCATCGCTCTTGCCTGAGACGAAAGTGTGAGCCAGATGAAGGGTCATACGCCGCGTTGCCTCCCCACAGTCACGATCGACTGCGGATATTGCCAAGCCTGACCATTAAACACGTTTTGGCGCATCACGTCAGCAAATGCTTCGCCGCGACCCGCCCTGTATCGCTTGAAGTGGTAGCTTGCGAGGCTAGTGTCCGACCATGGCTTCGCCTTCTGGATGCACATGCGGTACATCACACCCGAGAAAAACGTATCGAAATAGTCGTCCAAAATCCAAGCAGGCAACACCGGATCGTTGTTGCTGTCAGTCGGATCAACTGGATAAAGGCTGTACTGGACTTGCCACGTATAGGTGTTCTGGAGCTGCTGGTAGAGCGTCAGCGTGTTCGGCAGCACGAGACCGGCGGGCCACTTCACTGGCTGGAACGGCGGCTGAATGCTGTTGGTTATGTCAGCAATCGACAGCAGGCGCTTGATCGCGGCCGACGTCGGCACCGTCAGCGCATACACGTTCGAGCTGGTGCTCACCACGATGTTCATGGTGTCGAAGTAAATGTTCGTCTTCTGGCAAAACTCCCGCGCGATCTCGAACAGCTCCGGCTGCAAAGTCTGAATGATAGAGCCCGGCAAGTTCTGTCGCAGATTGGCGTAGAGGCGGGAAAAATTGGCTGGCTCGGTCATGTGTTACCTGTAGGGGTTACTATACCGGCATCGTCAAGTTCTGGGTCAAGGCGTTCACGAAGACAGTCGCCACTTGGAAGTTCGTCGCCTCGTCGTCCTGCATCATGATGCGGCCAATCACGAAGTTGATCAGCGCCGGCTTATACATATCGGGATAGTTGATCGTGAGGTTGACGTCGGTTGTGGCGTACTGCGGGATCGGTACGTCGCGATAAAAGTCCGGCCGACGCAGGCCCGAAGTGAGCAACCCTTCGTTCAATGCGTTGTAGAGATCCGTGTCGCTCCAGCGAAAGTTCCCTGCCTCGGTATCCTGCAGCAGGATGCGAGCTTCTGAGACGATGTCGCCGACAGTGATGAAGCCAGCCATGCGAACTCCGCTAGACGGGGAAATGGGGCCGAGCGGTTAAGCTCGACCCCACCTCAGCTCCCCCGAGCTGACCCCGAGCTTCTGTTAGAAGCCCTGAGTGCAGATGGCTTCCGCCAGCGCCTTGGGATCGACGACTTGGTAGCCGAAGACCTGCAAGCCACGAAGCAGGTTGCCGAAGGTGAACTCGGAACGGATCGTCTCAACGTTGGTCATCTGCGAGGCGAAGGTAAGCGCGTGCGCGTGACCCGCGTAGACCACGAACTCGCCCGCCGCCAAGGTGCCTGCCGTGCCATTCGGCAGGAGGTTCGACACGTAGACCGTAAAGCGGTCGATCATGCCGAGCTTGCCGTTGCGCAGCATCGTCACGCTGTCACCGGAGAGGAACACCTCACGCAGCTCCGACAGCTTGATCTGAGTGCCGAACCACGTCGGGATTACGATCCAGCGGCCGATCTCGGGGATGTTCTGCTCGTCGAGCACCTGCCCGAGGCGGGTGATCACGTCGATGACGGTGACCTGTCCCGCGGCCGGCGCATTCGCCACGACCACGAGAGACGTGCCGGTGACACCGAGGTTGATGTTGCCCGAGATGACCCCGGCAGTCGTGCCGCGGTTGTTAGCTGAGGCCGTGTGCAGGATGCCGAGCAGCACCTGCGTGTCGACCGCGATCTTCATCTGCTGGGCGGCGTCGTCCGACCACAGCGCCATCAGGTTGATGTCGCTCTGGATCTTCATCACGTCGTCGAGGATCGCGTTGAAGTAGTAGCCCTGATTGATCAGCAGGGTGACGATCGGCGCCGAGGGGCGCTGCACCGCCAGATTGCCACCCGCGAGGTACGGCGAGACGGTGATCGTCGGGATGGTGCGGATGTTGACGGTGTCGCCGAAGCTCTTGATCTCGCCTTCGTAGTCGGTGTTCGAGATCGCCGCGAGCACGGTAGCTGCGTAGAACTTCTCGACCAGCTTGCCGGACCAGATCTGCGGGATGAACGTGCCCGAGTAGGGCGTCGCCGGCTGGGTTGAACCAGTCGGGAAGATAGGCGGCGTGGTCATCGACCCGGCGAGCGGGAAGGCGAACGCCGTATTCTTGGAGATCTCGACCGGGTGCTGAGGCAGCAGGCCCGGATCGGAAGCGCCGACCATAAGGGCCGCGGCGCTGATCGACATCTGCAGACGCTTGTCCATGCATAGCTCCATGAGCGCGCCGCCGGCGCCCATGGAGATGAGTGCGACGGAGCCGGTTAGCCCGGAACCACCCGCCCTTCCTTTTGAGCGGCGAAGATGTCCACCTCGATCGCCGCGGCGAACTGAGCGCGCTGCGGCGTATCGTTGTAGAGACCTCGCCCCTTGTCCTGAAAGAACTTGGCGATCTGGGATTGGGTGTAAAGATTGGGCTCAGGGGCGCCCGGCGCTGACGCCTGCCCCCCTCGTGTCGGACCCGGTGCGGCTAGACTGTTCAGGGGGAGCCGTTGCGACGGCGGGGGCATGCCACCATTCGGTGGGAAGCCGCCCTGCGGTGCGCCGGGGCCACCCTGTCCAGCCGGAAGCGGCTGTGGGTTCATATACGCAGCGAAGATCCGGTAGACAGTCTCGGTATCGTTAGCTTGCCAAGCCTGCTGCAGGATCTGCTGCCGTGACATGCTACTGAACCCGTCACGCTCTTGCAACCAATTTCCGAATTGGGGGTCATCGTTGACAATTCGCCACCCGGCCCGGCCCTGTCCATCGGGCAGTCGTTCATCGAGCATGCCCATCATCGCCATCTGACCGGCCTGCCAGATCTGCTGCTGGCTCTGCTGAATGCGCTGATCGACGTGCTGGGTGATCTGGCCCGCCTGCGCGCCGACGATTTTACCAGCAACATCAAGGACAAAGTCGCACATCTCATCGCCCCAAGTCTTGCGCATCTCGGGCGTGATCACGTTCTTGTCGATCGCCGGCGCCCCGCCGGGGCCAGCCGGCAGACGCCCTGCGCGCATGTCATCGAGCTGGCGCATGAGATCGTTCACCTGCGTCTGCAGGGCTCCCGACTGATTGTTGAAATTTCGCTCCATTGCCTCGCGTCGACCACGCTCAGACCGATAGCGCTGTTCCCACGTCTGATCGTCGTTACCCGGCTGGGTAACATGCTGAGGCGGCTGGGGCGCAGTCGGTTGCGGCGGTTGCAAGTTCCAGCTCGTGCCGGCGGGGGGCGGCGCACCAGCAGCGATGATTTCCGCTGCATTCGCAGGTGGCACAGGCGTCGGCGTGCCCGGCATGGGGGGCGTAGGCGCTACGTTCGCCAGCATCAACGCGTCGGCCGCGGCACCAGCAGCCACCACGGCAGCGGGCAGGATCACAGATTTATCGACAGGAAAATGCGCAGAAGGGTCAGTCGCCATAGGTTAGCTCCATTGTCCGGGGGAGGGATTTACGAGCCGCGGGCCAGCCGCCGGAAGTCCGGCAGTCTTCTTGCGGCGCACGATCTCAGCGCAGTTGTCGAGCGCGCCGAGCACGTCTTGTGCCACCTGTGCGCGCCCTTGGCTGGTCTCCAGCTTGTCGCGCGGCACACGGACGATGTGCTGAAACTCTTGGTCGAGCAGCCCGTGCAACGCTGCACTCAGCTCGGTGTAGAGGAACGGCTGTGTCGCCCGGATCTTCTCGATCACCTCGGCGACGGCGATCACCTTAGGATCGACGGTGATGGGGGTGCCGGGCTTGGGAGAGGCAGACGGCGGCGCACCCGCCGCAATGTCGAAGGGCTGGGACATGCTAAAACTTCGTCTTGGCGAAGATGTCCTCGTTCAAAGCTCCAGCCCCGATCGGCGTGAGCCGGCCGAAGTTCTGGATGCTTTGCTGGGCTGGATTACCCTTGGCAAGTTGCTTCAAAGCCTTCTGGCCGGGAAGTAACTCGCTGGTGTCACCCTTTGTCTTTTTGGAAGCGGGGACACCACCAAAAGGTGACTTGTTGAACTCGGGGCGGGGGAGCTGCTTGGACACGCTACATACCGCCTGTCTCGCCGGGACTGCGCTTCTGGCTGCCGCGCCGACCGAACATGTGGGTCTTGCCACCTTGAGCGAACTGGTTGCTCGATCCGGGTGAGCCGACGTCACGACCCGTCTCGCCAGCCTTCATCGGCGAGGCCCCCATGCGCGGGAACATGTGGTTGCCGTGACCGCCTTCGATGAATTTGCCACCCTTGCCGGGCAGGCTGACGGGCGCTGTCGTGCCCGGCTTCATCGGCTCAGCGCCGCTGCGACCGAACATGTGACCGTTGCCGCCCTGTAGAAAATCCACCTTGCCCGGACCGCCCGAACCTTTGTGGTTGCTCGCGTTCTTCACACCGCTGTAGCCGGTGCCCTTGCCCTTGTCGCCGGTGTCGGCGGCGTTCTTTTTCACTGCCATATCAACCTCCTACAAAATTGCTTCACGTGAAGCGGTGCAGGTTTAGGTGGCACCGGCGACACAACCAGTCTACAGCAAGCGGCCTAGTGTAGTCACTGTGATGCTTTTCGGCCGCTTCGCCGCATTCGCACGGTTGTGGCACAAGATGCCCACGTCGCTGATAAACGTTCGCGTACGCTCGGGCGACGTCTTTCAATTTTTGCAGTCCTGTCAGCGGGTTAAACTGCCGCCACCGGCGCATATTCGCTGCGTGGCACGCCCGGCAGTAGCGCTGCTCAGGACGATCTTGTGGCCCTCCACACTTCGAGCATGTCATGGCGAACCGCCCACACCTCCAGCGACGCGCGCCGGAATTAAGTTCGTCCGCGGTCCCTGCTGTTGCGAGGGTGGCGTCGGCTGATGACCCTGCGCCTGCGCGGCCGGTCCACCGGGACCACCTTCGCCGCCGGGCTGCGGCCCCATCGAATGACCCACCATGCCCTGCATCTTCGCCTGAGCCTGCGCGGCCTTCTGTTGCGCAGCCATGTCTTCGTCGCTGGGCACGATCTCGGCACCGGGGATGCCGACATTCTGGGTGACCGCGCGCAGCAGCGTGGCGCGCCCCTTCGGTCCCATGATCTGCATGTCGATCGGGTTGGCGGTGACCTGCAGCAGTTCGAGCTGGCGGCTGCGCATCGTCTCGCGCTGCATGGCGATCTGGACGCCCTTCACTACGACCTTCTCGTCGCCCTCCAGCATACCCGTCTGGTCGGTCAACAGGATCATGTCGAGGGTCTCGGTGAGGCAGGGCACCAACGCGTCGATGTCGATGTTGCCGCACACCGTCTGAAGCACCTTGGAGGCGTTGCCCATCAGCATCGCCAGCCCCGAGGCCGTGCGCCCGGCGCCTCCGGCAGCGCCGCCCTGCAGGTAGCGCGGGATCGCCGAGACGTCGTCGGCCATCGTGTACATCAGCTCGAACACCTGAACGAGCGCCTGCACGTTGTTGGTGGGCTGGAAGAAGTCCACCGGCGGCACCGTCGCGCTCGAATTCCCCAAGGGATCGCTCATGACATGCCAGCGCTTCCATGGGTAGATCTGCTCGCCGTTCTCCATGCCCGACAGACGATCGTCGTGCACCACGACCTGCGGCCCCGACGACATCGCCATGTTGTTGACGATCGAGCGGAACGCTGCATTGGCACCGTCCTGCAGGTCGCCGATGGTGTCGGGCAGGGCGTTACCTACAGGGGTACCCGGCACCTTCTCGAAGCTGGTCGAATAGTAGCAGTGGCGCTTGCGTGGGGAGGGATTGAGCTGAACTTTGATCACGTAGCGGCCGATCAGCCAGACGCTGCAGCCGTAGTCGCGCAGCGGGTCAGGGATTTGACGCTCAGGCACGCCGGCCTGCAACAGCACTTCGCCCTGCACGTTGCCGTGGAATTCGAGCTGGTCGAGCAGCCAGCTCTCGTTCATCGTCGGGTTCTCCCGACTTTCGAGCACGGCACGCTGGGCGTCGGTGAAATCCGGTGCCTCCGTGTACCCCCGGTTATACACCGTAAGCACTTCCCTCACAGCGTCGTGATTGTAACCGGGGAGGTCAAGGCAATCGTTTAGTTGTGCTCGGGTGATGCGGCTACGTTCGATCACGTCAGCGTCTTTGATGTCGGCGACGCCGGGAGTAAACCAGACATCAAAAGGACTTACCCGCATCCATGTGAGCCGAGGTACCTGATCGACGTAGGGGACGTTGTTCTTCCACGAGACCTGCGGCACCATCTTGACTACTGGGCCTTTTAGAAAGGCTAGGGGGTACACAGTCAAGTCGAACAAGAATTCGGCCAATGCTGTGTAAAAGCCCCCCTGCTCTAAAAGAGCTTGAACCTTGTCTTCGGCCAACTTCGCTTTGTCAGCCCCCTGCCGTTTAGCGGCGTTGCGCGCCGCTTCGATCAGGGCATAGGTGCGATCCTTGACGTCGTCGACCGAAGGCAACGGCTGGCCGTTCACCTTCAGGTTCATGATCTCCGACTGCACCGCCTGTGTGATCTTCTGGAAGATCTCGATGGGGATCTCGGGGTCGGCCGAGCCCTGTAAGCCGAAGGGACGGTCTTGGCTGAGGTAGATGTCACGCAGGAGCGACGTGGCGCCGCGGCACTTGGTGGCGGTGAGCCGGGCGTAAATCGTGCTGCCGCCGAACTGCTGGATCTCCGCGAGCTTCTGGGGGTCGTACTGGCCGTTGAACTGGCGCAGCGCACTCAGCATGCGGTTCGACCAGCCCGAGCTGCCATTGCGATGGCGCTGGAAGATGTCCCAGTTGCGCCTGATGATCGCAGCGAGCCCCGTCGCCTCTTCGTCGCTGACTGTCTGGCTCGACTGCGCCAACGCGTCCTTCTGGGCGTTCTCCGCTGCCGTGAGATCTTTCAGGCTCATGACCTGAAGCGCACCAAAGCGATTGGCCGCGGGCATCTGCGGAGTGACGGGGACGGCCGGCATTGTCACCTGTGGAGGTCGAGTGTACGGTATCTAGGCGCGAACCGGAGTAAATTGTCAATGGCCGGGCCTCCCCCGCTCCCACCTCCCTCCCCACCCGTCGTTAAAACTTCCGCCTCGCCTTTTGCTCGTGGGCCGGCGTGGCAACTCGACGATGTCATACTGCAGCGTCTTGCGCAGGAGCTGGCGCGCGAGCTTTACACGATCCCCGAAACCCTCTCGCGCTACAATCTCGACCCGACGATTTTTCAGGAACGCATCCGCCCCAACCCGAGCTTCATCAAGCACTACCAAGAAGCGTATGCGGTGTGGCACGGCTCGACGAACACCGTCGAACGCATCCGCGCCAAGGCGCAGGCGTCGTTCGAGGACTGGCTGAGTGAAGCCGATCGTCTCTTTCACGACACGCAGCAAACGCTTTCGGGCAAAGTCGAGCTGATGAAGGTCGTCGAACGCGTCGGCGGCCTCAGCGTCAACGAAAAAGAACGCCCCGGCATCGCTCCCGGCGATCGCGTGTTGGTGCAGATCAACCTTGGTGCCGCGGGACAGGCGCAGCCGATCGTCATCGACAAGATTGCCATCCCGAGCTTCGACATCACGGCGACTAAATGAGCGCCATCAGCTACACAGCGCCGCCGATCTGCGCGCTGTTCATGCTCTCCGAGACATTCATCCGCGCCCTTCTAGGGCCTGTCGGTTCGGGCAAGACCACCGCCTGCATCTTCGAGTTGTTCCGTCGCGCGGCCGCACAGACGCCATCGAGCGACGGCTACCGCTATACCCGCTTCGGGATCTGCCGGCAGACCCTGCAGCAGCTCAAGATGACCGTGCTCAAGGACATCATGCAGTGGCTCCCCGGTATCGCGCTGTGGCGCGTGAGCGAGAGCACGATTTACATCGAAGTGGGCGACATCAAGAGCGAGTGGGTGCTGCTGCCGCTCGAAGACCCCGAAGACCAGCGCCGCCTGTTGTCGATGCAGCTCACCGGCGCGTGGATCTCGGAGTGCATCGAGATCAACTCCGACCTCGTCTCGGCGATCGCCGGCCGCTGCAACCGCTATCCGTCAGCCAAGATGGGTGGCTGCACGCACGCTTTCATCATCATGGACACCAACTTCCCCGAAGAAGGCTCCAAGTGGTGGGAGCTGTTCGAGAACCCACCGCCGGACTGGACCGTCTACAAGCAGCCGGGCGGCCTACACGCCGACGCCGAGAACCTCGACTGGCTCGCACAGACGCAAGAGAGCCTGAAGTTTCCCGAAGGCCACCCGATCCGCAAGGCACAGGGCCGCACGTACTACGAGCGCCTCGCGCGAGGCAATTCACAGGCGTGGGTCGATCGCTACGTGCACGCCAAGTATGGCATCGACCCCTCGGGGCGCGCCGTGTTCGGTGCAATCTTCTGGCCGAAGAATTCTTACGGCATGCCGTGGCATGTGGTAAAGGACCTCCAGCCCTATCCGGGTGGCACAATCATCGTCGGACAGGACTTTGGTCGCGATCCCTGCGCCATCATCACGCAGGTCGATCAGAACGGCCGGCTCCAACTCCTCGAAGAGATCATCTGCCGGCACATGGGGCTGCAGATCGCTTACGACCAGCACATCATCCCGGTGCTGCGCTCATCCCGCTACCTTGGCCTGCCCATCGCGATCATCGGCGATCCCGCAGGCGCGGCGAAAGACACGATCTTCGAGGTGACGTCGATCGACTTCATCAAGTCCAAGGGCTTCTTCGCCTTCCCGGCCCACACCAACGATATCGACCCGCGCATCCGCTCGATCGAGAGCTGGCTTTTGGGCTCACGCATGGCAGGTGCTGCCATGGTGATCGACCAAGACCGCTGCCCGGTGACAATCAACGGGCTGAAGCAGGGTTATCGCTACGAAAATTTGAAGTCGAACCAGCCGACAGCCCAGTCGGAAACCAAGCCCAAGCCGCTCAAGAACGATTTCAGCCACATCATCGACGCCCTACAGTACGCTTGCCTTGCGACCGAAGGCGGTCTCTCGGGAATGCTGGGCTATATCCAAGGCCGCATGATGAGGCGGTTCGCTTCAGGTCACACACCGGCTGTGCCGGTCGGAGCATGGACCTAAGCGTTACCCGGCCGGGTAACAGCGCCGTCCAACTTCTTCGCTTCGGCCTCAGCTTCCTTGATCAGTTTCTGCCGGTGGTTCTCCATCGACTGACCAAGCGCCAGCTTGATTTGGTCCTCGGCGATCAGCACGCCGCCCAGCAGCACCGCCGCAGCGTTGGGCTTCACCAAGAACGCATGTTGCGGTACGTCGCTCTTGTCGACGAACACGCAGCTCAGCGAACAGAGGTTACCTTTACCGGCCTCGGCATGAAGATAGGCCAGCATCTGCTGCATCATTTTGTTTTGGTCGACCTCATTAATCACCGGGCCAGTCTCACCGGCTTTCGGCCGCGGCGATTGCGACTGTTCACCGCGTAGTTTCTCATCGAGGGGAACGGCGCCGTTGTTGTCGGTCATTGCTTATCCTCTGGTTTTTCTTCAGTGACGTCGTTGTCCATCTCGCGCGACAACCGTTCTGCCGTGTAATGGCAGGCGCCGATCAGGGCTGTAAGCTTGTAAGTGTCAACCGCATAGTCGACCCACGCCATGCCGTTCTCGTCGACAGCGACCAGCGCCACCGCGGTGATCTTCCGCTCGTTCATGAGCTTCTCGAAACTTTCGAGCCGCTCAAAATGGCGCTTGGCCGTCTGGCCCGGCAGCTCCAGCGCCTTGCCGTTCAGGCTCACGACTTTAGGAGTGTCAGCCATCGCTCTTCTCCGGCGCCTCAAATAATTTTCCGTCGACAACTATCGCGGTCCCACGCGCCCACTGCCCGACAAAAAAGACATCTAACATTTCAGGAAAACTGCCGAGAGATTTTTCAATATCCTTGAACGCGTAGCGATCCACCGGACCAACCAGCAACACTGCCTGTTGTCCAGCGACGGTGTCATTCGCCCAGTCCATGAGCTGGTTGAACCTGTCTTCGGCTTTCACGCTCAAATCTCCGACAACTTCACGCGTGTAACGCTAGGATCTTTCTTGCGCAACCGGCGCAGCTTCTCGCGCACGTCGCCGATCTCGGGGCGCATCATGATCGCCTCGTCGTACGTGAGCAAGCCACCGCTGGCGCTCTCGATCTGCACCCGCATCTGGCTGATCGCCAAGTCGCGTTTGTCCAATAGGGGTACATCGCTGAGGTCGAGCGCCTGCTCGATCGTCATACCGCGCGCCAGCCGCTTGTAAGCCGTATGAAGTTTTATATCGCGCTTCTTGCAATGCACCGCAAGACTGCCCACCGTCGCCACGGGCTCGCCGAGGTACTGCACGGTATAGACTTTGCGGGGCTTGAACTCGTTCAGCAGCCGCCAGCCTTTGGCGACCCACGTCTGACGTGTTACCTCCAGAGGTTCGCCCGACACCACGAACGCCCACTCGGCAGATGGATGCCTGGGGAAGTCCTTGGCCGGCGCCATGCCGCCATTCTCGTACTGCAAGAGCCGCGCATCCCACAGCATCGCACGTTGTTTAAGATCGCGCGTCTCGCTGACATAGGCTTGCCCGGTCGGCTGGTGATAGATCACGAACACGCCGGGAGCGCGTGGAACCTCGGGGATCTGCATCAGCGCCCTTCGAGGCTGTCAGCCATGATCTTCAGCAAAGGCTCGGTCGCCGTCAACGGATCGACACCGGTCGCCAGCCTGAACGTCTCGACCAGCGCCTGCATGTCGTTTTCGGTGAAGGTTTTCAGCTTGGCGTCGCCGAGACCGACGATGCAGCGAAAGAACTTGGGGTAGCTCGGGGGAGCTTTTTCGTCGAGGCTCACAGGATACCCGCCTTCATGGCGAGTGCCATCATCATGTTCAGCTCACGATCGTTTTCGGCGAGCATCTGCTCGTGCACCGGCGACAATTTCGGCGTGCCGCGGATCGTCGCCGAGTTGTACTTCATGAGCGCGATCTTGTTCTTCGCCCACTCGACCGCGTCGTCGCCTTTGTAGAAGCCGGGATGGCGCAGCGGCGGCTTCTCGGGCTGGGCCGGATTGAGGCCGGGGTCCGGGCCGCCCGGTGCAATTGGATCAACCATGTCTTTTTCCTCCGTGTAAACCTTGCCTGTGATGTTACCTGTAAAGCCGTAATAGACCACCTTGGGGTAGTCTTCGCCACTTGGCAACGGCACGATGTCGACACGGATCTTCACCCACGCTCTCCCAGATGGCGCTCGCTGGGCCACAGCACGGCCAGCCAGAAGAAGCCATAGATCAGGACGCCAGCGAAGATCACCAATCGCTCCCTTAGCTGTCCAGTTTCCTGATCGGATCTGCCGTCTGACCCTGCAATTTCGCCGCCTTGGCGTTGTCCTCGGCCTGCTCGGTCATGGCGATCGCCGAGCGCACGGCGCCCATGAAGATGTCGAGGTTGTGCTCGCGCTTGCGGCGGTCGCCCTGAAACTTGAAGTGCGCCTGACCTACGACGGTAGCGAGCGCTCCGAGCGCGATGTTCATGGGTACGGCGGCCAGTGCCTTCGAGATACGATCGACCGCGAGAGCCAGTTGCGTAGTCTCGCTAAGCCTACGATCAGCAGCCCGAACAGGCTCAGCCACAGGAGCGTCAGAACAACCAGCCACGTGAACGCCATTCACGCCTCCACAGGTGACACAAACATCCTGAGCATTGGAGTTGTCACGTGCCATGATTGCGTACCTCTACACTCACGAACACGTGCTCGTCGCTATAGACGGCGTAAGACACCCCCCTGTACGGACCCTCATCGCCCCGGCCGTACGGCGTGTTCGGCGCTCCGACGCCTGCTTTCATCGCATTGTCGACGTCGATGAACTTCACCGCCTGCTTGCGGCCTTCCACTCCCGGCAGCCACCTGTGGCAACCTGCACCCGGCGCGCCTTTTTGTGGCTCGTAACCACACCAATACATCAGCGGGTCGCCCTTGGGATCAGCAAGAAGAGCTATTACTGCGTAGCTCACGGTTTTGGCCTCGACACGATGAACCAGAACATCAGCACGGCACCGATGCACAGGCCACCACCTATGACAACTGCTTGCCAGCTCATGTGTTACCTACGAAGGGCACTGAACATGCCCCAGATAACCAGAACGAGAAAAATTGCGATACCCACGGCCGGCATCGGGTTGCCATTCGTCCAGCTATCGAACGCGGCTTCACCCATGTGTGACCTCCGTAGGGCGCGGCGGAGCCCGACAAGGGCGGAGCGCGCGTTGAAAATCTAAAAATCCCCGTCGTGACTTGGGTAATGAGCCGGCCACGACGGGTTAGAGGGGGGTAGACACCTAGAAAGTGATCCAAAGATGGAACGCTATGCGGGGGATGTCAAGTAGCTCGGAGGTGTCCGTCTTCTAATTTCACCAAGGTAATCCCTATTTTGCGAAATCGCTGCAACTTCTTTTTAACTGCCTGAGGGGTTATACCTAATTCGATGGCTGCCTCAGCGTAGGACATGCGACCGCCGAAAGGCTTCATAATCATCGACTTTGCGGTATCAGAAATACCACCTAATCCCCTACGAGGTGCCGCAAATGATTGTAATGAATTGAGCAACAATGGACCTCGATCTTTTAGTCGGGTAATAGCTGCTCGTTCCAAACGATCTAGATCTTTTTGTTCTACTTCTACAAGAACTTGATAGGTCCAATCTTCAGGCCGTGTTCCAGCGATAGCATTGAGCAACACCTTGCTTTTGACCCCAATTTTTTCATTGAAAGCTGACCGCCATTCAAGCCATCGACGACGAAGATCCAGAGCCTGCCCAACGTAAAGCTGGCCAGTGGCTTGGTTTTTTAGTAGATAAATTCCAGAATTTCTGGGGGGCGATGATAAGGGGTACGTTGTCATACCCGGTATCTTATACATGTAATAGGGGTACGTCTACTTTTTTCGAGGTCTACATTTCAACAGGGGATAACGCGACCCCCCGCCACCCCCCGCCTGTCCAGATAGCCCCCCGGCCTACCCCTAGAGGTAACTTGCCGGACGTTTAGCAGTGGGTGAGCATCGACCAAGCCCACCGCAAGGCGACAGGGGCAGGCGACGGGGCCAGCACGGCTCGTATGACAAGGCTCTCACCTAGCCCGAACCTACATGGCTAATCGTGCTGTAGCGCGTCCCTAGCCCGGATAGCGCCGTATCGTGAGCGTAGCGTACCACCGCCCAGAGCAGGGACCCCACGGCGGGCTAGGACCGAATACGGGGCATCATGACGCGAGCCTTAGGTCTGGCCGCGGCGCCCCGTCTTTCGCAACCTACCGCGAACCGAGCGCACGGCGCCACGGTCTCCCAGCAGAGCCAAGTCACGGTAGGTTCCGAAAGACCAGCGAACGAGGCGCGACAAGCGCCGAGGAGCGAACAAACATGCCAACCTATCGCGTTTGTCCACCGGGCAAGGCGCGGGGCACTTTCAAGGCTCGCGTGAGTGCGGCCTATGGGATGCAGCCCGTCATTGCCGCGGCTATGATCGGCCGCAAGCCCTGCAAGATCGTTCCCGCGACGTGGATCTATCGCAGCTATCGCAAAGACGTGCTCGTGAAGAACCCGCAGAGGTAACACAACGCTGCGGTGTGGACTAGGGAGCTAGTCCAGCCCGAAGCATTGTGCTTCGTCAGACCTAGAAAGGAGACTGTATGTTGGATCAGACAAACGAACAGGTCGCTGCGGTTGCGACCTCTGGAGGTAACATCGAAGGCCAGATGACGCTGAAGCAGGTCATCGCGCGAGCCAAGGAGCTTGGCAAGCGTGAGGGCTTGGGCGACAACAGTCGGCCGGGCATGTTCCTGCTGTGCGTCGACGCTGCCAAGCGCCGCGCCATTGCGAAGTCCGATGTGCCCGTGATCTTCGAGGACTACTCGAAGTCAAGTGCAGCGGCTCGCGGTGTCGGCTGGAAGAAGCAGGACAGCGAGAAGCAGCAAGTCTCCAAGCTCGCGGTGGCCGTGCGCTTGGGCGAACTGCCCCACGTCGATGGCATGGCTTTGATGGAGAAGGTTGTTGCCTTCCAGAAAGCCGAACGCATCGCAATGGAGGGCAAGATGGATTACTCGCCATTCGATGGCATGGTTCGCGTTGCTCGCTATCAGATCGGCAGCCCCAGCGTCATGCTGAACGATGACGTGATCCAAGGCCTGCTCAAGAAGCCGGCCAAGGAACTGGCAGGCGAAGCCGACAGACTTGCAAAGGTAACACAGCAGATCGACAGCCTGCTGAACGCCAAGGAAGATCCAGTGAGCGACGAGAGCGTCGCGTCGCTGGTCAATGCTCGCAAGATCGTGCGGGCTCGCATCGACGAACTCGGTGGCACGACGCGCGAGGTCGCCCGCCGCGAGAAGGAGAAGGCCATGCTGACCGAGCTGGTCACCATGGGCGCCGAAGCCAACGCCAAGCTGGCAGCTCGCGGCATCGTGGTCGAGCCCCAAACCTACGTCGACAACGATAGCAGCGAATAAACGGCTGATACCTACCTAAACGGCATGAAGATTAAAAGCTAGGCTTCATGCTGTTTAGGATAGGGTCTGCAATAAGGCAATACTGATTAGGTTCGGCAGTGGACTGAGTGATAGTTCTTATATATATTATATTTATTAGTTATAGAATAGATTAG